>ERZ761602.179-NODE-179-length-155406-cov-15.844352_pt1 | contig 155406 bp, 110 predicted proteins | sample MGYA00512165_ERZ761602 | MGnify/ENA primary metagenome ERZ761602 (study PRJEB28899, sample SAMN02445085) | bioreactor sludge metagenome | biome: EBPR sludge; isolation source: Thorneside wastewater treatment plant | place: Australia: Brisbane, Thorneside... | reverse complement strand
CGGGGGTTGTACGGAAACCCGCTCGTCGAGCGGGGGAAAGTGAATCTACCAATGGGAACTCGCATCAAGGTCAACGGCGAGGTGCGCGAGGTCGACGCGTCGCCGGACATGCCGCTCCTGTGGGTCCTGCGAGACCTGCTCGGGCTCACCGGCACCAAGTACGGCTGCGGGATGGCGCAGTGCCGCGCGTGCACCGTGCACATCGGCGGCGAGGCGGCGTTCGCCTGCCAGACCCCGATCGCGGCGGTCGGCGAGCAGGAGGTGACGACGATCGAGGGGATCGGGAAGGACGGTGGCAAGACGCTGCACGCGGTGCAGGCGGCGTGGGTCGAGGAGGACGTGCCGCAGTGCGGGTGGTGCCAGCCCGGGCAGATCATGAGCGCCGTGGCGCTCCTCGAGAAGCACCCGGCGCCCACCGACGAGCAGATCGATCAGGGCATGAACGGGAACATCTGCCGGTGCGGAACGTACTCGCGGATCAAGCTCGCGATCCACCGCGCCGCCAAGGGAGGTGCGTGATGCAGCGGCGCACGTTCCTCCAGGCGAGCGCGACCGCGGCCGGCGGGATGATGCTGTGGTTCGCGTGTGGCAAGCCCAGGCGCAAGCAGGAGGAGGGCGCGGCGTCGGGCACGGCGGCGCCCGGGGAGGGCGCGGAGCTGAACGCGTGGATCCGCATCGATCCCGACGACACGGTGACGTTCCGCGTCGCCGACGCGGAGATGGGGCAGGGCATCCTGACCGCGATGGCGATGATCCTCGCCGAGGAGCTCGACGCCGACTGGAAGAAGGTGAACGCGGAGCACGCCCCTGGCGACACCGCGAGGTACGGCAGCCAGTCGACCGGCGGCTCGACGACGATCCGCCAGGGCTGGGAGCCGATGAAGAAGGTCGGCGCGCAGGCCCGCGCCATGCTCGTCGCCGCGGCGGCGGAGCGACTCGGTGTGCCGGCGGCAGAGCTCACGACGGAGGCGAGCACGATCGTCCATGCGGCGTCGGGGCGGCGCCTCCGCTACGGCGAGGTCGCGGCCGCGGCGGCCAAGGTGTCGCCGCCCGAGTCGCCGGCGCAGAAGGCGCCCGAGCGCTATCACCTCGTCGGCAAGGCGACGCCGCGCCTCGACACGCACGCCAAGGTGACGGGGCAGGCGGTGTACGGGCTCGACGTGCGGCTGCCCGGCATGCTCGTCGCGCAGGTGGCGCGTCCGCCGGTGCTGGGGGCAAAGCCGGCCAAGATCGACGACGCCGCGGCGCGCGCCACGCCCGGCGTGCGCGACGTGGTGACCATCACCAGCGGCGTCGCCGTGATCGCCGATCACTTCTGGGCCGCGAAGCGCGGTCGCGAGGCGCTGGTGATCGAGTGGGAGGGCGGCGACGCCGGGCTCGACAGCGCCGCGGTGTCGAAACGGCTCGCCGACGCGGTGGGCAAGGGCGTCGAGGTGCGCAAGGAGGGCGACGCCGCCAGGGTGATCGGCGGCGCCAGGAAGAAGCTGCGCGCGAGCTACGAGGTGCCGTACCTCGCGCACGCGCCGATGGAGCCACTCAACGCGACGGTGCACGTGCACGACGGCATCTGCGAGATCTGGGCGGGGACGCAGTCACCGAGCTTCACCGCGATGAAGGCGGCGCAGCTCCTCGCCATCTCGCCCGAGAAGGTGAAGGTCACGACGACCTTCCTGGGCGGTGGCTTCGGCCGGCGCTCCCAGACCGATTTCATCGCCGACGCGGTGGAGGTCGCGAGGACCGCCAAGGTGCCGGTCCAGACCGTGTGGACGCGCGAGGACGACGTGCGCGGCGGCCAGTACCGCCCCGCGGCGCTCTCGGAGATCGAGGGCGCGCTCGACGCCGACGGCTGGCCGGTCGCGTGGGTGCAGCGCATCGCGTCGCCGTCGATCCTGGCGGCGATGGGGCCGCTCAAGAAGGGGATCGATCGCACGTCGGTCGAGGGCGTCGACAACATGCCGTACGCGATCGCGAACGTGCACGTCACCTACGCGAACCCGAGCCTGCCGGTGTCGACGTGGTTCTGGCGGTCGGTCGGCAGCTCGCAGAACGCGTGGGCGGTCGAGCACTTCCTCGACGAGCTCGCGCGCCTGGGCGGCAAGGATCCGCTCGAGGTGCGCCGCCGCCTGCTCGCCGACAAGCCGCGTCACCTCGCGGTGCTCGAGGCCGCGGCGAAGGCGGCGGCGTGGGGCACGCCGGCGCCGGCGGGCCGCGCGCGTGGCCTCGCCGTGCACGAGTCGTTCGGCAGCTACGTCGCCGAGGTCGCCGAGGTGTCGATCGAGCACGGCGCGCCGCGGGTCCACAAGGTGTGGTGCGCGATCGACTGCGGCCGGATCGTCAACCCGTCCACGATCCGCGCGCAGATGGAGAGCGGGATCGTCTACGGGCTGTCCGCCGCGCTGCACGGCGCTATCGGCTTCGACGGTGGTCGCATCACGACGTCGAACTTCCACGACTACCCGGTCGTGCGCATGGGCACGATGCCGGAGATCGAGGTGATCCTCGTCGAGAGCGGCGCCGATCCCGGAGGCGTCGGTGAGCCATCCACGCCGCCGATCGCGCCGGCCGTCTCGAACGCGCTCCTCGCCCTCACCGGCGCGCCGGTCCGCCGGTTGCCGATCAAGCTCACGGCGTAACGCGATCAGCGCGCCTTGCGCGGACGGCGGTGGCCGCGGCCCGGCATGGGGCGCTCGCGCGTCGCCAGGAGCCGGTTGGCGGCCTCGAGCGTCTCCATGAGCTCGGTGGCGAGCGAACCGGTGAGGAGCGCTGCCAGCGCGGCGCGCTTGATCGGCGGCAGATCGAGCGTGGCCTGGATGAGCGCGGGCGGCACCTCCGCGAGCGGATCGTCGCCGTCGTCCTCGACGTCCGGCGCCAGCTCGCCGGTCTCGGCGAGCGCTCGGAGATCATCCATGTCCTCGCGCAGGGCGCGGCCCTTCTTCGGGACGGCGAAGCGCTCGGCGCGGAAGTCGCCCGCCCAGCCGACGTAGACCTCGTGCTCCTCGTGGTCCGGATCGGCGAGCGCTGCGAGCATGATCGCGTAGCCGCCGGGGCCGCCGCAGTCCTCGGGCGGACAGGCGCGCGCGCCGCCGGTACACCGCGGCTGCACGCGTCGGTCGGCGGTGGTCACCGCGGTCACCGAGACGTCGTGCTTCCAGCCGTCGCCGAAGTCGTACTCGTAGATGCACGTCGCGCGCGGGCCCAGGACGTCCTGCAGCCGGTAGCGGCGCTCGTCGAGGAGCGACGGATTGGCGTCGTCGATCGCGGGCGCGCCGTACTGCCGCTTGCCGATCCCGAACTGGTGCAGGTGCGAGTTGGACCAGCCCATCGCGACCTGGATCGCGTAGTGCAAGTCCTCGAGCGTGCTGCTCCCCGAGAGCTCGATGGTCCGCCAGATCGGTGGCTCGACCTCGCGGAGACGTACGTCGATCGTGAACGCCGTGTCGCCCATGCCCGTAAGCTACCCCAGTTGCGGGGGGGGCACCGGCGATCGCGCGGCCGGGCACGTTCGATGCATCCCCTGAGGTGATGGACCCGCGAGCGATTCGATCGTGGCGACACCAGGAGGCGGTGTCGTGGTGATGATGAAGGCAGTCCGCATGCGCGACTACGGGGGGCCGGAGGTCCTGCGGATCGAGACGGTGAACCGGCCCACGCCGGGCAGCGGCGAGATCCTGGTGCGCGTGATCGCCGCGGGCGTGAACCCCGTCGATTGCAAGGTGCGCAGCGGGCTCCTGAAGGCTACCGTCCCGCTGCGGTTGCCGTGGATTCCCGGCGGCGACTTCTCGGGCATCGTCGAGGAGCTCGGACCGAGCGTGCGCGGCGTCGGCGCAGGCGACGCGGTGTACGGCAGGGCCGATCTACCGGCCGACGGTAGCTACGCGGAGTACGTGGTCGTGCCGCGAGCGCACGTCGCGGCGAAGCCGCACACGCTCGACCACGTGCATGCGGCCGCCGTGCCGCTGGCCGCGATGACGGCGTGGCAGGCGCTCTTCGGCGGCACCGGATCGGCGTCGCTCGAGCTGATGCCCGGGCAGACGCTGATGGTGGTCGGGGCGACCGGCGGCATCGGCAGCTTCGCGGTCCCGCTTGCGGTGGCGCGTGGCGCCAAGGTGATCGGCGTGGTGCGGCGCAGCCGTGAGGCCGGCGACAAGGCCGCGTACCTCCGCTCGCTCGGGGCCAGCGACGTCGTCGACGTCGAGGGCATGGGTGCGTACGCGAAGATCGACGCCGTCCTCGACCTCGTCGGCGGTGACGTGCAGGCGCGCGCGCGGGCGGTGCTCGGCGACGGCGGCGCCCTGGCGTCGACCGTCGGCGTGCCCGCGGAGGAGACGTCCCGGCCGCGCGGCGTACGCCACGTCGCGATCCTGACCCGGACGAGCGGGAGTCAGCTCGAGGAGATCGCCGGGCTCATCGATCTCGGCAAGGTGCCGATCCACGCCGACCAGGTCATGCGGCTCGAGGACGTCAAGCGAGCGCACCAGCGGCTCGAGCACGGCGGCGTGAAGGGCAAGATCGTGCTCCGCGTCGCGCCCGATCCGCGCTGAACGGCTCAGCGGGGGACGGCGACGGTGCGGCCGTCCGGGGTCGTGACGAGCACCCAGCCGTCGGCGGTCCCGCCGAGCTCGAGGATGGCGAGCACCGATGGCGTCGCCAGCTCGTAGGCGATCGTGCCGCTCGCGTCGTAGGTGACGGCGTCGGGGAAGTACGCGAGCACCGCCTGGAAGCCGCGGATCGCCACGTCGCGGACGAGCGGCAGGTCGGGCTCGGCGGCGAGGCTGCGCTCGTAGATCGTCTTCAGATCGAGCGCGGCGTAGTACTGGCGCTCGCCGGTGGCGCCGCGGGCGTTGGCGGTGGCCCACGCGTAGAACGCGGCGACCGCGCCGCCGTTGGCCTGGAGCTGCCAGACCGTGTGGTCGGTGAGCTCGCCGTCGGCGAACGGGTTGGCCGGGTCGTCGAGCACCGAGCGATCGGGGTGGACCCCTTCGTCGGGCGAGACGAGGACCAGCGGCGCCGACGGCAGCGCTTCGCCCGACCACGGGGTCCCGTCGGCGGCGCAGGCGGACACGGCGAGCAGGGCGGCGACGATCGAGGTGGCGATGAAACAGTTCACAGGCGGACCTCCACGTACGAGAGCACCTCGGCCTCGTTGCCGATCGTGCGTGGGCGGGCGGGATCGACGACGTACCCCTCGGAGTAGCCATCGAGGAAGCGGAGCTGCCAGCGCAGCCCGAGCCGGGCGTCGGCGACGCCGAACGCGCTCCGCGGCAGGCCGTACGAGACGTCGCCGTACCACTGCAGCGGATACGTGAGGTTGAAGTCGCGGTGGTAGTCGTACGGTCCCCAGTCGCGCAGCTTGAGATCGGTGCCCGCGACGAGCCCGTTGCGCACGAGCCGCATCGTGCCGCCGAAGCGCGTCACCAGCCGCGGATCGCCTGCGCTCGCCTGATCCTGGCCAGCGTAGAACGTGCCCGAGAGGCGCATCGGCAGGGCCGCCGCCGTGAACCACGCGAACGTCGCGTTCCAGACGTCGTGGGCGGGCGGCGTGCCGGCGCTCGGCACCTGGCTGCCGTCGGCGAGGATCACGAGCGTCGCGTCGCGCGACGTCGGCTGGTGGCGATAGACGACGTCGAGGTGGGCGGCGAAGCGCGCGTCCTCGCGGCGATCGCGATCCCAGCTCCAGTACCAGCTCGCGGGCGTCGGATCGTAGATGAACAGGAGCTCGGCGCCCGCCGTCTCGCGGTTGTCGAGGACCACGAAGGGGTCGTTGATCGCGTCGCGCGGCGATACGCCGGGGAAGTACATGCCGGTCGACGGATCGAAGCGATCGGGGATGATCGGCGCCGGCCCGACGAGCGGACGCTGGTAGAGGAGGTTGGGCGCGACCTGGAGGGCGCCGAACGTCAAGAGCACGCCGCCCGCGCCGCTGACCTGGTTGCCGCGCCCGGACGACTTCATCGACCAGCCGGTGAAGGTGATCGTGTGATCGCCGCCGGCATCGGCGACGAGGCCGCGGTAGTTGCCCTCCAGGTACCAGCGCGCGAAGCCGCCGTCGAAGGCGAGCCGGGCGCGCGTGCCGAGCGTGTCGACCCACGCGACCTCGCCGGTGTAGACGTCGACGCCGCTGTCGAGGTAGCCGGTGCCCGCCGAGGGCGACGTGAAGGTGTAGGGACGGCCGACCCGCTGCGGCGCAGCGAAGAGGCCGCCGACCTCGAGCGTGGCGCGGCCGCGGAGGAGCTTGGCCGACAGCGCCGAGCGCCGGCTGAGCGGTTCGTAGCCCGCGCTCGAGGTGGCGACGCCGCTGCGCTCGGCGACATCCTCCTGGTGCATCGCCGTGAGCGTGAGCGAGCCGAACCCGCGGCTCCACTTGCCGATCACGCCGGGGTTCGCGCCCCAGAACAGCTCGGGGCCGAGCGCGACCTTCACGTCGGCGAGCGGGCCCTTCCCCGTGAGCACGGCGCCGAGCGGCGCGGTCGCGTGGTAGGTGTCGATCGCCGTGCCGTAGTAGGCCTCGCGGAACAGGCCGAAGAAGTCGCCCTCGTAACCCCAGTGGCCGTGGCCGACGCGATAGAAGGCCTCGACGCCGACACCGGGCAGGTCGGCCTCGAGCTGGGCGCCGTAGATCGAGACGTGGTCCGTCGACGGATCCATCTCCGCTGCGTCGGGATCGGGAGGCTCCATCGACGCCGGTCGGCGCGGGGTCCGGTTCTCCCAGTAGAGCGGATCGAGGCGGTTCTGCGACGCGTTGCCGACCAGGTTCACCGTCGCCGTCGCCGTGATCTTCGGCGTCGGCTGCACGGTGACGTCGACGAACAGCGACTCGGTGTGGTCGAAGCGCGGGTCGGCGGCGCGGTCGCTCTCGGCGCTGGCCTCGGTCACGTTGGACTCGAGGCGCATGCGCAGGCCGGAGACCCGGATGCGCGCGAGCTTGGCCGCGCTGGCGCGCGCGCTGAGCCCCTCGTACTGAGCCGCGAAGTCGTCGGGGTGCAGCATCGAGAAGTGGGTCTGGATCTGCTCGGCGGTCGTCGTCTCGGCGTACGGATCGAGGCGGAACGCCGCGCGCAGGAGGTAGTACGCGACGCGCGGCTGCACCTCGTAGAAGCCGTCGGGATCCTGGTCCTCGATCGCCGCGATCCCGAACCACTCCTCGTTCATGTTGTTCTCGCCGGGGACGTGATCGTGGGGATACGCGTCGTTCGGCCACGACGCGGTCGTGTCGTGGACGTCGAGGTTGTCCTCCTGGCCGTGTTTCCACCAGCCGTCGGTCCACTGGAAGATGAACCCGCCGATCGCGTTGCCGACGCCGCCCTTGCCCCAGCTCTGCGCGTAGATCTCCTGCCACTGGAGGCGCAGGTACTCGGCCTGTGCCTTCGCGTCCTCGCGGTCGGCGCGGGCGTCGTACGCGTCGGCGCCGAACTCGGTGAACATCGCGGGCACGCCGAGCTTGTCCTCGACGACCTGGAAGAAGTCGCGCGCCGACTTCCCGCGGTAGACGTTCGAGCCGAGGATGTCGAGGCCCTTGCAGTGCTGGGCGATGAGGTCGATGTACTGGAGGTCGCCGTTGGCGATCGCGACCGGGTGCCGCGCGTCGCGCGCCTTGATCGCGGTGATCACCTCGCCGTAGAGGGTGTAGAGGTGGGTCGCGCGGGCCGCGTCCTCCTGCGCCTTGGTCGGCAGCGCCTCGGCCTCGAAGCTGGTCCACGACAGGCCGTAGTTGTTCTCGTTGCCGAGGAGCCAGAGCGCGACGCCGGGCGTGTCCTTGTAGCGCTCGACGACGCCCACGATCTCGGCGACGATCGCGGCGCGCTGCCGCGCGTTGGCGTAGTCGATCTGCGGGTGCCAGACGCCGCCGATGGTGGCGCCGTAGCGCCCCATGGTGTGGTTGATCATGGTGTAGATGCCGTACTGCGCGTGGATCCACGCCACCCAGCGGGGCGGGATGTCCGGCCCCTGGCGGAGCATGTTGATGCCCATCGCGCGCAGGAGCGCCATGTCGCGGTGCAGCGCGCGCTCGATGAAGGCGTCGGGCTGCGCCCACAGCGAGTAGGTGTAGTTGGTGCCGATCGGCTGGTAGCTCCAGTTCATGCCGCGGACCATGAGGTCCTGGCCGTCGACCTGGAGCTTGTAGCCACGCTCGTCCTTGACGACGCGCGCCTCGGTGGGGGCGGCGCCGGCGGCGCCGGCGAGGGCGAGCACGAGCATGATCGAGAGGGCGATGGAGGTGGTTCTCATGACTGCACCCGGGCGAGGTCGTGCTCGAGCTCGGTGAGCGCGTTCTCGCGGATGATGTGGCGGCACAGGTGGGCCGAGTCCTTGGCGACGCGGGCCTGGGTCGCGTAATCGACCCAGAACAGGCCGAAGCGCTTGCTGTAGCCTTCACCCCACTCGAAGTTGTCGAGCAGGGACCAGAGGAAGTAGCCGGCGAGCGGGATGCCCTCCTCGATCGCCGCGTGGGCGGCGGCGAAGTGGCTCCAGAGGTAGCGCTGGCGGGGCAGGTCGCGCACGCGACCGGAGGCGTCGGGCGCGGTGCCGTAGGCGGCGCCGTTCTCGGTGATGTAGATGCGCGGCGGCGCGTAGTCGGCGTGGACGCGGCGCAGGATGGTGTGCAGGCCGCCGGGCGCGACCTCCCAGCCCATGTCGGTCTTGTCGTCGGCGGCGCGCACCGTCACCGGCGCGTTGTCGTCCTCGGGCACGGCCGTCGAGCGCATGACCGCGCGCGAGTAGTAGTTGATGCCGAGGTAGTCGGTGCGGGTCGCGATCGCGCGCAGGTCGCCCTCCCGCACGAACGGCAGCTCGGCGTGGGGCAGGTGGCCGGCGCGCACGTGATCGAAGATCACGTCGAGCGGGTAGCCGCGGCCGTAGAGCGGGTCGAGGAACCAGCGGTTGAAGCTGCCGTCGAACGCGCGCGCGGCCTCCTTGTCGGCGTCGCTCGGCGAGGCCGGCTCGGTGGGGACCAGGTTCAGCACGATCCCGACGCGTGCATCGGGGGCGACCGCGCGGATGGCCTCGACGGCGTGGCCGTGCGAGAGCAGGAGGTGGTGCGAGGCGGCGAGGGCGCGCGGCCACGAGCGCTCGCCCGGCGCGTGCTGGCCGTTGCCGAAGCCGAGCGTGCTGATGCACCACGGCTCGTTGTGCGTGCAAACGCGGCGCACCCGATCGCCGAGGCGGCGCATCACGACCTCGGCGTAGGTGACGAACGCACCGACCGTGTCGCGCGACGGCCAGCCGCCCTCGTCGTGGAGCGCCTGCGGCAGGTCCCAGTGGTTGAGGGTGACGAACGGCTCGATGCCACGTGCGAGCAGCCGGTCGACGAGGCGATCGTAGAAGTCGAGCCCGCGCTCGTTCACGGCGCCGCGGCCGGTGGGCAGGATGCGCGGCCAGCCGATCGAGAAGCGGTAGGAGCGCACGCCCAGCCACTGGAGGACGTCGAGATCCTCGTCGACGCGGTGGTAGTGATCGCAGGCGACGCTCGCGTCGGAGCCGTCGCTGATGCGGCCGGGCTCGGACGCGAACCGGTCCCAGATCGACTCGCCGCGGCCGTCTTCGCGGGAGGCGCCCTCGATCTGGAACGCCGAGGTGGCGGCGCCCCACACGAAGTCATCGGGGAACCGTCTCGGCGTGACGGCCGGGCTGGTGACGGGAATGGGCAGGGGACTGGTCATGGGACGGGTCATGGACTGCTGGGGGCTCCCGGGAGGCGAGCCGCCTCGAGCAGCTCGCGGGTGTAGGCGTGCGTCGGCGCGCGCAGGGTGGCCGCGATCGGGCCCGCCTCGACGACGCGGCCGCGGCGCAGGACGAGGACGCGGTCGGCGATCGCCGCGGCGCTCGGGAGATCGTGGGTGATGAAGACGACGCCGAGGCCGCGCTCGCGCGCGAGCCGGCGGAGGAGGGCGAGGAGGTCGGCGCGCAGCGAGGCGTCGAGCATCGACGTCGGCTCGTCGGCGACGAGCAGCTCGGGGGCGGCGGCGAGCGCGCGGGCGAGGGCGACGCGCTGGCGCTGGCCGCCCGACAGCTGGTGCGGGAAGCGGCGCGCGATCTCGGCGGCGGGCTCAAGGCCGACGGTGGCGAGCAGCTCGTGGACGCGGGCGTCGACGTCGGTGAGGTCGCCGTCGCGGCGGTGGAGGACGAGTGGGCGAGCGAGGTGGTGATGGACCCGGCGCGCCGGATTGAGCGACGCGAACGGATCCTGGAAGACCATCTGCACGGCGCCGGCGACCGTGAAGGCGCCGCGATCCGGCGCCTCGAGTCCGGTGAGGATCCGGGCGAGCGTCGACTTGCCGCTGCCCGACTCGCCGACGACCGCGAGCACCTCGCCGGCCTGGACGTCGAACGAGACGTCGTCGAGGGCGGGGGCCGGGCTGCGCGCGAAGTGGCGGGTGAGGCCGCGGACCTCGAGCAGGGTCGGGCGGTCCGGCGCGATCGGCAACGCGCTGGTGCCGGGTGGCGTGAGGCTGGGGAACGCGGCCAGGAGCTGGCGCGTGTAGGGCTGGGTCGCGTGGGCGCGCAGCTCGGCGGGCGTGTCGACCTCGAGCAGCCGGCCGTTGCGCATGACGCCCACGCGATCGGCGAACGCGAGCAGGAGCGGCAGGTCGTGGCTGATGAACACGATCGACAGCCCGAGTTCGCGGCGCAGGCGCTCGATGTGGACCAGGATCTCGCGCTGCACGATCACGTCGAGCGCGGTCGTGGGCTCGTCGAGGACGAGCACCTTGGGCGAGAGCGCGAGCGCGATCGCGATCACGACCCGCTGCCGCATGCCGCCCGAGAGCTGGTGCGGGTACGCGTCCAGGTGGTGCGGCTCGAGGCCGACGCGGCCGAGAAGCTCGAGCGCGCGGGCGCGTGCGGCCTTGCGGTCGAGACCGGCGCGCGCGCGCAGGACGTCGACGATCTGATCGCCGGCGGTGAGCACCGGGTTGAGCGCGTCGAGCGCGCCCTGGAAGACCATGGCCACCTCGGCCCAGCGATAGGCGCGCAGGCGTCGCGCGTCCATGGCGAGCACGTCGGCGCCGGCGTAGGCGATGCCACCGGAGACGGTCGCCGCCGACTCGTCGAGGAGGCGCAGGAGGGTGTAGCCGAGCGTCGACTTGCCGCTGCCTGACTCGCCGGCGAGGCCGAGGACCTCGCCGGGCATGAGGTCGAGCGACACGCCGTCGACGGCGTGGACGTCGCCGAACGAGACGCGGAGGTCGCGGACCGAGAGGATCGGGGCGCGCGCGGCGGGCGCCGAGGGGAACGACGTGACGGGCGCCGGCGCGCGCGACGCGGTCGAGCGCGGGCGGCGACGGAGGCGTGGATTGGTCAGCTCGTCGAGCGCGGCGTTGAGCAGGATGAGCCCGAAGCCGACGAGTGCGATCGCGAGCCCGGTCGGGACGAAGACCCACCACGAGCCGGTCAGGAGCGCCGCGTCGTTGGCGGCCCAGTAGAGGTTGGCGCCCCACGTGACCGCGCCCAGATCGCCGAGGCCGAGGAACTCGAGGCCGACCATCGCGGCGAGCGCGTACGTCGTCGCGCCGATGAACGCCGCGGCGAGGAGCGACGTCATGTTGGGGAGGAGCTCGGCCACGATCACGCGCGCGTGGTGCTCGCCGGCGATGCGCGCGGCGTGGACGTAGTCGCGGCGACGCAGCGTGAGCGCCTGCGCGCGGAAGACACGCGCGTGCCACGCCCAGCCGGAGAGCACGAGGACGGCGACGAGGCTCGCGGCGCCGGGGCGCAGGTACGCGGCGAGGACGATCGCCAGCGGCAGCCCGGGGATGACGAGGAAGACGTTGGTCAAGAAGGAGAGGGCGCGGTCGGCGTGGCCGCCCAGGTAGCCGGCGGTGACTCCCACGAGCGCGCCGGTGAAGGTGACCAGGGCCCCGACGACGAACGCGACGAGCAGCGTGGCGCGCGTGCCGGCGATGGTGAGCGCGAGGACGTCCTGGCCCTGACCGGTCGTGCCGAACCAGTGCGACGCCGACGGCGCCTGCAGCGGCCGGCCGACGGGGAGCGCCGCGTCGGGGAAGAGCCACGGCCCGACCAGCGCGATCAGCGCGAAGATCGCGAGGACGACGAGCCCGGTGATGGCCTTGGTGTCACGCATGGGGCCGCGTCCTCGGGTCGAGCGCCAGGGTGAGGAGGTCGACCAGGAAGTTGGCGGCGAGCACGGCGAGAGTGATGGCGAGGAAGAGCCCCTGCATCAGCGGGTAGTCCTGCGTGCGCACCGCCTGGATCAGCAGGTAGCCGGTGCCGGGGTACGAGAAGACGATCTCGGTGAGCAGCGAGCCGCCGAGGATGAAGCCGAGCGCCATCCCGAACGACGTGAGGTTGGGCAGGATCGCGTTGCGCGCGGCGTAGGCCCACAGCACGCGTCGCGACGAGAGCCCCTTGGCTCGCGCCAGCGTGATCTGCTCGGTGCCGAGGACGCCGATCATCGTGTTGCGCATCGACACCAGCCATCCGCCGATCGTGGCGACGACGATCGTGAGGGCGGGCAGCGCGGCGTGCTGCGCGACGTCGACGGCGAAGCGCAGGCTCCACGCCGGCTCGAGGTGGTCGCAGTAAGCGTGACGGAGCGGCGCCCACCCCAGCGTGAAGCCGAACAGGTGGAGCGCGAGCATGGCGAGCCAGAAGTAGGGGAACGCGCCCGAGAGCGCGAGCACGGGCGGCAGGAGCGCGTCGAGCCAGCCCGAGCGTCGCCACGCCGCGAGCACGCCGAGCGCGGTTCCCAGGATGAAGCTGAAGGTGAGCGCGAGGCCGCCGAGGGCCAGCGTCCACACCAGGCCGGTGGCGATGACGTCGGCGACGCGGGCCGGGTACTGGGACGTCGAGCGGCCGAGGTCGCCGCGCGCGATGTCGCCGAGGTACGTGACGTACTGGGTGGTGAGCGGCGCGTCGGTGTCGCCGAACGCGGCGCGCATCGCGGCGATCTGCTCGGGCGAGGCCGAGGCCGACATGCGGCCGGCCATCACCGTCGTCGCGTCGCCGGGCATGAGGCGGGGGACGAGGAAGTTGAGCGTGAGCGCCGCCCACGCCGCGACGAGGTAGAAGCCGAGCCGCGAGAGGACGACGCGGGTCATCGAGCGACTCCGTCGGTTCCGTCGACGACCCGCGGCGCGACGGTGGTGAGGACGAGGAGCGCGTCGGGCTCGGCGTTGGGCGAGAGCCGAGCGTACGGGTTCGACGCGTCGGGAAAGCCGACGAAGCGGCGGGTCGAGAACTCGCCCCACAGCGGGTTGGGGAAGAGCGGGATCGCCGGCGCGAGGTCGGCGAACCGGTGCTGCAGGCCGACGGCGATCGCGCGTTGCTCCTCGGGCGAGGCGGCGCGCTCGAAGGCGTCGAGCAGCGCGTCGGCCTGCGGATCACCGACGCGGTGCCAGTTGCCGGGGGCGAGCTTGCCCACCGGCTGCACGGTCTTCTGGCTCATCGTCCAGCGGTAGAACTGGAACGGCGTCGGACCGTCGAGCGAGTAGCCGACCGAGAGGGCGAACGTGCCCTCCTGCAGGCGGCTCATCCACGCGCTGAAGTCGTAGACGCGCAGGTGGGCGCGCACGCCGATCTCGTTCAGGTCGCGGGCGATGAGCTGGGCGGCGCGCACCCAGTCGGACCAGCCGCTCACCACCTCGATGTCGAACGCGAGCACGTTGCCCGCGGGATCGCGGCGGACGCCGTCGCCGCCGCGGCGGCAGCCGGCCTCGTCGAGCAGACGCTCCGCGGCCGCGCGGTCGAGCGTCATCCACGGCGCCTGGGCGGCGCTCGGATCCTTCCACGCCGGGTAGCCGTCGGTCAGGCCGGTCGCGTCGGCCGGGCGGGTCATGCCGTACATGGCGACGTCGACGAGGCGGGCGCGATCGATCGCCATCGAGAGCGCCTTGCGGACGCGCGGGTCGCCGAGCGGCGGCCGCGTGGTGTTGGCGTAGAGGAGAACCATGTTGCCGACGAGCGGCGACCACGTGTGGTGGTGCACCGGGTCGCGCGCGATGAACGTGCGCTCGACCGCCGGGACGAAGTTGCCCGCCCAGTCGACGTCGCCGAGGGCGAGCGCGAGGTTCGCCTGATCGTTCGACGGGTAGGCGAGGAAGCGGAGCGAGGGGACCTCGGGTTTCCCCGCCTGCCAGTAGTACGGGTTCCGCCCGAGCTCGTAGACCTGATCGCGGAACACGCGCACCTCGGTGAACGGTCCGGTGGCGACCGGCTGAGGGTTGGAGAAGGCCACCGGGTCGGCGATGTCCCGCCAGATGTGGCGCGGCACGATCGGCTGGTGCACCAGGTCGGCGAGGCCGGGCGTGTACGGCCGCGTGAAGCGCACCTCGACGGTGACCGGGTCGACGGCGCGGACGTCCTCGACGAAGCCCCAGACGAAGCCGACATCGAGCGCCGGGTGCCGGCGCAGGAGCGTGAACGTGAACGCGACGTCGTCGGCGGAGAACGGCGCGCCGTCCGACCAGCGGACGCCGCCGCGGAGCGTGAAGGTGAGGCGCCGGAGATCGTCCGACCAGGCGTGGCCGGTCGCGAGCCAGGGCGTGTACCGCCCGGTCATCGGGTTGAAGATCTCGAGCGGCTCGTACACGCCGTTGCGCGTCGGCCAGCGGCTGCGCCCCGGCGGCAGGAGCGGGTTGAAGTTGCGGACCCAGATGCTCTGCTGCTCGATCGAGATCGAGAGCGGGGCGTCGGCGCCGGTGGAGCGGGGCGCGTGGTGATCGCCGCATGCCGCGATCACCGCGGCGACGATCACCACCGCGCCCCGGGAGATCACGGGATCCTCTCGTAGACCCGCACGTAGTCGACGAGCATGGTCTGAGGGAAGACGGTGGAGCCGTCGGGGTTGCCGACGTAGGTGCCACCGACGGCGACGTTCAGGATGATGAAGAAGGGGTGGTCGTAGACCCAGCTCGTGCCGGCCGGCAGGTCGGCGGGCGTCGCGGTGAAGAACGGATCGTCGTCGATCTTGAAGATGATCCGGCCCGGGTCCCACTCGATCGTGTAGACGTGGAAGCCCTGCGACAGGTCGACGCCCGAGTCGAGGTCGCGGCCGTGGTTGGCGCCGCCCGAGTAGCCGGGACCGTGCAGCGAGCCGCGGAAGTGCCGCGGCTGCTGGCCGCGGTACTCCATGATGTCGATCTCGCCGCAGCTCGGCCAGCCGACGTTGGAGATGTTGTCGCCGAGGACCCAGAAGGCGGGCCAGATGCCCTGGCCGCGCGGCAGCTTGATGCGCGCCTCGAAGCGGCCGTACGCGCGCGCGAACCGGCCGGCGGTGTTGATGCGCGCCGAGGTGAAGTTCCGCCCACCGTAGTCCTCGCGCCGCGCGGTGATGCGCAGCCGGCCCTGACCGTCGAGCGACGCGTTCTCGGGCCGGTCGGTGTCGAACTCGAGCTGCTGGTTGCCCCAGCCGTCACCGCCGACGTCGTGGCGCCACTTCGCCGGGTCGGGGCGCTGGTTCTCGGGGCCGTCGAACTCGTCCTGCCAGACGAGGCGCCACGGCGGGCCGAGGATGTCGCTGGCGTCGATGGGCGTCGCGGCGTCGGTGGGACCGGGCGCGTCGGGGGCGCCCGGGGTTCCCGGCGGCGGCGTGCCCGGCACGCAGGCGGCGAGCGCGCACGCGCCGAGGGCAGCGGCGAGGACTGCGTACTTCATGCCGAGGCTCCTTGCGAGGGGAAGAGGGTGCGATCGGCGAGCGCGGCGTCGAGCACCATCGTGGCGGCGCCGACCGCGATCGAGCGCGCGCCGAGGCGGCTCGCCACGATCCGCGTCTCGGCGACGGAGGTCGACAGCGCGCGCGCGCGGATCGAGGCGCGCAGCGGATCGAGGAGCAGGTCACCCACGCTCGCGATCTCGCCGCCGAGGACGACCACCGCCGGGTTGAGCAGGTTGAGCAGGCCGGCCACGACGACGCCGAGCGAGTGCCCGACGTCGTCGACGAGGGCCCGCGCGACCGGGTCGCCGGCGCGCGCGCCCACGACGATGTCGGTGATCGTCGGGTTCTTCTTCTTCTTGCCCCAGCGGGCCCGCGCCCGCGCGAGCAGCGCCTCCGCGCCGATGAGCGTCGCCAGGCAGCCGCGCGAGCCGCACACGCACGGCGGGCCGTTGGGATCGATCGCGATGTGGCCGATCTCGCCCGCGGTGCCGCCCGAGCCGCGGTAGAGGGCGCCGTTGATGATGTGGCCGGAGCCGATGCCGGTCGCGACCTTGATGAAGGCGAGGTCCTCGCCGCCGGCGCCGGCGCCCCAGAAGCGCTCGGACAGCGCGCCGAGGTTGGCGTCGTTGTCGACGAAGACCGGCACGCCGAACGCCTCGGCGAGGGTGGCCTGCACGTCGTACTCCGCCCACGCCGGGAGGATGAGCGGCGACAGCTTGCCGGGGCGATCCGGGTGCACCGGGCTCGGCACCGCGACGCCGATGCCGACCACGCGCTTCTTGGAGACGCGTTCGGCGGTGAGGCACTCGTCGATGAGCGTGCGCGCGGTCGCCAGCGCCGCCTTTGGGTCGTCGCGCACCGCGACGTGGGTGTCGCGGAAGGCGCGGACGTGGCCGCGCAGATCGGTGAGGACGGCCGAGACGTGGGTGGCGCCGAGCTCGACGCCGACGAGCGCGTAGGCGTCGTCGCGGAAGCCGACCAGGACGGGCCGGCGCCCGCCGCGTGAGGCCCCGGCGCCGATCTCGCGCACCAGCCCCGCGCGCTCGAGCTCGGCGACGATCGCGCTCACCGTCGACGGGCTGAGCCCCGTGTGGCGAGCGATGTCGGCGCGCGAGATCTGGCGCTCGCGCCAGAGCAGGCGCAGCACGAGCGTCGAGTTCTGCGTGCGCATGCCGGCGGCATCGGCGGTGGGGAGCGAGAGGGCTGCGGGGGCGTTCACGGGGCCTTGCCTCATTCCCAGCGAATATCGTCGATACCGAAGGTCATCGGGGCGGTCGCCTCCTTGGCGACCCAGCCGAAGCCTCCGACGACGCGCGCGTAGCTCGCGCCGGCGAGCGGGAGCGTGTAGCGCGTGGGCGTGGTGGTGAGCGCGATCTCGGTCTGCTTCACCTCGAAGCCGTCGACCGCCATCATGCCGACCATGAAGTCGACCTTCTCGGTGCCGGTGGCGCCCCACGCCTGGAAGGCGATCTGGGTGGCGCCGGCGGGGATCTGGAGGCCGGGGCGGTCGCCCCAGTTGCCGTCGGGGTACTGCCAGTAGACGCCGGCCCACGCCGTCCCCGACGGCGTCCAGGTGTAGCGGTGGCAGTTGCCGATCCACGTCGACGGGCGTGACGGCAGGCAGGTCTGGGCGTCGGTGATCGCGCCCGGGTTCTCGCCGTCACCCATGTAGCCCGAGGGGCCGTACCAGTCGTCGACGGCGAAGGGCAGGACCGTCGGCGCGACCTCGCCGGTCCCGCCGCCGTCGATCCCGGGGTTGTTGCCGGCGTCGCCGGCGTCGGGGAAACCGCCGCTGCACGCGGCGAGGGAGACAACGAAGAGGGCTGGCATCCGCATCCGATCACCTCCGTCCGTTCATGAGTTTGTTCGGACGATGCAGAAACTAGATCAGGGCGCGGTCGAAAGGCAAGCCCGAAGTTCGCGCGAGATGCACGTCAGCGACGAGCACGAAACATCTCAGGGGAGTCGTCCGACGAGGATTCACGATTGCCATTGACAGATCGACGAGCGGCGAGCCAAGGTCCATTCGTGCGGACGATGAACAAACTTGTCGCGTTCGTGGCCGCGGCTGGATGCAGCACCGCGTCCTATCAAGGGGTTGACGACGGAGCCGACGGCGACGCCGTGGCGACGGAAACCGACGGTGCCCCCTCGGACGCGGCCGGCCCCGACGTTCCCCCGGACGCGCGCGCGCCGCTTCCGCCCCAGACGTCGCGGCTGCGCATCGTGAGCGCCTGCGCGTTTCCGATCTGGATCGCGCACTCGAACAACGTGCCCGGCGAGCAGAACGTCCGGCTCGATCCCGGGGGCTACCACGACTACGCGATCCCGGCGGGGGGGCTGGCGTCCGCGCGCTTCTGGCCCAAGGTCGGGTGCGACGCGAACGCGCGCAACTGCCGCATCGGCGACAGCGGGGAGGGCGGAGGGGCGCCCTGCGGCCCCGGCGGCTGTCACCCGCCGATCGACTCCAAGTTCGAGGTGACGTTCGCGGCGATCGGCTCGAGCGCCGCGACGTTCTACAACCTCAGCCTGGTCGACGGGTACACGCTCCCGTTCTCGGTGGTCCCCGTTGGAAACGGCGCCGGCGCCGGCAGCTGCACCGCGTCCGACTGCTCGATGCTCACCCTCGACGCCTGCCCGGTCGCGGAGGATCTGGGCGGCAGCGTGTACCCCGCGTACGCGGACCGCAGCCTGCGGGTCGCCGACGTCGGCTGCATGTCCCCGTGCAAGGCGTGGACGTATCCCGCGCCCTACGGCCTGCACCTCCCGGAGTCGCAGGATCCCGGGCTCCACCTCTGCTGTCCGACGCCGATCGATCCGGGCACGGGTCAGTGTACGGCGGCGAACGGCTGCATCACGCCGGCGGCGTGCCGCGCCGCCAGCGACCCGCTGAGCGTGGTGCACACCGACTACGTCCAGCTCGTCCACGCGCGGTGCCCGACCGCGTACGCGTACTCGTATGACGACGACGCGGGGTTGCACGCCTGCCCGGCCGACACTGGCTTCCGCGTCGAGTTCTGTTCCTGATCGCTCGATGGCATGTCGCTTTTCACTCGACCGTTGAACTTGATACGGACGAAGAACAAAGTCTTCCTCAAGGAGGGCTCATGCACCGCACCGTTCGCGCGTCGATCGTCCTGTCGCTCGCTCTTTTCGTCGCCTGTGTGGCCGAGGAAGGCGGGCCTTCCGGGTCCGGCGACCCGCCCGACGCGCTCCCCGAGGGCGTGATCGACGCGCTCGAGCGTGACCTCGGGCAGTCCCGCCCCGCGCTGGAGCGGCGGCTGCGCGTCGAGGCCGTCGCCGCCCAGCTCGCGCCGGTCCTGCGCGACCAGCTCGCCGAGAGCTTCGGCGGTGCGTGGATGAACGCCGACGGCACCGCGCTGGTCGTCGGCGTCACCGATCCGGCGCGCGCCGACCTCGTACGGCTGGCCGGCGCCGAGCCGCAGCTCGTGCGCTTCGGCCTCGACCGCCTCGAGCTCGCGATCGACGCCGCGCCGGCCGACGTCCACCCGAGCATCCACGCGTGGCGCGTCGACGTCGCGCGCAACCGCATCGTCGTGACCGCCGAGGAGCCGTCGTCGCCAGCGGTCGCCGCGTTCATCGCCGAGCTCGACATCGATCCGGCGACGGTCGTGGTCGAGCGCGCGACCGAGCGCCCGCGTCCGCTCTACGACGTGCGCGGCGGCGACGAGTACATCATCAACAGCAACACGCTGTGCTCGGTCGGCTTCGCCGTCGAGCGCGGCTTCGTCACCGCCGGTCACTGCGGGCGCGCGGGCTCCCCGACGCACGGCTCGAACTGGGTCGCGCAGGGCACGTTCCGCGGCTCGACGTTCCCCGGGAGCGACCACGGCTGGGTCGAGCTCAACGGCTCGTGGACCTCGCTGCCGTACGTCGGCAACCACGGCGGCGGGCAGATCGCGGTGCACGGCTCGACGGTGGCGCCGGTGGGCAGCTCGATCTGCCGCTCGGGGCGCACGACCGGCTGGCGGTGCGGCGTGATCCAGGCGCACAACGTCACCATCAACTACGCGGCCGGGGCGGTGTACGGCGCGACGCAGACCAACGCGTGCGCCGAGGGCGGAGACTCGGGTGGCTCGTTCATCTCCGGCAACCAGGCCCAGGGCGTGACGTCGGGCGGCAGCGGCAACTGCTCGTCGGGTGGCAACACCTTCTACCAGCCGGTGAACCCGATCCTCTCGGTCTACGGCCTGCGCCTCAAGACGGTGGGCGGAAGCGGCGCCAAGGCGATCGTCTCCAGCTGGAACGGCAAGTGTATCGACGTGCCCAGCGCCAACTTCGCCGACGGCGTGAAGCTCCAGATGTGGGACTGCAACGGCACGGCCGCGCAGCAGTGGACGTTCACCAGCGGCACCGTCCGCGCGGGCGGCAAGTGCATGGACGTGGCCTGGGGCAACCCGGCGAGCGGCACCGAGATCCAGCTCGCCAACTGCAGCGGCAACCTGGCGCAGCAGTTCGTCCTCTCCGCCGCCGGCGACCTGGTGAGCGTCCTGGCCAACAAGTGCGTCGACATCGCCGGCTGGAACGGCAACAGCGGGGCGCGCCTCATCATCTGGGACTGCCACGGCGGCGCCAACCAGAAGTGGCACCTCCGCTGACGCGGCGTGATCAGCTCAGCGCGAGGACGGCGTCGGTCGCCGCGTGCGAGGTCGCCGTCACGAGCCGCGCGCGCAGGGCGGGGCCGAGACGCGGGCCCAGCAGTGGCAAGTGGCGGCGCGTGACCTGCACGCCCCAGCGCTCGCCGCGGGCGGCGACGTTGGCGTCGAGGAGCGCGCGGAAGACGCGGATGCGCTCCGCGTCGTCGGGCGGCGGCGGCGGCGGGAGCCCGGCCAGGCGGGCGCGGGCCTCGGCGAAGATCCAGGGATGCTGGATCGCGGCGCGGCCGATCATCACGCCGGCGCAGCCGGTGTCGGCGAGCGCGCGGACCACGTCCTCGGCGTCGCGCACGTCGCCGTTCACCACGACCGGGATGTCGACCACCTCGCGCGCGCGCCGCGCCCACGCCCAGTCGGCGGGGCCATCGTGCCCGGCCTGCGCGGTGCGGCAGTGGATCGTGAGCGCTGCGGCGCCGGCGTCCTCGAGGCGGCGCGCGAGATCGACGATCGGCATGTGCGACTCGGGTCCGAACCCGATCCGCGTCTTCACGCTGACCGGCAGGTCCACCGCGTCGACCACGCGTCGCACCATCGCGACCATGGCCGCCGGGTCGCGCAGCCAGCCCGCGCCGGCGCCGTTGCGCGAGACGCGCGGGAGCCAGCAGCCGCAGTTGAGGTCGAGGAACGGCGGGCGCGCGGCGGCCGCGATGACCGCGGCCTGCATCAGCAGCTCGGGGTCGGCGCCGTAGATCTGGATCGCCGTGGGCCGATCATCCTCGGCGAGCGCCGCCTTGCGGCGCGCGAGCGCCGCGCCGGCGATCACCTGCTCGGCCCTGATGAACTCGGTGAAGCACAACCGCGCCCCCAGCCCGCGCGCCACCCGCCGGAACGCCGCATCGCTCACGTCCTCCATCGGGGCGAGCACCACCGGCGCGTCCGCAAGCAGCGCCGCGATCGGGTTCATTCGCGCACCATGAAACACGTTCCATTTGGGGACGGTGTCAACTTTGTCAACTTACCGGTTCGCCCCAACCGGGGGACCCGTAAGTTGTCAAAGTTGACACCGTCCCCGGGAAAGGGGAGCGATTTCAGGGGGTCAGCGGAGGCCGGCGCGGGCGAGGAGGCGGTGGAGGTGGACGCGGTCGAGGCCGGCGGCGCGGGCGGCGGCGCTGACGTTGCCGGCGTGAGCGGCGAGGAGTTGCTCGAGGTAGCGGCGCTCGACGTGGCGGATCCAGCGATCGCGGACGGCGCGGAGCGGCTGGGTGATGTCGATGGCGGGCTCGTCGACGGTCGAGGTGGTGGGCGTGGGCTCCTGGCGCGCGAGGCAGGCCTCGACGTAGTTGCGGAGCTCGCGGACGTTGCCCGGCCACTGGTGGCGGAGGAGCTCGGGCAGGAGCTCGCCGCTGCGGAGCGAACGGGCGAGCGGCGAGGTCGTGTCGCCGAGTGACTCGAGGATGGCCCCCACGAGGACGGGGATGTCGGCGGTGCGCTCGCGCAGGGGCGGCATGCGCACGACCAGGACCGCGAGGCGATAGTAGAGGTCGGCGCGGAAGCGATGGGCGTTGACCTCGGCGCGGAGGTCGCGGTTGGTCGCGGCGAGGATGCGCACGTCGACGGTGCGGCGCTGCGTGCCGCCGATGCGCTGGGTCTCGCGGCGATCGAGCGCGCGCAGGAGCTTGGGCTGGAGGTCGAGCGCGAGCTCGCCGATCTCGTCGAGGAAGATCGTGCCGCCGGCCGCGGTCTCGAGGGCGCCCGCGCGCGCGGTGGCGGCGCCGGTGAAGGCGCCGGCCTCGTAGCCGAAGAGCTCCGCCTCGAGCAGGTTGGGCGGCACGGCGCCACAGTCGATGACGACGAACGGCCCGTCGCGACGTGGGCCCTCGAGGTGGAGGGACTCGGCGGCGAGGTCCTTGCCGGTGCCGCTCTCGCCGAGCAGGAGGACGGTGCTGGTGCTGGCGACCGCCGCCTCGAGCTGGGCGTAGACCGCGCGCATCGGCACCGAGCCGCCGCGCAGCCGGCCAAACCGATCGCGGGGTGACAGCGCGATGGCCACGTGGCGCGCGCCCAGGTCGAAGCGGAGTCGCGTGCGTCCGATCGTGAGCTGCGCGCCGTCGCGGAGCGGCGCCTCGATGACCGGCACGCCGTCGACGAGCGTGCCGTTGCGGCTGCCCAGGTCGCGGACGACGATGACGCCGCCGCCGACCCGGACCTCGCAGTGAAAGCGAGACATCGCGCCGTCGTCGACGACGACGTCGGCGCGCGGGTCGGCGCCGATCACCGTACGCTCGGACGCGAACGCGCGCCGCTCGCCGTCGCGCTCGCCGCCGAGGATCGTGAGCGTGCACTCGCGGACGGTGGCGCTCAGCGGCGCGGCGCCGGTGAGGGTCTCGGTCGGGCGGTCGCCCCCGTCGCCGGCGTCTCCGGTATCGCTGGTGTCGGTGGGCATCAGTCGAGCCCCTCGCGTCCGGCGCGCGGATCGGGTGCGGGCGGGCGCGGATCGCGCTTCGGCTTGCGCGCGGGCCTGGTCGCGCGCGTCGGCGGAGGTGACGGTTCGGCGGCGGGGGAGGGCGCGACGGTGGACGGAGAGGGAGAGGGAGGAGGAGAAGGAGAGAAAGAAGGAGAAGGAGAGGAAGATGCAGAGGGAGATGCAGGAGGAGAAGGAGAAGGGGGGGTGGGAGAGGGGGAGAAGGTTGATGGAGCCTCGGGGGCGGGCTGTCCTCGATCACGGGACGCGGCCACGGCGAGCACGGCGATCGCGGCGAGGAGCAACGCCGCCGCGAGGCCGATCGCGGCCCAGCGTCGGCGCGGCGCGGGCGGGGCGAAGCGCGGCGTGGGATCGATCGTCGTCGGCGCGTCGTCGATTCGCCCGGTGGGGAGCGGGCTCGCGGGAATCGGGCCGAGATCCTCCGTGCGTCGGTCGGTCGGGTCGCCGAACGCCGGCGCCTCACCGCGCAACACGCGCGCGATCGCGGCCATCGACGGTGGCCGGCGCCCGGGCTCGCGCTCGAGGCAGTGCGCGAGCAGATCGTCGAGGTCGGCGGAGACGGCGGCGAGCGAGCGGGCGCGGGGCGCGGTCTCGACCAGCTGCGGGCAGCGGCCCTCGTCGTGCCCGACGTAGGGGCGACGGCCGGTCGCGGCCTCGAACAGGACGGCGCCGAGCGCCCAGATGTCGACGCCGGGCGTGATCATCCCGCTCACGAGCTGCTCGGGCGCCATGTACGGCGGCGTGCCGACGCGCCGGCTGGTCTGCGCCGCGCTCTCCTCGCCGAGCGCCTTGGCGATGCCGAAGTCCACGATGATCGGCGCGCCGTCGCGCAGGACGACGTTCGCGGGCTTGAGGTCGCGGTGCACGATGCCGCGGTCGTGCGCGGCCTGCATGCCGTCGGCCAGCGCCGCGCCGATGCGCCGCACCTCCGCCTCGGAGAGCGCGCCGCGCGCGATCCGCGCCGACAGCGTCTCGCCGTTCACCCGTTCCATCACCAGGTAACACTGCCCCGACGCCTGGTCCCGGCCGAAGTCCACGACGCGCACCACCGCCGGGTGATCGATCGCGCGGGTGCGCTCCGCCTCGGCGATGAACGCCGTCACCGCCGCCTCGTCCTGGGCGAGCCCGCTGCGCAGGAGCTTGACCGCGACCTCGTCGCCGAGGAAGCGATGGGTCCCGGCGTACACCTCGCTCGTCGCGCCGCTGCCGAGCCGCGCGCCCAGGGTGTAGTTCCCGATCTGGCGACCTGACGACGCGATGATCTACTCTCGCACGGATGCGTCATCGCGGAAACGCGTCTTCGCCGGCCGTGGCCGCCGTGATGACCATCGCGGTGGTGCTGCTCGCGCTCGCCCCCGCCGCCCGCGGCGACGACGCCGAGGCCCGCGCGCTCGAGCACCTCGACCGAGGCGTCGCCGCCTTCCAGGCCGGCGAGTACACGCGCGCCCATCGCGAGTTCCGGGCCGCGCACGAGCTGGTGCCCGATCGCGCCAACCCGTATCGCTGGCTCGCGCTCACCGAGATGCAGCTCGGCGACTGCGCGCGCGCCGTCCCCAACATCGCCGAGTTCGAGCGCCGCGTCGCCGCCGCGGATCCGCGCCTCGCCGAGCTCGTCCGCCTGCGCGTCCTCTGCGAGCGCGAGCACGCGACGCCGCCCCGGCCACCGTCCGCGCCCGCACCGGCGCCGCGACGTCGCCTCACGCAGCGCGCGTGGTTCTGGCCCACCGTCGCGGGTGTCACCGCGGTCGTCGCCGGCGGCGTCGTCCTCGGCTTCGCGCTCGCCGGCGATGACGTCTCGCGCTTGCCGCCGATCCAGTGCGGCGGCACGGGGTGCGCGCCGTGAGGCAGCTCCGTCGTCACGCGCTCGCCCTCGGGCTCGCGCTCGTTGCCTGCGGCGACGACGCCGGTCCGTGCGACGGCGTCGCCGGCCGGTGCCTCGCCGTCCACGTGAGCTCGCCGACGATCGACACCATCGACCAGCTCGACCTCGACATCCTCTACGGCGTCCGCCACGACGTCGGTCACACCCAGCTCGAAGGCGGCCGCGCCGTGCCGCTCCCCGTCGACACCTCGATCCGCTTCGACGACGCCGCCGGCGCGCTCGAGGTCGGCGTCGTCGCCGGCGGCAAGCTCGCCGGCAACCTGCTGGGCACCGGCGCCGCGTCGGCGACGCTCGCCCCCGACGAGCACGCGACCATCGCCATCGTGCTCGCGCCGCCCGCCGCCTGCGTCGACCTCTCGTTCTACTGCGGCGGCGACCAGGTCGCCGGCGATCCCGCCACGCTCTACCAGTGCGACGCCGGCGCCGTGCCCCAGGCGCGCGGCCGCTGCGTCCACGGCTGCGTCATCAACCCCGGCGACGACGACGCCTGCGACGGCGGCCCCGACCCGTGCGTCGAGGGCGGCTTCTACTGCGGCGGCAACAAGCTCGACGGCGATCCGCGCACGCTCTACCGCTGCGCCGGCGGCGTCGGCACCGCGCCCATGCCGTGCGCCGACGGCTGCGAGGTGCGGCCGCAGGGCACCGACGACGCCTGCTTCTGAAGCGAACCGACGTAGAGAGTCGTCGTCACAGGGCCCCGGATCGGGCACGGGCACGGGCACGGGCACGGGCGGGCGCGGCAGGCCTCATTGACAGGTGCGCGCGACCTGACCGTCCGAGCCGGTGAGCATGTACGCGTCCGAGACGAAGCCGTTGCCGATGTCGTCCCACAGGTTGGTCGTGCCGTACGTGCCCGTGATCGTCTGTCCGCGCTTCTGACAGGTGATCGTCACCCAGGTGCCGTCGGCGATCGCGCCGATCGCGCGCGTCGTCGTGCTCGCGCCGGCGCGCACGGTCAGCGGTGCCCCCGCGGTGTTCACGCGCGCGCTCACGCCGCCGCCCGAGCCGCAGCGGTTCCGGCTCGTGTAGTTGCGCGTGCCGTAGTAGAAGGCGCCCGCGCCGTTGAACGACGCGCGCATCGCCACGCCGTTGTGCCGCTGCTCGTAGTGGAGGTGCGGGCCGGTCGAACCGCCGGTCGAGCCGACGGTGCCGATCTTCTGCCCCTGGCTCACCTGCTGGCCGACCGACACGCTCTGGCTGGCGAGGTGGGCGTAGCGCGTGGTGTAGCCGTTGCCGTGGCTGATCTCGATCCACCGGCCGTAGCTGGTGCTGCCGGTGTTGGCCACCCGCGTGACCCGCCCGGCCGCCGCCGCGACGACGGTGTCGCCGAGGTCGTTGTTGCGGTTGAAGTCGACGGACGGCGTCGGGCTGTGTCCCGTGCGCGTCTGGCCGGCCCACACCTGACCGCACGGGAACGGCAGCTGGAAGCGTGGCGACACCGCGAACAGGGCGCCGTAGTCGACCGCCTCGACCTCGTCCGAGTGCTCGTCCTCCGGCAGCGGCCCCTCGTCGTGCCACTCCCAGTCGCCGAGCGTGCCCGCCGGATCCTCCGGGTCGATCTCGCCGTCGTCCGCGCAGCCAGCCAGGACGAGGGCCGCGATCGCGGCCCCCACGAACAGGTTCGAGCTCTTCTTCATGGTGGCCCTCTTCAGCAAGGCCCACGCCACGGCGAACTGCACGGAACCACGTCGACCTCGCGTCGACACCTGTCGCGCGCGACGCTACACGTGCACACGGCCGTCCGCGGATCCGGCCACCAGGTCAGCCAGTTTCCGACGACGTTTCCGTAGGTTGGACGCGGCACGTCGGTTGCGATGGCCGCCCTCATGTGCAAGCCCATCCTGTTCGTCGCGATCCTGTCGTTCCAGCTCACCGGCTGCGTCGGCGAGCCGCCCGAGGAGCCGTTCCACGAGCCGCCGCTGACCGAGGAGGAGCGGGCGCAGCTCCCCGACGACAGCCTCCCGGACCACGAGCACACCGACGAGGTGCTCGTGTCCGGTCCGGCCGAGGACGACGCCGCGATCTTCGACGACGACGACGCGTTCGCGCCGTACGACGTCGCGGTGGTCGACGACGACGACGACGAGCAGCCGATGACCGGCGGGCAGCTCTACGCGCTCCTGCGCTGGGGCCTGCACCCGCGCGCCTCCGACGGCCTGCGCGCCGCGGGCGTCGCGTCGTGGCGGATCACGCAGACGATCGGCAACGCGCCAGCGTCGGCGGGCTACCACGCGCAGGACGGCTCGGTGAACGGGCAGCCGTACACCGCGGCGACCGACCTCTCCACCTCCGGCATGACGGCGACCCAGATCCACAACCTGCTCGAGCGCCTGGCCAAGGTCGGCTTCGCCGCCTGGTACCGCAAGAACGGCGTCGACGGCTGGAGCGGCGCCAACCACATCCACGTCGTCTACGCCAACTGCAAGATGAAGTCGCAGCTGCGCGCCCAGGTGCGCTCGTTCCTCGTCGGGCGCAACGGCCTCGTCTCCAACCGCGTGTACACCTGGCACACGTTCAGCGCGGCGGCGAAGGCGGCGGTCCAGCGCAAGTTCAACCAGAGCCAGCAAGGGACCTCCAACGGCGGCGCCGGTGTGTCCGCGCGCATCAACACCAGCGGCGCGCCGCTCACGGTGCGCGCCGGCGCCTCGACCACGTCGGCGGCCGTCGGTTCGCGCGCCGACGGCGCGTACGTCACGATCACCTGCCAGAAGCGCGGGCAGTCGGTGACCGGCACGTACGGGACGTCGACGCTCTGGGATTACATCGGCAGCGGCTACGTCGCCGACGCCTACGTCATGACCGGCTCCGACGGCCAGGTCGCGCCGACCTGTCCGTGACGACGCGAACCTGCTGCGAGGCGACTGTCCTTGGGGTAGGGTCGCGCCGTGGGACGTGCCTTCGAGAAACGCAAGTCGACCATCTTCGCGCGCATGGATCGCGTGGGGAAGATCTTCGCCAAGATCGGCAAGGACATCGCCATCGCCGTGAAGGCCGGCGGGTCCAGCCCCGACGGGAACCCGGCGCTGCGGCGCGCGCTGCAGAACGCGCGCGCTGCCAACATGCCCAAGGACAAGATCGAGAACGCGATCAAGAAGGCGAGCGGGCAGGGCGCCGCCGCCTACGAGATCGTGATCTACGAGGGCTACGCCGCGCACGGCATCGCGCTCCTGGTCGAGACCGCGACCGACAACGTCACCCGCACCGTGGCCAACGTGCGCCACGCCTTCAAGGCGCACGGCGGCAACATGGGCACGACCGGCAGCGTCGCGTTCATGTTCCAGCACCAGGGCGTCTTCCGCCTCGACCCGGCCGGCCTCGACCGGGACAGCCTCGAGCTCGATCTGATCGACCACGGCCTGGTCGCGCTCGACGACGGCGAGGGCGAGAAGGGCGAGCCGCTCCTGCTGGTGCGCGTCGCGTTCGCCGACTTCGGCGCGATGCAGGCCGCGCTCGAGGCCCGCGGCCTCCACGCCGTGTCGACGGCGTTCGAGTACGTGCCCCAGAACGTGACCGAGCTCCCCGACGAGAAGACCGACGAGGTGCTCAAGCTGGTCGCCGCGCTCGAGAGCGACGACGACGTGCAGAACGTCTACAGCACCCTCGCCTGACCCGGGCGCCGGCCGCCCGCCGTCACAGCACGAAGTGCCGGGTCTCGCGCGCGGCGCGGCGCAGCTCGTCGCGCACGTCGGGGTGCGCGATCGAGATGAGCGCCTCGGCGCGTCCGCGCAGGCTCAGCCCGTGCAGGTCGACAGCGCCGTGCTCGGTCACGACCCAGTGCACGTGCCCGCGCGTCGTCACCACGCCGGCGCCGGGCTTGAGCGCCGGCGCGATCCTCGACACCTTGCCGCCCGCCGCCGTCGACGGCAGCGCGATGATCGCCTTGCCGCCCTCGGACAGCGCCGCGCCGCGGACGAAGTCCATCTGGCCGCCGATGCCGCTGTAGATGCGGTGCCCGATCGAGTCGGCGCACACCTGGCCGGTCAGGTCGATCTCCAGCGCCGAGTTGATCGCGGTCACCTTCGGGTTCTTGCGGATGAGCGCGGTGTCGTTGGTGCGGTCGCACGGGTGCAGCTCGAGCAGGTGGTTCTCGTGCACGAAGTCGAACAGGCGCCGCGTCCCCGAGACGAAGCTCGAGACGATGCGGCCGCGGTGCACGCGCTTGTGCACGTTGGTGATGACGCCCTGCTCGACCAGCGGCACCAGCCCGTCCGAGAACATCTCGGTGTGCACGCCGAGGTCGCGCTTGTCGCCGAGCCGCGCCAGCACGGCGTCGGGGATGGCGCCGATGCCCATCTGCAGCGTCGCGCCGTCGTCGACCAGCGCGGCGACGTGCGCGCCGATCCGGGCCTCGACCTCGCCGATCGTCGCCGGCGCGTGCTCGACGAGCGGGCGATCGGTGTGGCAGAAGGCCGTCACCCGCGACAGCGGCACGCTCGACGCGCCCGAGGTGCGCGGCATCTGCGCGTTGATCTCGGCGAGCACGATCGGCGCCGACTCGGCCGCGGCCAGCGCCGCGTCGACCGAGGTGCCCAGCGTGCACTGGCCGTGGGCGTCGGGGGGCGAGAGCTGCAGCACCGCGACGTCGAGCGGGATCCGGCGGGTGCGGAACAGGTCGGGGATGTCGGAGAGAAACACCGGGATGAAGTCGGCGCGCCCCTCGGCCACCGGCGCGCGGAGCGCCGGCCCGGTGAACAGCGAGTACGAGAAGAAGCGCCCGGCATGCCTCGCGTCGGCGAAGGGGATCGGGCCCTGCAGGTGCAGGTGATACAGCGAGACGTCACGCAGCTCGTCACGGCGGCACAGCGCCTCGAGGAGCGAGGTCGGCGTCGCGCAGGCGCCGTGCACGAACACGCGCTGCCCGCTCGCGACCTGCGCCATCACCTCGTCCGGCGAGCGCGCGTCGCGCTTCCAGTCGCGTCCGAAGGTCATCTCGGGCATCCTCCCACGATCCATGAAGCTCCGCGTCGTGTCGTCGCTTTCGATCGTCATGTTCGCGGCCGCGTGCGGCCCGAGCACGAAGGCCGCTCCGTCGCCTGGTGAGGCCGCGCGGACGCCGGTGACCAGCTTCGAGATCGGGTGATCGCGCGTGGTCGCGCCATCGGCGGGTGCCCACCGACGGCGGCGCGCCGGCGGCCGTCCCGGTCTGCGACTGACGTGCGCAGCGGTCAGAAGAGCAGCGTGTAGCCGAGGAACGACGTCACCGCCGCGGCCGCGAACACGGCGACGTGGACGAACACGCCGGGCGGGCGCGGCTCGGCGGCCTCGGGCGGCGCCTGCAACGACGCGAGCTCGCGGCGCGCGGCCTCGAGGCGCTGGTCCTGCTCGGTGCGCGCGACCTTCTGGCGCTCGAGGTCGGCGATCTCGGTGATGAGCGCGTCGGCGCGGGCGCCGCGCGCGACGTCGTCGTCGCGGTACATCAGAGCTTGTATCCCTTCTTGGCGGCGGCCTTCTTCGTGCCCTTCATCAGCTCGGACTCGAGCGAGGGCGCGTCGGGGTCGCGCTTGGCGCGCTCCGCGTCGAGGAACGTCTGGCGCTCGGCCTCGAGCTCCCGGATCCGCTTCTTGAGCGCCGCGCGCTCGGCGGTCTTGGCCCGGACGTACGCCTGCTTCTCCTCGATGGACTTGCCCTGCAGCTCGGCGGGCAGGTCGCTGTCCTTGGCCTTGTCGAGGAACTTGCCGTCCTTCTCGACGGCGTCGACCAGATCCCAGCTCTCGTTCTTGTAGCCCTTCTTGGCCTTCAGCTGGCTACGCTCGAGGGCGCTCTTGGCCGACAGCTTCGCCGACGACGCGTCGGCCTTGCTCTGCCGCGCGAGCGCCGCCTGGCCCTGGGCGCCATACGCGACGTAGGTGCTGTTGAGCTCGCCTCCCAGCCGGAGGATCTCGGCGTCCTGCGGCGCCGGGATGTGCGCCGCCACCTTGTTCTGGTCGATCTTCATGAGATCCGACTTCGCCAGGAGCGCGGCCGCCGACCACGTCGGCTCCTCGCCGCCGCAGTGGATGAGCTGCACCGTGATGTCCTTGCCGGCGGCGAGCGACATCGCCGCGGCCGCCGGGATCGGGCCCTGATCGAACGACTCGTTGCCAGCGATGAAGACGAAGCGCAGCGCGTCGGGGTCGTTCGACCACGCGAGCGACGACACCGCGGTCTGGATCGCCTGCCCGGCGTACTCGCTGCCGCCGTTGGTGAACAGCCCGTCGAGCTGTTCCGAGACCTTGTCGAGGTCGGTGGTGAGCGGCAGCACCTGGCGGATGTAGCCGCCGTCGGCCGACAGCGTGTCGTTGCCGTACTCGAAGAGCGCCAGCTCGATCTTCACGCCGCGGGTCTTGCCGTCGACGGTGCGCGTCATCTTGCCGATGTCGTCCACCATCTTCCACAGGTGCGAGCGGGCCTGGTTGATGAGGCCGTTCATGCTGCTCGACGTGTCGAGGATGAGCGCGATCTGGACGGTGTCGGTCACCGTGTCGCGCGCCTGCTCGCCGGGCGGCGTCGTCTCCGAGCTGGCGATGGCGGCGGGCGGTGGCCGGCTGGGCGCCGGCGCGAGCTGCGCCGCGGCATAGGCGACTCCCGCGGCGCCGCCGAGGGTGGCAACCAGCGTGAGACTGTGGCGTCGCAACCAGCGACCGAGGGTCGAACGGACGGTGTCGGGCATGAGCCTCCCAACGCGCGACGCCCCCGATCGCGTGTAAGGCCTTCGTCAGGCCGCCCCCGACGCCGTCTCCTCAGTCGATGCCGGCGAAATCCTTCAGGCGGCCGATCGCGCCCATCACCTTGGCCTGTCGGAGGAGCAGCGAGTTTGCCAGCTTCTGTAGCTCGGCGATCTCGCGCATGATCTCGTTGGCCTCGTTCTTCAGCAAGAGGACGTCGTCCTTCACCTCACCGAGGTCCGACGCCTTGTTCTTGATCGTCTTCAGGATGTCCATCGCGCGACGATATCACCGCGGCTAGAGCGCCAGACGGCGGCACGCAGCGGACGACGGGCAGATCGACGCGAACTCCGGACAGCGCGCCACGGCGTCCGGCACGTCGGCGCGCGGGAACGGGCGGAAGCCGAAGCGATCGTAGAAGTCCGCGGCCGTCGTGGTCAGGAGGTACACGGCGTCGAGGCCGCGGGCGCGCGCCGTGACCAGCCGCTCGGCGGTGAGCGCGACGCCGAGCCCGGTGCCGCGCTCGGCGGGCGCGACGATCACGGAGCGCAGCACGCCCGATGTGCCATGGACCTCGAGCCCTGCCGCGCCCATCACGACGCCGTCGCGGCGCGCGACCACGAAGGCGCCGGGGAACTGCGCGTCGATCCCGTCGACGGGCAGCTCGGCTCGGGCGGCCAGCTCGCGGATGTCCGCGAGGTCCTCGCTGCCGGCGGGCTCGAGCGTGACGCCGGGCGGCGCGTCCGTCGCCGCGAGCGCGACCAGCCGCCGCAACAGCTCGTCGCGCGCCACGCGGAAGCGCGCGCGCAGCTCGTCGGGCGTGAGGCTCGGATCGTCGCTCGCCGGATCCGGGATCGGCCAGTGCAGCCGCGGCGCGGCGCCGAGCCAGACCGGGCAGACCTCCTCGGCGCAGAGCGTGATCACGCGCGCCACACCCGCGCGGTCGACGTCGTCGACACGCTTGCTGTGGTGACCGCTGAGGTCGACGCCGATCTCGCGCATCACCTCGATCGCGTACGGGTTGACGCGGCTGGGACGGCTGCCCGCGCTCTCGACCGGCACGCGCGCGCCGAACAGGCGCCGCGCCAGGCCCTCGGCCATCTGCGATCGCGCCGAGTTGGCCACGCAGAGGAACAGCGTCCTGCCGTGCGTCCTCACAGACATGCGGACATCGTGATATACGCATCTCGTGCTGTCCAGCGCCGCCGACCTCGATGTCCAGCCGCTCACGCGGGTCTTCCGCGCGCTCGGCGACGACACGCGGCTGCGCATCGTCGCGCTCCTCGCGCACGGCGAGCTGTGCGTGTGTCACGTCGAGCGCGCCCTCGGGCTCGGCCAGCCCAACGCCTCGCGCCAGCTCGGCATCCTCAAGGCGGCGGGGCTCGTCGACAGACGCCGCGACGGCACGTGGGTCTACTACCGGATCGTCGCCCAGGAGCACGAGGCCGTCGCCCGCGTGCTGTCGCTCCTCACCGAGTCGCTCGCGGCGCGTCGCGCCCTCCGCGCCGATCTCGCGCGGCTGCGCAGGTCCTGTGGCCCGGGCGCGTGCACGTGACCTCGACCCTCGAACGTCGCCTGGTCGCCGAGGCGCTCGGCACCGGGCTCCTGGTCGCCGCCGTGATCGGGTCGGGGATCATGGGGCAGCGCCTCGCCGGCGGGAACGTCGCCATCGCGCTGCTCGCGAACACGATCGCGACGGGCGCGGCGCTGGTCGCGCTCATCCTCACGTTCGGCCCGATCTCGGGCGCCCACTTCAACCCCGTCGTCACCGGGTGCGCCGTCGGCAGCGGGGAGACGTCGCCGCGCGAGGGCGCGGGCTACATCCTCGCCCAGATCCTCGGCGGCCTCGGCGGCGCCGTCCTCGCCAACGCGATGTTCGATCTGGCGCCGATCACGTGGGCGGCCACCGCCCGGCACGGCTCGTCCCAGCTCCTCAGCGAAGCGGTCGCGACCTTCGGCCTCGTCGGCGTCATCATCAGCACCGGCCGTCGTCAGCCCTCGACCACGCCGTACGCCGTCGCCGCGTACATCACCGCGGCGTACTGGTTCACCGCGTCGACGTCGTTCGCCAACCCGGCCGTCACGATCGCGCGGGCCACGAGCGACACCTTCGCCGGCATCCGCCCCGAGGACGTGCTCCCGTTCGTCCTCGCGCAGGCCGTGGGTGGCGCCCTCGCCGCGCTCGTGTTCGGCTGGCTCGCGCCGCGTGGGAAAGCCTCGTAGGCGCCTCGCGATTCCTCGTCGACAGGTGTTCGCCGCCCAGGGGTGACCCACCGGCGTCGACCGCATACACTGCCGTGAATGGGGAGTGAGGACGCGCTGGCACGTCTCGCGCTGGCGACATCGGCGCGGCCGCTCAGGCTCGGGCGTTACGAGGTGCGCGGCCGCCTCGGGCGCGGCGGCATGGGCACGGTCTACGACGCCCTCGACCGCGACCGCGGCGTGCGCGTGGCGATCAAGACGTTCTCGGAGGTCGACGCCGCCGCCGCGGCGCGGGTCAAGCGCGAGTTCCGCGTGGTCGCCGACCTCGCGCACCCGAACCTTGCGGCGGTCTACGAGCTCGCGGAGGACCAGGGCCTGTGGTTCTTCGCCATGGAGTACATCGACGGCGTCGGCTTCACGCGCTGGGCACGCGGCGCGTCGCGCACCGAGCGCACCACGCCGTTCATGCCGGTCACCCGCGGTGACATCGATCTCGATGCCACGACGCAGAACCTCGCCACCGGCTCGGCGCCGACGTATCTACCCGAGCACATCGAGCCCTCGCTGCCGGCGTGCACCATGTCCGCCTTGCGCGCGGCCATGGCCGAGCTCACGCGTGGGCTCGCGGCGCTCCACGACGCGGGGCTGCGTCACGGCGACGTGAAGCCCGAGAACGTCTTGGTGCGCGACGACGGTCGCGTCGTCCTCGTCGACTTCGGCCTCGCCGCCGAGGTGGGCAGCGGTCGTGCGCGCCGCGGCCCGACCGCCGGGACCCCCATCTACATGGCCCCCGAGCAGCTCTCCGGCCCCGACGTCGGGCCCGCCGCGGACTGGTACGCCGTCGGCACGATGCTCTACGAGGTCCTCACCGGTCGCCTGCCGTTCGACGCCGAGAGCCTCCTCGATCTCTACTTCCAGAAGGCGCACCACACGCCGGCGTCACCACGCGAGCGCCTCGGCGAGGTCCCCGCCGATCTGAACGACGTCTGCATGGCGCTCCTGCGGAACGTGCCCGAGCGTCGACCGGGCGGCGCCGAGCTCCTGCGCGTGTTCACCGGCGACGAGGAGGCGCGCCGCCGCCTCGCCGAGCGCGCCATGCGCACGGTGTTCGTCGGTCGCAAGCGCGAGCTGCGCGAGCTCGAGAAGGCATACGGCGCGGCCCGCGGCTGGCGGCCGATGGTCGTGCACGCGATCGGGCCGTCGGGCATCGGCAAGAGCGCGATGCTCCGGAGCTTCGCGCGCGGCGTCGAGGACATCGACGGCGCGCTCGTGCTGCGCGGCCGCTGCTACGAGCGCGAGAGCGTGCCGTACAACGCCTTCGACGGCATCGTCGACGAGCTCGCCGAGCACCTCGGACAGCTCGCCCCGGCCGCGGTCGCGCCGCTCCTGCCGCCGTGGATCGGCGAGCTCGCGTGTGTGTTCCCGGCGCTCCTCGCGGTGCCGGCCATCGCCGAGCGGGCGCTGCCGGCCGACACCGGGCTCGAGGCGGTCGAGCTCCGGCGCCGCGCGTGGACCGGCTTGCGTGATCTCCTCGCCGCCATCGCGCACACGCGCACCGTGGTCCTCTTCATCGACGATCTGCACTGGGCCGACACCGACAGCGCGCAACTCCTCCAGCGGATGACGGCCACCGCCTCGCGCGCGCGGCTCCTCGTCATCGCCGGTGTCCGCGCCGAGGAGGCCGCCGCCAATCGCGCGCTCGCCGACTACGTCGCGTCGTGGTCCCAGCTCACCGGCGAAGGCCGACTGGTCGAGCTCGACGTCGGACCGCTGCCGCCCGCCGAGGCGGAGCTGCTCGCGCGCTCCACGCTGCGCGAGCTCGGCGGAACCGTGAGCGAGCGGCGCCTGCGCTTCCTCGCCGAGGAGGCGTCCGGCGTGCCGTTCTTCATCGAGGAGCTCTCCCGCTTCGTCGCCGCGCGTGACGAGAACGAAGGCGGAGAGATCTCGCTCGACCAGGCGATCCGGGCCCGGGTGCAGGCCCTGCCCGCCGAGCAACGCGCGTTGCTCGAGGTCGCGGCGATGGCCGACATCCCGGTCCCGCAGTCGCTCCTCTTCGTGGCGGCGGCGCTCGAGGCGAGCGCGCTGCCCTCGCTGCTCGCGCTGCGCAGCGCGTCGCTGGTCGGCTGGAGCGGCGCCGGCGCCGACGATCGCGTGTCGGTCTATCACGACCGCATCCGCGAGTCCGTGATCGCCGGGCTCGACGAGCCCGCGCGCGCGGCCCGCCACCTCGCGCTCGGGCGCGCGATGACGGCGCGCCACCTCGCCGATCCGGCGGGCGGATGGGCGTTCGAGGCCGGGCGGCACCTGAGCGCCGCGGGTGCGCTCCTCGATGATCCGGTCGAACGCCTCGCGGCGGCGCGGCTCGCGCGCGACGCCGGGCGGCAGGCGCGCCAAGGCGCGGCCTTCCCGCTCGCCTTCGACTGCTTCACGCGCGGCCTGGCGCTCCTGCCCCCCGACGCGTGGGAGACCGCGTACCAGCTCGCGCTCGACCTGCACAGCGGCGCCGCCGAGGCCGCGTACCTCGAGGCCAACTGGGACGAGATGGCGGCGCGCTGCGCCGCGATCAAGCGACACGCGCGCACGGCGCTCGACCAGATCGTCGCCTGGCAGGTCGAGATCGACGCCAACATCGGGCGCCACGAGTACCTCCCCGCTCTCGACGCCGGGCTGTCGGCGCTGTCGCTGCTCGGCGTCGAGCTGCCGCGCGATCCGGGGCAGGCCGACGTCGCGGCGGCGTTCGAGCGCGCGCTGGCCGAGCTGAGCAAGATGACCCCGGAGTCGCTCGCCGCGCTGCCCGACGTCGACGACCCCACCGTCGCCGCGGCGATGCGCATCCAGGTCCGCCTCTCGCCCGGCGCGTTCTTCGGCAAGCCGGTGCTCCTGCCGATCATCGCGTGCAACCTGGTCCAGACGTCGGTCAAGCGCGGCCTCACGACCGCGACCCCGTACGCGCTCGCGCTCTTCGGGATCGTGCTCAACACCGTCGGGATGTACCCGGTGGCGCATGCGTGGGGGCAGTGCGCGGTCCGGCTCCTCGAGCGCTGGCCCGATCGCCGGCTCGAGGCCGCGACCCGTCACGTCGTGTTCAACCTCGTGTGCCCGTGGATGGAGCCGCTCGCGACGATCCTCGCGCCGCTGCGTGAGGTGTGGGACCTCGGGCGCCGCACCGGCGACGTCGAGTACGCGTCGTACGCGGCGCACGGCTACGTCCACAACGCGATGTACGTCGGTCGTCCGCTCGCGCCGCTGGTCGACGAGGCGCTGGCGATCGGCGCGCAGATGCGCGCGCTCGGACAGGTCAACGCGCTGCACGTGCACGAGCCGTTCGAGCAGCTCCTCCGCGGCCTCACCGGCGATCTGCCGCGGCCGCCGCGCCTCGACGACGGCGACTTCGACGAGGAGGCGCGGCTGGCGGCGGCGGCGCGCGAGGGCTCGCGCAGCGGATGTTTCATCCTCCATCTCGCGATCGGGCTGGCGCGCTTCTACCTGGGCGACCGCGGCGAGGCGTCGGCGCACTTCGAGCAGGCGCGCGGCTTCCTCGACGCGGCGCCTTCGACCTGGCACATCCCGATCCTCCACCAGCACGCCGCGCTGGCCGCCTGCGCGGTCGGCGACCCCACGCTGCGCGCGCCGGCCGAGGCGAGCCTGGCCGCGCTGCGGGCGCTCGCTGCGCACGCGCCGGTCAACTTCGCGCACCGCGTGAGCATGGTCGAGGCCGCGCTCGCGCGCCTCGACGGCGACCACGTCCGGGCGCGCGAGCTCCTGGTCGAGGCTCGCGCCGCCGCGGTCGCCGGCGACTGGCACGGCGACGTCGCGCTCGTCGACGAGCTCGCCGGCGACGTCGCGCGCGCGCGCGACGAGTACGCCGCCTGGGGCGCCACCGCCGTCGCCGACCGACTCGCCCGATCGAGCTGAGCGGGGCCCGCGTTCAGCCGCGCCGGGGCGAGAGACGGCCGTCGAGCCGGGCGAAGTGGCGGCGCAGCTCGTCGGGGGTGAGCCCGCCGGCCTTGCCCAGCGTCGCCACCGCCGCGTCGTCCTCGAGGTCCGTCTGCTCGATGCGGACCATGTACGCGCGCGCGACCCGGTAGTTGTCGCTGGTGACGTCGACCCCGCGTTGCTGGCCCCGGCCCGAAGACGGGTCGACGCAGTCGGCGAGCGGCACGAAGCGCGGCGCGCCGGCCTGCGTCGTGACCACCGCGCCGCCGCCTCCGCCGGCGAGGTGGCGCACCGCCGCGTAGCCGAGATCGCGGGCGTACTCGGCCTCCATCGGCAGCGGCTGCGCGCAGCGCAGCTCGTAGCCGATCGTCTTGTTCACCACCGACACCTTGATGCCGCGCTTCTCGAGCCGCAGCGTGACCTCGTTCAGCACCTTGCGTCCGAGATCGATCTCGGTCACGCGGATGTTGCCCTGCGCGTCGCGATCGACGTCCTGCAGCTCCTCGACCTCGGCGGGATCGAAGCGCTCGACCAGCGCCTCGCTGAGCAGCGCGACGCCGTGCTTCTTGCCCTGCGCGCGGCGCTTGATGATCGCGCCCTCGACGATGTCGACGATGTCGGCGAGGCGCACGGGCCCGGGGCCGAACTCCTCGGGGATGATCGTGCAGGTGGCGCTCGCCGCCTTGCCGATGCCGAGCGTGAGGTGCCCGGTCGGGCGGCCCATGGTGACGCCGAGGTACCAGCGCCCGGTGGTGCGCGCGTCCTCCATGAGGTTCTTGACCAGCTGCACGCCGACGTGGCGCGCGGTCTCGTGGCCGAGCGTCGTCACCTGCGCCGGCACCGCGAGGTCGTTGTCGATGCTCTTGGGCACGAGCGCGACCTCGATCCTCCCCGTCGCCTCGCGCTCGATCGCGATCGCGCTGCGCACCAGATCGTCGCCGCCGATCGCGACCAGGCCGTCGATCGCGAGCTTGCGCAGCGCGTCGACGGTGTTGCGCAGGAGCGTCGGGTCCCCGGCCACGTCGGTGCGCGAGGAGCCGAGCATCACGCCGCCGGTCAGGTGCGCGCGTGACACCTCGTCGATCGTCATCTCGTGCTGCTCGTCGGTGTAGCGCTGCGCCAGCCACGACAGGCCGTCGTGGAAGCCGATCGGCACGCAGCCGAGCTTCACCGCCTCGATCACGGCCGCGGCGATGACCGCGTTGGTCCCGGGCGCCGGTCCGCCGCCGACGACGATGCCGATGCGCCGCATGGTCACGACCGCACCTCCACGTCCGCCGGGAGAAATCGTCGTCGTAGCTCGTCGGCGGTCGTGGCGCCGGCCTCGGCCAGGCGCTCGACCCAAGCCGCGTCGCGGAAGTCGTCGGCCTCGAGCCGGAGCATGTACTCCCGCGCGACGCGATAGCTCTCCGAGGCGGGGTCGACGTTGCGCACGCGCGTCCGTCCCTCCGGCGTGCGCATGCCCTCGAACGGGACCGGGACCATGCGGCCGTCTTGCACGGTCACCATCGCGCCCGAGCCGCCGCCGGCGAGGAAGCGCACCGCGTGGTAGCCGAGGTCGCGGCAGTAGGCGGCGTCGAAGGCGATCGGGTCGGCGCAGCGCAGCTCGTAGCCGATGTCCTTGTTGGTGATCGTCACCTTGATGCCGCGGCGCAGGAAGCGGCCTTGCAGCTCGACCTTCACCTTGCGGCCGAGATCGACGCCGGCCATGCGGATGTGGCCGTGGTCGTCGCGCTCGATGTCCTCGAGCTCGGCGATCTCGGCGGGATCGAGCTTGCCGATCAGGCCCTCGGCCAGCACGGCGACGCCGTGATGATGTCCGGCGGCGCGGCGCTTGATGATCGAGCCCTCGACGATGTCGCAGATCGCGCCGAAGGGCACGGTCGGGGCGGTGAACTCCTCGGCGATGAGCGTGAGCGTCGCGCCGGCCGCCTTGCCGATGCCCAGCGCGAGGTGGCCGGCCTGGCGGCCCATCGCCACGACGACGTACCAGCGCTTCGAGGAGCGGGCGTCCTCGGCGAGCGCCCGCACCGCCTCGGCGCCGACGTGGCGCGCGGTCTGGAAGCCGAAAGTCGGGATGTGATCGGGCAGCGGCAGGTCGTTGTCGATCGTCTTGGGCACGTGCGCGGCGCGGATGGCGCCGGACCGGGCGACGTGGCTCGACGAGAGCGCGGTGTCGTCGCCGCCGATCGTGACCAGGTGGGTCACGCCGAGCTGCCCCAGCGTCGCGACCACCGTCGCCATCGCCTGCGCGTCCTTGGTCGGGTTGTCGCGCGCGGTCCCGAGCACCGAACCGCCGCTCAGGTGGATCCGCGACACCTCGTCGATCGACAGCTCGCGCGCGTGGGTCGTGTCGCCGCGCATGAGCCAGCGGAAGCCTTCCTGGATCCCGACGACCGAGAAGCCGCTGTTGCGGGCCTCGATCGTCGCGGCCGAGATCACCGAGTTGATGCCGGGCGCCGGCCCGCCGCCGACCAGGATGCCGAGCCGTCCAGTCGTAGCCATGCGCTGCTCATACCACGCCCGGCGAGGACCGCGTCGTCGGTGATCACCGGTTGTGGACGGGTCAGGCCACGCCGACGCGCGACCAGTCGACGAGCTCGACCGCCTCGCGGGCGACGCGGAACTCGAACGCGCGGCGGGCGCCCGCCACGTCGCCGCCGATCTGGAACGGCACGTCGCGATCGAACTCCATGCGGCCGGCCGTGAGGAAGAAGTCGTGCATGTGCGGCACCGGGTGCTCGCCGCGCCACAGCCGGAACATGCGGCGCGTCGCCTCGAGCACGGGGCCACCGTAGACGCGTGCGTTGACCCGGCCGGGCACCGCGTGGGCGAAGGGGAACGCCCGGAAGCCGAAGCCCCACTCCTCGGCGGTCCCGGCGGCGGCGACGCTCGCGGGGCCTCGGTAGAGCACCGCGCCGCGCTCGCCGCCCGGCAGCGGCACGACGCGACCGCCGGCGTCGACCGTGAGCGCCGGCTCGCCGAGGTTGGTGAGCACGACGTTCGGTGCCCCGTCGCCGAGCACGTGGCGAGGGATCGTGCGCGTGAACATGCCGAGCAGGTAGCCGGCGACGCCCCCGTTCATCGGCCGCAGCGCCGGCGGCAGGCCCGCGATGTGCGCGCGGAAGTCGGTGATGATCTCGGCGTCCCAGCCGGTGCCGAGGAACGGCGCGATGCGATCGTCGCACTCGACCAGCGCGAAGCGACGGCCCGGCATGCGCTCCGCCGCTCGATCGTCGAACGCGGCGACGTGGTCGATCGCGCGGCGCGCGCGCGGAGCGCCGGTGGCGTTGGCCCAGCCGTTCCCGGTGCCCAGGCGCAGGACGCCGAGCTGCGCGATCCGGACGCCGCGATCGCGTAGCTCGTTGAGCACCGTCACCGCGGTGCCGTCACCGCCGCCGGAGAGCAGGAGCTCCGGTGGCGCCGTCACCAGCTCGCGATCGATGAAGCGGCGCAGGTCGTCGAGCGAGTCGGTCACCGCCAGCCTCGCCCGCGGCAGCCGCGCGGCGATCATGCGGCCGATGGTGGCGGAGGCCCGGCGCGCGCGCAGGTTGACGACGACGGCGACATCCATGTCCGGCCAACCGTAGCCAGCGCCAGCGGCGCGCGTGTCACGCTTCGGTCACGAAGCTCGCAGGCCTCCCCCGTCAGGTCTCGATCGAGATGGCTGCGATCCCGACGAGCCCACCACACCGGCTCGTCCCGACGACGTAGTCGTGGACCTGGATGAGCCCCACCTCGTAGACCCGGAGCTCGGTGAGGTTACCGGTCAGGAAGGCTCGCAGCGCCGCCACGGCGACCTCGTCGTTGCTGTAGCCGAGGCGCGTCATCATGCGATCGAACGAACCGACGCGGACCGGCGTCGTCGATGGTAGGCCCAGCAGTCGAAGCATCGAGGCCGCCGACGCGCCCGCGGCCGCCTGGCCCGGCCAGGCGACGACCTCGAGGGGGTAGTCGCTCTCGCTCGTGAGCCAGAGGCCGTCGGCGACGGCGTGGAGCCCGGCGACGAGCGCGGCGTCGTCGCACGAGGTCGGCGTGGCGACGTGGGCGCGGAGGCGCGTCATCATCGCGGTGCCGACGTAGTAGAGCCCCGCGAGCTCGGTCATGGTGAGCACGGGCCGTGCGTCGAGGATGCTGCGCACCGCGCGCGCGTCGAGCCTGACGCCGTCCTTCAGGGTCGCCGCGCTCGCCGTGTTCACCAGCGCGATCGCGGCGCGCGCCTCGGCCATCGTGAAGTCCACGCCATCGAACGTGCCGAACAGCTCGTCGTCGCGCACCCAGTCGCCGGCGCGCGCGAAGTCGACGAGCTTCTGCAGCGCGGTCGGTCCCACGTAGGCGATGGCATCGACCTCGTCGATCGAGTCGAACGGATCGCCACCGTCGCGGTGAGCGACGAGGTTCTGCGCCGCGCGGCGATCGAGCTTCACCTGCGTGTCGAGGACGGCGAACGTGGTGGAGTCGTCGTTGAGGAAGCGGAGGACCGCCAGCTCGTCCGGCGTGCCGGCCACCGCGAGCTCCGCCGCCTCGAGCCCGTCGTCGACGCACCCTCCGGCGAGGAGGGCGGAGAGTGACAGGGCGGTCGCGAGCAGGACGGCGTGGCGCATGGCCGCGGCTCTCTACAACCGCCGTGCCAGCCACCGTCCGCGCCAAGTCCGCGATGTCCAAGCGTCCTCGATCGGGGCAGACCGGATCGGGGACCTCGCGCCGGCGTCCCGAGCAGCCGGTGTCGTCGCCGACGACAGCGCCGGTTCCGGCAGGTCGCGCCGCCTCCCAGACCCCTCTATCTCATCGAGGCGTTCCTCCCACAGGTGGGGGCCCGTCGGCTTCCGCGCCGACGTCCACGCCATCGAGTACGAGGCGACCATCACCGTCGACCTCTCGCGCCAGGGCGCTCAGGTCACGATGAGCGTCCTCCTCGACACGATGCATGACGAGGCGACCACGGCGATGCAGGAGGAGGGCTTCACCAGCCAGCTCACCAGGCTCGACCGGCGCTTCGCGCGCGGCTGAGCGCCGCCGCGAGGCGGGTCACGCGTGTAAGATGCGCGGCGGCGGCCAGATGATGTCCTCGTCGAGCGAACGCGTGCTGGTGACCGGCGCGGCCGGCCTGATCGGAACCGCGCTCGCTTGCGCGCTTCGCGACCGGGGCGTCGAGGTCGCCGAGCTCGATCCTCGGAGCGTGTCGCCCGACGCCCGCGGCGACGTGCTCGATCCTGCCGCGCTCGAGCGCGCGATCGCGGGCTGCACCGGCGTCGTGCACCTCGCCGCCATCTCGCGCGTGGCGTGGGCCGAGCGCGCCCCCGACGCGTGCTGGCGCACCAACGTCGACGGCACCCGCGCCGTGGTCGCGGCGGCCGCGGCGCGCGGCGCGTGGGTGCTCTTCGCCAGCAGCCGCGAGGTCTACGGCGCCGCCGCGGCGTGGCCCGCGACCGAGGACACGCCGCTCGCGCCAGTGAACATCTACGGCCGCGCCAAGGTCGCGGGCGAGCGCCTGGTCGCGGAGGCCGCGGCGAACGGCCTGCCCGCCGGCATCGTCCGCCTCTCGAACGTGTACGGCCGGACGGCGGATCACGCCGACCGCGTCGTCCCGGCGTTCGTGCGCGCGGCGATCGCGGGCACGCCCCTGCACGTCGAGGGCGCCGGGCACGCCTTCGACTTCGTCTACATCGACGACGTCGTGCGCGGCCTGCTCGAGCTCGTCGCGCGACTGCGCGCCGGCGAGGGCACGCCGCCGCTCCAGCTCGTGACCGGCACGTCGACCACGCTGGGCGCGCTCGCGCGCCTGACCGTCGAGCTCGCCGGCACCGACGCGCCGATCGTCACCGCGCCCGAGCGGACCTACGACGTCGAGCACTTCTCCGGCAGCGGCGAGCGCGCGCGCCGCTACCTCGGCTGGTCCGCGCACGTCTCGCTGCGCGACGGGCTCGCCCGCCTCATCGGCGACTTCCGCGCGGCCGCAGCGGGCTAGTCGCGCTCGCGGTGGAAGACGCCGGCCGAGGTGGCGACGTACACGTCGTCGCGGGTGACGGCGAGCGAGCTCGTGCGCAGCGAACGCGACCCGTGTCCGAGGATCACCGTGAGCCCCAGGTTGCGCGACGCCCAGCGGTCGCCGGTCCACGTCAGAACGCCGCCGCCGAGCCGGGCCCACAGGGCGCCGTCGGGCGCCCGCTCGATCTGCTGTACGTTCTTGGCGTCGAGCTCGAGCGACCCCCAGCTGCCCTGCTCGGTCGCGTGCGTCGGCAGGCTCCGGAACGTGACACCGTCGGTGCTGCGGAAGCCCGCGGTCGGTGCGCCGACGACGATCGAGCCGTCGGCGGCGATCGCCACCTGCGTGGTCGCCTGCGAGAGGGGCTTGCGCCACGCGCCGTCCTCGAGCACCTCGAGGCCTTCGCTCGTCGCGACCCACAGGCGGCCGCGCGCGTCGAACGCGAGGTCTCTCACCGCCAAGCGCTTGCGCGCGACCGCGCCGTCGCGCTCGAGGTGCTCCATGACGGGGTACGCCGGGTGCATGACGTTCAGGCCGCCGGGCCCGGGCGCGTCGTAGAAGCTGAGGCCGCTCGTCCGCACGCCGCTCCAGGCCGTGCCGTCGGGGCCGATGGCGAGCGCCGTCAGCTCGACCACATCGCCGTCGCGCGGCGGGGGCGCCGGCGCGGATGCCGGCGTCGGTCCGCCCACACGGCGGATCACGAGCCGGCCGCTCGGGAGAAGGCTCGCGCCCAGGCCGGCGACGTCGAGGCGTGCCCACGCGGCGTCCGTCAGCGTGAACAGGCCGGCGCCAGTCAGCGCCACGAGCGCGCCGTCGAGTGTCCCGAGCCCGCGCGCGTCGGCGGGCGGTGGAGCGACCTCGCGCCAGCGTGGTGGCGTCGCCATCCCCGTGATTGTAGCCACGGCGCGGGCCGAGCGCCGGGCGCGATCTCAGCGCCGGGCGCGATCTCAGCGCAACCTCACCGTTACCCGTAGGCGCCGGCCGCCGCGTTACTCTTCGGGCAATGAGCTCTCACCGGATCGTGCTCGCCGCCCTCTCGACGCTCGCGCTCGCCGCGAACGCCGGCATCGCCCACGCCGGAGACGACCCCGGCGATCTACGCGGCGCCTACACTGCCCTGCGCGACGGCGGCTGCGACGTGTCGAAGCTCGGGTCGCCGCTCGCGGCCCGCGTGCTGCGCAACGTCCCCTACGCGCAGGGCGGCAAGATCTTCAAGTCGCCGGAGCTCACGCGGGTCTTCAGCCAGGACGGCGGCTGGTACCAGGCGACCACGTCGAAGGATCCCACGCTCTCGGAAGCGGATCGGGCGTGTGTCCGCGCGCTCACCACGCACGAGCAGAAGCTCCGCAAGAAGCAGAAGAAGATCCCGGCGAACATCGAGCTAGCCGTCACGGCGGACCGCGCCGTGATGCTGCAGATGATCCAGACCGTCTCCACCGACTTTCCCAAGGTGCGGACGCGCGTCGATCGCGACGGCGCCCAGTCCGAGTACACCCTCGCGTTCGAGACCCCGCCCGGCGAGTTCGAGTCGGCCGTCGTCTTCACGTGCAACCTGCCCACCAGCGAGGTCAAGAAGAAGGTGCCCGACTGGTCGAAGATCACCTGCTCGATGATGACCGCCGGGTAGCCCGCGCTCGCGACCGGTGCGGTGACGGCCCGACGATCGCGGGCCGTTCCCCCAGGTGGGGGTGGATCTATCTCCGCGGGATCGCAGTGAACCGGTGCCGGCACTCGTCTTGCTCGATGTCCCGGCATGCCGGTCGAGACCCCGTCGATCTCTCCCGATGTGCTTCGGGCCCTGACCGCGCTGCTCGCGGACGAGCTCCCCGAGCTGTCCCCCGGGCGGGTCCATGTGGCCGTCGCGCGCGCTGCGGCCCGCGTCCAGTCGATGCTGGACAGCTACGCGTCGGAGCGCGACTGGGCGGCCATCGTCGACGCGCAGCTCGAGCGCATCGCCGCCTCCGACGAGGGCCCCGCGCGCGCCGAGCTCCTGCGCGAGCTCGCGGACGAGTTCGAGCACGAGCTGCGCGATCTCGATCGTGCGCTCGAGGCGCGCCTCGACGCGTTCGCCGAGGCGCCCGACACGATCGATCTCGATCCGCTCCTGCGGCTCGCCGCGGCGACCGACCGCTGGCGGGACCTGCCGCTCGAGGCGATGGGCGCGTGCGCCGCGACCGGCGACGACGACGGCGTCCGCGCGCGCTGGCTCGCCGGCCTCGCCGACGCGTGGGAGCGGCGCGGCGACGGTTACCGGGCCGCCGATTGCCACGAGTGGACGCTGTCGCTCGCGCCCGCCGACGATCGCGCGCACGCCGCGCTCGAGCGGTTCTACCGTGAGACCGCCGAGTGGCCGGCCCTGGTCGCGCTGCTCGAGCGCCGGGTCGCGCGCGTCGATCGCCGCGCGCGTGCATCGCTGTGGCGCGAGCTGGGCGCCCTGCGGGAACGCGAGCTCGACGATCCCGCCGCAGCGCTCGAGGCCTACCGCGCGGCCGACGAGCTGGAGCCGGGACAGCCCGACGTGCTCGACGCGATCGCGCGGCTGTCGGTGCGGTCCGAGGCGCACGACGACGCGATGGCAGCCCTGTCCCGGCTGGTCGCGGCGACCGAGGCGCCGGCGCCGCGCGCGCGCGTGCTCCTGCGCGCCGCCGAGGTCGCGTGGCGCGGCCTCGACGACGGCGACACCGCTCACGAGCTGCTCGTGCGCGCGCGCTGTGACGATCCCGACTTCGCGGCGGCGATCGACGCGATGGTGGCGTTGCGCCGCGAGCGCGGCGAGCTCGCGGGGGCGGTCGAGCTGCTGCTCGAGGCGGCGGCGCGACCGGCGCTCGCCGCCGACCGCAACCGACGTCTCGGTGATGCGGCCGAGCTGTGTGCGCAGCTGGGCGAGCCGGCGCGTGCGGCCGAGCTCTACCGCGCCGTTCGCGCCGCCGACGGCCGCGACCCCCGCGCCGCGCGCGCGCTCGCCGACTTCTACTGGGAGACGCGGAGCTTCGACGAGCTGATCCCGATCCTCGAGGAGCTCTGCGTCGCGACCCACGCGCCGGACACCTTGCACGTCTACCTGTTGCGACTCGGCGAGGCGGCCACGGCCACCGGCGATACCGTCCGCGCCCGCCGCGCGCTGGCGCGCGCGATCGCGCTCGACGACGACGACCCGACCGCTCGCCACGCGCTCGCCGAGCTCCTGTTCGCGTCCGGTGCCTGGGCCGAGGCGCGCGCCCACATCGCCGACCTGCTCGAGCGCGACGAGCCGGATCTGCCGCCGTCGACGTGCGTCGAGCTGCACCATCGCGCGGCGCGCTGCGCTCGCGCGCTCGGGGACAACGTCGAGGCCCACCTCCACGCCGCGATCGCGCTCGCGCTCGACCCGTCGCACCGCGAGACCTTGCTGCTCCGGCTCGAGCTCGACGCGGGCGATCCGGCCGCCCAGGCCGCCGATCACCTGGCGCTGGCGACCGGCGCCGAGCCCGACGCGAAGGCGACGCACTACGCCGCGGCCGGCGATCTCTACGCGGGGCCGCTCGCCGATCCTGCGATCGCGCGCGAGCTCTACCGCGAGGCGCTCGCCTTCCGCCCCGGCGATCACCTGCTCCTCACCAAGTCGCTCGGTCTGGTCACGGGTGACGGCGACTGGAGCTACAGCCTGGATCTGGTGCAGCGCTTGATCGCGACCGAGCAGGACCCGGCGGTGCGCGCTCGCTACCGTCACCTGGCCGGCATGATCCTGCGTGACGAGCTGGGCCGCCGCGACGACGCGGTCGCGGCGCTGGCCGGCGCGCTCGAGGACGCGCCCACGTTGTTCGACGCGGCCTCGGATCTCGAGGCGCTCCTCGACGAGACCGCCGAGCCCGCGGCGCGCATCGTCTTCTACTACCGCCGCCTGGAGCAGCTCCGCGACGAGACCTGCCCGCCGGGCGAGCTCCTGCGGCTCTGGGACCGGCTGGGCGAGACCTGCCTCGCCGTCGGACGGCGCGAGGACGCGCTGTGCGCCTTCGAGGTGGCGCTCACGTTCGCGCCCGACGATCCGACGCGCCGGCAGCGCCTCGCCGATCTCTACCTCGAGGCCGGCGACGACCGCGTCGACGACGCGATCGCGCAGCACCAGGACGTCCTCGCGCGCAACCGTCGCCGCACCGCTTCGTACGAGGCGCTCGCCACGCTCTACGCCCGGAGCGGGCGGCGCACCCACGCGCGGGCGTGCGAGGAGGCGCTCGCCGTGATCGGCGTGCGCGCGGTCGACCCGGGCCGGTTTCGCGCGGCGCGGCCGCTGACCGGCGGCGAGCCCACCGCGCTCGACGCCGACGCGTGTCGCGCGCTGGCGGGTGAGACCGTCGACGTGCAGCTCTCGGCGCTGTTCGCGCTGGTGACGCCGGCCGTCGCGGCGGCGCGCGTGCGTCACCGCCCGCCGCCGCGCCATGCCGCCGGCAAGAAGCTCGCCGATGACGATCGTCCGATCGCGCGGGTCCTGCGTCGCGCGGTCGACGTGCTCGGCGTGGCGCGGCCCCCCGCGTTCGTCGACCGCGATCAGGCCGCGCCGTGCCGGATCGTGCTGCGCCCCGGCAACGGTGTCCTGGCGCCCGCCCTCATGGTCGGCCCGGCCGCGCTCGACGGCAGCGTCGACGAGCGCGCGCTCGCGTTCACGGTGGCGCGTCGCCTGGCCGATCTCCACCCCGAGCGGTTCGCGCGGCTCCTGTGTCCGCGCGCCGACGAGCTCGCCCAGCTCGTCGAGCTGGCGATCGTGCTCGGCGCCGGCGGCGAGACCGACGCCGCCAGCCCGCGCGCGCGCGCCGCCCAGTGGCTCGCGGCGTCGCTGGATCCGGTCGCGCTCGACCAGGTCGTGGTGCTCGGCCGCAGGCTGCGGGCTCGCGCGATCGATCCCGGCCGCGCCGCGCTCGACTGGCTCGAGGCGACCGATCGCGCCGCCGACCGGATCGGCCTGGTGGTCGCCGGCGACCTCGCCACGTGCGTGCGCACGCTCGAGCGCGAGCCGGCCGGCCGCTCCGACAAGCAGGAGCGCATCCTCGAGCTGGTCTGGTCGAGCGTGACCGAGAACCTGCTCGCCGTGCGCGCCCGCGTCGAGGGCTGGTCGACCGCCGGCGGTGCGCCCGTCGATGAACGCGTCGCGGCGGTCCGGTCGTCGCGGTCCGCCGTCAGCGTCGCAGCGCCTTGATCAACCATCCGCCCTTGATCCGCCCGACGAGCGCGCGCATCTCCACCGACGCCCGCCCGTGGGAGATCCGGTGATGCACCAGGTCGTCGACGATCTGGCGCGCGGCGTGGGTCCGGCGCATGCTGTCCATCCAGTCGAGCCAGCCCTCACCCCAGGCGGCGAGGCGGTCGAGGAAGCCCGCGCGCCGTTGCTCGGCCAGACCTCCCAGCCGTCGGGTCCAGATGGTCTCGACCTTCGACGCGATCCGCGCCCGCGTGGCGATCTCGTCGGGGCTCGGCGCATGCCGCGGCGTTCGCGCCAGGATCGCGCGTGCCAGCCCGGTGTCCACGAGGCCGTGATCTTCGAACGCCTCCAGCTCGGCCAGCGCGGCCAGCCGCCGTTCCTCGCGCGGGCTGTCTTGTTCGCGCAAGGTCCGGACCACGAGATCGAGCGCGAGCCAGCGATAGACGAAGTCGAGCCCGGTGCCCTTGATGTTCTGCGTCCCCATGAGCGTGACCTCGCTCCCCGGCGGGACGGTCCGCGCGCAGAAGTCGATGATCTGATCGCCCGTGGCGGCCGAGCTCTCCACCACGCGGACCTGGGCGAGGAACAGCGTGCGGTAGGCCGCGCTCAGCTCGGTGCGGAAGCCGACCCGGGCTGGCTCGCTCGGCTTCGCGAACAGGCCCCGGAGCCGGGCCTCGACGTCGGCGCGGATCTGCACCCGCGCGAGCTCGAAGCGGAAGTGCTCGAGCACGTCGGCCTGGGTGGGCGCCGCGATCGTCTCCGGGCAGTCGTCCTCGGCCTCCGGGGGTGAGCGCGGCGTCAGCGCCGCCGCCAGCGCCGCGGTCAGCGCGCCGTCGTCATCGATCATGCGGCGGGCGGCGCCGAGCTCGATCGGCCGCGTGGGGTCGCCGGTCACGTGCGGGGCCAGCGCCGCGTCCAGCGCGTCCTGCTGGGTTTCGTCGACCTGCAAGCTCGCGGCCTCCGCGTAGAGGCGGAGCCGCACCAGGAGCGACTCGCTCCGCGCGACCGGGATGCGCAAGGCCGCGAGCAACCGCTCGATCCGCGCGGCGACCGCCGCGGGCACCTCGCCGGCGGCGAGCTCGTCGGGCTCGACCAGGCGCACCTCGGCGAGGTAGTCGTCGAGGGCGGCGTCGATGTAGCCGCGCAGCCCTTCGAGGTTGGTGCCGATGAGGACGTGGCGATCGAACGCGACGTCGCGAACCAGGATGCGCGCGAAGACCTCGGAGCGTGCGATCCGGTCGGCGCGATTGTTCACGACCGTGACCACCAGGCGCGCCGGCTCGCGCTCGGTGTCGAGCCGGTCGAGGTTCATCCGTCGCCAGTTGTTCATGAAGCCGGTGCGCTCGTTGGCCGAGTTGCCGCAGACGAACGTGAGGAGCCGGCCGCGAACCCGCGCGCGCGGATAGGCCTTGAGCACACCCAGGTCGGGAACCACGTTCTGGGCCATCGTGAACTGCGCGAGATCGGGATCGATTCCCAGCTCCTCCGCGACCCGGGTGACCAGGGCGATGTTGCGTGGATGCTCGCGGTACGGGAACAGCTCGAGCATGTCGTCGGCGATGAGCTCGGCCTCGCGTTCGCCCACGGCGTGCATCGTGGTGCCGCGGTGCGCGCACACGTCGCGGAAGAGGGGCAGGTAGCTGGTCTCGCTGGTCACGAGCGTCCCGCGGGTGGGGATGAACTCCGTGATCACGTTCGCCACGTTGAAGCCCGCGGGTCCCTGGATGTCCTCGTGATCGGGATAGCAGTTGGTGAGCGTCACCAGGTCGTCGTTCATCCAGTCGCGCTGCAGCAGCTCCACGTACTTGGGGTTGAGGGCCATGCACTCCCAGAGGAACACCTGACAGCGGAGCCGCGAGGCGAGCTCCAGCTGCGCGCGTTGCTCCCAGATCGTCGCCTTGTCGTACGGCCGGTAGATGAAGATCTCGACCGGCTGCTGCATCGGCGCGGAGTGGATGAACATGGCCTCGCAGCCGGTGGTCTTGACGAACACCTCGAAGCCGAGCCCGTCGAGCAGCCCGGCCTTGAGCCGTTCGGTGCCGGACTTGCCGCGGGTGCCCCAGCCGCCGATCGTCAGCGGGATGGACGCGCGCGCCCCTGCGATGCGGCGCCGCTGGACCCAGCTGCGAAGGAAGAAGCTCGCGGTCAAGCCGGCGCCGAAGACGACCAGCGCGGCCTGGCTGTTCTGGAACGGCGAGGAGAAGTAGCCCTGGTGATCCGACACCCATCCCATCACGTCGCCGAGCGGGACCAGCGCGGCGGTCGTGGTCGAGCTCCGGTCGCGCTCGGCGTCGGCGTCGGCGTCGGCGGGCGCCGGCGCCGCGAACAGCGCGTCGGTCCGCGGCGAGCTGGGCGCGGGCTCGCCGTGCGACGCGGGGCGGGCGTGGGGTGCGAACTGGAGCGTGATGCCGTACGAGCGCTCGAGCTCGTCGGCGAACTGGCGCCGATCGCGCCCGTGCGTGGCGCGCAAGGAGGCGAGCCGCATCCCCGCCAGCGTGCGGTAGTGCCAGGACACGGCGAAGCGGTTGCGGATCCGCTGGAGCAGTGAGGGCGGGGGCTGCACCGTGCTGATGCCCAGGCTGGACGCCACCTGCACCGGGCGGGGACGGAGCACCGGCAGGTCGAGCACATCGTCCACCATGGGCAGGTGACGCGCCCACGAGCCCTCGGCGTCGACGGTGACGCGCTCGCCCGGGACCGTGGTGGCCGTGGCCTCGTCCAGCGCGCCCGGGTGAGCCCGTACCGATCCGGGATAGACGCGCCCGGTGGTGTGCACCCAGGCCTGTCGCTTGTTGGGCAGTGGATGACGGAGCTCGTGCAGGATCCGCCACAGCCGGCGGCGCAGTCGCTCGCCCCGCCAGACCCGGAGCCGTGATGGTGTATGCGTCAGCGACACGCCCCAGTCGTCGCGCGTGAGCTCGGCGAACACCCGGCTGACCAGCTCGGGGTCGCCAGCGGCGGCGGCGAGCTCGGGCGGCAAGGCGTCGAGCTCGACGACGCCTTCTCCGCCGACCGGGATCCTGGCCACGACCTCGGACAGGTGACGCGTCAAGGCGCGGCGCACCGGATCGCGTTCGCGCTCCACGGCCTCGGCCGCCGCCGCCGCGAGCTCGACGACGCGAGGCCTGGTGTCCGGGGCGGCGATCAGCGCACCCAGCGCGCTCAACCACGCAGGTGCGAGCTCCTCGAGCAGCGCGGGCCGGCGGCTGCCGAGCTCGGAGGCCAGGCCGGACAGCTCGTCGCAGGCCACGATCAGCGGGAGCTCGTCGCGATCCTCGAGTCGTGCCAGGAGGAGCGCCGCGGCGTCCCGCGCGGTCGCGTCGTCGTCGTCGAGCGCGGCGGCGCCGGCGCGAGCACGCGCCGCCATGGCCACGCGCGCGCGGACCTTGGGACTGACCTCGTCGGAGGACGAGAGGGCCGCGAGGAGCGGGGCCGCGCTCGGCCAGGGCAGCGCCGCCGCCGCCTCGACCAGGCCGAGGCGAACGTGATCCGACGGATCGCGTGCGTCGACGATGCGGGTCAGGTGCGTGGCCGTCACCTCCGCGGGGAGGCGCCGCCTCGCGATCCCGAGCGCGAGCTTGCGCACGCAGAAGTCGACCCCGCCCTCGGCGTCGTACAGCCGGTTGGCGAGCAGGTCTCGTCCGATCCTGGGATCGAGGAGCACCAGCCCCTCGAGCGCCAGGGCTTGCACCCAGGGGTGCTCGTCGCGGTTGCGCGCCACCTCGAGCAAGACCGGCGTGCAGCTCGTGATCTCCTCGCTCGCCGCGTCGGCGATCGCGACCACGGCCTGGCCCGCCGCCATCCGTGTCTGCCAGCGGCGCGCGCTCAGCTGACGTGCGGCGCAGAACTCGGCGAGCGCGCCCAGCCGCGAGCCCCGGGCGCTCGTCGGTGCGCCACCCGCTTCGTCGGCGAGGCGGATCGCCGGGGCCACGCCACCCAGGAAGAGGAGGCCGAGCTCGATCAGCACGCCGCAGCGCAGCACCGCCGCCTGGTTGCGTTCGCGGAGCGTGTCGAAGCCGAGGTGACGCTTCATCGCCGCCAGGTCGCGTCGCAGCTCGTCGGCGTCGCCGACCGATTCGCGGAGGTACTCGGCGACGAGCTCGCGCTGACGCTCCTCGTCCTTCGTCGAGGCGTACACCGTGCCGAAGGTGCGGAACTCGCGAACCAGCGCCCGGTCGTGCGCTTCCTGTTCGACGATCACCTGTTCGACGCGCGCGGCGAGGTGCGCGCGTTGCTCGTCCGGCGATTCCTCGACGAGCGGCACGGGATCGCGCTCGAGCCGCACCACCTCACGCACCAGCTCGTCGACGAGCTGGGCGCGGAGCCGTACCTGCAGCGGGGGCAGCTGCGCCACCAGGAGCTCGTGCACGAGGTCGCGATGCGGCGCCCGGTCGGGATCGAACGCCTCCGCGGCCATGCGCCGTCGCGCGGCGCGGCTCAGGGAGCGGTCCATCGTCTCCCCAGGGCGAGATCCGAGAGCGGCAGCTCGCCCGGGCCGAGGTCGAGATCGCTGCCTCGCGGCAGCTCCCAGCGGACCACCAGCCGCGCCGACGAGGCCACGCCGGCGCCTTCGGGCAGGAAGAGATCGCCGGCCAGACCGACCGTCCACCGCGAGCGCCCGGTGGAGATGCTCCACGTCAGGTCCGCACCCAGATCGTGGCGCCACGCCCGCCGGGCGCGGTCCTCGTCGGCGAGACGGAGGCTGGGTCGGTAGGACAGGACCGCGATCGGGCCGCGCAGAGGGGCGAGCTCGATGAGGCCGCGCCAGCGGAGCTCGCCGCGCACGTGATCGATCCATGAGGACGGCGATGCGCCGCCGCTGTTGCTGCGGGCCTCGATCCGGACCAGCCCGAGCTGGTCCGCGAGCGGGCGCCAGCGCAGCCCGACACCGACGCCGAGCTGGTGAGGGTGATCGCGTCGATACGCGCCCGCGACCAGCGGGTCTGCGCCCGAGCCGACCGTCACCGACGAGCTGCGGCTGGTGATCCCCGTGATCGACGGCACCAGGCGGAGATCCGCGCCGAGCCCGATCGCCCGCTCGCCGCGCACCGAGGCGAGCCACCGGTGGGGCCCATCATCGGTCTGGGCCGCGAGGCGGCCGTCGACATCGATCGTCGACGGCCCGTGCCTCACCTCGGCGCCGGCACGGGCGACGAGGGTCGGCGCGAGATCGCCGACGCGCCGGCCGCGCAGGTCGGCGCGCAGCCAGGCGGGCCCCAGCCGGCGGCGGGCGCGCGCGGCGAGCTCGACGCGCGTGTCGAGGTCGGCCAGATCCTCGTCGAGCTCGGCCAGGTCGTCCTTGCCCACCACGACCTCGAGCGACGGCGTCAGCCACGCCGGTGATGTCGCGTCGACCGCGGCGAGCGCCAGCCGCGCTCCGGCGTGGGGCCACGCCAGGGGCGATCCGGGCGCCGCGTCGTCGGGTCGCGGCGACGGCGCCGGCGTGTCGACGGGAGGGTCGAGACGGGTCGCGGCGACCCGCACCGACATGCGCACCGCCACGATCCCGGCGCGCGGGCGGATCGTCACGCGATGGACGCCAGGGTCGGTGAGCGTCACGGTCGCCGTCGTCGCCGCGGTCAGCGCGACCGCACGGCCCGCGGCGCCACGGACGCGAGGTGCGGGCCGTGGATCGATCGGCAGGGTGAGCGTGCGGCGCCGGCCGGCGGCCTCGATCTCGACGTCGACCTCGCCATGCGGGGGCTCGTAGCCGCGCAGCTCGATGGCCAGCGCGCCGGTGCCCGCGGTCACGATCTCGACGGCACCGTCGTGACGGGCGAGGAAGGCTCGCGTGGGCTGCACCGGCGGGATCGCGTTGCCCCGTTCCAGGAACCGTGCCGCAAGGACCACCGTCGGATCGTCGGCCCGGAGCTGGAGCTCGACCTGATGGCGGCCCGGGCCGATGACGATCTCCGTCGCGGCATCGCGCTGGCCCAGCCGCACCACGTGCTCGCGTGCGGGTTCGTGATCGACGCGGATCGCGAGCCGGCACGTGTCCTCGCCAGCCGCCGGCCAGAGCCGGCGACACCACACCTCGGTCCCGACCGATCGCGGGCCGGTGAGCTCGAGGATGGCGGCCTGCCCGGGCGCGAGGCGGTGGTGCGTGTCGTCTGGCCACGGCGCGGCGACGAGCGCGTCCTTGACGCGCATCCCTGGCGGCTCGTCGAGCGCGCCGGGCTCGAGGTCGAGTGACTCTCGACCCGCGCTCGCCTCGGTCGCGCGGATCGGCTGCCACCGTGACGCGCGCGTCACCGTGGCTCGGTCGCGTCGCACGGCGCTCAGCTCGAGCACCGCGAGCTCGGTGGCCAGCCCGAAGCCGAGCGGCGCCAGCGCGTCGCGTCGTGCCGCGCCGCTCGGCTCGAGATCGCGGGCGATCGCCGCGAGCGCTTCGACCTTGGCCTGCCACACGTCGCCCAGCTGGACCAGCGCCCGCGCCGATGCCTCGTGGTCGCCGGCCATGCTCGCCACGCGCCCGTGCAGCGCCAGCGCGGCCGGCGCGATCGTGACGAGCGGGCGGTCGCGCGTGGTGGACCAGACCGCGCTCGCTCCATCGGCGCGGATCGCGCGGGCGATCGGCGCCAGCGAAGCCAGCGCCTCCGCCGAGCCGACCGCGCTCAGGCTCGGGCCGAGCAACACCCCGTCGACGATGGGGCTGTCCTTCGGTTGCGCCGTCAGGTAGAGGGGATCCGCTTGTGCGGACAGCCGATCCTCCACCGCACGGATCCGTGACACCAGGTGCGGATCGCCGCCGGCCGCGGCGCGCGCGGCCTCGAGATCGCGGCGGGCGAGCGCCGTCTCGCCCAGCTCGGCGAGGCTCCGGGCGCGGGCCAGATGGAGCCGTGCGCTGCCGGGATCGGCGGCGAGCGCGGCCGACAGCGACCGGATCCGCTCCAGCTCGGGGGCGCTCGAACCATGCGTCGCGTCGCGCGCGTCGAGCGCGTCGAGCGCGTCGAGCGTATCGCCGGGCGGCGCGCCATCGCGCGCGGCGTCCCCGCGAGCGCGAGGATGGCGGATCGCGATGTCGGCCACCACGTCGTCGCGGTCGGCGACGAGCCAGACCCGGGTCGCCGACGATGGCAGCCACGTGGTGACCGCGGCGCTGACCGACCGCCGCGCGTCGGCTCCTGCGAGCGGCCAGCTCTGCTCGTCGCTCGACCGCGCGTCGAAGACGAGGCGGCGCGGCGGCGTGCCTGCGTCGGTATGCAGCCAGAGCACGCGACGACCGCGCACGTCGTTCCTCGCCGGTGCCACGCTCACGGTGCGGATCTGGATCCGGACCGGACCCGCGCGCGGGGCCGGCAACGGAAAGCTCACGGGCGGCGTGCCGGCCGTCGCGATCGGCCAGAGCGTACGAACCTGCATCGGCGTCCCGCGCGCGTGCCCGGCCACGCGGACGAAGGCGTGGAGCGGCGTTCGCTCGCCGACCGGCTCGACCGCGACGAGGTGGACGCCGGGCGCGACGGCCACGTCGAGGGTCTCGAGCGGGGTCAGCGCCAGCACGTGGTGCACGCGCTGGTCGACCCGAATCGCGATGGGACCGGGATGGTCAGGGGGCGTGGCGACGTAGATCCGCAGGACCGAGAGGCGCGTGGGATCGTCGCGCGCCGGGACCGCGGTCACCTCGTGTGCCTGGCCGACCACGAGCTGGACCAGCGCCGCGTCGGCGTTCTCTTCCGGATCGGTCGTGGGCTCGAGCCAGCGCGTCGCCGGCGGAGCTCCCGCTGGCGCCAGGGGAGTGACCCGGCGCCAGGTGCCCGCGCGATGCGCCGCCAGGAGCGCGGCCCGCATCTCGGGCGAGGCCGGCGCGCCCCGCCACGCCAGCTCGGCCGCGATGATCTGCTCGTCGCGCCCCGCGCTCGTCAGGTGCGGTGCGAGCGCGGCGAGGAGCGCCGGCGGTGGGCTCGGCGTGACCTCGACGAGCGCGCGCGCGAGCGCGTTCGCGTCGACACCGTCGGGGAGGCGCTCGGCGAGCTCGAGCGCCAGGCCCGTGCGCAGCGCCGCCGGCGTCGCCGGATCGCGCATCAGCGCGGCCACGGCGTCGACGCGCGCCGGGGCCGAGGCGAGATCGATCACCGGAGGTCCGGTGATCAGCTCGGCGTAGGTCGCGACGTCGGCGGTGACCGCGTCGAGGGGCGCCGCCCCGTGTGACGACTCCCCACGCGTCGACGCGAGCAACGCGTCGGCGATCACCGCCTCGGCCACGGGGGCCGGTCCGGTCACGAGCGCGCGCAGCCCCTCGCGAGCCGCAGCGGTCTCGTCCGTGCGCCGCGCGAGGAGGTCGCGCAGGCGAGGGCGGCGGATCCGCACCTCGGCGCGAACCGCCGCGCCCGGGGTGGTCTCGATCGCATAGGCGTGGCGTCCGATGGTGAGTGGGACCACCACGCGCAGGCGACGTCCGATCGCCGGCGCCACCGGGGCACCGGCGGTGGCGGGATCACGCGCGCGCGCGACCAGGACGCCCCCGCGACGTACGGCGACCTCGATCGACGCCTGCGGCTCGACGAGACGCGCGTCGATCACGAGCGCCCCGGGCCCCACGGCTTCGACGGCCAAGCGGCCGGCGCCGGCGCCGGCGCCGGCGCCGACGCCGACGCCGTAACGGCCATCGCCGGGGACGTCGATGGTGGCGCCCTGCGGCAGCAGGCGACGGCGGGTCAGGTAGGGGTCAGCCGCCGGTCGCACCGTCGTCAGCCACCGGTCGAGCTCTGCCTTCCGCCAGGCCACGAGCGCCGGCCGCACCGTCGCGCGGCGGTCCTCGAGGGCGCGAGCGACGGCCTCCTGTGCGGCCAGCCGCACGGCCAGCCGTCCGCCGTCGCGCGCCGGCGTGGCGGGGAGCTCGCCGCCACGTTCGATCCATGCGTGCAGCTCGCGACGCAGCTCCTCCCACGCCAGGCGCGGGGCGCGAGCGACGGCGCGCTCGATCACGACCGCGGTCGGCCGGGTGGCAGTGACCATCCAGCGCGCGCCTGGCCCGGGCGGTTCGATCGCCATCACCGCAGCGGGCTCGTCGGTGACGATCGCTTCTTCCTCGACGACGAGCCGGGCGTCGGTCGTGCCGACCACCCGGTGGAGCCGCACGTCGGCGCGATCGCCGGCGGTGACGCGCACCCGCGCGCTCGCGGCGGGTGGGAGCCAGAACGTCGCGCCCACGTCGACCGTGACCTCGAGCGGCCCGTCGGTCGCGCGCGCCGCCGGCGGCACCGTGGCAGGACCGGGTTCGACGTCGTCGAGCGCGACGGGCCAGCGCGCCTCGAGCGCGCGCCACACGAGCGCCTCGCGATCCGCGGGTTGCGCCGAGGTCGTGGTGCTGGCCCCGACGAGCAGCGCGAGGGCGACGGCCGCTCGCGTGCTCCATCGCCGTGGCCGACGGTCGCTCATGGTTCGATCCGTGGAGCCAGCGCGTCGGCGAGCGCGCGGGCCCAGGGCTCGGCAGCGCGCGGGTCGCGGCGCAGGCGCTGCCGCAACGGCGCCGCCAGCTCGAGGTGGACGAACTCGACGCCCAGGGTGCGCGCCAGCTCTCCCTGGACGTTCCTGGTGGCGCCGAGCTCGCGCGTGTCCTCGGGGAACCGCACCACGGTGATCCCCAGCGCGCCGAGCGCGGAGGCGACGCGCGAGCTCGCCGGCGTCGAGCCGTCCCGCCGGCCAGCGCTGACCACGAGCTCGGCCGTCGCCGCCGGATCATCCGCGTAGCGCTCGCCGTCGAAGCCATGGATCTGGACGATCGCCGCCGCCCCGATCGTCGGCGCGCCGATGGACAGCACCGCGCGCGTCGCGCTCTGGAAGAGATGATCGGGAGCGTGGCTCACGTCGGCGGGGTTCTCGTCCTGCGCGACGCGCGCGCCAGGCTCGGCCTGATAGCGATGGATGCTGTTGGTGAAGAGTCCGCGCAGCGCGGGCGGGGCATCCGGCGCGAAGAAGATCGCGGCCGCGATGCCGCCAGTTCCGACGTCGAAGTACACGTGAGGTGCCTGCAGGAGGATGGCGTTGCCGGCGGGAGGGAGGTCGGCACGCACCAGGTAGGCGCCCGCGCCGCGGCGGGCGTGGCCGGCCTCGCGCACCACCCACGTGCGGCGCCCCGCCACGGTCCACAGCTCCAGCTCGAAGCCGGCGGCGTGCGCCCACGCGGCCAGCTCGGAAGGCGGCCGATCCACGTCGACCCCTCGCCACAACGCCGCCACCAGCCGCGTCAGCGCCTCGTGCTGGGCCGCGGTCGCGGGCTGGAGCGCGACGTCGGTGGCGTCGGGCCACAACGTCTCGCGCGCCTCGCGCAGCGACATCGAGCGGAGCGGCAGGCTCACCACGCGTGCGTCGCGATCGCCTGCGGGCGGCGTCCTCGTCCCATTGGCGCACCACGAGCATGCCACGAGCGCGCTCAGCGCGAGCGCGCCCGCGACGCGGGCGAGGGTCCAGCGAGCGCGGTGATTCATGGATCGCCCTCTTCGAGCGTCGGCAGGACGCGCCATTGCCGCGGATCGGTGGGCGCGGACGCGGGCGCCGCCGACACCACGAAGCGCACCCACAGCTCCGCGCCGCTGACGTTGTAGAACGCGACGTCGTGGCTTCCGGCGACCAGATCGTCGAGCAGGGTGACGGAGATCGTGCGAGGCAGGCCCGCGCTGCGATCGCCCTGGTCGACCAGGCGTGCCGGGACGCGGCGACGGGCCGCCGGCAGCGTCGTCGTGCGATCGGCGACGGTGAGCGCGGCGAGCGCGACGCCGGCTCGACGCAGCGGGCGCCCGCCGCCGATCGTCACGCGGATCGCGGGACGCGTGCCCGCGTCGGGGGCGGTCGCGTAGACGATGGCGTGGAGGCGCACGCGAGCGCCTCCGCGGCGAACCACGCGGACGACCACGGGCTCGCGCAGCGCGTACAGGTTCCACTCGCGATGGAGCCCGTCGCGATCCGTCGTCGGGGGACGATCCATCCACACGCGGGTTCCGCTCGGCGCCGTCACCTCGACCGGATGCGCCCCGAGGGGTGGGCGCGGCAGGTAGATCTTGCCGCGGCTGGTTCCCAGCGGAACCCGCACGGTGGGACCCGCGCCGATACGCACCTCGAGCTCCTTGCCTACCTGCGCCGGGTCGGTCTCCCACGCCAGCTGCGGTCGCCCGGGGCGCGCGGTCCCGAAGTCGAGCGTTCGCGGCCGTCCGGGCTCGATCGCGGTGACCGCGCCGTCGGGCCACGTTGCGAGTACGGCTCCGATCTGCTCCGGCGGCACCGGCTCGCGCGCGCGCTGCGTCTCGGGATGACCGACGGGCGCGATCGAGACCAGCGGCGGTCGCGTGGGCGTGTCCCCGCCACCGGTCGTGACCCGCCGGCCGTCACCGTCGCCGTCGCCGTCGCCGAGCGGCTCGAGGCGCACCTGCGCGACGAGCTCGGCGAGCTGGCCGGACGCCGCCAGGTGCTCGTGGTTGGCGGGCGCGAACGGCACCCAGGTGCGCTCGCTGGGCGTGGCGTACCGCCAGCGATGATCGGCGAGCTGCACGCTACCGTACGGCGGGGCCAGCTCGGATCCGCCGCCGAGCCAGCGGTGGAGGCGAACCGCGACCTCGCGGTCGGCGGTGATCTCGACGCGCACGGCGCGAGGCGGTGCGACGATCCTCCGCGCGGTCGGCTCGCCGATCGCGCGGACCCCGCCGGCCAGCATCAACCGCTCGAAGCGCGAGCGCGGGCCGCCGACCACGAGCTCCTCGCGGGCGACCACGCTACCGTCGGCGGCGACGAACCGGAAGCGCAGGTTCGCGAGGCCGTCGTCGACGGTGTCGTCGAGGACGACGCGCGCGTCGACGCGCAGGGTGCGGCCCAGGAGCGGCGCGCCCCTCACGTCGAGGACCCGCGCGGTCACGACGCTCGTCGGGCCGGCGATGACCAGGGGGATCCGGATCCGGTGCGGTGCGAGTCGACCGCCCTGCGCCGCCGCCGTCGCCGCCACCTCGGCCGGGGCCAGGAACGACGCGCTCGGTCCCGCCACGGTGAGCGATACCGGGTCGGGCGCCGCGGTCGCGATCACGAGGGTCGCGGGGCCCTCGCCGATGTCGAGCTCCACGGGCGCGGTCCGATCCACGGGCAGGTCCCAGCGGCGAGCGCCGCCACCGACGGTGTGGACCTGAAGCGTGACCCCGGCGCGCGGCTCGGCGGCGTGCACCACGAGCCGCGTGGGACCGATCACGTTGATCGCCGCGTGCTCGTGGTGCGAGACCGCGATGACGTGATCTCGGTCGCCGGTCGCCGTCGGCGGAGCGCGGAACGCCGAGACGAAGATCGTGCGCGTCGCGTAATCGGTGCCGCGCTCGCCGGTGGCGGACATCCGGATCCAGCGGCGCGTCAGGCGGCGATCGCGCTCGACGTGCGACAGGAGCTCCCACGGCACGTACGTCGACGAACGCACCAGCTCCCACCGCCTGGTCTCGTCGAGGTTGGCGACCGCCGCGCTGCGTTGCTGCGCGTCGCGCGAGCTTCCGCGGAACAGCCGGAGCAAGGCCTCGTCGGACGCGCCGAGCAGCGTGAGCGTGAGGGTCGCTCCCGGCGGCACCGGCGGCGGGTCGATGACCATGATCCGCTCGTCGCCCAGCGAGAGCCCGTCGGCGGTGAACGCGGCCTCGTCGCGCCAGGTGCCCTCGTGAGGACGCGCCTTGCTCTGCCGCGACTCCTCGTAGACATCGCGCTGCCACCAGGTCCGGCCCTCGTGCTCGATCGTGAGCCGAAGCCCGTACGACACGCGGCGGTCCGGGACGTACGTCCCGGGGACGACCACGTTGCTCACCACCTTGATCGGCGCGGCACCGGGCTCCAGCCGGAAGCGAGGACCGCGCGTGCGCGTCACCCGGTACGCGATCGCCTGCTCGGCGGTCGAGAACTTGACGACGTCGGGATCGGGTGGTCGCCGCAACGCCGCCGCGCTGTGGAGCGAGATCGCGATCAGGCCGCCGAGGAAGAGCGCGAGCGCCACGATCGGGCGGGCGGCGGCGCGGCGCGACCCGCGGTTCCCCACCGGCAACGGCTTCATCGCCGCCCTCCCACGACCACGATCCGGGCGCAGCCCGCCTGGATGGCAGCGTCCACCTGCCGGTCCACGTCGGGTCCGGCGGGAATGGGGGTGCATGCGCGGTGCTCGGCGCCCGCCATCATCACGGCGCGCAGCGCGCGTCCGCCGGGGACGCCGGCGTCGAGGAGCACGTAGCCGCGACGCAGCTCGGGACAGAAGCCCAGGCGAACCGCCCCGGTCGGCGCGCGAGCGACGAGGTCGACCAGCGCGGCGACGTCGTGCTCGGCCTGATACGCCTCGGCGAGCTCGAGGAAGGACAGGGTGCGCGCATCGATCGTGATCACGCCGTCGCCCGCGTGGATCGTTCCGTCGCGCGCGATCTCGCGGATCGGACGATCGACGACCTCCAGCCCGAGCCGCGCTCCGAGCGCATGCACGTCGTCACGCTCTCCCTTCGGCGCGGTCCTCGCCCGGGCGGCGACGCTGTACCACGCGACCGCCATGGGGGGACCCGCCAGCGCCTGCGCGTACGCGACCTGCGGGATGGCGTTGCCCACCAGCTCGGTGACGTCGGCGCCGCCGTCGACCCAGCGCAGCGACCGCGCCGCCGCGCCGAAGGGGCCGTCCGGCGCGACCAGCGGCGCGATCGTGGGTGGCACCCGCGTCGGATCGAGGAGCGGCTGCCCGAGCGAGACCACCAGCTCCGACGAGATCGGCCGCCACGGGGCGAATCCACGCACCTGGATCACGGCGGCGTCGGGGGCGTGCAGCACCGCGCGGTAGAGCGCTTGATGCCCGGCCTGGAACGCGGTGGCCACGTTGCCGGGCTGCACGGGATCGAGGTATCCGGCGACCCTGGCCGCCGCGGCGGTCGGCTCTGCATCGACGAGCAACGCCCGCCCACGTTTGCGCCACGCCGCCACCGCGATCGACGCGCTGCCGGCCTCCGTCCGAGGTTTCGCCACCTCGATCGCGAGGCCGAGCGAGGCATCGGCGCGGATCGCGGCCGCGATCCATCCCACGTGATCGCGGCCCGACACCACCCACGCGCCGCGCCCCACCCCGGCCGCGGCGGGCAACCAGGCGACCTCGTGATCGAGGGTGCGGGCGACGGCGTCGATCCAGCCGGCGCGTTCGGCGCGGTTGGTCATGAGGCGCTCGAGGACGAGCTCCTCGAGCACGCGCAGCTCCGTGGGGGCGGGCGGGGCGACGGCGTCGTCGGCGGGGCGGGCGAGCCAGGCGTTCAGCCAGGCGTGGACGGGGACAGCGCCGAGATCGCGCGGCGCGGGCGCCGAGGTCGCCAGGAGCGTCCAGAGATCGGCGGGGTGGACGACCAGCACGGCGTGCGCGCGGCTGCGTCTCCACCACGCTCCGGCCTCGGGCGGCGGCGACCAGCTCAGCTCGACCTCGGTCGGCCACAACGTCCCCAGGTGAACCGAATCGGGGAGCGCGTGGCGGACGTGGAGGCGAGGGCGGCCTGACGTCGCCCGTCGATCGGCGCGGAGCTGGACGATCGGCGCGCCGCGGAGCTGGCGGTGCGCGATCTGGAAGGTCGAGTCGCGGTCGAGCGGATCGGCCGGGTCACGGGCGCCGGTTCCATCGGCACCGCTCACCACGATCGCCCGGCACGCGATGCGTTCGCAGATGACGCTCGCGACCTCGGCGACCGGGCGATCGCGACGCGCGCGCGGAACCTCGATGATCGGTCCGGGCGCGCCGGGATAGAGGACCGCGGTCTCCCACCCGCGCTGTCGCTCGAGCCGCTCTTCCACCTCGGCGAGGACCCAGCCGGGCCGGGGCCCGTCGAGCGGTCGGAGCGCGAGGCCGAGCTCCCGAGCCCGATCCTCGAGGCGTCGCGGCGGCGTCGAGCGCGCCGGCAGCCACGCGGCCAGCTCGCGCCACAGCGTGGCGTACGCGATCCGTTCCGATCGTGACGGCGCGTCGATCTCCGGCCTCGCGCGCACGCTGGCCGCCGCCATCGCGCCGAGTGGGGATGCGAGCAGGCGCTCGGACGTCGCGCCCACCGACGGCGTCTGCACCGGTGCGCTCGTCCGCGGTGCGACGAGCTCGAGGATCAACCCGATCGCGCTTCCGGCTGCAAAGCCCACCATCGCGACCGCGATCGACGGCAGCACGACGCGCCCGTGCTTCTTGAGGTTGATCATCTTCACCGCCATCAGGCTGGTGAGCACGTAGCCGAACCCCGACAGCTCGCTGAGCTGGAGCGTGGGCCAGCGATCTCCCGCGGCCCAGCCCACGACGAGCTTGAGCAGGAACCCGACGGTGAAGACCAGCGTCACCTTGCGCGGCCCCTCGAGGTTCATGTGACGCAGGACCGGCAGCGCCATCGTCGCCTTGGCGGCGAAGGTCAACACCAGCGCTTCGCCCACGGTCGCGACCAGCGACCACGGATGGAAGAAGGTGAGCGCCAGGAGCGACGGCACCATGATGCCGTTGTAGTCCCAGCCGTAGACGAGGTTGGCATGGGCCGCGACGAACGCGGTGGTGAGCAGGATGATGTACGCCTTGGGACTGCCCAGGAAGTCGAGCGCCACGTCCTCGTAGGTCAGCTCGAAGCTCGAGAACGACAGGTTGGTGTAGGGCAGGAGGACGAGCGCGATCGCCGCCCAGGTCAGCACGACGCCGACCGACACCTGGAAGAGACCGCGCGCCACCGGCAGCTTCCAGAACATGTTGGCCACGAGCGGCACCAGCACCAGGCCGATCGACGAGACGTCATGGGCGACGGCCAGCCGGGTGCCGGCCCAGGCGTCGATCAACCGCAGCGTGTCGGTGATGAGCCACAGCTCGCTCGCCTGGCGGACCACGACGCTCACGATCACGATGAGGAAGAATCGTTCGCGTCCGAAGAAGGGGCTCCAGCCCCCGAGCCGCGACATGACATCGCTCACGCCGCGCGCGATGAGGAACGTCAGGACGGCCTCCACCGAGACGGCGATGCCCGCCGCCGGCTGGACGGCGTAGACGGAGGCGAGGTAGCCCGGGACGACGAGGCCCGCCCAGACCCAGCCGAAGATCTCGGTGAAGAACAGGAGCACCCAGATCCCGACGAGCACGCCGACCAGGATCGATTGATCGAGGCCGCGCTCCGGAAAGAGATGGAAGACGCCACCGTCGAACATGGGCGGTCAGGAACGGCCGGGCTTGGGGAGGCGCAACGCCAGCGCCGTGCCCTCTTCCAGGCTGGAGGTGATCTCCACGCTGCCGCGGTTGGCCGCGACGCGATCGCGCGCGCGCACCAGCGCGCCCAGGTGCGCGGGCGCGTCGGCGGCGGTGGCGGTTCGCACCGCCGCCACGTCGGACGCGGGCAACGTGGCCGCGATGTGCACCGTCACCGACACCGAGTCACGGTCGTCCTCGACGACCAGCCGGAGGCCGGCGGGCGCGCCGCGCATGGACTCGCGCAGGATGTCCGCCACCGCGCCACCGAGATCCTCGCCGCTCGCCACGACCACCGTCGAGTCGGCGCGGACCTCGATCACCGGCGGGCCCTCGGCGGCGCCGACGGCGGCCAGCTCGGCGGTCGCCTGGCGGACCATCTCGGCGAGGTCGACGACGTGACGCGCGCCGCTACCGGCGGACGCCGCGGACCAGCGCCAGTCGAGCGCGGCGAGATCGCGCTCGACGTGGGTCGACATGGTCAGGAACAACGCCGTGCGCGAGAGCTCGTCGACCTCGAGCTCGTCGCCTGGCAGCTGGACCCGCGACAGGACCAGCTCGTAGGCCTGGCCCAGCGCGTCCCCCTCGGCGGTCCGGGTGTCGACGCGGACGGCCGCGCCGCCGCTGACGACGTCGCGGACGACCTGTCGGATCGCGTCGGCGGAGACCCGCGTGAGCCGCGCGAGGATCTCGGCCACGCCCAGCTCGTACGGGTCGACGACGCCGGTGACGGCGAGGAACTTGCGCATGGCGGCGTTGGCGTACTCGAGCTGCCCCCACAGACTCGCGACCGCGATCGCGACCGGCAGGTTGTCGAGCAGGCTCACGTGGTGATCGAGGATCTGTCCGAGCCGGAGCGCGTCGTCGTGGACGACGCGCACCGTGTCCACCATCGTCGTCGGCGGAGCGTGGGGCTCGACGCGGATCAGCTCGCGGGTCAGGGCCAGCTGGCCGGTGAGGTGGCCCAGCAGCCGCAGCTCGGCGTCCGAGAACGAGCGGTCGCGAGGCACGTTGAGGATCCAGAACCCGTGGAGGCGCGCAAACCCGACCACCGGCACGACCAGCGCCCTGGTGCCCAGCGCCTCCTGGAGGATCGGGCGCACGCTCCACTCGGGACGGTGCGTCGAGTACGGCAGGCGCCACGGATCTCGCCGGACGTCGCGCCGCTGCTCCTGCACGTCTTCGGCGTCCACCGACCACCAGCGGGCGAGCTCGAGGTGCCAGCCTCCGGGCGGCAACCGCGCCCATCCACAGCTGACCACGTCGAAGTAGGCGAAGAGCGCGGCGGCGAAGCGATCGTCGGTCGCCGACTCAGAGGGACGACGCCCCGCCTCGGCGGTCGCGCGGCGTGACACCGTGCGGCGCATGGCGGCGATGTCGCGCTGGGTGTCCTGCCGTTCGAGGACCAGGCCGGCGAGCGTGCCCGCGGCCAGGCTCACGAGCGGGGCCGCGACACCCACGAGCATCGAGGCGCGACTGAACAGCACGTAGGCGATCGCGACGATCGCGAACGCGGCGCCGAAGCCGATCGCCGCGGTCCAGGTCGCCGAGCGAATCCTCCGGATCCCGCCGCTCGCGCCGACGGCGCACGCCAGGACGATCAGCAGCTCGACGAACCAGGGCCCGCGCCGCCAGCTCGCCCGCTCGACGACGCCCTGGATGCCATGCGCGTGGACCTCGCCGGGTGACATCGCGCCGACGGGCGTGGGCACGTACGCGGTGAAGCGCTCGCCCCGAACCCCGATGACGACGACCCGGCCCGTGAAGGTCGACGCGGGGATCTCGCCGCGCGCGACGTGATGCGCCGGCAGGGTCGGCAGCGTGTCCGGTGGACCGATGAAGTTGACGGCGAGCCGGCGCGCGGACGGCTTCTGGCCGAGGCGCTCGAGGAGCGTCGAGGTGATCGTCGCGCCGCGCAGCTCGTTCGCGTCGCCGAGATCGATCGCCTCCACGACACCGTCGGGATCGAGGGAGACGCTGGGCTGCCCGAACCCCGGGGTGGGCGGCGGCATGACCAGGCGGCCGTCGCGCACCGCGGCCGCGAGCGTCGGAGGGGCGCCGTCGCCCGCGATCACGCGGGGCCCGGGTTCCAGCACCGCGACGACGCGCGGTCCACCGCGCAGGATGTGGTCGAGCAGCTCCTCGTACCGGATCCAGGGCCACGGCCCCGGTCCCCACGCGCGCGCGGTGTCCTCGTCGATCGCGACGAAGATCACGCTGGCGTGCGGGGCGCGCGGCCCGCGCAGCTCGTAGAACCCGCGCCGGACGCGCGCGTCGATGGCGTGGGTCAGGCCGAGCCCCACGGCGAGCCCCACCAGCAGCAACGCCGCCACCGTGGCGGGCGCGAAGTGGCGGAAGCGCTGGATGAGACGCCGAGCCCCCACGGCGATAGGTTGGAATTCTACCCAAGCACGCGGCGAACGGCCAGAAACCGAGCTCTTCAGGCCGCCGGCTGGGAGCGGAGTCGGGTGGTCCGGTTGGCGAGAACCGGGACGATGCCGGCGTCGAGGTGGCGGCCGGTCATCAGCGTGGCGCCGATGGCGACGTCGACGTTGGCGCGACCGCTGATCGTCACCGAGCTGCGCGCGAAGCGTTCGCGCACCAGCTGCTGGAAGCGCGGCACCAGGGCGGTGCCACCGATGAGGACGACCTCCCCGACGTCGTCGATGTCCCAGCCCACCGACGCCAGCAACCGGTCGACCTCGCCGAGCCCGCGGGCGAAGAGCGGATGCCACAGCGGCTCGACCCAGGCCCGTTCGATCCGGAGGTCGAGGTCGTGGCGCTGACCATGCTGGAGGTAGGCCTCTCGCATCACCAGCCTCGCCTCGTTCGCGGTCGACAGCTGGCGCTTGACCGCCTCGCAATGCGCGGTCAGGGCCTCGCGCAGGACCTGATCGTGCAGGATGTCGTACCGCGCCCGGCGGTAGATGATCCCGGCGAGCGCCTGGACCATGGCCTGATCGAGGTCGTCACCGCCGAGGAACGGATCGCCGCCAGTGGCCACGACCTGGAAGCGGAGCCCGTCCTGTTCCAGCAAGGCCACGTCGAACGTGCCGCCCCCGAAGTCGCAGACGAGCACGCGACGGCGATCGGCGCGGGCATGCAGCCCGACCGCCAGCGCGCCGGCGATCGGCTCGGACACGGTGTCGATCACCTCGAGCCTGGCCATCCGCGCGGCGCTGCGGAGGGCCGTGTGGTAGCGCGGCGTGGCGACCGCCGACGTCGAGACGACCACCCCCTTGACCGTTCCACCGAACTGCTGCTCCGCCAGGCAACGGACGCGATCGAGGATGTAGCCCGCGACCTGCTCCGCGGCCCATTCGCGTCGCCGAATCGTCAGGGCCACGGCCCCGCTGGGCAGGCCGGCGATCGCGTACGGCACGCTGCGGGAGAGGCTGCGCATCGCCACGGGGTCGTCTCCCCATCCCATGAGGCGCTTGACCGACCTCACGGTGGCGTCGGGCTCCGCGAGCGAGCGCGCGACCGCGCGCCGACCCACGCGCACCGGCCCGCTGTCGGGCAGATGGACGACGGACGGAATGCATGGGTCGGCCTCGTCGGTGACCAGCGCGACGCGGTCATCGATGATGGCGCCGGCGGACGTGTAGGTCGTCCCGAAGTCCACGCCGAGCAGGATCGAGCGACTCACCCGCGTGGAATCGGCCGGTCGGCGAAACCATGAAGGTTCCCTGGCCGGATCAGTTCATCGCACCGAGCGTCGCCGCGGCGTGTGCGAAATCGTTCACATCGACACCGGTGTCGGTCTCGGGCACCCGCGCGACGACCTCGGAGTCCAGGTCGACCGCGGTCGCGTCCGCGCCGGGGTCCGGCGCGCCGTTGTTGATCCCGTCGCCGCCGCGATCCGTGATCGCGCTGTTGCCGCCCACCTCGACGACATCGACGAGCACGCCCGCGGCGTCGCGCAGCTCGATCCAGAAGTCGGGGGGCATCACGCCGGCGGGATCGCCCACGACGACGCGGTCGCCCATGCGCACGTCGGAGATGTTCGCGCCGGCGCCGAAGACGCGGACGAACGCCGACAGGAGGATCGTTCGCGCGCGGGGCTCCGCGTACAGGCTGGGACCGCGGTAGAGGACGAGCGAGTAGCCCGACAGGTCCGACACGCCGGGTCGGAGGTTGTGCAGCTCGATCCACTCGTCGGCCGGAGACACCACGCCGGTGCCGGGCGTGGGCGAGAACGGCAGCCCGTCGCCGCCGCTGCTGTCGTTCCAGTCCTGGAGCGGGTCGGCGCACAGCTCGTTGATACGCACGAGCGCGGGGTTGGGCGGCGCCGCTTCGGTGTGCACGGTGAAGATGAGGTCACTGGGCAGCGGGTTGCCCGCGAGATCGCGGACCCCGGTCGCGCCTCCGTTCAACCGGACCATCACGTCGGCGTCGAACGGCAACACGCCGATCGGATTGACCAGGATGATCCGATCGTTGTCGTCGAAGGTGGAGAAGCCCAGCGCGATGGGCAAGCCGCCGACGGTGAGCGTGACGTTGCCATCGACCGTGGAGGCGTCCACCGGTTCGTCGAGCTGGATCCAGATCGCGTCGGTGATCCGGTACGCCGTGCCCGACGATCGGGAGAGCACCTGCGGCGGGATGGTCTCGACCGGTGGCGGGGGCACCACGTTGAGGGCGAGCGGCGTGGCCCGCAGCTTGTCGAAGTCGGCGGCGTCGTTGTCCGTGTCCACGGCCCCGAAGGGTCGGGCGATCGCCTCGTCGAAGGCGCCACGGGCGTAGCCATTCTGGTTCGGGCCCGGCGCACCGTCGCCGATCCCGTCTCCCTCGAAGTCGCGATCGAGCGTCAATCCGCCGATCTCGACGTCGTCGACGATCCGGCCGGACGCGTCGCGCAGGACCACGTAGACGTCGGTGGCGGCGAACCCGACAGGGTCGCCGATCACGGCGAGCCCGCCGGGCGCGAGCGCCGAGACGCTGGATCCGGTCGTGAAGTACAACGCGTTGTGGCCGGCGAGCACCGTGGTCGAGGGTTCCTGGTCGATGAGCTCGAGCGTCCAGCCGCGCAGGTCGACCGGCGTGGGGCCGACGTTGATGAGCTCCACGAACTGATCGGTCGAGGTGATGGCCCCGGCGCCGGGGTTCGAGTCGAACGGTGTGCCGGCGCTGTCGCTCCAGTCGCGGCGGGGCGTGACCACGACCTCGTTGATGCGAACCAGGGCCGTTGCACCCGGTCCATCCATGGTGCTGGCGTCGCCGGTCGTCGAGCCGTCCATAGCGCTGGCGTCGCCGGTCGTCGAGCCGTCCATGGCGCTGGCGTCGCCGGCCGTGCTGCCGTCCATGGCGCTGGCGTCGCCGGTCGTGCCGGCGTCCATGGTGCTGGCGTCGCCGGTCGTGCCGCCGTCCATGGTGCTGGCGTCGCCGGTCGTCGAGCCGTCGATGCTGCTGGCGTCGCCGGTGGTGGAGGCATCTCCGGTGGAGTCGCCGTCCGTGGTGGCGGCGTCGTCGGTCGTCGCGCCATCCATGGTGGCGGCGTCGTCGGTCGTCGCGCCATCCATGGTGGCGGCGTCGTCGATCGCGGAGCCGTCGATGCCGCTGGCGTCTTCGCCGCCGATCGCGTCCGCGTTCAGGCCTCCATCGGCGAGGTCCCCGCCCGCGTCGTCGCGCCCGGGCACCAGGTTGTCACCGCACGCGCATCCGAGCAGGATCCACGTGAGGATCAAGACCGCACCCCGAGGTCCCATCCGCCCATTTTACATCCGCACCGGCGACGGTTCGCCACTCCTACCGGAAAGCCAAGTGATCAATCCCTCTTGGCCGCGGCGCTGGCTTTCAGGCGTGGTCGGCCGAGCTGCCGGCGCCGCGCAGCCGGGACCAGAGCACCTTGAAGAGGCCGGCGATCGCGAGCGCGATCACGATGAGGAACTTCTTGGCGGCCAGGAGCACGGCCCAGAAGCCCTTGCTGGTCACGATCTTGGTCGCAACCGCGCCGCCCGCGACGAGCGTGGCGACGCCGTAGCCGGCGTCGCGATCGACGCCGGGCTGGTAGTCGGCATAGCGGTTGCCAGCCGTGAAGTCCGAGAAGGCGAGCATCTCGTTCATCGCCGGCTTGACCGTCGCGAGGTCCCGGACCCTGGCGACCGCGTTGAGCTCGAGGACGCCCTCGCGTCCGAGGATGCGGACCGCGTAGTTGAGCGTGTGCTCGTCCTCGCCGGAGAACAACAGATCCTTGGCCCAGTACAGCTTCTTGCTCACCTGGTCGTAGTGCGGGGGTTCGGCCCAGCCGACCAGGTCGGCGGTGGCGAGCCCGAGGCGCGTCCGCTCGCGGTTGTGGTCCGCCGCGGCGCGCTTCATCTGGGCGAGGAGCGCGTCGTAGTCGATCGACGCCGCGTCGGCGTCGTCCACGTGTCCGTCGTCGGTGTACTCGAGGACGACGGCCCATCCGTCCGCCTCGATCACGCTGCTGCCCGGCGGGATGATCATGCCCTCGGTGCTGGGGGAGGGCGGGTTGCCCCACATCTGCAGCACCCGGTCCGTGTCCTCGGCGCCGAGGTACCGATAGCCATCGGGCAGCGCGAGCTCCGCCTTGCCGCACGGCAGCTGGATCGCGCCTGCCTGGTAGCGCAGCGACGCCTCGAGCTCGCGGCGCGCGGCCTCGGCGTCCTCTTCGCCCGCGCCGTCGCTCTGCGCCCGCACCGTCGACGGCATCGCCAGCGCCGCGATGGCGCTCGCCGCAGCGACCGCCATCGCCCAGGACCTCCACGAAGATCGTGTCACTCGCGTCATCCCGCGATCCCTAAAGGAGCCGACCCGACCTCCGCAACGAGTTTTTCGTACCCTCGACCGGTTTCGGGCCCGTTCACCCGCCCTGTGTGAGCCGATCTTGCGCAGGTTCGGCTGGCAATCTTCTGCCGGCCACACCTGAGCGCCATCACGACTGCTAAGACTCCGCCCAGCGCCGATGCCAGGCAAGGCCGATGAGAGGACGCGCGAGGCGTCGGACGAGACCGCGACGTCGTCGCCGGTCACGGCGCAGACGCAGCCGACGTGCCCGGGTTCCGGTGCGGGCTCCGCTGACGCTCCCGGAACCCTGCCCACCGGCGGCGCCGCCCCCCACCCGACCGCGTTCCGCAACGTCGACGACGCCGACTACGAGATCGTCGGCGACCTCGCCAGGGGCGGTCAGGGTCGCATCCGCCACGCCCGCGATCGCCGTCATGGCCGCCCCGTCGCGATCAAGGAGCTACTCCGTAGCTCGCCCGAAGCGCGGCAACGGTTCCAGCGCGAGGCCTTCATCACGGCGCGCCTCCAGCACCCGGCGATCGTCCCGCTCTACGAGGCAGGCACCTGGAACAACGGTGAGCTGTTCTACTCGATGAAGCTCGTCGAGGGGGAGTCGCTCGACAAGGTCGTCGCGCGCACGCGGACGCTGTCCGAGCGCATCGCGCTCCTGCCGCGCGTGATCACCGTCGCCGAGGCGGTCGCGTACGCGCACGATCGCCGCATCATCCATCGCGATCTCAAGCCGTCGAACATCCTGGTCGGAGACCTTGGCGAGACCGTCGTGATCGACTGGGGGCTGGCCAAGCAGCTCGGCGATCCCGACGTCGACGAGCGCTCGCCGACCGACGGTGGCGGCACGAGCGACGCGCTCACCGTCGCCGGCCGCGCCATGGGCACGCCCTCGTACATGCCGCCCGAGCAAGCGCGAGGCGACGAGGTCGACGAGCGCGCCGACGTGTACGCGCTCGGCGCGGTCCTCTATCACGTGTTGACCGGTCGCGCGCCGTACGGCGACGCCGGGAACGCGCGGGCGCAGCTCGCCCGGCTCGCGGCGGCGCCGCCGCGTTCGCTCGCATCGGCGGCGCCCGATGCGCCGCGCGACCTGATCACCATCGTCGAGAAAGCGATGGCGCGCGACGCGGGCGCTCGCTATCCACGCGCGCGCGAGCTGGCCGCGGATCTGCGCCGCTTCGAGGCCGGACAGCTCGTCGGGGCGCACGCCTACAGCGCGCGCGAGATCGCCACGCGCTGGATGCGACGCCACCGCGCCATCGTCGCCGTGATCGCCGCCGCGGCGCTCGTCGCCGCGAGCGTCGCCGCGTTGAGCTTCCGTCGCGTCGCGAGCGAGCGCGACACCGCACGTCGTTTCGCCCGGGCCTCGGAGACCGCGCGCGGCGAGGCCGCCGATCGCGTCGAGCAACTGAGCCTCGAGCGCGCACGCGCGATCCTGGCGACCGACCCGACGCGCGCCCTCGAGCTGGCGCGCGCGATCCCCGCGGCTTCGCGCTGGTCGGGGCTCGCGCAGCTCACCGCGTCGGTCGCCGAGATCTGGGGCGTCTCGACCGTCGTGTGGCGCGGCAACACCATCAGCTCCTTCGCCGCGTCCGCCGACGGCCGCACGCTGGCGTGGGGCGCCGACACGACGTTGCGCGTGCGCCACGCCGACGGATCGATCGCCGAGCACACGGTCCCCGATCCGATCTTCACCGTGGCGGTCTCCCCCGACGGCGGGCGCGTCGCCGCCGGCACCTTCGGCGGCCACGTCTTCCTCGCCACCGGCGCGCAGCCGCCGGTGCTCCTCGAGGACGTCACGATCGAGGGCGGCGTCCGCGACGTCTCGCTCGACGAACCCGACCTCCTGCTCGCCGCCACGCGCGAGAAGACGTACTGGTGGGAGCTGGCCGGGTCGTCGCCGCGCTTCGTGCAGCCCACGACCGCCGCCCCTGGTCCAGCCCCACGCGCCGCCGACGACGTCTTCCTGTCGGCGCGCCGCGAGGGCTTCGTCGAGCTGTGGAGCCGGCGCGAGGCCCGTCTCGTCGAGCGGCTCGTCGGGTACATGCCCGGGTGGACGATCCGCGCCGCCCGCGTGTCGGCGGACCGCTCGCGCTTCCTCTACGTGGACGAACATCGCGTCCTGTGGACACGCGCGCTGGCCGACGGGACCCCGCAGCGCGTGGACGCGCTCGCCGGTCGAACCGCGATCGTGTGGGTCGGCAACGTGCTCGGCGAGCACGTCATCGTCGACGCGCTCGGCGGCGTGCACGTCTGGCACGGCCCGGGTGCGGTGGTCGACACCATCGTCGAGCCATCGGCCACCCAGCAGGCGGTCTCGGCCGCGGTCGTCGGCGACGATCTGGCCATCGGCTACGACAGCGGCGACATCGCGATCGTCGATCCACGACGCGGCCTCCAGCGCACCCTGCACGGCCACGTCGGCAACGTCTTCGCCCTCGCCGCCGCAGGCGATGGCGACACGCTCACGCTCACCTCGGCGTCGCGCGACGGCACGATCCGCCAGTGGCGGATGATGCCCGCCGGCGTCGCCTCCATCGCGCTCGGTGCCGCGCGGGTCGCGTCGGTCGCCGTCACGCGCGACGGCACCGTCGCCGTCGGTGGCGAGGACGGCGTCGTGCGGCTGTGGAAGCCCGGGGCCCCCGCGACCGTGCTCGATCGCGCCTTCACCGCGCGTGAGATGGTGCTCTCTGCCGACGATCGCTACCTCGTCTGGTCGCGGGGCCCGACCCAGGGCGGCGTGCGTCTCGCCGATCTCGGCGTCGCCGACCACCCACGCTTCGAGCTCGAGGGCTGCGGACGCTACCCGCGCTTCGCGGCGAGCGTCGCGCGCTTCGCGTGCGTGCGTAACTTCGACGGCGCGACGCTCCTGTGGAACACCGAGACGTGGACGCCGATCACGGTCGACACGGCGGGACCGGTGCAGGTCGACAGCATGTCCATCTCGGCCGACGGGACCCAGGTGGTCAGCGGGCGCCTGGAGGAGGGCGCCGACTTCCGTCTCTGGGACACGCGCTCCGGCGCCGCGCGCATCCTCAGCCGCATCCACGGCAACGTCGTGGCGTCCGCGTTCCGGCCGGGTGGCGACGACGTCATCACCGGCGATCTCGCGCGCCGCGTGCGGTGGTTTCGCCTGAGCGACGGCACCTCGGCGCTACTCGGCCAGGAAGGCGCCGCGATCAGCCAGGTCGTCGCCGGCACGCGTTTCATCGCGGTCGGCAAGGCCGACGGCATGGTTGGCATCTGGGACGTCGAGCGCGGGATGACCATGCACGTGCGGCCACCGCGCACCAACGCCGGCCAGATCGTGGATCTGCGGCTCACGGCCGACGAGACCATGCTGGTCGCGCTCCACAAGCGCGGCCAGGTCGTCATCTGGGACATCGCGAGCGGCGTCGGCCTGCCGTTGCCCGGCAACGTCGGCGCCATCGGGTTGTCGAGCGACGGCCGCCTGCTCGCGCTCGGCGATGACGGCGGCAACGTGTGGCGCGTGACGATGCCGTCACCGACGGCGGGCGCACGTGGGGAGGGCGAATGGACGCCGTTCGAGCCGGCGTGGAAGCCGCTCGCGCCGGTCACCCCGCCCTCGCCCACGAGCGCGCGCGAACGCGCCGATCGCGACGCGCGCGACGCCATGGCCCAGCGCGCGGCGGCGGACGAGGCGTTCCGCCGCGGCGGCCTCGATGACGCCGTCACGTACTACCGGCGTGCCGTCGCCGCCGGCGACGCCGACTCGAGCTGGCGCCTCGCCGTGGTCGACGCGTATCGCACGCATCGCGACGATCCGAACGCGGCGATGCGCGCGGCCGTGGTGCGCGTGGGGCTCGAGACGCCGTGGACGAGCACCGCTCCGATCGACGTCGCCGTCGCGGCGCGCGACACCCCGGCCGCGACCCGCGCCGAGATCCTGCGCGCCTGGGCCCTCGCCGCCGGAGAGAACGTCACCAGCCTCAACTACCTCGTCTACTACCTGATTCGCAGCGGCGAGCTCGAGCTCGCCGGGCAGGTCGCGGAGCGCTTGCTGCGCGTCGCCGACGACAGCACGGAATTCGATGCGGTCGCCGAGGTGTTCAACGCTCGCGGCGAAGCGGCCCGCGCGATCGCGCTGGCGGAGCGGGCCGTCGCCCTCGACCCGAAGGACGAGATCCTGCGCGCCAACCTCCGCCGCTTCCGCCGCGCCCGTCGCGAGATCGGCGCCGACGTCTTCCTGCTCCAGGAACCGCCGATCGGCCCGTACACACCCGCGCGCGTGCCGCTGCCCGCGCCGTAGGGCTTGATCGTTTTCGGCAGGTGCGACGACATGTGGGCGCGGCGTCCACTCCCGTCGCATGGGCGCACTTCGCCTGCGGCATGAGCGGTTTGGTATCGTCACCGACCTTCCCGGACCGATGACGATGCATGACCTCCAGACCAAGCCGCTGCCCAAGGTAGCGTCGCGGCTGCAAGCCGTGCTGGTCGTCGGCGACGAGGTCCGGGACGTGGAGCTGCCGGCGGACGGGGAGGTGATCATCGGTCGCGGGCGCGGCGCCGACATCTGCGTCGAGCACCCGACGATGTCGCGCGAGCACGCCGCGCTCCGGGTTACCCCGACGCTGGCGATCAAGGATCTCGGTGGCACCAACGGGACCAGCGTGCGCAACCAGCGGTTGGTCTGCGGCGAATGGGCCGAGCTCGCGCTCGGTGATGCCGTCCACCTCGGCGACGTGGTGCTGATGCTGCGTCGCCAGAGCGACCTGCCGACGCTGCTCGAGCAACCGCGGCGGTTCGAGCGCTTCGAGCCGAACCTGGCCCAGGTCGCCGCGGGCACGATCACCGTCCTGATCCTCGGCGAGACCGGGTCGGGCAAGGAGATCTGCGCGGAGACGATCCACCGACTCTCGCCTCGGGCCGATCGCACGCTCCTGCGTCTGAACTGCGCGGCCTTGCCGGAGGCGCTGCTCGAGGGCGAGCTCTTCGGCCACGAGCGTGGTGCCTTCACCGGCGCGGTCTCCGTCAAGCCCGGTCTCCTGGAGAGCGCGGAGGGTGGGAGCGTCTTCCTCGACGAGATCGGCGAGCTGCCGCCGGCGGTGCAGGTGAAGCTCCTGCGCGTGCTCGACACGCGCGAGGTGATGCGTCTCGGTGGGCTGACCCCGCGGGTCATCGACGTCAGGTTCATCGCCGCCACGCACCGCGATCTGCGCGCGGAGGTCCAGGCCAGTCGGTTCCGCGAGGACCTCTACTACCGGCTGAGCGCCGTGACCGTGCGCGTCCCACCGCTGCGCGACCGCGCCGACGAGATTCCCTCCCTCGCCGCCGAGTTCGCGGAGGAGGCTGCGCAGGACCTCGGTCACGCGCCGCCGCCGCTGTCTTCCGAGGCGCTCGCGGCCCTGTTGCACTACACGTGGCCCGGCAACATCCGCGAGCTGCGCAACGTCATCACCCGTGCCGTGCTGCTGGCGTCCGGCGGGGTGATCCAGCGCCGCCACCTCCATCTGGACGTCGACGCCGGCGATCGGCGTCCAGCCGCAGCACCGACCTCGCCGCCGTCGCGTCCGCGCAGCCACGCGAACACCGCGCCGGTAGCGCCGGTGACCGATCCGCCCACGGCCGCGACCACGCTGAGCGACGCGATGCGCGAGGTCGAGCGAGCTCGGATCCTCGAGACGCTCGAGCGCTACGGCGGCAACCAGACGCGCGCCGCGCGCGAGCTCGGGATCGCGCGCGGGACGCTGGTCGCGCGTCTCACGGCCTACGGCGTCATCCGACCGCGCAAGTCCTGACATCGCGCTCAGCGGCAGTAGTCGGTGCCCGACCGCTGGACGCAGGTGAGGCCGACCATGCAGTCGGCGTCGACGTCACAGTCGCCTTCGTCGAGACCGCAGCGGCAGTCGGGGTTGCACTCGCCGCAGCTCACCCGCCCGGCCGCGTCGGCGAAGACCGCGTCGGGATCCTGGTAGGAAGAGGATTCCGAGGTCTGGAGCCTCATCCACTCGTAGCCGCTGGTGAAGTAGCTGCTCCGCCCGCCCATGAAGTCGCCGGTGCGGCTCCACTTCAGCTCCGACCACTCCTTGAACGCGCCGTTCACGTAGCGTCCGGTGTGGTACAGGCCGAACATGTGGCCGAGCTCGTGGCTCGCCAGGTAGCCGCGCTGCGCGCTGTAGGAGGGGTTGAACACCGCGCTGGCGCCCGCGTACCCCTGTGGGTTCGTCGGCCGCCGGTCGATCACATCGATCTGCGCACGACCCGACGTGCCCGCGTCGTTCGTGACGAGGAGCCAGGCGTAGGCGGTCGACGCCACGGCCTTGTTCTTGTCGGTGGTCACGTTCACGTCGTAACCGCGGTAGGCCTGCGCCACTTCCATGGCGGCGCGGATGATCGCCGTGCGCTCCTCGCTGTTGAACGTGCTCTTGTTGCCGTCGAGGGAGGCGGGACCGTAGTAGGTCTGTCCCTTGTAGTAGCCACCACCGAAGTCGAGGTAGAGGGCGACCCGTCCCCCGGGCTGGCTCTCCCACAGCGGCAGGCCGGCGGAGGTTCTCGGCACGCGGGAGGCGACGAGCGCCGCCTCCGAGCTCGAGACGTCGATCCGCGCGACGGCCTCGGTTCCGCTCGGGGCCTCGTGGCCGTGCGGCAGCCCGCAGAACGCCTCGCCGTCGACCTCCTCGAAGGTCGTGTCGTCGAGGTCGCTCTCGAGCTCGTCGGTCGCGCACGCGCCGGTCAGGGTCGCGAGCGCGACGAGCGCGCCAGCGGGCCATGCCGAGAGGAGCTGGTGTCGTGGGGACGTGGTGGAAGCGAGCATCATCTTTCGTCTCCTGGTCCTGGTCCTCGTCTCGGGTGTGTCGACGGTCCGCCGGCTCACGTGCCGGAGCGGCGGATCACGATCGACACCGCGATGTCCTTGCAGTGCGAGAGATTGCGGTCGGGGTCGCCGTTGGTCTCGTAGACCGGCGTGGTCCCGTCCGCCGTGAGCACGCGGCCGTACAGGTGGCCGGCCTCGTCGCGGTCGAGCACCTGGCGGTAGCGCGTGATCGGGCTCCGGGCCGTGAAGGAGCTCGACGACAGGTACCCCGGGGAGCCCGTGCCGTCGTCGAAGCTCTGCGAGAGCAGGAGCAGATCGCCGGCCTTGGCGCCGCTCACCGCCGGGAACCGGGTCCCCTCGACGTTGTCGCAGCGGGTCTGCCCGGCCCACGCTCGCACGGGGTTCGAGCTGGCGCCGCCGTTCCGGACCGTCGCCATGATGGCCCAGGCGGGGCGGCTGCCGGGGAAGTCGATGGTCAGCGGCTCGTACCGCGTGCTGTCCCTCGGATCCGGTCGGAGGTCGTCGGTGGTGGCCTTCTTCCAGTACAGCACCTGGTTGAGGTCGTTCTGCTGGCCCGCGCAATCGAAGTCACCCGCGCTGTTGTCGAAGGCGCAGGTCGCGACGGGTCCCTTCCAGCCACCGCTGCGCCACGGCCGGAGACGATCCGAGAGGCGATCGCCGCTGCCGTTGTTGGCCCAGAAGTTGGTGTCATCGGTCCGGTGGAGGAAGAGCAACAGGAGGTCACCGGCCCGGGTGCCGTTCGGCACACGGATCGTCGGCGTACCTCCCTGATCGGTGCCGCCCGTGGTCGCGATGACCGCGACGCTGCCCACGGCCCAGGTCTCGGGTTCGCCATCGGACTCCGTCGTGATGTCGCCGTCGTCGGAGAGCGGGTCCGTGGGGTCGTCGGTGGGATCGTCGCCGAGGGCGTCGAGCTCCTCGTCGACGCAGCCGACGATCAGGCTGGATGCAGCCACGAGGCTCAGCCAGAGCGGCGACCGGCGCGGTGAGAGCGATGCGAGGGTGGATGGATCGGACATCGGTTGTCTCCTTGGCTCGAATGAGGCGGTGATCTGCCGGCCGGCACGAGCGGGTCGGTGCCAGCGGCGACGTGGTCGTCAGCGACGGCGCGCGCACGCACGCGCGCGCGTCCTCAGCGCAGCGAGTCCCAGTTGCCGTACGGCCAGGTCGTCTCGCCCCAGTCGATGAGCGAGGTCACGACCGAGGATGCGACGCCGAGCTCGCGCAGGCGAGGGATCACGCGGAAGGTGTTGCGGCCCTGATACTCGCCGGTGTCGAAGGTGGTGCCGGGGCTGAAGTCGCGGCTGTCCCAGGCCTGCACGGCGCGGTTCTGATCCGCGGCTTCCCACTGCGCGCGGGTGGCGCGGCTGGCGTCGGCGACGAAATCCTCGACCATCGCCTGGGCGAGGTACCTCCACAGCGGCTGCCCCACCGAGGCCTGCGTCGCCGAGGTCCCGTTCCGGTTCGCCTTGTAGTAGACGTGGGGCTGGGAGGTGCGCAGATCGTTGCCCGCCTCGACGCCGTAGAGTCCGTTGGTCTGGAGCTGGCGCTGCTTGATCATCGACGCCCAGAACCGGAAGCCCTGGCTGACGCCCGACTCGGCCTGCAGGATCTCGATGTGGCTACACACGTACGCGAAGTGGCTGGGCATCATGATCCGGTAGCCGGGGGCGAGGATCATGTTGAGGTGGTACCAGGCGTTGGTCTCGGTCACCCCGGCGACGACGTCCTGCCCGTAGAAGTGGCGTGAGTTGTGGCCGGTGAAGTGCGGCGGGCGATCGAACACGTTTCGTCCGGTGACGAACCAGCCGCGCTCGCGTGCGTCCACACAGCGTGCGCCGCAGACCTGGTTGCTCGACAGCGTGCGGGCACCTCCGACGTAGGGGATCCGCGCGGTCTGCGTCTTCGCGCCCTCCTCCTCGAGATGGTTCCCGTGCACGATCTCCCACTGCTTCACCGCGACCCATGCCGCCAGCCCGCGCTTGGCGATCTCGTAGGCCTCCTCGTCGACGCGCCGGCGATCTTCCTTGCGCACGCACGTGGAGTAGGTTCGCTTCGGCAGCTTGATCGCGTTCAGCACGCCGCCATTGAGCCCGCGCCAGGGCTCGCCGTTGCCGGCGCCGTTCGTGTCGCAGGTCATGCCGCGCTGGAGCCACGACTTCACCCGCCTCGTCATGTCTCCGATCGACGTGGGCGTCGGAGCGGCCTTCGCGTTCTCGTAGAGCACCGTGTAGTAGGGACGGCCGACGCTGTTGCCGCGCTCGTCGGAGCGGATCGCCGCCGATTGCGTGTCGAACGCGTCGTCCGGGTGGATCTGTGGCAGCCACTGGTTCCACTCGGGCATCGGCAGCGCGACCGGCAGTTCGCGCAGGTTGAGCTTGCCGTGGCGATCGACCACCTGGCGCACCGCGCTCAGCGACTGGCCAGCGGGGAAGAGATACGGCGCGACATCGGCGTCGCGCGTGAGGACGGCGTCGAGCCCGGCTCCCGCGGCCCACTCGTACGCGGGGCGAGCATCCAGGCCACGACCCGGCTGGTAGGTCGGGTTCCACGGGCGAGCCGCGCGGACCACCGGCACGGTCGAGCGCAGGCTGCGGATGTACGAGGCGATGCGCGCGCCGTCCTGGCGTGACAGTTCATGGAACACGGAGCGCTCGACGATCGAGTGGTTCGAGAAGTTGAAGTAGGCGAGGTCGCGCCCGTCGCTCGCGTGGCAATCGGCGCACGACGCCACGAGGTTTCCCGTGACGGCCCCGGCGCGACCGAGCACGCCGTCCATCGCGTCGACGCCGGGGTCGTAGAGGCTGTTGCGCCGGCGCCAGAGCGCCTCGCCCGCGCTGATGTCGGCGGCGCTCGGCAGCGGCGGTGCCCAGGTCGCCGGATCGTCCTGCGGCCAGGCGGGCAGGACGCGGGCGGAGAGCGAGCCGCCGCGCAGGAGGTTCAGATCCAGGATGCGGAAGCCGATGCTCGGCGGCGCGGCGTTCACGTGCTCGAACGTGAGCGTGTTGAGGCCCGCCACGATGCCGGTCACCGGCACCTTCACGCGCACGGTGCGGAAGGCGCCGCCGATCTCACCGTAGCCCGCCGCCCCGTCGAGCACCTCGATGCTGGTGTTGCCCACGACCTGACCGTTGCCCGAGTAGCGCTTGAGCGCGATCGCGGGCCCGCCGTTGACGCGCACCGACGCCTTGACCTTGCTCGGGTTCGAATCGAGCTCCGTGACGTGATAACCGCACGCGTTGCACGTCAGGGAGAGGTGGGTGATGTTGGTGGGGTCGTCGACGCGGACTTGCACGCTGACCCGCGTGCCGGACGGCCCGAGCACCTCGAGCGGCATCTTGACGGCCGGCGTCGGCGCCGTCGCGCCGGTCACCTCGACGTGATCGACGTTGGGGCCTGCGCTGCCGCTCGCGGTCAGCCGCACCGTGTTGGCGCCCTGGCGCAGCGTCACGACGGAGGTCGTCGTGCGCCAGTCCGTCCACGACGGCGTGGGCACGCCCTGGACCGTGCCAGCGCTTGCGCCGTTCACGCTGATCGCGATGGGGCGGTTGACGGTCCCGCCGTTCGCGTACCGGATGGCCAGCGTGTACGAACCGGCTGCGGGCGCGTTGATGTTGTTCCACTCGATCCACGTGCCCGTGCCCCCGTAGTCCATGAAGCCCGTGCCGGTGTAGCCCGCGTTGTTCGATGCGACGACGCAGCCGTTCTGGCCGGTGCGGTTCTCGGCCTCATGGCGCGTCGTGCCGGAGACCTCGGCGACCCTCTCGAAGCGTTGCTTGGCGGCGTTACGGTCGCAGGCGCGCTGCACGATCTGCGGCTGGCCGTCGCTCGTCGTCTCGCTCTCGCTCGCGGCGGCGCACCGGGCGGTCTCGCGATTCAGGAGCTGCAGCTCGCCTGCACCGAGATCGGTCACGGTCCAGCGCTGGTCGTCGTCGCTGCCACACGGAACGGCGTAGACGTTGTAGGAGCCGCCGCTGGCCATGATCGAGCTGCTGGCCTTCATGCAGGTGTTGGCGCCGTCGCCGCCGACGTACGTGCACTCGTTGCCGCTGCAGCTGTCGCGCCACCAGATCTGCGCCGTCGTGTCGTTGCACGAGGCCTGGTAGACCTCGTACCCGGAGCCGACGACCTGCGTCGGGCTGCGCCGCATGCACAGCCCGGTCGTCGGATTGCGGAGCTTGAAGCGGATCGACGAGACCTCGATCTCGTCGACTGCCGACAACTCCTCCTCGTCCAGCACGCAGCCGCCGGTCGCGAGCAGGGTTGTGGCGAGCAGCAGGCGCGCCGCCCACGCGGGTGGCATCGGGGCTGGAGTGATGCGCATGTGTCTCCTCTGGCGGAGCGCGCATAGCAGGGACGATGCCACGGCCGCGTGCTCCGAATCGCGGTCTGCCGGGCATTCGTCGCGCTGATCGTTCAGCCGATGAACAGATCGTTCAACGAGTGCGAGCCTGGTCCGGCCTTGGCAGCGGATCCAGGTCCCGTCCTGGGCACAGGTCGGATGTTCCGGAGTTCGATCGATCGCGATCCCGACGCCGCCGAAGTCGATGGAGCCGAACGGCTGGAGCGCGAGCTCGATCAGCCCCTGGATCACGGGCTCGTCATCGACGATGACCACCGCTGGAGGACGGCAAGCGCTCCGCGGCGGCAACGGGCTGGTACAATCCAGCGCGGATGCGCCGTGCCCTGATCGGCATCGCTCTCACGCTGGTCGCTTGCAAGGGGGGCGGCGGCCCCGCCGCGAACGGGGAGCGGGCGACGCCGCTGACCGGAGACGCGGCCGCGGCCGTGGTGGTCGCGGCGGACGCGGTCGCGGTCGATCCGGCGGTGGGGAGCGATGCGGGAAGCGCGACCCGCGACGCGGTTGTGCCGGCGATCGACGCGGGGGCGAGCCGGGCGGTGATGCCGACGCCGCCCGGCGTGATGCGGCTGGTGCTGGTGCACGACGTGCCGCTCCTGCGCTCGGAGGAGAAGGCGCTGCAGCGCGTGGTCTCGACGCTGGCCCGCGGCACGTTGAAGGGCGCGGTGGTCGACGGCGGGGATGAGGAGGCGGCGCTGCTCGCGGCGTGGACCCGCGGTCTGCCACCTGAGCCGATGCCGCCCTTGCCGGCCGCGTGGGCCGCGGCGCCACTGGTGGTCGTGATCCGCGTCGAGCCACCCAGCGGCGTCGAGCCCAAGCGGAAGAGCGGCGGACTAGGGGCCCGGGTGGTGTTTCGTCCGCCGGCCACCGAGCCGATCTACACCGAGAGTGGGCTGTTCCCTGGCGACACGTTCGACGGCCTGATCTCCGAGGACGGGTTCCTGTCCGTCATTCCCACCTTCCAGAAGGGCCCATGACTCGCACGCTGCTCGTCGCTGCAACGTTGATCATCACGGCGGCCGCGCCGGCCCGGGCCGGCTGGCGACCACTCGAGCTGATGGTGATCGACGCCGGCCAGGGCGGCGCCGCCGGCAAGCGGTGCGTCGATCGGGTCGCGGCGTACTTCAAGGCTCAGGGCGAGGACGTCGACCTGACACGTCGCGACCTGGCCGCGGTGCGGGCCAAGCTGCCGGCGACGCTGCCGACTTCGGTGCTGGCATGGACCGACGCCGAGACCGCGGCGTTGCGCACCCGCAAAGGCGACGACCCGCTGGACGCGATCGTGGTGATCGACTGCCGGCCCGACGTGCGGACGTTCGACGTGGTGATCGATCCGACGCCGGCGGGCGTGACCACGCTGCGGCTGCGCGCGGTCGCGCTCGACGCCCGTGTGCTCGACTGGCTGGCCCGGCAGATCCAGATCGCTGCGTACACCGGCTTCGAGCTGTAGCCGCAGCTCATGCGACAGGCGGCAGAACACATAGCGGCTCTGCGATGATGAGAGTGGAGACGCCGGGAGTCGAAGACGGAGATCGTCGACAACAACTTCCGGCGTCGGCAGGCATGCCTATCAACGTCAGCAACGGCTTGTCGGGTCAGCCCCGGCGAACACGTCGCCGTTGCCGAGCTTCCGGCCGGTCGCGGTAGTCGATCGAGAACGCGTAGCCGAGGAACATCCGCTCGAAGTCGTGCGGGATGTGGCAGTCGCTGCACCCGGCGACGGCGTGGTGACTACCGCGCTACCAGCCGTCGTACTCGTTCTGCATGACGTGTCAGTTGGTGCACGCCTCGGAGCGCGGGCTCAGGTACGAGAACGCGCGGCCCTCGACCATCGTGAACGCCGCGAGCCCGAGCGCGAGAGCGACCGAGAACATCGCGGCCAGTCGACGAATCGTGCGCGCGACGAGAAACGTGCAAGGCTTGCGTGACGTGGCGCCGAGTGACGATCAGCTCACTGGGTCGGAGACACGATGAAGACCTCGGGCTTGGCGCCGTTCACCATGTTGGACAGGCCGGTCGGAGTGGCCGCCCCTCCGAGCGCGTCACCATCGATCACCTTCACGAACTTCTGGTGGACGTCGCTCCACAAGGAGACCCGGCCCGCTCCCAGATCGACGACGCGGAAACGTTCCCAGCTCCAGCCCGCCGGCAGCGAGCCGTCCGAGGTCGTGGTGGTGTCCATGTCGCCCCGGTCGTTCATGCGCAGGAACCGCTTGTGGTGGGGGTTCCAGAGCGCGATCGTCCCGTTGCCGCCGTCGACGACCTTGAATCGTTCCCAGGTCCACCCGACGGGCAAGGTCCCGCCGAAGTGCGCGGGCGCGCTCGCGTCGACGGAGGTGTCATCTTTGACCCGCAGGAACCGATCGTAGGATTGCGACCACAGCGCGACTTGGGCGCCGGGGGTGAGCGGCACGACCCGACGCGGGATCGCGTACATGATGCCGTCGGCGCCGCCGATCACCTGGCGGAACTTCTGCCACCCCGACCAACCGATGACCGCGCCGTTGTTGGTCGACGTCCAGGTCGCGCTGCAGTCTCGCTGGCCGGTGTGCTTGTAGAACTTGAGCTGCCCGGCGGCGTTGATCCCGTAGATCACGCCGTCTTGGCCGCCGAACACCTGGGTGAACTGGTTCCAGCCGGTGCCGATCCGGCCTGACTTCACGGTGGTGCCGTATGCCGTGTCGCCGTCCTCGGCGTACCAGACCGGCCCCTTGGTGTTGTAACACCACAGCTCGCCGTTCCACTTGATGCCGTAGATGATGTAGTCCCATCCGCCGAAGAACTGGGTGTGCGTGCCCTTGCCGTTCACGCCAGGGCCGTCCAGGTCGGCGTCGATGCGCACGATCGGCCACGTGGTCCAGGTTCCGCTGTGGAGGTAGTTGAGCTTGCCGTCCCTGTCGATGAGGTACATGCCGCCCGAGTTTCCGAACATGAAGCGCGGGTCGCCGAAGTTGTTGATGAAGGTCTCGAGCGCTGCGAGCTTCTTCGGGCCCACCCACCCGGGCGTGCCGTCGCGCTTGGTGTCGGTCAACGTGACGACGTCCTTGGTCCCGGGGAACGTGCCCCAGACCTTTCCATCCGAGCTGCCGCCGACCACGAAGCCGAGCTCGTTCCATCCCGGCGAGCCGATCTTCTTGCCCGCGATCCAGCTCGCGGTGCCGTTGCGGGCGAGATCCTTGTAGAACACGACCTCGCCGAAGCCGAGGTCGAGCGCCGCCATCTTGGCGTCGATGGTGGCCTGGTCCGGCTGGCCGCCGGTCGCGTTGAACAGCTTGTTGAACAGGTCGGTCAGGGTGATGTTGCCGGGGAGCTTGAGGTAGATGCTCTGCTCGAGCGGGATGGTCTTGCCCTTGAACTTGAGGGTCACCCGCAAGGTCTGTGGATTACCGAGGAGCGCCTGCTTGAGGCTGGCGTCGATGAGCTCGATCGTCTCGATCGAGATGTCGCCGGTCAGGCCGTTCTGGATGGCGGTGACGGCCTGGCCCACCGTGTCGAGGCCGGACACGCTGAGCTCGACGAGGCCCAGGTTGATCTTCGCGGTGTTGAGGTCGCTGGTCGCGGCGATCACGCCGGGGTACATCGAGATGGGGAACCAGGTGGCCCCCTCCTTGGCCGCCACCAACGTGGCCTCGGCTCCCTGGACGAGCCCGACGAGCGTCGGCCGCCCCAGCTCGAGCCCGCTGATGATCGCGCTGTACTCCACCATCTTGACGACGTCCCATCGGTTCGCCGCCGCCTGCCAGTTGCTCTTCGCGCGGGCGATGTCGCTATCGAGCGTGCTCAGCCGGGTCCGGAAGGCCGCCAGCTCCTCCTCGGCGCGCGTGATCGCGCTCTTGGCTGACGCTTGATCGGCCTGGGCTTGGCTGATGGCGCTGGCCAGGGCGGCCTGCTTGTCCGCGACGGCTCGCTGCGCGACGGCGACCTGATCTCGCAGCGCCTTGCCGGGACCGTTGTCGAGGAGGTTCTTCACGCCGCTCGCGAGCGCCGTGCGGAGCTTGGCGAGGTCGGCCTTGATGGTGATCCGGAAGTCGAGGTTGGTGGGGTCCATCACGCTGCCCGTCGACTTGAAGCCGATGAGGAACGCGTCGTCGTAGGTGCCCAGCTTGATCTTGAGCTCGGTGTCGAGTCCAGACAGGCTCACGTCGACCTTGACCGTCGCGGTGGTGCTCAGCGTAGTGACGCTTCCGTTGAGCTTGAAGTAGGGAGTCGAGGTCGAGTGAATCAACGGAATGCCGGCGCCCATGTCGAGGGTGGCGTTGTTGATCGTGAGCAGGCGGCTGCCGTTGACGGTCGGGCCTAGCGCGAGGTTCTTGCCCGTGCTCGCCTTGATCGAGAACCCGTCGGCCGCGGTGAGCTTCCCGTCGAAGGAGCCGAGCTCGGTGTCGGCGTACCTGAGCGTCCCCTTCGCCTTGAGCCCGAAGCCGGCGCCGCAGATCTCGAACTGGGGAAAGTCGGGGTTGGTCATCCCCGGAGTGCACACGAAGAGCTCGACGCCGGTGAGCTTGACGTCGGACAGGGGGAGGGCGTTCTTGACCGACGTGACGACGTCCATCTTGGTGAGCGCGTCGAGCTTGGTCGCGTCGAGGTCGAGTTTGGCGTTCTTGAGCACGTTGGCGGACGCCTTGACGAACGTCTGACCGATCTGGAGCGGGGTGAGCGGGCCGATCTCGTCGGCCTTGAGCTGGATCGCGACGCCCTTCACCGTCGGGATGCCCGACGACAGGAGGACGGAGAAGATCCCGGCGGCGGTGAATGACTTTCCGTCGATCGTGGTCGTGCCGCCGAGGCTGCCGTCGATGGCGCCCTCGGTCGTGATCCCGAGCCCGACGGTGACGTTGCCGACGGAGATGCCGGTCAGGCCGAACGGGTTCGCCCACATCCCGACCAGCGAGCCCGACGCGCGCAGCGCACCGCCGGTCGTCGACAGCGCCGCGTAGAGCTTGCCGCGTAGCGTGAGGTTCTGTCCATCGCCGACGTTGAGCCCGAAGTCACCCTCGAGGCCGAAGGACAGCGCACCACTGGCGAGGGCGAGGAACACGCTCGGCGTCGCGCTGGTCAGGACCTTGCCGACGGGCGCCGGGATGGTGAAGGTGGGCATCACGACGCGGAGGGTGAAGCTGGGCGACGGTGACAGCGCCAGCTCCCCGCGGATCACGAGCGGGCCCGAGGCGCCGATGCGGGCGGAGATCGAATCGAACGGCGCGGCGCTGGTGTCGATGGCCGCGAGCATCGACAGCCCCTGCTTGAAGGTGACCTTCCCGCTGGCGGCGAACTCGTCGACGATCTCCTGGGCGGCGGCCGGGAGGTCGCCGAGCGGCACCGCGGTCAGCGGGATGGTGCTGGCCACGAAGGTGAAGTCCGGGAACGTGAGCGGCACCGGGAGGGTGAGCCCGACGAGCCTGGCCAGGTCCACGTTCTTGGTCTGCGCGAACAGGGCGAACCCCGTCGAGCCGGTGCGCTTGCGCGCGTAGAGCACGCCCTTCGCGCTGAGGCGGCCGGGCCAGTCGACGCCGCCGGCGATGTACGCCTCCCTCGAGGCCAGCTTGAAGCCGACCGCGGGGGCGGTGATCGTGATGTCCTTGAGCGCGTCGCCGGTGAAGCTGCTGCCGAGGTCGGTGAGCTTGATCCCGGTGGGGATGGAGACGAAGAACTCATCGAGCCTGGTCGCGCCCGTCGCCGGCTGGCTCACGGTCAGGCCGAACTCTCCGGAGACGGGGCCGGACTTCAGGTTGACCTGGGCGGTGACCGCGAGCGACGCCGCCTTGGCCGTCGCCGTCGGCGTCGTCCCGGTCTTGGTCGTGGTGAACGTGCCCCTGAGGCCGACGCTCGAGAGCGGGAGCCCGATGCCGAACGGGTCGAGGTTCCCGGTCGCGGCGCCCGCGATCTCGACGGTGCTCGTGTCGACGCCCCTGGTGATCGTCAGCGTCAACGCCGGGATGTCGATCTGACTGTTGAGGATCCACACGTGGCCGGCGAGCGCGCCGCCGAAGGACAATGTCCCCGCCACACGATCGATGTTGACGGTCGCCTGGTCGAGCTCGACGTGCATCGCCGCCTTGTTGTTGATCGCGTTGAATGGCGCGGGCGTGAGCCTGGGGAGCTCGAGCTTGAGGTGCATCTCCGTCGGACCGGGCTCGCCCGAGGCGAACGGAACGTTGGCCTTGGCCAGCGCCTGATAGAGGAGCTCGGCGCCGAGCGAGCCCGAGATCTTGATCGATCCCGACCCGAGGCCCAGCCCGTTCTTGAGCACGCCGACGAGACCATCGTCCGACGGGGTGACCACGGCGAAGACATTGACGCCGGCGTTCAACGCGAGGTCGCCACCGCCGGTGAAGGGCGTCACCAGGCTCGCCACCGACGGCGGGATGCTGGCGGCCGCGACGGTGTCGGCCCCCTTCGAGACGATGACCGCGACGCTGTTCACGTTGATCGTGCCGAGCTGCGCGCGGATCTCAGGGCTGAGCTCGACGAGGCTGGGGGTGGTGAAACCCGCGCCCGCGTGCCAGTTGGCGCTGCCCTTGAATGCCGTGAGCGAGACGCCCGAGACGCCCGGGACCGAGAGCGTGTAGAAGGTGCCGTCGGGCGCGGCCGTCACCGACGACGCGAGCTGGCTCAACACCGGCAGCGTCTTGATCTCGGCGAGGACGTCCGCGGCGGACAGGGTCGAGGTCGCGACACCGGAGGTCCCGGTCGGTGGATGCGCGGTCGCCTGGCCGACAAGCATCACGGAGAGAAACACGATCGATTGCGCGAACCATCTCATCATGAACCCCATTTCGACGGACTCGAAGACCGCACCTCGTGCACGGTGTGTGCCCTCGGTTCGTGCGGGATCGTGACTGCGGCGTGTATGTGCGATCAGCCACCTACACCGCCGAGGACCGACGATCGGTGTGCCGTCCGGGATCGATCCCGGGATCGATCCCGGGATCAGGGACGGCCGCGGAGTCGGTCGCGCAGGCCCGGATCGGCGTCGGCGAAGACGCGATCGACGAAGGCCAGGTCGGAGGCGCTCTCGGCGGCGCGACCGGCAGCGGTGAACCGATCGACGAGCCGCAGCCGCGCCGCCACCGAGTCGAGGCAGTGACGCTCGATCGCGTACGTGCTGGCCGCGAGCCGGTAGGCGGCCTCGGCGCCGGCCTCATCGCCGATCGCGTCGAGCGCGAGCGCGGCGTCGAGCGCCGTCATGACGCGCTCTTCAAAGGATGCTTGCGCGGCCATGCGCCAGCGCTCCGCCGCCGCCGCGTCGCCCGCGGCGACGCGCACCAGCGGCAGCGTACGCAGACGCGCGTCGAGGAGCTGGATGGCATCGGTGCCGGCGCGCTCGACCAGCGTCTGATCGAGGGCCGCGAGCGCGGCGCGGACGCTGGCCAGCGGCGCGCCGGCGCGGCTGCGGGCGAGGATCAGCTCGGTCGTCGCCGCGGCGTGCGACGTGAGCGCGAGCGTCGCGCTCGCCAGGCCGCGCTCCATCTGATCGAGCTGCGCCGATGGCAGAGAAGCGCCGCCGCTGCGCCGGATCACCTTCAGCAGCTCGCCGGTCCAGACCACGGCGCGGGCCTCGTCGCCTGCGGCGCGGCTCTCGGCGATCTCGGACCCCATGAACGTGATGGCGGCCGAGATCTGACCGGAGAGCAGGAAGACGGCGACGCGGATGCGCGCGCCGACCGAGCGAGTCCAGGCCCGCGTATCGCCGAGCTGACGTAGCGGCACGGCCGCGGGGTTTCCCGCCGCGAGCTCGAGCACCGCGCGGGCCAGCAACGTTCGCTCCTCGGGCAGTCCGAGCCGGCGTCCGAAATCGAGCGCGGCGCGCGCTTCGTCGAGCCGACCGAGGCCGGTCAGGTTGTTGACGTTGCCGGTCCACGCGCGAGCCTCGGGGAGGACGGCCATGATCCAGTCGTCGAGGTAGGCGCGCTCGCCGGGGATTCGCTGGGCGAGGTTGCCGCCGTGGTGGAAGGCCAGCAAGGCGCGCCGTGGGAAGCGGACGTGGAGGTCGTCGATCACCGCGAGCGCGGCCTCGGCGCGGCCGGCGCTGACGAGCGCGCTGACGTAGAGCACGGCGATCACCAGATCGTCGGGCGACGAGGAGTGCGCGCGGCGCAGCTGCGCGAGGCCGGGGGCGGGCGTATCGGGATGCTCGCGGACCGCGATGAACCCGCGCACCATCGCGGCGCGATCCGGCGATAGCCGATCGGCGTTGGCGAGGGCCTCGGCCTTGGCCTGGCGCAAGCGCGCGGGATCCTGATCGACCTCGGCCAGGAGCAGGTGCATGAGCGGCGACGTCGGGTCGCGCGCGAGGACGGCGCGCGGCGCCTGCTCGTAGTCATCGAGCAAGAGTGTGATCCGCCGCAGCCACACCGTGCGCGCCGCCAGCGCGCTGTCGGCGTCGCGCGCGCCCCAGCGGCGGAGCTCGTCGGCGGTCATCGCCGGATGGGCGAAGCGGGTGCTCATACGGTGGGCGGCGTCGATCGCGGCCAGCAGCGGCGTCGCGCCGCGGCCGGTCTCGTGGCGGCCGTCGACGCGCGCGACGAGCTCGAACCCGCGCGCCGCATCACCGCCGAGGACGGACGCGACCACGGTCGCGTCGGGACCGCCGCCCCAATCGATGTCGAGCTGGTTCGCGAGCCGCGCGCACAACGCCTGCGCCAGGGCGTGCGCGACGTCGGGCTGGTCGGTCACGCCGGTGGTGTCGGGGCAGGCGAGCGCCGTCGGCGGCGCCAGCAGCGTCGCCCGAGGCGTCCGGCTCGCCATCGACCACGCGGCGGCCGCAGCGGCGACGACGACGCCGCCCATCGAGAGCATGGCGACACGACCGCGACGGCGGACGCTCGGGGCCGGCGTCGCGGGCGTCACCGGCTCGGCGTTGCACGCATCGTCGAGCGCGAGCCGGAGCTCGCGGGCGCTGGCGAAGCGGCTCGCGGGCGCCGACGCGAGGCAGCGCATCACCACCGCTGCTACGGCGTGGATCGCGGGGCGGCGCTCGGCCAGCGGCTGGGGCGCACCGCGCAGGATCGCGCCGAGGATCTCGTGGGCCGCGCCGCCGTCGAATGGGTAACTGCCGCTCAGCAAGCGATAGAGGACGACCCCGGCCGAGAACAGATCGCTGCGCTGATCGACGACGTCCACCCCGGCGATGCGCTCGGGCGCCATGAACCGCGGCGTGCCGCGCGCGTTTCCCAGATCGACGCTGATGGTGGCGCTGGCGTCGCCGCGCACGCGCTGGACCAGTCCGAAGTCGCCGAGCTGGAGGTGCAGCCGATCATCGGGCCCGACGGTGATGAACAGGTTTCGCAGCGAGACGTCGCCGTGGATCAGGCCCTGGCCGTGGGCCGCCTCGAGCGCGAGGCAGAGCTGGCGACCACACTCGATCGACTCGGCCACGGTCAGCTCGCGCTGGTCGAGCAGGGCGTCGAGCGTCGTGCCGTCGACGTACTCCATCACGAGGTACGGCGCGCCGCCGAGCAGCCGCCCGAGGCTGGCCACCTTCACCACGTGCGGCGAGCGGACCAGCGCGGCCAGACGGCCTTCGCGGGTCAAGGCGTCCACCGAGTCGTCCGGGCCGGTGTGGAGGACCTTGAGCGCGAACCGGGCCTCGCCCAGTCGCTCGTGCCGCACCAGATAGACCGCGCCGCCACCACCCTCACCGAGCAGCCGCTCGACGCGGTAGAGTCCGTCGACGAGATCGCCGGGCGTCAGCGTCTCGGCGCGGACCGCAGACGCGGTCGCCGCACCGTCGATCAGGCTGAGGGTGCCGCTCTCGGCGCCGATCGCCATCAGGGATCGCCGCCCGGATCGGCCTGGCGCTTGGCGCGCAGCGCGAGATAGTCGTCGACCTTGCGCTTCACCGTCGACAGATCACAACCGAGCCGCTGGCGCCCGACGCGATCGAACGACTCGGGCCGTGCAACGGCGGTGCTGAGGCCGAGGGCGTGGGCGACGAACGCCGACTTCAGGTAGCTCTCGCAGAACTCGTGGAGCTGATCGAAGCGCTCGGGCGCGGCGCCCTCGGTCTCGAACCACCAGTCGGTCGCCTCGCGTAGCGCGCGCTCGAAGACCGTGCCGCCCGCGCCGGCCCGCGGCGCGACCTCGGGCTGCGGAGAGGGCGACGTGGGTGAGGTGAGCGCCAGGTCGTCGAGGGCCGTCTCGGCCAGGATCTGCTCGCAGCGACGGCGATCGAGGCGCGCGCGCCCGGCTGGCTCCATCGCCACGCGGGCGCAGAAGCGAAGTCCCTCGCGAAAGTTGCCGCGCCACGTGTGGTGGTGGAGCAGGAACGCGACGGAGGCGGCGTCCAGACAATCGAACACGCTGGCGCCCGCCGACGTCGTCGCCCAGTCCGCGCCGGCGGGCGACGCGCGAAGCAGGTGCTCGACGTCCTCGGGGCGCTCGCGCAACGGCGGTACGCGCACCACCGCGCCGCTGTGCAGTCGCCAGTAGAGATCCTCGCGGAACCGGCGCTCGCGCACGGCGACTCGCAGGTCGGCGTTGGTCCCGGCCACGACGCGCACGTTGGCGACCAGCGGCTCGCGCTCGCCGTGGCCGAGCGGCTCGTACTCGCCGTGGTCGAGGAAGCGCAAGAGCTTGGCCTGGGTGTCGAGCGGCAGCGCGTCGACGTCGTCGAGGAACAACGTGCCACCGTCGGCGAGCTTGACCGCGCCGACCACCGAGCGATGGGCCGACGTGTAGCTGCCCTTGAGCGCGCCGAACAGGAGGCTGTGGGCGAGGGCCGGCTCGACGTGGGCGCAGTGCACGGTGACGAACGGCGGGCCATCGCAGTCGCGCGCGTGGGGCGCGCCGCGGCCGGGGCGTTGTGCGTTGCGGCCACCATAGATCGCCGCCAGCTCGGTCTTGCCGGTACCGCTCTCGCCGGTGATGACCAGCGGCAAACGCGCGCGCGCCGCGTCGAGCACCTCGCGCAGCACGCGCTCGGCGACCGGCGATCGGTAGGCGAGCGGTCGATCGACGCCTGCGACCCGGCAGGCGCGAAACGCGGCGACCTGGTCGTAGACGAACGGATACAGGTCGGCCTTGAAGCCGTCCCAGCGTGCGCGCGTGCGCGCCATGTCGTTGTCGGCGATCTCGAGCTCGAGACCATCGACCAGCGGGATGGAGAAGCGGTGCTCGTCCTCGGGTGCGGGCGGAAGGCTGTGATCTGCGCCGGCGGCCTCGCTCCGCACCACCCGCACCACCGGTCGCACGCCGCCCTGCGCGAGCCAATCGGTCAAGGCGTCCTTCAACCGGTGGGCGAACTCGTCGGTGTCGGCATCGGTGACGCTGATCGGCTTGGGCGCAGCCGGGCGGGACGAGGGCCGGGCCGCCGCGAGGAACAGATGGGCCTCGCGCGGCTCGCGGAGCGACACGTCGACGCCGCCCTCGAGGCCGAGGTGCGTGCCGTTCTTGCTCCCGAGGTCGCGCACGCGCAGGCTGTCCTGGTCGCGCCAGACCAGGATGTGGTTGCTCGAGATCAGCGGCGACGCGACGACCAGCCGCCGCGTCGGTGCCGGCGCACCGGCCGCCGCCGGGCCGGCGCTCAGATCGGGATCGCGACCGGCGACGAGCGCTTCGTCCGAGGACAGCGTGAACTGCTCGGCCGCCGCTCCGTCGGGCGGATGGAGGTAGATCTTGGTCATCGCCCAGACCGGAGCATAGGCCAGAAGAACGCCGGTTTGGTCGCCCGGCGAGCGGGAGCCCGCGCGGATATCGACGGGGAGCCGACCGCTCGCATCGTGCGATGAAGGATGTCATCCTCCGAGGGGTTCGATCCGGGCGCTCGCTTCGAGCTGCGCGCGTAGCTGGGAGCCGGCGGCGCCGTCCTCTCTCGGTTCAAGCAGGAGTTCCGGGCGATGCACGACGTCGTGCGCCCCAACCTCACGACCTCGCGGAAGTACGACGGCCAGCCGACCAAGACCGGCAAGTCGAATCGCATCCCGGTCCATCCCGTGCTTGCGGAGATGCTCACCGAATGGCGTCACGGATGGGGGCGGTTGTTCGGGCGCGCGCCGACGGCCGCCGATCCGATCGTGCCGCGCCCGCCGGGCAAGTGGCGCGACTCGCCCGGCTCGCCCCACACGAAGCAGACCGGCGGCGACCTGATGGACTTCATCCTCAGGACGGTTGAGGTCCCCTCGGCTCCCATGAAGGCGCACGCGCTGCGCTCGACGTTCATCAGCATGGCCCTGGAGGACGGCGCCGACGATCGCCTGATCGAGCGCATCACCCACACGCCCGGAAAAGGGCGCCGCGCATTCGATCGCTACGACCGCGCCGACTACTGGCCGCAGCTCTGCGCCGAGGTCGCCAAGCTGCGAATCATGCCCCGGTCAAGGGCTCGTGTGCTGCAGCTTGGCACGGCGCGTAGCACAGTCGCGGCAAGCGCCGGAGATGCTTCGTCAAATCAGTGGAGACGCCGGGAGTCGAAGACGGAGGAGTTGACCGCGACGATCACGGAGGGAGTCCTGCGGGGTTATGGTGCCGCTTACGCATCCTCACGGAGCTTCGGTGACATCCACTGTGCCATGCCGTAGCACAGTCGAGGGTCGCGACCTTGGTGAGCTGATCGTGCGGATCATCGAGGCCGCCGCGGCGAGCCCAGCATGGCGACATCGCGTCCGGATCGCCAAGGGCTTTGCCGAGGACGTGGGGAGAATGCTTCTTGATTCAAGGGTAGGATGAGGGGCCCAGCGATCTCCGAGCCGGGATCAGCGTGGTCGCTCTCGGGGCTGGCCGCTGAGCCGGGACTTGCGGCTGCCGGGGATGCGGATTCGTCACGGCCCCCAGCGCACCGGCGGCTGGTCGACGCGGGCGTTCCCGAACACGATCACCGACGTTTCGTCGTAGAAGGCGAGATCCGCGACGCCGTCGCCCTCGAGGTCGATGGCTACTGGATGGGCCGATGACAGCTCGGAGGTGTCCAGCGTCCGGTCGGGCCCGGCGCTTCCCGGTTGATAGACGTATGCGCGTCGCTGCCCGCTGGCATTCACCACGATCTCGACGCTGCCTGCGCGGGTGAACGGCGCGGCGATGATCGCGCCTCCGCGCCCGAACCAGCTCTGCGACTTCCCGCTCGGGTCGCGCCGTACGACCGCCCCATTCGCATCGAGCCCGTCCTTGCCCGCCGGCCACCGAATCAGCTTGCCCGGAGATTGCGGGACCGACCACCAAAGATCGGTGTCGCCGTCGCCGTCGTCATCGACGAACTGCAGGCCGCTCACAGGGATCGCGTATGTCCACGTAGGCGCGTCGGCGATGGTGCCGCCCACCACCCGCCGGATCTCGAGCGTCTGTTCCTCGCCTTTCCGCCCGGGGATCACGACTTCGCGTGCTCCGTCGCCATCGATGTCGGCGGTCATCATCCAGGTCCCCGGCAGCGACTCGTTCAGCGTCGCGACGTCGCGACGCCGAACCGCCCCCGCCTCGACCTCGATCACCACCAGCCGCGGCGGGGGCGGGGGCGGGGGTAGCTTCGGATTCGTGCCGTCGTCGAGCAGCACCGTCGCCGCTACCGCCAGCAACTCGACCCTCCCGTCCCCATCGATATCCCCAGCGTTCGCCAGCGTCGATCCCAGGAGCTCGCCCTTCTGACCAGCCACCATCCATTTCGCGACGTACCTCCCGCCGCGGGCGACGTAGATCGTGACGTCGGTATGGTCGGCATGCTTGCGCTCGAGGATGTTCTCAGCACGCGCGACCTCGAGCTCGCCGTCCCCATCGAGGTCGGCCACCACCACTCGCCCGCCGGCACTATCACGCAACCACGCGAGGCACGCCGCCTCACGACAGAGCTCGTTGCTCCCGCCGCCTCGCGCCGGCAGCTTCCACGTCAGGACGTCCGTGTCGCTGGCTTCGGCGTCGCGACTCACCGGTGTCGCCTTTCCGGAGCAGCCAAGACCGGCGATCACCAAAGCGGCAAAGAGATGGCACGCACTCGCGACATTCGGCCGAGTCAGTGTGATCGCCACGAGCGCGATGCTACGTGTGCCGGTCGCAAGGTCAACCATCGGCAGCAACGCGCCGCAGGCTCGCTAGCACGCGCGGCAGGCGAGCTTGGCTGGGGGTATCGCTAGGCAGGTGACCAGACAGCGAGTCGACGAACGCGGGTGTCGCGAGAAGATCTCGAATCTTCGAGGAGAGGTACTCGCGGACATCGTTCGGTGCGGCCGCGATCTCATCGAGCAACGCGTCCCGACCGTCGACGACGGCGATGATGTCCTCGAGGTCGTGGCTCGCCATGAAGTCGCCATCGCCGCGGCTCAGGAAGGCTTCGAGCTTGGTCGCGATGAAGTAAGGCGTTGTCACGACGAGCGCGGAGAGGCCAGGTTCGAGCTCGACGTCGCTGGCCCGCGCGATCGCATCGGCGTACCAGCGGTTCGTGAAGCCGAGGAAGTCCGTCGTCGGCATGACGTCGACAACGATATCGCCATGCCGCCAACGGCAGATGGGTGCGCCCTCGGACGTGTCCGGGCGGAAGCCTCGAGCATCGAGCTTTGCGCCGAGGGAGTGATACGCGCCGAAGGTCGTGATGTCGACCACGATATCGACGTCGTCGGTCGGACGGACCGGGACCGCCGTGTCGTCGAGCAGCAGGCTGATCACGCTGCCGCCGAGGAAGACAAACCTCTCGTCGAGATCGCGCAGGCGGCGCGCGATCTCGACCAGCGCTGGATCAGGCGCGTGCGGCATCGAGGGCTCCAGGCAGAAGCTTCGTTGCCAGCGCTCGCTCGCGCGCACGGCCCCCGCGGATCGCGTCGACGAGCGCCATCACGTCATAGAATCGATCGTGACGGCGAGCCGCGCCTGGGACGCATCGATGCAACGGCTCGAACGATTCGCCGCGAACGGGGCCGTCGGGGTCGGGCCACACCGGCACGGCGTCGTCGACGGTGCGGATCTTCGATGCGAGCACCGGTGCTGCGTGGGCCGTGGGGATGCCTCGCGTGATTCGGCCGCGCGACGGAACCGCGTAGTACTTCACGCCGTGGATCAGGAACTCGGCGAGCGCGGCCTTGTGCGCGCGGTAGATGATGCGCCCGTTGCTCGGCTCGGCGAGGAGCAGCCCCAGGCGTGCCGCCTGGCGGACCGCTCGGAACACCTGAGCGTTCGCCATGCCGACGTGTTGCGCCATCGCAGCGTGCGTCCAGCCGGGCTCGTCGATCACCGCCGCCATGACGCTCACAACTAGATCGAGCGGCTTGAGGAGCACGCTCACTTCATATTTCAGAATATGAAATTTTGCAACAAAAACAATCTGGTAGTGGAGACGCCGGGAGTCGAACCCGGGTCCGAGAACGCTTCAGCACGAGCCACTACGCGTGTAGCCACCGCTCGTCTTGTCTGGCCCTGGTGAGAGGTGGGTGGCAGCCATCACCAGCGCGAGTCGATCCTGATTCTCACCTGCCGCGCGATCGTCTCTCGCGGCAGGCCAGCCTGATTGTGGCGGTGATCCTGGGCTACAGGCGGAAGCTCAGGTCACCGTCGCTACCTGGTTTTGTTCAGGCGGCGAGAGCAACGGCGTCGTTGTCGTTCGCAGTTGCAGGGTTGCCCGTTTTTACGTGGCCTCGGGCGCCACGACGCGCAGCTCGTACGTCGACGTCCCCGTCGAAACCGTTTCGTCCCCTTGTCAGAGATCCGGGCCGAGGCCCGAACACGCACTATGGGACCGGCCCGGGCAGCGGTCAAGGACCGTAACCCCCCGGCCGCCCACCGCATCCGAGCAGGGTCATGCGCTGGCTCTCGCTCGCCGTCCTCGTCGCTGCCGCCCCGGCGTTCGCCGAAGAAGGCGAGCAGCGCGGCGTCGTGGTCGACGCCGCCACCGGCGCCGAGATCGCCGACGCGGTCGTCATCGTGGACGGGGCCGAGGTCGTGACCGACGGCGCCGGCCGGTTCGTGCTCGGCGACGTCGGTGACGGCGCGCTCGACGTGTTCGTCACCGCCGACGGCTACGAGCCGCTCTTCGTCCAGCGTCGCCCCGGGGCGCCGTGGCGACTCGCGCTCGAGCCCGACGCCGAGCTCACGGGCGGCGAGCTCATCATCGTCGAGAGCGAGGCCCCGCCCGTCACCGAGCCGCTCCCGTACGATCTCCGCGGCGACGACGTGCGCACGCTGCCGGGCTCGGGCAACGACGCGCTCAAGGCGCTCTCCAGCCTGCCCGGGACCTCGCGGGTCCCCTTCGGCCTCGGCGGGCTCGCGCTGCGCGGCTCGGCGCCGCGCGACTCCTCCGTGTACCTCGACGGGATCGAGGTCCCGATCCTGTTCCACTTCGGCGGGCTCGCCTCGTTCTATCCGTCGGCGTTCCTCTCCTCGATGGAGCTGTCGCCGAGCGGGTTCTCGGCGCGCTACGGCCGGGCCCAGGGCGGGCTCGTCGAGCTGACGTCGCGACCGGCGCGGACGGACCGCTGGCGGGCTGGTGGCGAGCTGAGCTTCATCGACGCCCAGGTCCGCGCCGAGGGACCGGGACCCGCGGGCGGCGCGCTGACGCTGGGCGCGCGGCGGTCCTTCGTCGACGCCGTGCTCGCGGCCGCGCCGCTCGAGCTCACGCTCCTGCCGCGGTACTGGGATGGGCAGCTCAAGTACGAGGTCGGGAACGCGTCCCGCGGGCGCTGGACCGCGCTGGCCTTCGCCTCCGGCGACGGGCTCGAGCTGGTCACCGGCGCGAGCGATCCGACCATGCCCGACGATCGCCTCGACTACACCTCGCGCTTCGTCCGCGCCGGGCTCCGTTACGAGCGCACGCGGGGGCCGTACGCGGTCGACGCCACCGTCGCCGCCGGTGTCGACGACATCATGCTGCGCTTCAACGGCGAGGGGGTCGAGCGGCGCAACGTGCCGCTGTCCGTGCGCGCCTCCCTGACCCGCGAGCTCGGCGCGCTCGGTCACATCGCCGGCGGCATCGACGTGCAGGGCTCGCGCTACGCGTTCGAGCTCGGCGGCGAGGCCCCGGCGCGGCCGGGGATGCCGATGTCGAGCGAGGCCGGCCTGCGCGGCGACACGCTGTGGTCGGCCGACGCCGCGCTGTGGACCGAGCTCGCATACCCGCTCGCCGGTCGCTCGATCCTGGTCAAGCCCGGTCTGCGCGGCGAGCGCTTCGGGCTCTCCGACGAGTGGGTCCTCGATCCTCGCCTCGCGGTCACCCACGAGCTGTCACGCGCGGTCACCCTCACCGAGGCGATCGGGCTCTATCACCAGCCGGTCTCGGCCGTCGATCTCGATCCCGCGTTCGGCAACCAGGACCTCGGGGCGTCGAAGGCGGTGCAGACCTCCGTCGGCGTGAACGTCCGCGCCGGCGCCGGCGTCGAGGTCGGGGCCACCGCGTACGGGCAGACGATGCGAGACCTGCCCGCGGACGCGGTCAGCGGCGCGACCCCGATCTCCGCGGGCGGCAGTCGCGACGCGGGCGGGGTCGGGGCGATCACGACCGAGCTCGCCGACGAGCAGTTCGGGACCTACAGCTACAAGGAGAACATCGGGCGCGGCCGCGCGTACGGGCTCGAGCTGCTCCTCCGCAAGCGCATCGGGAGCTGGACGGGATGGCTCGGCTACACCTACGCGCGCTCGTTCCGCCGCGGCGATCCCGACCGGCAGCCCACGTACGTGCCCTACGTGTTCGACCAGCCCCACCAGCTCACCGGGCTCGCGTCGTTCCCGCTCGGCACCCGCTGGCGGCTCGGCGCGCGCGTGCGTTACGCGACCGGCAACCCGTACACGCCGATCGCCGGCGTCTACTTCGACGCCGACGCGCAGCGCTTCCGCCCGCGCGATGGCGTCATCCTCTCGGCGCGCACGCCGGCGTTCGTGCAGCTCGACCTGCGCGTGGACCGGACGTGGCGGCGACCGTGGGGCGAGCTGAAGCTGTTCATCGACGTCCAGAACGCGACCAACCGCGCCAACGCGGAGGGGGTGTCGTACAACTTCGACTACAGCGAGCGTTCGTACACCCGCGGGCTCCCCGTCTTCCCGTCGTTCGGGCTGGAGTACGTGCAATGAGGCGCGCGATCCTCGGTCTCCTGGTGCTCGCCGGGTGCGACGACGCGACGCCCGGGACGCTGCTCGATGGACCGCGCGTGCTCGCCATCGTCGCCGAGCCCCCGGTGGTGGCGCCGGGGACCTCGACGAGGCTCGAGGCGATCGCGGCCGTCGACGGGCTCCCCGTGATGGCCGACCGCGTCAGCTGGCGCGCCTGCGCGCCCTGGGCCGTGGTCGCCGATCCGGTGCGCGACTGCGCGGGCGACGCGGCCGTCGAGCTCACGACCGGCCCTGCGGGTGAGGCGCTCATCGACGGCGACGAGCTCGCTGCGCGGTTCGGGTTCGAGCCGCCGCCGCCGCCGACGACGACACACGCGTGTGCCGCGGCCGCGCCGACCCTCACCGTCGTCGCCGAGCTGGAGCTCGACGGTGCGCGACTCATCGCGAAGAAGGACGTGCCGATCGCGGCCGCACCGGATCGGCGGAACCCGGCGTTCGTCCAGGCCCGGATCGACGGCGCGGCCGCCGACGCCGGTGCCATGCTCCCTGCCGGCGCGACCGTCCGGCTCGGCGCGGACATCGCGATCGACACGCTCGACCTCGCCTGCGCGCCCGATGGCAACAGCGCGCGCGAGCAGGTCCGGATCTTCGTCTACCCGGGCGGCGGCGCCGTCGCCGACGACGACTCGTTCGTGATCGCGGAGCGTGAAGGCACGATCGTCGCAGGCTCCGTCGAGCTCCAGCTCCCCGGCGAGCCCGGCGACGTTCCCCTGTGGATGGTCGCGGTCGACGAGACCGGCGGCGTGGCCGCGCGGTTCGCGCCGATCGTGGTCGGCGTCGACTGACCGCGCGACCGCCGCCTGGACCGGCCGTGTGGGCGCGATCGGCGAGGGTCTGCTCGCGCGGCCTCACAAACGTGGCGTACCGTCTCTACTGGACATGAACCAAGACGCGATCCTCCAGATCCTCGAAGGCGCCGGTCACGGCGCACATGCGGCGGCGGTGACCGCGCTCCTCCAGCCGGCGTTTCGCATCCACGCCACGGCGCTCGCCGGACGGCCCGGCCATTTCCGCCAGGCCGAGGACGCGCCCGATCTCGATCCGGACAAGCTGGCCGCGTTCGAGGCCGCGATGGCGCAGCTGCCGCTGGGCGCCTCGCGCCTCGGCGGAGTGCCCGACCTGCCGCCGGGTTCGTCGTGGCCCGAGCGCGACGGCGTGCCCATGGAGCTCATCGCGCAGCTCCGGCTCGCCGACGTCGCTGCCGCCGGCGGCGACGAGCGGTTGCCGGCGCAGGGGAGCCTGCTCTTCTTCTACAACAGCCAGTGGGGGTCCTCCGACATGGACGCCGACGCGCGCTGCTGCGCCGTGCTCGTCCACGACGGCCCCGATGACGTGCTGGTGCGCACGGCGCCGCCGCGGGTCGAGTGGAAGAGCGAGTTCGCCGACGTGACGCAGTTCGCGCCCTTCGTCCACGGGCTCGCGTCGCTCACCTTCACCCGGCAACTCACCGTCCCCGGCGGGATCTCGCCGTACGTCACCGCGCCGCTCTCGGAGATCTGGCAGGACTTCCACAGCGAGCACCACGCCGCGCTCTCGCTGCGGACCGCGCCCTATCACGAGAACTTCCTCCTCGGGTACGTCGACGAGCAGGACTACGTCGGCGCTCACGCCAACGGCACCGAGGACCAGCTGCTGCTCCAGGTCGACTCCGAGGACGCCGCCGAGCTCCAGTTCGGCGACTGCCAGAAGCTCTTCTTCCTGCTCACCAAGGCCGAGCTCGCGGCGCGCGACTTCTCGCGCGTGCGCGTGTACTCGATGCTCGGGTGAGGCGTCATGAACATCGATGACGCTCGCCGCGTGCTCGCCGGGGTCGACGCCTTCACGCGCGATCGCGGCGACGAGCTCTGGGACGCGCTGCTCTCGCTCGCCGACGCCGTCGAGCTCGTCGCGGTCGCGTCGCGCCTGCGCTGGGAGTTCCACCCGCGTGGGTTCGACAACACCGATCTGCACGCCCGCTACGGCGACGGCATCGTGCCGTGGCTCGCCACGCGCCTCGACGCCGACGGCGTGCTCCACAACACGCCGTGGTGTGTGGTGCCGTGCCTGCTCGCGTGCGGCAGCGCAGAGGCATTCGCCCTGGCGTGGCGTACGTGCGCGATCGCTGGCCGCACCGGATGGGGCGGCGCGGGTCCCGACGGCGACCTGGTGAGCACGTGGGCGCGGCGTCATCCGGCGGTCGCGACCGCCGAGCTCGAGCGGCTCGCGCCGACCGAGGCTCGCGCCCGCGCGTACCTGCGCGCGGCCGGCCGTCGGTCGCAGCCCGAGACGCTCGCCGACGTGCTCGCGCTCCTCGACGCCTGCGCGACGCAGCTCGTCGCCACCCGCCTGCGGCTCGCGCCGCCGGCGGCCGCGCTCGACATCCGCGTCGTCGCCGCGCGCGCGGGCGACGACTGGGGGCTCGCGCTCGAGTGGGTCCACGGCGATCGCCCGTCGGGCCTCTTCGCCGCGCGCGCCGCCGGCGTCGCCTACGGCTCGCGCGTGCGCGGCGCGTTCGACGGCGCCACGGCGACGTCGCGGCCGCTCGCCGACTTCCACGGCGCCACGCTCGACGCTCGGCTCGGTCCGCCCGCGCTCGCGTTGCCGCTGCTCGGGCTGGACGCGGGCGCGACGATCGTCGCCGTCGTTCCCCACGTCGCCTTCGCGCCCGTGCCGAGCGAGTCCGAGGTCTGGCGCGCGCTCGCCGCCGCCGTCCGCGACCCTCCGCGGGCCACGTGAGCCTCAGGCGCCGGTCTGGCCGAACGCGTCGGCGAGCTCGCGGTACGCGTGCTCGAGGCCGATCGCGAGCCCGTTCACGTCACCGACGGCTCGCGTGCACGCCAGGAGCCCGATGTCGAGGTGATCGCGGCAGCTGACGAGCGTGATGTTGAGCGCCTGGCGCTCGAACAGGAGCGACACCGGGTAGATCGCCTCGAGCGGTGCACCGTCATAGTAGAGCTGCTCGCGCGGTCCGCTCACGTTCGAGACGACGACGTTCCACGGCAACGCCGACCACCGCGCCAGCCCGGCGAGCTGCGCCGCCACCGCCGGTAACGTGTAGACCAGGCTGAACGCCGCGGCGGCCGCTGGCGACATCGACTTGATCATCTGCTTGCCGGCCGCGGAGGAGCGCGCGATCGCGCGCAGCCGGTCGCGCGGATCGGCGATGTCGGTGCCCAGCTTGCAGAGGATGCTGCTCACCTGGTTGCCGCCCGCGTCGCCGCTGCCGCGCAACGAGACGGGGATCATCGCGACCAGCGGGCGGTCGGGCAGGGCGCCGCGCGCGAGGAGGTGCGCGCGCAGGACGGCGGCGCAGACCGCCAGGGCGACCTCGTTCACGGTGACGCCGGCGGCGTGGGCGATCGCGCGGACGCCGTCGAGCGGCAGGCGCCGCCAGGCCACGCTGCGCTCGGGGCCGAGCATCGGGTTGAGCGGCGTCGGCGGGGCCGTGTACGGGCTCGCGGTCCGGCCGGGGTCTCGGTCTCTCGACGCCAGCGCGAGCCGACCCAGCCAGCCGCCGAGCTCGGCCGCGGTCCGGAGCCCGCTCGCGACGCCGGGGCGCGCGCCCGCCGGCGCCGGCCGCGGATCACGCGCGGGCGCCGCGGCCGCCCAGATCGGCGGCGTCGCCTGCGTCGGGTCGGCGCTGAGCGCGCGCTCGAGCCGCCGGATCGCGCTGACGCCGTCGATGCACGCGTGGTGCACCTTGTAATAGAGCGCGAAGCGGTCGTCGCGCAGGCCCTCGATCAGGTGACACGCCCAGAGCATCCCGTCGCGGGCGAGGTGCGGGCCGTGCAGTCGCGAGACCGCCGCCATGAGCGCCTCGTCGTCGCCCGGCGGATCGAGGCGGACGTGGCCCACCGGCGGCGCCGCGCCGGTGACGCGCTCCCAGGTCGGTCGGCCGCGCGAGCCGGCGAGCACCAGGTCGAACGGGCTCGCGCGTACCGGCGTCGACCGCAAGGCTTCGAGCCGCGGCGCCGCCGCGCGCGCGCGTCCGAAGACGAGCACGCCGCCCACGTGCATGGGCGTGGTCGGTGTCTCCAGACGCAAGAACAGGTGGTCGAGCGCGCCGAGTCGCTGGCTCATGGTCGTCCTCGCTCGAGCGCCGCGGCGGCCTCGTCGAGCACGCCCCGATGGCGCGCCCGCTCCACGTGCCAGCGCGCGGCGAGCTCGTCGAGCCGGTGGGGTGCGCGTGCCGCGACGATGACGAACAGATCCTGTTCCTCGGCGAGGTGGTGGTGCTCGGCGAGGTGGAGCACCGGACCGGCGCGATCGAGCACGGCGAGCGCGCCACGCCGCCAGCCGCTCCGCCCGGGCGCGAGCTCGTCGAGCCCGTCGCCGAGCCGCTCGATCCCGGCGAGCAGCTTCACGTGCTGGCCGAGGTAGAGCTCCGCGGGCCACCGGGCCGAGCCGTCGAGCAGCGGGACGAGCGCCGCTTCTTCGTCGGCGGCGTGAGCCGACGTGAGCGCGCGGAACGCGGCGAGCACCGCGGCGGCACGCCGGCCGTCGCCCACCAGCACCAGCTCGCGGAACGACGCGAAGATGCCGTCGAGCTGCTCGTGGACCACGCGGAGCGAGGCGTCGGGCGCCATCACCTCGATCGTGGCACGTCCGCCGCGTTCAGGGCAGCGCGCGGAGCGACTTGATGTCGAAGATCGCCGGTCCGATCGGGCTCGCGCCGCCGCGCGGATCCGCGGGCGCGCGCTTGAACACGGTGCCGACCACCTCGACCTGCTGACCGCGCAGCTGCGCGATCTCGTCCTCGGGACGCAGCGCGTCCTTGTGCCACACCGGCAGGAGCGTGACCTGCGAGCCGTCGCCGAGCACGATCGCGACGTGGCCGGCGTACACCGGCGGCGGCGCCTGCTTCATGCGCGCGTCGAGCTCGGTGTACGTGCCGACGAGCCGGACCTGCGCGCCGTCGTTGGCGCCGACGTCGGCGGCCGACGCCACCGCGGGCAACGACGCCGCGCCGTCGAACGTGTCGGGGTACGTCTTGGTCGAGCGCGCGCGCGGGGCGGGCGCGGCGCTGGCGGCGCCGCTGCCGCTGCCGTCGGCGCTACCACCGGCGGGCGCGGTCGGCCGCTGCTTGATGGGAGGACCCGAGGTCATGTCATGGCTCCTGTCTTCCGTGGGTGCCTGCGTGGTGCCGTTGCAGGCGGTCACGCCCAGCGCGAGGACGACGGCGCCGAGCGCACGGACGCTACTTGCGCGTGGCCACCATCGACGTCGGAGCATCGCCGTGTTGCTTGTGCACATCGCGGTGCTCCTCGTGGAACGACTGTCCCTTCTTGCCGACGCCATAGAGCTGGAACACCCAGCTCTTGTTCTCTACCTCGTAGTCTGACACCGAGTAGTTCTCGAGCGTCATCGTATCGCCACCCGATTTCATCACCACGCCCGCCCAGTGGAAGTTCCACGTGCCGACGTTCGCCGGCTTGTCGGGGTGCTCGTTGCCGCCGGTGCTCATGTGAAACGCCTCACCGATCTCGGGGTCGGCATAGACGTTGATTCCGGCTTGCTTGTCGAAGTCGTCCTTGGCGTCGGGGGCGAGCTTCTCGTACTCGGCGCGCGACAGCGCGTCCATCTCGGCGGCGAGGCGGCCCATCTGCGCCGAGAGCAGCGTGCTCGCGTCCTCGTCGGTCTCGACCGCCCACCTGGCCTTGAGCTTGTTGTACTCGTCGAGCTTGCCCTGGATCTTCTTCACGTCGAGCTTGGACTCGTAGCTCGACTTCCAGAACTGCCACCACGGGTTCTCCGTGGTGAACAGGTCGATCATCATCTTGACCTTCTGGATCTCCATCCAGTCGCCGGACGACGCGCCCGTCTTGCTCTGGCCGTTCTTGTTGTAGCGCGCGACCGAGCCGCCACCGCCCTGACCCGAGCCCTTGTCCATCCCGGAGACGGTGTGCGCCGAGCGGCCGCAGTCGGCCCACAGCTCCATCTCGAGGTCCTTGGTCTTGTTCTTGGTGTTGACCGGGACCACGTCGACGAGGTCGTGCTCGGCGCCGTCCTTGTCCTGGAACTTGCTCTTCATGCCGCCGGCCTCGAGCGTGATCGTCGAGGTCGCCGCCTGGAGCTTCTGGGCGGCGTCGGCGATGAGCCCGGGCGTCGCGTACGCCGACTGACCGCCCACCGCGTTGGCCTGGTGGACGGCCATGTTGCCGTCGTCGGAGACGCGCCAGTCGCCGTTGTAGGGATCCTCTCCCGGGAGCGTGTAGCGCTGCACCGGGCCGTCCTCCGCGTGCGCGCCGCCGTCGCCGGCGGACAAGAGGTCGCGCGCCGAGTCACCCGACGCCGCGCGCGCCGCGGCCGCGTCGGCCTCCTGCTCGTGCGCGTCGCCCGCCTGGCCGGCGTTGCCCTTCAGGTGCACGCCCTTCTGCTGCTGGACGACGTGCGCGGCCTCGTGTGCGGCGAGCTCGAGCGACGGCTTGTCGCTGGCGAACGCGACGCGCGAGCCCTGCGTGTACGCCTCGGCGCCGAGGTTCGCGCAGGCGTCCTTGGCGCCGGTGTACGCCTGCACGTGCGACAGGTCGACGCCGTAGCTCTGCTCGATCTCCTTGCGGTGAGGCAGCTCGGTGGCGTTGCCGGCGAAGCCCCCGCGCGCGGACTCGATCACACCCGGGTGGGTGACCGGGCCGCCCTTGCGCTGGATGACCTCGCGATCTTCGTCTTCCTGTTGCTGCCGTTCCATGGAGCGCCTCCGACCATATTACGACGCCGGTCCGGATGAGCTTCCCCCGGGACCGACACCTGCGTCCGTCAGTGCTGGCCGATGACCTTGCCCATCGCCGCGTACTCCGAGCGCGCCGCCCGGACCAGGAGCGCCATGGTGATGGGCGTCCCCTCGTCGGCGGCGAGGAACGCCGCCCGGACCGCCGCGTTCTTGATGTAACCGCCCGTCATCTCGAACCTCTGGGCCAGGGTGGAGAAGTCGAGGTCGTCCGCCAGGCGGGCCTGCGGCGGGAACATGCTGCGCCAGAGGCGCTCGCGCTCGTCGGCCTCCGGGATGGGGAAGTCGATCTTGAGCGAGAGCCGGCGGCGGAAGGCCGGGTCGATCGAGGTGTCGTTGTTGGTCGTGAGGATCGTGATCCCCGAGAACGCCTCCATGCGCTGGAGCAGGTAGTTGATCTCGAGGTTGGCGTAGCGGTCGTTCGAGCTCTTCACCTCGGTGCGCCTGGCGAAGAGCGAGTCGGCCTCGTCGAAGAGCAGGATCGCGTGACCGGCCTCGGCGGCCTCGAACAGCCCGGCGAGGTTCTTCTCGGTCTCGCCGATCCACTTGGACACCACCTTCGAGAGGTCGACCTGGTAGAGGTCGAGCTTCAGCTCGTCGGCGATGAGGCCCGCGACCATCGTCTTGCCGGTGCCGGGGGCGCCGGCGAAGAGCGCCGACAGCCCGAGCCCCTTGGCGACCTTGCGGCCAAAGCCCCACGTCTCGTAGACGAGGCGGCGGTGGCGCACGCGCGCGATGAACTCGCGGATCTCGGCGACGTTGTCCTCGGGGAGCACGAGGTCGTCCCAGGTCTGGCGCCACGCGATGCGCGAGCCGAGCGTGGCGAGCTTGGCGTCCAGCGCGCTGCGCAGGCCGACGTGGATGTCGTCGGCGGTGACGTCCGCGGCGCCGCCGGTGCGGGCGCGAGCGGCGGCGCGGGCGCGCGCGGCCTCGGCGGTGGCGATCACGACGCCGGGGCCGACGGTGTAGCGGGCGGCGGCCCACGACGCGACCTCGCCGCCGCCGCCGGGGAGCGCGCGGCGCCACATCGCCTCGCGCGCCGGCTCGGGCGGGACCTCGAGCTCGAGGATCACGGTGCCGCGCGCCATCTGCGGCGGGCGGCCGGTGATGCGATCGACCACGGCGGCGATCGGCCCGGCGAAGGTGCCGAACAGCGCCTCGTCGAGGCGGAAGCCGGGATGATCGAGGGCGAGCGCGTCGGGGCTGTCGAGCAGGATCGCCGCGCGCCAGAGCACCGCCTCGCGCAGGATCGCGGGGCCGATGCCGCGCAGGAAGCCCTCGTCGCGGGGCAGGCTCGCGCAGCGCACGCGCAGGACCGCCATGCCGAGGTGGTGCGCGGCCGCGGCGACGAGCGACTTGCGGCCCGCGCCCTCGCTGCCCGAGATCACGACGACGGGGTGGGCGCGGCCAAGGCCGGCGGCGTGGCCGGCGGCGGCGAGGAGCCCGGTCACCTCGTCGAAGATCGCGTCGTCGAGGACGAGGCCGGCGCGCGGCGTGGGAGGCACGAGCTCGGCATGGCGCGCGACCTCGCGATCGAGGACGTCGCGGCCGCACATGAGCTCGACCACGCGCTCCGACGGCCGCGCGCGGCGCAGCGCGAAGGGGACGTCGCTCATGCGCTCGGTCCGCATGAGCGCGAAGCGGGTCAGCTTGCCGTCGGCGCCGAGCTCGCGTGGGACGTGGATGCGATCGTCGGCGGCGTAGAAGAGATCGGAGAGCAGCCCGAGGTCGGCGTGCGGCCGGCTGCCGTCGCCGACCCACGCCCGCACGCGCTCGCGCAGGCGCGTGTCGAGCTCGAGCGCGGTGAGCAGGACGAGGATGCGTAGCTCGCGCGGCGAGAGGTGGAACGTGCGGCGCAGGCGCTCGAGCGGGACCAGGACGGGGTCGCTGGCCTCGACCCGGGCCGCCATCGCCGCGTCGCGCGCGACGATCGCGTGCGCGGCGCGCGTGAGCTCCTCGTCGCCGGCCAGGTCGTCGCCGCGCGCCGCGAGCTGCCGCCGGCGCTCGGCGGCGGCGAGCATCAGCTGGAGCACCTCGATGTGCTCGCGCAGGTGCTGCTCGGGAGACGTGTACGGGGCCGCGCTCACCCGGGCATCATTCCACGAACCCGTCCGGTTCCGGCTCAGATCGGCTGGAGACCGATCGTCACCGTCACCCGGGCGTCGTCGCCGGTGAGGAGCAGCGAGATGTCGCGGCGCCAGCCGAGCTCGAACGGCACGTCGACGGCGACGTCGCCGATGTTGTCGTCGGGGTTGAGGAAGCCGTCCTGGTCGCGCAGGCTCGCGGCGAGGCGGACGGCGCTGCCGGCCTGCGGCCGCACCGTCACGATGCCCTCGGCGATGAAGGTGCCCGACGGCCACGCCTCGCCCTGGCGGATCCGCACGTGCTGGTCGCCGCCGCGCGAGAAGAGCGTGAGCGCGTTGCCGGCCGAGGCCGAGATCGTGCCGTAGAGCTCGAGGTCGTCGCCGGCGTCGCCGCCGGCGTCCTCGACGCGGATGCTCTTCAGGACGACCTTGAGCTTCTGCGAGACGCGCGTGCACTGGGTCACCGTGTAGTCGGTGGTGAACGACATGCGGCCCGGCGAGTTGTCCCGGAGGTAGTTGAGCTTGTAGGCGATGGGCGCGCCGGGCGACTCGCGCGAGTAGTTGCCGCCGGTCTTGATGAAGTCGATGAGGGCGTCGTAGCTGTCGATCGTCGTCGCCGCCACGCCGCCCGAGCCGCCGAGGATGAAGGCGGTGATCTTCGACTTCGACAGCATCTCCTTGTACGTCACCGACACCTGGCCGGAGACGTCGACGCCGCCCGAGTAGGCGAACTCGAGCGCGGAGCCCAGCTCCTCCGAGCTGTACTCCGACTCGAACGTGAACACGACCATGCGGCCGTAGGTCACCGACGACACGTAGAGCGGCGGCGAATCCTCGTTCATCACCGGCGCCACGTCGTCGACGGTGAGCGCGGGCGCGAGCAGATCGCTCGGCCGCCCCGGGGCGTCGAGGTCGACGGTGTAGTACGCCTGCGTGAACTTCACGAGGTAGCGGCTGCGCACGTCCTGTTGCGCCCAGTCGAACGACGCCGCGATGCTCGCCGAGCCACCGAGCCACGACACCTCGGCGCCGAGCGCGAGCGCGAGCTGCTCCTCGCTGTGGACGCTCTCGATCTCCGAGTAGATGTTGGCCGGCGTCGCGCCGGTGATCTCGGCGTCGAGGATGCCGCCCAGCGCCTCGCGGAACGCCGACAGGCTGGGCGCCTCGATCCTCGCCGAGCGCGCGCCGGCCAGGTTCTCGAGGCTGACCGAGATCGTCGCCGGCTGGCGCGGCAGGACGATCTGCGTGAAGAGGCCGCTGTAGACGGAGTCGCCCGCGACCATCGCGCCCGGCCAGAGCCCGTCGGAGTTGGCGGCGTAGGCGACGATCTTGTCGTACTGCCGCGTCTCCTGCAGGTTCTCGGTGACGCACTGGTAGTCGCCGGTCGTCTGTTCGCCGGACGTCTGGCCTTCGATCACCGCCGGCGGGTTGGCCGGCAGGTAGGGCAGGGCGCGCACGTAGGCGTCGATGAGCGCGGCGTCGTCGATCGCCGGATCGTCGCCGTAGACCGGCGGGCCGCCGACCTCGACCCCACACGCCGTTGCGAGCACGAGCAGCGACGACGCAGCGAACGACTTCATGGCGCACCAGTACAGCAAGCGCGTTGCCACACCGCGGCACCACGATTCCACGCGCTTGGGTCGGCGCTGGGGACACGCGACGGAGGCACGCGAGACCCCATATCGGGCTCAGTGGCAACTCGCGTCGCCACCTGATGAAGTACCCTCGCGGGGTGCAGCCGGCCGATGCGTCGCGCGACGACGAGGGCAAGGATCGCGTGGACCGCGTGGACCGCGTGTGCCTGCAGCCGGTGGCGATCACGGTGCGCCAGCTCGAGGCGCTGGACGAGCGCGCCGGGTGGGCCAGGCTCCTCGCGGCGCGGCTCGCCCGCGTGCCCGGCGATCGCGGTCTGCCGACGCTGGCCGGCTTGATGGCGCAGGTCACGAGCGACGAGTCCGCCGCGCACGGGTTGCCCGCGGGCGTCGCGCCGCCCGACGCGCTCGTGCCGATCGTCGCGCGCAGCCTGGAGGCGACCGTCGAGGAGCTGATCGACGTGGGCGTCGTCGACTCGGCGGAGACGCTCGCGCGGGTGGCGCCGCAGCTCGCGTCCGTGCGCAAGGTCGTCGACGTCGCGCTGTGCACGTGGCCCGGGGCGCTCCTTCCCGACGCGCTCCTCCGCGAGCTCCGCGCGCTCGCCGAACGTGCGGACGTGCACCTGCCGCTCGTGGACGCGATCCCCGCCGACACGTTCCAGGGCGAGCTGAGCGAGACGTACCTGCGCGCGGCGCAGCGGGCCGCGCGCTTCCTCGAGGGCACGCTCTACGCGACCTACTACGACCTCCCGGTGGCGCGGCTGGCGGCGCTCGACGACGCCGCGCCGTCGCGCCACGGCACGCCGATCTCGCCGGGGTTCACGAGCCTGTGCCTTGGGCGCGCGGGCGTGACCTCGCCGTTCGGCACCCCCGCGCACAACGCGACGATCCTCGAGCAGGCGCAGATCCTGACCACCCACAACCTCGCCGTGCTCGTCGGCGGGCTCGGGATGTCCCCGAGAGTCGCGGCCGGGTTGCCGGCGATGGTGCGGCGCTGCTGGGACGTGGTCATGGACGCGATCCCGCGCGGCGCGATCGAGCACGCCGCGACCGCCTGGCGGCAGATGATCTTCTTCGCGTCGATCCTGCCGGCGGCGGCGCGCGAGGACTTCATCCAGTGGACCGGCGATCAGCTGCGCGCGGCGCCCGCCGAGCTCCGCGCCCGCTTTGCGCCGGCGTACGCCGGCCTCTGCCTCGCCGCGACCGGCACCACGCCGAGCCCGAGCACGGAGCCCGAAGCGCGCGTCCTCCTGGGGTGGAGTCCGCACCCACACTGGCTCCTTTCCTGAGGGAAGGTTCCGCCGCGCCGCCGCGTAGAATGATCGCCGAGATGAGGATCGCACGCGCTCACGACGACCCCGCCCGCGACGGGCACCACCACGAGCGGGCGGCGGCGGGCAAGGCGGCGCTCACCGATGACCTCCCGGTGCAGCGCAAGGCGAGCGGCGCGACGCCGCCCGTCCTCATGATGTCGCCGGCGACGCACGCCGCCGACGCCTTCGACTTCGGCTACGCCGGCGTGGTCCAGAAGAAGGACAAGCCCGACGCCGACGCCGACGCGGACGCCAAGCCTCCCGAGGACGACAGCGCCGAGGCGCTGCTCATCTCGTACCCCGACTTCAAGATCGACACCGAGTCGCCGCTCGGCGAGGTCGGTGGCCTCGGCCACGCCGGCGTCCTGCTCATCAACAAGAAGGGCGTCACCCGCTACTACGAGTACGGCCGCTACAAGACGAGCGATGGCACCAAGGGCAAGGTGCGCAAGGTGAGCGTCTCGAACGTCGTCATCGGCGCCGACGGCAAGGCGACGCCGGCCTCGCTCGAGAAGGTGCTGGCCGAGCTGTCGTCGAAGTCGGGCAAGAAGGGCCGCATCGACGCCGCCTACTTCCAGAACGTGAACTTCGAGGTGATGGAAGCCTACGCGCAGAAGAAGCTCAAGGAATCCAACCCCGAGTACAAGGAATACGACAAGAAGCGCGACCCCTACACGCTCTCCGGCAACAACTGCGCGACGTTCGCCGAGGACGTCGTCACGCAGGACAAGGACGTCGACAAGCCGAGCATCTGGGTCCACTCGCCGGTGAACACCGTCGGCGAGTACCAGGAAGAGGGCAACGCGAAGGTCACCTACGACCCGTCCGCCAAGGCCGGTTCGCGCCTCTCGATCGGCGAGTTCGACGAGGCCGACGCCAAGGTCAAGAAGTAGCGCCCCCTGGCAAAAAACGCCGCACGTGGCGCGGGGTTGGCTACGTCACGACGTCCCCGAAACGCTTCCGGCCGGGAGCGTCTTGGCTGTACAATTTTCGCCTAGCCAGCGCCCGGCATCCGGTGCGCTCCGGGGAGACAAGATGCGCTTGCAGAGCCTCGTTGTATTGCTCGTGCTGTGTGGTGTGGCCGCGGGGACCGCGTGGGGCGGGACCATCACCGTCACCGACCCGGTCTCGAAGACCGTCGCCTTCGGCAACGTCTCCATCGCCGCGGCAGCAGCGACCAGCACGGCCACGATCACCAACGCCGGCTCGTCCACGGAGGTGAGCGGGTTTTCGCTGGGAGCCGGGTGTTCCGAGTTCACGGCGTCCGCGACGTTCAACGCGATGCCTGTGTCGGGCACGAACCCGGCCATCCTCGGTAACACCGACACGCTGGTCATCAACGTCACCTATGACCCGGTGGATCGCGCCGCCGACACGTGCACGGTCACCATCCTCGACAACGATCCTGGCGCCAACGAGACGTTCACCATGACGGGCGACGGTCTCGCGCCCGCGCTGTCGGTGACGGGCGGGCCGCTCGCGTTCGCGAACCAGCGCTGGAACGGCGGGACGCCGCAGGTGCTCAGCACCGTCACGATCACGAACGTCGGCGAGGAGCCGTTCGGGATGGCGAACCTGACGACCGTGCTCACGACGGGCACGCACTTCTCGATCGGCACGCCGGTCGGGACCTTCCCGCTCAACAACGGCCAGTCGGTCACGCTGCCGATCACGTTCGATCCGACGAGCGTCGGCCTCAAGAACGACACGCTGACGGTCTCGCTCAACAACGACGCGGCCAGCGACCCGAACCCGACGGTGACGATGAGCGGCACCGGCACGCAGTCGCTGCTCACGTTCAACCCCGTCTCCCCGTTCAACGTCGGCTCGTCGCCCGTGGGCATCCAGGTCACGAACACGCTGACCCTCCGGAACACGACGGGGACCGAGGTCCTCAACATCACGAGCATGTCGATCACGGGGACCAACGCGACGGACTTCGCGTTCACCGATCACGGCTGCACCGGGCAGTCGTGTAACCCCATCCCCAACACGATCGGCGCTGGCAGCTCCGATCCCTACGTGCTCGCCTGCACGCCGGGGGCCGGCGGCGCGCGCACGGCGACGCTCTCGGTCACGAGCGACGACGCGTCGACGATGATGACGTCGAGCACGCTGACCGTGACCCTCAACTGCACGGGCGTCGTGCCCGCGATCTCGACCAACCCGGCCATGACGATGACGTTCGCCGGGGTCACGCAGGTGGGTGAGGCCGCCGCGACCCAGAACCTCGTCATCAGCAACGGCGCGGGCGCGGCGACGCTCAACTACTCGATCGTCAGCGGCGCTCCCACCGAGTTCCCGCTCTCGTGCGCCGGCGGCGGCAACGGCTGCCTCTCGGGCACCATCACCGGCGGCAACTCGGTCACGGTCCGCGTCGGCTTCGTCCCCCAGATGACGGGCGCACGCTCGACGACGCTGACCATCACCAACAACGATCCCGACGACAACCCCAGGGTCATCACGGTCAACGGCACCGGCGGAGTGCCGGTCTTCTCGGCGCCGTCGCCGCTCGCCTTCGGCAACGTCCCGGTCGCCCAGACCAACGGCGCGACGGCGGTCTTGACCATCACCAACACGGGGACGGTCCCGCTCGACATCACCAACGACATGACGATCACCGGTGACCCGAGCGGCGAGTTCACGTTCGCGTTCGGCACCTGCACCTCCGGGCAGACGTGCGGCCAGGACATCACCGTCGCCGCCAACAACGGGACGTTCCCCATCACGCTCCGCTGCGATCCCGCCACGCAGGGCGCGAAGACGGCGACGCTCAACATCCCGAGCGACGCCGCCGGCTCGCCGCACCAGATCTCGCTCACGTGCAACGGCACCGTGCCCGACGTGGTCGTGAGCACCACGACCCTGGCCGCGTTCCCTGACACGCGGATCAACACGACCAGCCCGACGACGCGCACCTTCACGGTGTCGAACCTCGCCGGCGGCAACATCGCGCCGATGCAGTACACGATCAGCGAGAGCTCGCCGCACTTCTCGATCGCGTGCGCGCCGCTGGCGTGCTCGGGGACGATGAACCAGGGCCAGTCGACGACGGTCACGGTGAGCTTCACGCCGACGGCGCTCGGCCTGCAGACGGCCAACATCCTGGTGGCGACGCCGACCGATCCCGACGAGATGATGACCAGCGTCGCGGTGAGCGGCACCGGCGTCCAGCCGCTCGTCGTGCTCGACGCGCCGGTTCCGCCCACGCCGCCGTCGACCGGCGGCTCGCTGGCCTTCGGCAACGTCAACAACAACACGACGTCGGCCGGGCAGATGATCACCGTGCGCAACAACGGCACGATGGACCTGACCATCTCGAACGTCGTCAACACCAACCCGGGCGACTTCGACATCGCCGGTCCGGTGTCGGTCACCCTGGCGCCGACCGGCACCCAGAGCTGGACGGTCACGTGTGATCCGGAGACCCGCGGCGCCAAGGCCGGCACGATCCAGATCATCAACAACAGCGAGAACGACACGTCGGTCGACGTCGCGCTCTCGTGTACGTCGATCGAGGGCCTGATCGTGATCAGCGCCAGCCCGGTCACCGTGTCCGGCGGCACGATCGACTTCGGGCCGGTGCGCCTCATGCAGATGCGGACGACGACGGTGACCCTCACCAACGTGGGGAACGTGCCGGTCACGGTCTCGGCCGTGAACCTGGCGTCGTCGACGCAGGGCTTCTCGGTCACCGGCTTCACGGCCAACACCATGGTCGCCGCCAACAACGGCACGACGACGTTCACCGTGGTGTTCGCGCCGACGCTCGAGGCGCACGGGATGACCACGCTCTCCGTCGCGACGAACTGGAACAACCCGACGGTCAATCTCACCGGCGACGGTCAGCTCGCCGACATGGTGCTCAACCCCAATCCCGCCAACCTCATGAACGTGCCCTGGGACGGCAGCGCGACCCAGCTGATGACGATCCAGAACCTGGGCACCGCGACGATCAACGTCTCGAGTGCGACGCTCACGAGCGGCGCCGGCGAGTTCACGATCACCGGCTTCACGCCGGGCAACATTCCCGGCGGCCAGTCGCGGACGTTCAACCTGAACGCGATCCCGACCGACACGATGCTCGGCCTGCGCCAGGGCAACGTGCAGCTGATCACCGACCTGCCCGTGGGCATGGGCCGCGAGATCAACGCGTCGGTGAGCTACACGAGCATCGGCCCGGCGGTGTCGCTGTCGCCGGGGATGGTCGTCGACTTCGGCGGCGTCGACGTCGACGCCGGCCCGGCCACGATACAGCTCCAGCTGACCAACACGGGAACCGGACCCATGACCATCAACTCGGTCAGCAACCTGACCGGCGTGTTCTCGCGGACCAACATCAGCGCCCCGGTCGTTCCGGCGAACGAGTCCCGCACCATCACGGTCTCGTACGATCCGACCACCGAGCGCGATCCGTCCAACCCGGAGACGCAGACGTTCACGATCGCGACGACCGGCCTCTACGCCAACGGCACGCAGCAGCCGCCGAACATCCAGATCACGGTGCGTGGCTTCGGCACCGACCGCCACATCCTCGCGCCCAACGTCGTCTTCCCGCCGACCTACCGCAACCCGACGGACGCGCAGGTGCCGACGAACACCTGCGGGCTCGCGATGGACCAGGCGTGCGCGGTGCGGATCTGCAACACCGGCGGCGCGCTGCTCGACGTGACCATGATCGACGACCCCGACGACGCGTTCGACCTGATGTCGACGGCGGCGCTCCAGGTCGCCGGCGGCTCGACGGCGTCGCCGACGTGCATGGAGGTCCCGGTCGCGTTCCGTCCGACCGCGTACGGCCAGTTCACCGGCACGGTCACGCTCATGAACAACGACAACGGCAACGCCATGGCGGTGGTCCAGCTGTCGGGCGACGGCGTCCCGCGACCGGTCGGTGTGACCCCGAACCTCGTGCCGGCGGCGACCATCGCGCAAGGCGCGCCGGTGCGGCTGACCGAGCTGGTGCGCGAGGGCCTCGTGCTCGTGAACATGAGCAGCGCGGAGTCGTTCGTGGCCGAGGTGTCCACGTCGCCCAACACCGGCAACGTCACGGCGACGCTGGTCGGCGACGACGGCGCGCTCGCGGCTTCCCAGACGCGGACGCTCGACGTCGAGCTGATCGGCACGGCGCCCGGGCAGGTCGACGTCGTCGTCGATGTCTACCTGGACGGCGATCCCGAGGCGCACGCGTCCTTCACGATCCCGCTCGAGATCGTGCGCGTCGACGTCGAGGGCGGCGGCTGCGACAGCGGTGGGGGCGGGGCGGCCGGCGGCGCGGCGGCGGCGCTGTTGCTGCTGCTGCTCGCGGGAGCCATGCGTCCTTCGACTCGCGCTCGCGTTCGCTCGCGCTCGCTCAGGACGAACGGAAGCGTGCTGCTCGTGTTGGTCGCCGTGACCGGCGCGCGGGCGGACGTGTCACGCAACGTCGACCTCGGGTCGGCGCCGACCACGACGGCGACGGAGCCGGGGCTGTTCGACGTGGATACGCCGGACATCGCCGCCAAGGGCTCGTGGGCGCTGTCGCTCACCGGCCAGCACGAGAGCAATCCGATGGTGGCGCGCTGGACCGACTCCGCGATGGTCGAGCACGAGCTCGCGCTCATCGAGCAGCGCAACGCGTTCGTCATCGGCTTCGGCTACGCCGTCACCGACAAGCTCGAGCTGTCGGCGCGCCTGCCGATGTACCAGCAGACCAGCCAGGACCGCATGGACGGCGATCCGTTCGGCGTCGAGGGCGCCGACGGCTTCTCGCTCGGCGACGTCGCGGTGCGGGCGAAGGCGCAGCTGCTCGAGGGCACGGTCGGCTTCGCCGGCGCGCTCGACGTCACCGCGCCGACCGCCAAGGATGGTCAGTTCGCGGGCACCGACCTGCCGACGGCGCACGTGCAAGGCCTCCTCGGTATCCGCAGCGGGCGGCGCCTGTCGCTCGCGCTCAACGGCGGGTTCCTGGCACGCCAGGCGACGCAGTTCCTCCTGCTCGAGCAGGGCAGCGAGCTGACCTACGGCGCGGCGGTCGGGCTGCGCGTGCTCGACAAGGTCGCGATCGTCGGCGAGGCGTCCGGCGCGCTGGGGGTCGTGGGCGCCGAGGGCAAGGTGAGCCCGTTCGAGCTGACGCTCGGCCTGCGCGTGCGGGCGTCGCGGGCGGCGACGGTCGCGGTCGGCGGCGGCAGCGGCCTGGGCAAGGCCGTCGGCGTCGCCGACCTGCGCGGCTTCCTCTCGCTGGTGATCGCCCCCGGCGGCTCGAAGATCGAGCCGGTGAAGATCATCGTGCCGCCGCCGCCGCGCGACACGCGCGACAACGACGGCGACGGCGTGGTCAACGCCGACGACGCCTGCCCCGACGACCCCGAGGACCAGGACGGCTTCAAGGACGACGACGGCTGTCCCGACGCCGACAACGACGGCGACGGGTTCCTCGACGGGGACGACAAGTGCCCGCTCGAGGCCGAGGACAAGGACGGCTTCCAGGACGACGACGGCTGCATCGACGGTGACAACGACGGCGACGGCATCCTCGACGTCGACGACAAGTGCCCGAACGTCGCCGAGGACAAGGACGGCTTCGAGGACAACGACGGCTGCGACGAGCCCGACAACGACAAGGACGGCGTGCCCGACGTGCTCGATCAGTGCGCGCTCGAGCCCGAGACCATCAACGGCGTCGACGACGAGGACGGCTGCCCCGACAAGGGCGACGCCGCGGTCATGCTCATGCAGGATCGCATCGAGGTGCTCGAGCCGATCCAGTTCGTCGGCACCACGTCCAAGCTGAAGCCGGGTGCGGCCAAGGTGCTGGCGCAGGTCGGCGCCACGATGCGCGCCGAGCGCGCCGTGAAGCGCGTGCGCGTCACGGTGCACGTGCACCCGCGCGGCGCGGGCGACGACGCCTTGTCGGAGAAGCGCGCCGAGGAGATCCGCAAGTGGCTGGTGCAGTGGGGTGTGGAGCCCGAGCGCATCGACGCCAAGGGCATCGGCTCGAAGCGTCCGCTGGTGGCCAAGGGCAAGCGCGGGGCCGAGGAGATCAACGACCGCGTCGAGTTCATCATCCTGGAGCGCTGACCAGCGCTCCAGGATCCCGTGCCCGTGCCCGTGCCCGTGCCCGTGCCCGATCTCAGTCGCCGTCTCCCGCCCTCGCCACCGCGAAGGCGATGACGGCGGCTGCGCCCGCCCCGATCAGCGCCCGCGCCGCCGAGGCCATGGTCGCGCCGGTCGTGATCACGTCGTCCACGATCATCACCCGCTTGCCCGCGACGTTGCGCACGCGCCGGACCGGCACCTCGAAGGCACGCTTCACGTTTCGCACCCGGTCGCTGCCGCTGAGACCGGTCTGCGCCGCCGTCGCTCTCACCCGCTTCAGCGACCGCGCGTCGACGGTCGCGCCCGGTCCGGCACCGTCGCCGCCCGCGCACGCCTCGACGATCGCCTGCGCCGGGTTGAAGCCGCGCAGCGCCAGCCGCCGCCAGTGCAAGGGCACCGGGACGATCACGTCCACGTCGGCGGCGCGAGCGACCGCGCCGAGGAACGGCGCCACGAGCGGCGCCAGCTCGCGCGCGAGATCGGGCCGGCGCGCGAACTTCATGCGGCGCAGCGCGCGCCCGAGCGCGCCGCCGTAGCGCCAGGGCGCCGCCGCCGCCTCGAGCGGCCACGCCTCGCCCAGCACCCGGCAGCGGACGCACTCGACATCGGGCGGCGCCGCGAGCGGCTCGGCGCACCGCGGGCAGGCCGGACCCAGCTCGACCAGCGAGCCCGTGCACGGGACACACAGCGGCTGCCCTCCGTCGACGCGGACGTCGCAGGCGGCGCAGTGGGGGACATAGACGACCTCCAGGACCCGGCGGAAGAGCGATGCCATGCCCCCTCTTGTCGAAGCCACCGGCCGGCGGTTGCGCGGCTTCGTGCTAAAACCCGCGGCCATGTCCAAGCCTGCGGAATCAGCGGTGGTGAAGGTCATCGCCACCAACCGCAAGGCCTCGCACGAGTTCCACATCCACGAACGCGTCGAGGCCGGGCTGGTGCTCGTCGGCTCCGAGGTGAAGTCGTTGCGCGATGCCAAGGTCGTCATCCAGGACGGCTGGGCCGCGATCGAGCGGGGCGAGGGCTGGCTCTACGGCGTGCAGATCAACGAGTACCCGTGGGCCAATCGCTGGAACCACGAGCTCAAGCGCAAGCGCAAGCTGCTCCTCCACAAGGGCGAGCTCGCCAAGCTCGGCGTGAAGACGCGCGAGCGTGGGTTCACGCTGGTGCCGCTGCAGATGTACTGGAAGGGCGCGCACGTGAAGATCGAGCTCGGGCTGTGCACGCACAAGAAGCTGCACGACAAGCGCGAGGCCAAGCGCGCCGCCGACGATCAGCGCGAGATGGATCGCGCGGCGAAACGGTCCAAGGCGTGATCACTCGCGGTGGTAGGGCTCGCCGCGCGCGATCTTGAACGCGCGGTAGAGCTGCTCCATCACCAGCACGCGCACGAGGCGGTGCGCGATCGTGAGCCGGCCGAAGGCGAGGAGCCGCTTCGCGCGCTTGCGCGCGGCCTCGCCGAGGCCGTCGGCGCCGCCGATCACGAACCAGACCGGCGCGCCGCCGCCCTTCATCTCCTCGGCGGCGAGCACGTCCTTCGCGAGCTCGTTGCTCGAGAGCAGCTCGCCGCGCTCGTCGAACGCGTACACGTGCGCGCCGGTGGGCACGGCGTCGAGCAGCGCCTCGATCGTCTTGTGCTCGACGACGTCGAGCGAGCAGTACGGGCGCAGCCGCTTGCGGTACTCGTCCTCGGCGGCGCGCAGGTAGTCTTCCTTCAGGCGCCCGACGACGGCGACGGTGAGCTTGAGCGCCATGCGTGAGTGACCGTACCCGAAAATCGAACGGTGTCCGCGGCACGCTGCGTGCTTCGTCCCGCGTTCGTGCTCGCACGGGTCGCCCCAGAGGTACGCGATTCCGCGGTGGCCGCGGGTCCGGTCAGACCGCAGGCGGTGCAACCGCAGGTGAGCACGCTGCTCGTGCGACCACTCCTGTTTGCAGTGGGGAGGAGGGGCCCCGCCGCGCTCGAGGAGCTGTTCCGCACGACCGGGCTCACGGCCGAGACCTGCGCGGACGCCGATGCCCGCATCGACGCCGACCTGCTGCGCGCGGCGTGGCGCGAGTCGATCCGCATCACCGGCGATCGTCTCCTGCCGATCCACCTCGCGACCGCCTTGCCGCCGGGCGCGCTCGGCGTCGTCGAGTACCTCGTGCGCAGCGCGCCGACCGTGGGCGACGCGCTCGCGCTCGGGCTTCGCTACCTGAACATCCTCGACGCGGTGACCCGCGCCGAGCTCGCCGACGGTGAGCGCGACGACGAGGTCGAGCTGCGCGCGCTCGTCGAGAGTCCGATCCCGCACGAGTCGTCCTTCGCGGCGGTCATCGGGCAGGGACGCATGCTCGCCGGCGAGGACTTCCGACCGGTCGCGGTCGACTTCATCCACGCGCCGGTCGGCGACCTCGCCGCGTACGAGGCGTTCTTCCGGGCGCCGGTCCGTGTCGGCGCGCCGTCCGCGCGGCTGGTGCTCGCTCGCGCGTCGCTCGCCGTGCCGCTCGCGACGGCAGACCCGAACCTGTTGCCGATCCTCGTGCGTCACGCCGAGGAGCTGCTGGCGCGTTGCCAGGGGCCCGCGCCGACGACGACGGAGCATGCGCGCCAGGTGATCGCCCGGCTCCTGCGCCACAACCAGCACGACGTCGAACAGGTCGCGACGGCGCTCGGGGTGACCGCGCGCAGCCTGCAGCGGCGGCTCAAGGAGGAAGGCACGACCTTCCAGGCGGTGCGCGACCAGGTGCGCTGCGAGCTGGCGATCACGTACCTGAAGGGTGGGGCGTCGACGGCCGAGGTCTCGTTCCTGCTCGGGTTCTCCGAGACGAGCGCGTTCTTCCGCGCGTTCAAGCGCTGGACCGGCGTCACGCCGCGCACCGGGTCACTCGATTGTCGCGTGCGGTCATTGGGCGAGGTCGGGGAATGAGACGAAATACGCGCTATGAGGAATCTCCGCTGTCTCACGGTTTCTGTCGCGTTCGGGATGTTGGCGGCGGCGTGCGGAAACGACCCGTCGCCGGGTGAGGACCACGACGACCACGCCCTCGAGAGCCTGCGCTTCGAGGGCGAGGAGCTGAGCGTGCTCCTGGCCGGCGGCACCAGCCAGCCGATCGAGATCGCGAGCGGGTTCCGGCGTGTGGGGCTCCTGTGGGACGCCGCCGACGAGGGCGCGCTCGAGGTGCGCACCAGCCTCGACGGCGCCGCGTGGAGCGACTGGGCGGCGCCCGCGATCGTCTCGCAGGAGGAGGTCGCGCACGCGGGTCATGTCGACATCAGCGACGTCGACGCGATGGCGGCGTGGCTCCAGGTGCGCGTGCCCGCCGGCAAGGCGGCGCCGACGTTCCTGGTGATCGAGCCCATGCCCGACATCCCGGCGGCGTTCGATCCGAGCGACGTCGTTCCCGAGGCCGAGGAGGACACCGAGGCGGCCTTCTGGTGGGACGAGCAACCGACGCCGATCGGGACCTTGCGCGTGTACTCGCGGGCCGACTGGGGGGCGCGGGCGCCGCGGTGCTCGTCGAGCTCCATGAACCCGGTGCGCGCGACGATCCATCACACGGTCACGCCCACCAGCGACTCGATGTCGCCGCAGGCGCGGCTGCGCCAGATCCAGGCGTTCCACCAGAACAGCCGGGGCTGGTGCGACATCGGCTACAACTACCTCGTCTCGCGCGACGGCCGCGTGTGGCGCGGGCGAGGGCCGACCACGGTCGGCGCCCACGTCGCCAACGCCAACACCGGCAACATCGGCATCTCGCTCATCGGCACGTACACGTCGACGCGGGTGACCGCGACGCAGATGTGCAACACCGCCAAGCTGTTGCGCCGGCTGAAGCAGGCGTACGGCATCAGCCTGGCGCGCTCGAACGTGCGCGGTCACCGGCAGTACGGCGGCACGGCGTGCCCGGGGAACGCGCTCTACGGCCAGATCGACGCGATCCTGCGCAAGGCCAACCGCGGCTGCCAGGTGAACTGACATGGCGGCGAAGCGAGCTCGGGTGGCGGCCGCGCTCGCGGTCGCCGGCGCCGCGGTCGTCGCGGTCGTCGCGGTCGTCGCGACGCGTGGGACGCGGCGCGATCACACACCATCGACGGAGGGCGGTGTGGCGTCGACCGCCGGTGCCGCGGCCGTGCCCGGTCGCGTGGCGATGCATGTCGTCCCCGATCCGGCGGCCGAGGAGCTCCCCGGCGTGCACTGCTGGGAGGGCCTGCTCGACATCGATCGCGCGGGGTCCATCCCCGAGCTGCGCGGCGTGCTCGCGCGCGCGCTGGGGAGCGGCGACGAGCTGCTCGCGTCCTACGTCGGCGACCGTCTGGTCGAGCTCGTCGGCGACGACGTCGGCAGGGCGGGCGCGCTGCTCGACTGGGCCGAGCAGGTGAGCGGGCCCGAGGCCGAGATCGTGCTCGGCGCCCTCGCGCGCGCCGCGGCCGTGCACGATCCGGCCGTCGCGCAGCGCCTCCTGCGCACCGGCGAGGAAACGCGCGCCGACGAGACGCGACGCGCGGCCGCCGTCGCGGCCCTCGAGACCCAGCGCCGGCTCGACGCCGACGCGCTGGCGCGCGTCGCGACCCTGGCGACGAGCGATCCTTCGACGGGCGTGGCCTGGACGGCGACGCGCACGCTCGGTCGCGTGATGAAGGAGGACTTCGAGCGCACCGGCACGTACGAGCCGTACTGGAACCAGCTGATGGAGGTGAGCGCGCGGACCCGGGAGCCCGCGGTGCGGATCCTCGCGCTCGAGATGCCGGCGTACGTCGATCCCGTGCTCGGGTCGAAGTACATCGACGAGCTGGCGGCGCTGCTCCGCGACGCGCCCGAGCGCGAGGTGCGTGAGATGGCCGCGTTCCAGCTCGGGCTGACCGAAGATCCGGCGCGCGTGCTCGGCGTGTTCCGCGCCGCGTTCCCGCGCGAGCGCGACCTGTGCGTGCGCTGGGCGATGCTGCGCTTCGCCGTCCGCGCCGGCGGGCCGCGCGCGCTGCCGGTGCTGGAGGACATGGCCCGTGTCGACCCGCGCTTCGCCGAGGACGTCGCCGACTTCCGCCGCATCTACGCGACCGGGGTCGAGGACTTCGAGCGCGTGTGGCTCGACAAGGCCGAGCACCACGCGTGCGGCGCCGACGAGCACGAACCGGGAGGTGCGTGATGAAGCGATGGCAGGTGCTGATCGTGGCGCTCGCGCTGGCGAGCGGGCCCTTCGACTCGGGCGGGCTGGCGCCCGCCCTGGCTCAGGGTGAACGAGAGGCCGAAGGCGGCGCGAACGCGTGCCCGGTCGGCTGGATGATCGAGGCAGCGCGCGCGGGCTTCGCGTCGGGATCGCCCGCGTACCGCACGTACCTGGCCGCGCTCCTGAAGGAGTCGGGGCTCACCGTGCCGCTCGACGACCTGGTGCGGGCGGTGGCCGACGAGCGCGATCCGGCGCTGCTCGAGGCGCTGGGCGCGGCGCTCGCGGCGCGCGCGAGCCACGCCGAGGATCCCGCGCTGGTGCAGGGGCTGCTCGACCGCGCGGTGCTCGACGGCGATCCGGCCCTGCGCGCCGCCGCCGTGCGGGCGCTCCGCGCGACCGGCTCGGTCGAGACCATGTCGGCGCTGGGCGGCGGCGTCACCTACGCCGATCTCGCGCGCGATCCGGCGTCCGAGGTCCGCGCGGCCGTGGTCGACAACCTGGTCGCAGAGAACCGCGACGTCTACGGCGGGCGCGATGCGCGCGTGGCGGCTGCCGCCGTCGAGGTCGCGGCGGCCTCGCCGGATCCGGTGATCGCCGGACGCGTCCTGGCCGAGATCTCGATGGAGCAGGCGAGCGCCGACGCCGTCGCGACCCTCACGGGCACGCTCGTGGCCGACGCGCCGGAGCTGCGGGCCGGCGCCGCGCTCGCGCTCGGCAGCGCGCCCCCGTCGTCGGCGTCGCGACACGCGCTCGTCGAGCGTTACCGCGACGAGCGCGATCCGACCGTGCGCCGCGCCATCCTGCAGGCGATCGCGCGCCTGGGGCAGGCGCGCGCGATCCCGACCCTGCGCTCGCTGCGCGGCGTCGCCCCCGAGCTCGACGCCGAGCTCGACACCTGGCTCGACGTGCTCGCGCTCGGGCTGCAGGAGTGGCACCTGATCTTGCGCGAGAAGCTGAAGCGAACCCGAGGAGAACCGACATGAAGCTCGTCACCCCGATCCTGATCGCGCTGGTCGCGATCGCCACCTCCGCCGCCGCCCACGCCGCCACGGCGCGCGGCCCGATCTGCCAGACCGGCGCCCGCGTCGGCAGCACGACGTACTACTCGTGCAACGGCGGCTATCACGGCGCGCTCGACATGAGCAACGGCACGTGCAACGCGTGGAACCACCGCGGCATGATCCTGGGCAGCCGCTACTACCGCTACTACGGCGGCTGCGGCCAGTCCTGCCGCGCGACCTCGTGCAACGGCGGCGCCGGCAACTACGTCGTCGTCACCGGCGCCTCGGGCTGGCAGTTCCGCCAGCTCCACATCGGCGCCACCGCCTCGTCGAAGTCCAAGACCTGCGATCGCTGCGCGCTCGGCCTGGTCAGCTCGACCGGTCAGTCGTACGGCGCGCACGTGCACGCCGACAACCGCCGCTACGGCACCCGCATGACCGCCTGGTACACCTCGGTGGGCACCACCTGCGGCCGCAGCGCCTACTGCGGGAACACGGTGGGTCGCCCGACGCTGTAGCGTCGGCCGACCCAGGCCTCGGGCCTCGGGCCTCGGGCCTCGGGAAGAAGGGCCTCAGGTCGACGACGTGGCTGTTCTGATTCTGGGCTGAGGCCCGACGCCCGAGGCCTCGGAGGTCACGTGGCGCGCAGCGCCACGTGCCTCCGCTCTAGTACTCGTCGGCCTGGACGCGGGCGTCGGCGGGCACGTCGATCTCGACGCGGGGCGCATCGACCCAGAGCCCCTCGAGATCGAAGTGCTCGCGCTGCGGGTGGTGGAAGACGTGGACGACGAAGTCGCCGAAGTCGAGCAGCGCCCACTGGCCCGAGCGCTTGCCCTCGGTGCCGATGGCGCGGACGCCGTCCTTCTTGAGCCCGACCACGATCGCCTCGCTGATCGCGTCCACCTGGCGGTCGGAGCGGCCGCTCAGCACCAGCTGGTAGTTGCAGTACGTGCACAGGCCACGGACGTCGAGCAGCACCGGCTCGAGCGCCTTCTTCTCGAGGCCCAGCTCGAGCGCGCGCAGCGCACCGGCGAGGCCGGCGTCGTCGGCTCCCGCCTTCACGTGGGAGTCGGCGCCCGCGCCGCGCGCCCGCGCGGGCCGCGGGTCCATGTCCTTCGCCATACCGGGTTCTTCTTCTTTCACGATCTCTCGCATGCCCCGTCCGTGGAGCGTCAGGCGCGCACGTGTCCGGTGCCCCGGACGATGAACTTGGTGGTGGTGAGGCCCTCGGCGCCCATCGGTCCGTAGGCGTGGAGCCGCGTGGTCGAGATGCCGATCTCGGCGCCCAGGCCGAGCTCGCCGCCGTCGGCGAACCGGGTCGACGCGTTGTGCATCACCGTCGAGCTGCCGACCTCGCGCAGGAAGCGGTCGGCCGCGGCCGGGTCGGCCGTGATGATCGACTCGGTGTGATCCGAGCCCCAGCGCTCGATGTGAGCGATCGCGGCGTCGAGATCGTCGACGACGCGGACCGCCACGACGAGCGCGAGGTACTCCGCGGCCCAGTCGTCCTCGGTCGCCGCCACGATCGCCGGGCCGCCCAGCCGGCGCACGTCCTCGTCGCCGCGGACCTCGACGCCGAGCGCGCCGAAGCGCGCCGCCAGCCGCGGGACGAACGCACCGGCGACGCCGCGGTCGACGAGGATGGTCTCGATCGCGTTACACACGCCCGGGCGCTGCACCTTGCCGTTCTCGGCGATGGCGAGCGCCATGTCGAGGTCGGCGGCGGCGTGCACGTACAGGTGACACACGCCCTTGTAGTGCTTGATCACCGGCACGCGTGCGTGCTCGGCGACGAAGCGGATGAGGCCCTCGCCGCCGCGCGGGATGCAGAGATCGACGAGGTCCTCGAGCTGGAGCAGCGCGCGGATCGCGTCGCGGTCGGTCGAGGGCACCATCGTGACCGCCGCGGGGGGCAGGCCCGCCGCCGCCAGCCCGGCCGCGACCGCGGCGCCGAGCGCCTGGTTGGACGCGAACGCCTCCGAGCCGCCGCGCAGGATGCAGGCGTTGCCGGCCTTGAGGCACAGCGCCGCCGCGTCGACCGTGACGTTGGGCCGCGCCTCGTAGACGATCGCGATGACCCCGAGCGGGATGCGCATGCGCGCGAGCTCGAGCCCATCGGCGCGCGTCTCGGCGCGCTCGATCCGCCCGACGAGCTCGGGCTGCGCCGCGATGTCGTCGACCGCGCGCGCGATCGCCTCGAGCCGCCGGTCGTCGAGGCGCAGCCGGTCGATCATCGCGGGCGCCAGGCCGCGCTGCTCGGCGGCGACCAGATCGGTGCGGTTGGCGTCGAGGATCGGCGCCTTGCGCGCGCGCAGCGCGGCGGCGATGGCCTCGAGCGCCTTCCGGCGGGTCTCGGCCGGGGCCCGGGCGACGACCCGGGCTGCGGCTCGCGCCTGCCGCGCGAGCTCGCGCAGGTCAGGTGAGGCAGCAGTCGCGGTCACGGGTTCACAGGAGGACGAGGTCGTCGCGGTGAATGGCTTCGTCGAGGGATCTGTACCCCAGGGTCGCCTCGAAGTCCGATGAATGCAAGCCCCGGATCCGGCGCAGGGCGTGCGCGTCGTAAGCCGCCAGACCCCGGGCCAGCTCGGTGCCGTCCGCCGCGACCACGCTCACGGTCTCCCCGGCGTCGAATTCACCCACGACCGCGGTGATCCCGCGCGGGAGCAAGCTCTTGCCGGCCTCGACGAGGGCGCGCCGCGCCCCGTCGTCGACGACCAGGCGCCCGGTCGGCTTGGGTCCATACGCGATCCAGTGCTTGCGCCGCGAGACGCGCGCGCCCGCGCTGGTCCCCGGCAGGAACAGGGTGCCGCGATCGACGCCCGCGAGCACGTCGCACAGGACCCGCGGGTCGCGGCCCGGCGCGATCACCGCCGGGATCCCGAGGCGCGTCACCATCTTGGCCGACTGCACCTTCGACGCCATCCCACCCGAACCGACGCCGTCGCCCTTGCTCTGGCCGGCGACCGGCGCCGCCTCGCGCTCGACGTCGCGCACGACCGGGATGCGCTGGCCGTGCTCGTCCCAGACCCCGTCGACGTCGGTGAGGATGATGAGGGCGTCGGCCGAGACCAGGCTCGACACCAGCGCCGCGAGCTGGTCGTTGTCGCCGAACTTGATCTCCTCGACGGCGACCGTGTCGTTCTCGTTGATGACGGGGACGACCTTCTGATCGAGCAGCGCGCGCAGCGTGAGCCGCGCCGAGAGGAAGCGCCGGCGATCGCCCATGTCGTCGTGGGTGAGCAGCACCTGCCCGATGACGACGTCGTGCGGCGCGAACGCGTGCTCCCACTGCTGCATGAGCCGGCTCTGCCCGACGGCGGCCGCCGCCTGGAGCCGCGGCAGGTCGTGCGGGCGCGCGTCGAGCCTCAGCGCGCGTACGCCCATCGCGATCGCGCCCGAGGACACGACGATGACCTCGACGCCGCGCTGGCGCAGCTCGACGACCTGATCGGCGATCGCCGCCGGGCGGCCGGCCGGGCTCTCGGCGAGGAGCCGGCTGCCGATCTTCACGACGACGCGGCGGGCGGCGATGAGCTCGTCGCGGCCGGCGCTCATGACGACCCGGCTCCGGGGCGCGCGCGCCACAGCGCCTCGAAGCGCTCGATCGCCTGATCGATGTACGGGTTCACCTCGGCGGTGAGCTGGAGCTCGATCGCGGCGACGGCGCGCGCGATCGGCCCCTCGGTCTCGGCCAGCTCGTGCTCGACGATCGCGTCGACCTCGTCGACGGCCTCGGCCTCGGCCACGTCCTTGCCGCGCGTCAGCAGCTTCTTCAGCCGGCCCCCCGACGCCTTGTCGGCGAGGAGCAGCGGCGCGCGCGCCGCGGCGCGGGCCGCCGACAGCGCGCCCTTGCGGAACGGCTCGAACGAGAGGCCGCCCGGCGTCTCGGCGAGGGCGCGCCGGATGAGCTCGCGCACCTCGAGGGCGCGGGCGCCGTCGAGGCCGAGCCCGGTGTGCATGCGCGCGCAGTAGTGGTCGAACAGGGTGAGCGTCGCGAACGTCGCCGTCGCGGCCTGCGCGCGCCGGACCGCGGCGAGCGCGATCAGCACGCGGCGCCAGCTGCGGGTGGCCAGACGCCCGGCGAGCGCGGCGCCGGTCATCTCGTACCAGGGCTTGGGCTGGGTCTTGCCGTGCACGAGGTTCTTGACCGCGGTCTCGTCGAGATCGATGTGATACGCGGTCGCGATCCGCTTGTACGCGCCGCCGAGCGCCGCCTCGAGCACCCAGTCGTCGACGATCGGGATCGGGATGAGGCCGGCGGCGGCGGCGAGCAACGAGCGCCCGACCGCGAGGCGACGGTTCGCGCCCAGGTAGTCGCGCCGGAGGGTCAGCGTGGTCATGGCGCGGCGCCCTTGGCGGCGCCCGCCGGCGGCGCGATCCCCTGGAGCAGGAAGTTGCGGTCGTCGACCTCGCGCAGCCGCACCGGCGTCGCGACGATCTGATCCTCCTCCGGCTTCGCCACCGCCACCGCGCCTGCCGCGACCGATTGCTGGATGACGAGCCGCATCGTGAGCCGCTTGCCGTCGCGCACGAACCCGACCGTCGCGTCGATGCGCGCCGCGAGCGGCAGCCCGGTCGCGTCGTCGAGCACGACCTCGCCGGCCGCGGCCTCGACGGTGAGCCCCTCGCGCCACGCGTGTTGCGTCACCGCCGGCGGCGGCGCTCGCTTCGGCGACGGCGCGAGCTTGAGCTCGAGGCGGCGGCCGGCGCGCCCGCCCTCCTGCACCGCGCCCTTGTCGCTGATCTCGAGGCCGTGGGCGTAGAGCGCGAGGTGCGCGCCGAGCGCGCTCGCCATCTGATCGCGGATCTCGGTCGCCTCGGTGGCGGTCTCGGGTGCGCGCTCGTGCCAGCGCGCGTAGCGCGGGCGCAGGTACAGCTTGCCGCCGAGGAACACGACCTCGCGGCCGTAGTCGTGCTTGTTCTCGTAGCGCGCGTGGTACGTCCCGTCGCTGGCGAGGTCGATCACCGTCGTGTCGTCGAGCGACTCGAGCACGGCGGTGGCCTCGCGCACCTCGCTCAGCGTCGTGATCGTGAGGCGGTGGTCGCCGAGCTGGGCCGCGGCGCGGCTCCAGGGCAGCTGGAGCACCGCGGCGAGCGTCTGCGCGTCGCGTCCCGCCTTGCCGACGTCGACCGTCGCCGGCGGCGGCTTCGCGGCGACGACCAGGCCCTCGAGGTCCTTGTCCGGCGTGCCGCCCGAGGCGCCGCAGGCGACCGCCGCGAGCGCGACCGCGCTCAGCACGGGCAAGAGGCGGGCTCGTCCGGCCATCCCCCGGTTAGTAGCACGAGACGCCGCGTGGTACCGTTGCGGCGATGACGGACGCGCAGCTCGAGGCGCTGGCCACGAGCCCGGTTGCCCTCGCTGCGGCGTTCGTCCTGGGCACCCTCTGGGGCAGCTTCGCCAACGTCTGCATCTACCGCTGGCCGCCGACGAAGGCGCATCCGCACGGGCGCTCGGTGGTGTCTCCGGGCTCACACTGCGGCGCCTGCGGCAAGCCGGTGCGCTGGTACGACAACGTACCCATCCTCGCCTGGCTCTGGCTGCGCGGCCGCTGCCGCGACTGCGGCACCCAGTTCTCCGCGCGCTACATCCTGGTCGAGGCACTGACCGGGATTCTGTTCGCGACCGTGTGGTGGTTCGCGGTCGACGCCCGGGCGGGGCTCGAGCCGCTGGACGTGCGCGTCATCCGCGCCGGCGTCGGCGCCGGATTCGCGTTCGTGATGGTCGTGATCCTGTTCATCGATCTCGATCACATGCTCATCCTCGACCGCGTCACGTTGCCGTCCCTGGCCGCGTTCTACGCGCTCGGCACCGCGCTCCCCGAGCGCGGCTGGCAGGAGGGCCTCGTCGGTGCCGCCGTCGGGTTCGCGCTCGTCCGCGTGGTCGCCGACGTGTTCTTGCTCCTGCGCGGCAAGGTCGGGATGGGCATGGGCGACGGCAAGCTGCTCGCGGTGGTCGGCGCCCTGCTCGGCTGGAAGGGCCCGGTGGTCGCGCTCTTCCTCGGCGCGACGCTCGCGGTCGTGGTCGTGCTGCCCGCGATGCTCGTCCGCGGTCGCGGCGAGGACGCGGACGACGGCGACGCGTCCGACGACGATGCGCCGCCGCCGGCGCCGTTCCCCTGGTCGGTGCGCCGGACCGCGCTCTGGTCGCTCGGCTTCATCGCGCTCGTCGGCGGCGGTGTCCTGGCGGGGCTGCCGCCATGGATCGCGGGCGCCGTCGTGATCGCCGGCGCGCTCGCCGACGACTTCTTCGCGCTCACCGATCCCGCCGAGCCGCCCGAGGGCGACGCGGCCGTCGGTGGCGACGGCGACGACGACGAACATCATCTCACCCACGGCGCCCTGCCGTTCGGCCCCTTCCTCGCCGTCGCCGCGCTCTTCTGGTGGTTCGCCGAGCCGTACGTGATGTTCCAGCTGCGGAGCTGAACGCCGTCAGCGTGACCGCGATCAGGGCGAGTAGATGATGCCCTTCTGGATCTTCACCTTGCGCTGGCCGGCCTCGGGGCGCGTCCCGCACACCGTGCCCTTGGCGCAGTCGCTGCGCGGGTCGACCTCGAACTCGTCGTCGGTGAAGCCCTTGTCGCGCAGGATCTGGCGCGCGGAGGCGAGGGACTCGCCGGTCACGTCCGGCATGCGCCGCCATTCGTGGCTCCGTCCGACGCCGCCGTGCTCGAACGTGTCGACCTCGGTCGCCACCTCGATCCTGGTCAGGCCCGAGACCTTGGTGTCCGCCGGCGGCGACTGCGCGCAGATCGATCCGATCGGCTTCATGTCGCGGTCGTCCTTGTACTCGCAGGGGGCGTCCTTCTCGACCAGCGCGTCGCTCGGAAAACCGGCCTTGGCGACGGCCTTGCGGGCGTCGGCGACGTCGAGATCGATCAGGTCCGGGACGACGAGCTCCCGCTTCCGTGCGACCGCGTCGGCCGACGGTGGCGGCCCGGCCTTACGATGCGCCGGCTCCTCGGGTGGCGGCGGCTTGGACTTGAACCAGCCGAGCTCCTGGTACGCATAGGCCCCGCCGGCGGCGACCAGGATCACGGCGCCGAGGATCACGCTCCCTGTCTTGGACACGCCCCGACGCTATTACGGATTGAAGCCGATGTCCGGTCCGACGCAGGAGGCGATGTCGAAGATCATGAATGCCAGGACCTTCTCTTGCGGGGTCAGGCCGGTCGTGGTGCAGCCATTGGGGAACAGGAGGTTGCTGCCCGAGTCGTCGCCGGTCGAGACGTGGATGTCGCTGAACACGACCTTGCCGCAGCGCTGCGACTCGTCGACGGTGAGCGGGGTGGTGAACTGGTAGTACTGCACGCTGGGCTGGTTGTTGGCGGTCGTCGCCAGCGAGATCCAGCGCTCGGTCGTCGCCGCCACCGCCTGCACGGTGTGCTGGGTATCGGTGAGCGCGATCTTGCCGAGCATGGTCGAGCCGCCGACGTTCATGAGCCACTGCGCGAGCGCGGCGCCCTTGGCGAAGCCGGTGTTGATGTCGGCGGTGACGTTGCCGAGGTCGGGGAGGTGGTTGGGCGTCACCTGCGCCGGCCACAGGGTCGGCGCCGGCGCGCCCTCGACCCAGATGTTGTGCCAGTGCGACATGAACACGCGGCCGCCGACGTTGGTGTAGTCGGAGAGCGCCTGCCGGGACTCCGTCGGCTTGGTGCCCGTGCGCTGCCCGCCCTCGCACGACAGGAACGTCACGTCGTACGGCATGAGGTGCGCGGTCGTGTCCCAGAGCGTGGTGGCGTTGGCGAAGGTGGCGCCGCCAAGCGTCGCGTTGAACGCGGGCGTGCCGTTGCCGGTGAAGAGGTGCACGCGGCCGCTGCCCGACGAGGTGGTGAACTCGCTGTCGTCGAGGCCGATCTTGCGCAGCAGGCACTCGAGCGCGTCGGCGCTGCCCGTGGTGAGCGCCATCTGTGGGATGTCGCCTTCGCTCTGGTTGCGCGGCAGCCGGGTCACGGCCGCGTCGAGCGGCGTGTCGGTGCACGACGCGACCGCCGTCGGGATCGTGACCTGGCGGCGCCACTTGCCGACCTGGAGCACGAGCGGGAGGTTGTCCGTGACCGGCACGTTCTCCAGCACGAACCGACCCTGGGTGTCGGTGATCGCCTGGACCACCGGGTTGCCCGATGGCGCCTGCCCGCAGCGATCACACGTGGCGCCGACCGGCAGCGGCTCGACGGCGCTGTTGGGCACGTAGACGATGACGTTGTAGAGCGGCAGCGTGCCGTTGGGCGCGTAGACCGTGCCCGACACGCTCGTCGTGCCGCCGCCGGGGCACGACACCTGGAAGCACTCGAGGCCGACGCACGCGTCGGCGTTGCCGCCGCCGTCGCCGTTGCCGCCGTCACCGTCGCCGCCGACGTCGGTGTCACCGCAGGCCGCGGCCGCGAGAGCGAACAGAGATACGGCCAGCCAGGACGCACGCATGGAGAGGCTCCTTCCCGGATCGCGATCGTAACAGGTATGCGCGTCAGGTGGCGAGCATCGCGACGAGGGCCGCGGCGACGTTCCGGGCGCGGTGTTCTTCGTTGCTGGCGAGCGTGACGCCGCCCACCGACGCGTGTCCGCCACCACCCAGCTGCTCGCACAGTGAACCCAGGTCGTGGGTGCGCGGATGCGGTCCCCACGGGTTCCAGCCGACGCCGATCTTCAGGGTCCGCGCGGTGCGGCCGAGTGTGATCGTGTAGGTACAGTCGGGGAACAGATCGTAGGCCGAGAAGCCGGGTGCCGGCAGATCGTCGTCGAGCAGGTCGAAGAGCACGTTGCCCCCCGCGACGCGACGGCCGAGCGCGGCCCAGCGCTCGCGATCATGCTCGCGGCGCGCGATGGCCGGATCGAGCACGGCGCGCACCCACGGCGCGCGCGCGACGTGGTCGAGGCCGTCGCGGGCGAGCTCGGCGATGTAGCGCGCGACGGCGGCGGGGTCGCGCACGGCGCCGAGCCACAGCGCGAGCTGCTGGGCCGGAGTGGCGAGCGAGCACGCGTCGGCCGCGCTGGCGAAGGCGGCGGCGTCGATGACATCGGCCCAGCGCGCGAGCTCGACGAGGTGCGGCGGCGCGCTCCAGCCCTGGCGCTCGGCCAGGACCCGGGTGACCAGCCCGGCGCACGACGGCGCCCTGGGATCGAAGGCCATCGCGTCGGTGCGCCGGCGTTCGAAGTCGTCGCGGAGGGTGGCGGGCTGGAAGGCGGTCGCGTGGTGATCGAACCACCAGCGCAGCTCGGGGCGCGACGTGTAGCGGAAGTCGACGCATGCGTGATCGTCCGCATCCATGGCGACGCCCGCGAACGGATCGCCGGTGGAGTGCTGCATGCCCACCGGCTCGATCAGCGCACCCGGCTCGCGCGCGCGATAGAACGCGCTGAACAGCGCCGCCGAGGCGGTGCCGTCGAAACACGCGTCGTGGAAGAACAGCTTGAGGCGGGGCACGCGGTGGGGGCGGCGCTGGTTCAGCCCGGCACGTCGCCGGGACAGCTCCACTCCACATTGTAGCTGTGGACGATCGGGGTCGACTGGCGGTCCTGCGAGATGAGCCGGATGATGAGGAGGAGATACCGCGAGGCCGGCACGGGGCCGGGCGGCTGCGAGAGCTCGGCGGGCGAGACCGTCCACGGGCCGAAGAGCGGCGCCTGGTTGAGCGTCGCGAGATCGTCGCCGGCGCGCACGTAGACCTCGACCTCGGTGCCCGGCGGCTCGGTCGCGCTCCAGTCGATGCGCAGCCACGTCGCCTGATCGTTGTTCGCGCAGCCCTGGATCGGCACGATGTACTCGCCGCTCGGGCGTGTGACGGTGCGGAGGCCGAGTCCGGTGAAGTCGGAGTAGGTGTACGGGTGGAGGCCGGTCGGGAACGTGTCGACGATGTTGCCGGTGGTCGGGTGTGCCGCCGGTTGCCCGGTGTTCTGGTCGATGTGGAGGCGCGAGGCCGTCGACGTCTGCTGGTTGATGGCCCAGACGTCGCCGTCGAAGTCGACGCCGGCGCCGGTCGGCGTGGTCTGGCCCGGCATGTCCCAGATACCGGTCTCCGTCGCGGTGTTGGCATCGACGCGCGTGAGCCGCGAGCCCGGAAAGCCGGCGCCGGTGCCGTGGACCGCGCCCCATACGTTGCCGCGCGTGTCGATGCCGACGCCGCGGACACCCCAGCCGGGGCCGGTGATGGTCGCCGTCGTCCACGTGTCGGTGGCGGGCGTGTAGCGGTACATGACGTTCTGCGGCCAGCCGCCGAGCCAGACGCGATCCATGAGGTCGACCGTGATGCCGTACGAGCCGCCGCCCGACTGCATCGCGGTGCGGGTGAACGTCGCCGGGTTCTGCGTCGTGTCGATGCGGGTCAGGTACGTCGCGCCGCAGCAGTTGGACGGGGCCCACAGCCGTCCCATGCCGTCGATCGCGGCGCCGTACGGGTTCACCGGGACACCGAGGGCGGCCTGGAACGTGCCGGTCGCGGGCACGCGCTGCATGAGCGCGCCGGTCTCGCCGTTGATCTGATAGAAGGCCTGCTCGGTGAACATGCCGACCCAGACGTTGCCTGGGTTGCGCTGGCCCATGACGGGCATGCCGGCGTCGATCGCGAGCGCGCGCGCCTGCCAGCTGTTGATCGCGCCGACGACGACGGTGAACTTGATGCACTCGTCGGCCTCGGCGAAGAACTCGGCGGGGTTGGCCGGATCGATGACGCGGTCACCGTTCACGTCGCGCGACGTGTCGATCACGCCGTTCATGTTGTAGTCGACGCAGTCGGTCGTGCTGTTGAGGATCTTGGTGATCGTCGGCTGCGAGTCCGGGGCGCGGTTGGCGACCCAGACGTCGCCGTAGAAGTCGACGGCGGTGCGCGACGGACGGTTCGAGGCGTAGCCGCCGCCGGCGGTGCCCGCGTCCCACGCCGGGAAGTTGTTGCCGGTGTGGTTGATGACGCGGGCGTGGGTGACCGACGCGTAGCGCGCGACCTCGGCGCCCGTGCGCGTGTCGATCTTGGTGACCGTGCCGGCGTGGTCGTTGGCGATCCAGAGGTAGTGGTTCATGATCGTCGAGCTGTCGAGGACGAGGTCGCCGTTGGGATCGGTGCCGACGCCGTCACACTCGATCACCGGGTTCTGCGCCATGCACGGGAACGGGTCGGTGTCGACGCCGCTCTCGTCGCAGCCGGGCAGGCAGTTGCCGCACGTGCTCATCACGCCCTCGTCGGTGGAGCCGTCGCAGTTGTCGTCCTGGCCGTTGCAGACCTCCGCCTGCGGCACGACCTGGCCGATGCATGCGTCCCAGAGGTTGCTCGCGGGGTTGCACGAGCGCACGCCGCGCATGCAGGGGAGCGTCCCCGAGGTGGACGGGTCGCCCTCGTAGCAGGGGATCTCGGTGTCGACCGCGGGGTCGCACGGGCAACCCTGGTAGATGCCGGCGGCACAGCAGTCGTCGTGGAGGGACGGATCGTTGTCGTCGCAGTCGGGGCCGGCCGGGCACCCCTCGCCGTAGTTGTCGCCGTCGTTGTCCGTGCCGGTCGTGCACGGCTGCGCGCCGGGTGTCGTGTTGCACGAGCACGCGGGCAGCGCGGCGAGCGCGACCAGCGCGCAGAACGAAAGGACGCCGAGGAACAGACGCATCGCGAGACCCTCCGAGCCCAGCGCGGGAGGCTGTAGCTCGCGCCGATTGTACGGAAATCGGGGCGCCGCCCGCCAGGGTTTCCGACGTCGGGCCGGGTATAAACGCGGGGATGGACCCCGATACCTACAACTGGCTCCGCGTCGGCCACGTGCTCGGCTTCGTCCTCTGGATCGGTGGGATGCTGGCGCTGCTCCAGCTCCTGCGCGTGCACGGGGCGGTCGAGGGCGCGGCGCGCGATGTGTTGACCCGGCACGAGCGGAAGATGGCGATCGTGATGGATGCCGGGGCGACGCTCGCCATGATCTGCGGGCTCTGGATGGCGCTCGACCGGACCCCGACGTTCTTCTCGGCGAAGCACTACGGCGCCTGGTTGCACGTCAAGCTGGCGATCGTGGTGGTCGTGATCCTCGGCATGCACGGGTGGTCGCGGGTCAAGGTGAAGAAGTTCCGCAAGGGGGAGGTCCAGCCGGTGCCCCAGGCGGTCGTGTGGATCGTGCTGGCGGCGGCGGCGGCGATCATCCTGCTCGGCGCCCACCACGGTCTGCTACGTAAGGGAGGGTGAAGCGGACGATCCTGCACGTCGACCTCGACGCGTTCTTCGCGTCGGTCGAGCAGCGCGACGATCCGAGCTTGCGCGGCAAGCCGGTGATCGTCGGAGGATCGCGGCGGCGGGGCGTGGTGGCAGCGGCGAGCTACGAGGCGCGGACGTTCGGCGTGTTCTCGGCGATGTCGATGGCCGAGGCGCTCCGCCGGTGCCCGCACGCGATCGTCGTGCGCCACCACATGGATCGGTACGCCGAGGCGTCGCGCGGGTTCTTTCGCATCCTCGACGACTTCTCGCCCGAGGTGGAGGCGCTCTCGTTCGACGAGGCGTTCCTCGATCTGACGGGGAGCGAGCGGTTGCTCGGCTCGCCGCGCGAGGTCGGCGCGCGGATCAAGCAGCGCGTGCGCGACGAGCTGCGGCTGGTCGCGTCGGTCGGCGTGGCGCCGCACAAGTTCGCGGCCAAGGTCGCGAGTGACATCGACAAGCCGGACGGGCTGCGCGTGGTGGCGGAGGAGGAGCTGCTCACGTTCCTGCACCCGTTGCCGGTGGGGCGGCTGTTCGGCGTCGGCGAGGTGACCGGCGACGCGCTGCGCGCGATGGGCATCCAGACGATCGGCGACGTCGCGCGCTATCCGGAGGCGGCGCTGGTGGCGCGGCTCGGGGCGACGACGGGCGCGATGCTGGCGGCGCTGGCGCGGGGCGAGGACGGGCGGCCGGTGGAGCGCGAGCAGGCGCCGGTGTCGATCGGGCACCAGGAGACGTTCGACAGCGACCTGTACGCGCGCGAGGACCTCGAGGTGGTGCTCTTGCACCAGCTCGACCGCGTGGCCGAGCGGCTGCGGCGCGCCGAGCTGCGGGCGACGGTGGTCGCGGTCATCGTGAAGCACGACGATCCTTCGACAGGGCTCAGGACAGGCTTCCGGCAGCTGACCCGGCGCACGACGCTCGCCGATCCGACGAGCGACGCGGCGGTGCTGGTGCGCGCCGCGCTCGGGCTGCTCGACCAGTTCGACATCGAGGACCGGCCGAAGAAGCGCGTGCGACTGCTCGGCGCGTTCGCGTCGGGGCTCGAGCCGCGGGCGGCGCCGCGGCAGCTCGCGCTCGACGAGGGGACGCGGGCGAAGGGGGAGCGGCTGGGCGACACGCTCGACCGGCTGAAGGATCGTTTCGGGGCGGCGGTGGTGAAGCGGGCGGTGCACCTGGGCGAGGACGACGAGGAGGCGGGGCGGGCGACGGCGTCCGGGCGCGGTCGGCCGGACGATTGAGCGAGGCCCGGCCCCGTCACTGGCAGACGCTCGTGTCGTGCCCGAGATCGCACACCAGCCCGGCACAGCCGGCGGTGCCGACGTGGAAGATGTAGCGGCAGTCGGTCTGGTCCGTCGGGTGGGTCGCGCCCTGCCGGAAGTACTCGTCGCACGCCTCGCGGATGTTCGAGTTGCCCCACCGGTGGTTGGGATCGGTTCCGCAGGCCTGGTTCGCCCAGATGATCTGACCCGCCGAGGGGTCGGTCCACGTGACGAGCTCGCAGTGCGAGCCGCCGTCGGTGTCGGTCTTCCGCACCTTCGGCGTCCCATGTCGGATCGCGCTGGGCCCGCAGCTCTTCGAGCCCTTCAGGCGGTTGTAGCTGTGGCCGCAACCGATCGGGGGACGGTGCTGGCCCTCGAAGGTGTGGATGAGCCGTTCGTGCAGCGGGCACGTGCCGTCACACTGGATCGTTCCGCCGCAGCGTCCGCCGCAGGACTGGCCCAGGTTCGGCGGGCCCGGGTTGCTGCACGAACCGTCGCAGCCGACCGTGCCGCCGCATCCGCACGTCTGACCGAGGTTCGCCGGGTCGGGACGGCTGCACGAGCCGTCACACTGCCAGGTGCCTCCGCAGCTGCCGCACGCCTGGCCGAGGTTCGCCGGGCCGGGATGGCTGCACGAGCCGTCACACTGCCACGTGCCGCCGCAGCCGCACGGCGTGCCGGCGCGCTGGTCGCACGGCGGTGCGGTCACGCAGCTCGTCGTGGGGACACACGCGGCGCCCGCATCGGGGATCCACGTGTGGGTCGCCAGATCGTATTTGGTCCCCACCTTGCCGTCGGGACATTCCGGGCGCCCGGTCTTGCAGTCCACCTGGTTCGGGCCGCACACGGGGACGTTGTTCGTGTCGACTTGCCACTGCGTGGCCGAGGTCGACGTGGGATCGACGCGGACACAGAACTGTGCCTTCCAGTCCGACGTCGGACACCAGCGGATGTCGTTCTCGTAACAGGGGCACGACGCCGTCGTCGCCGTGTTGAAGCGGCACCTGCCCTCCACGCACCCCGCGGAGACCGCGCACGCGATGTCGGCGGCGGCGGTCAGGCAGTCGGTGTCGCCGGCGCAGGTGCTCGTGAAGCTCGGCGGTCGCGGCGTCGGAACGATGAAGTTCCCGAGCGACGGCTTGTCGGGACGGCACCACGTGCAGGCGACCAGCGCGACGCTGCCGATCACGAGCGAGACCACGACACGAGCGAGACCACGCATTGCGCGCTCCGATCAGGGAAGAGGATTGCGCGCGCACCGGAAGCCGATGGCCGCGCGTGTCATCGCCGGGTCGAGCGACCCGCGCAGGGACGTGAGGAGGAGCGACGCGGGCGTCGAGTACGCGCCGCCGCGATTGCCGCGGAACGACGCCGCCGTGTGGTTGGCGCAGTCGACGCAGGTCTCCGTCGGGTACGGGGTCGCGTAGTTGTCGTACACCCACTCCCAGACGTTGCCGGCGAGATCCGACTGACCGAAGCGCCCGTCACCGGCCGGGGAGAGCAGGCCGGGGCGCGCGGGACCGGCGACGCCGTAGATCGCGTTCGCCGACGAGATGCTGGTGCTGGTCGCCGGCATCGACCACGGATACACGCGCTGCATCGAGCCCCCCGACGCGGCGTAGTTCCACTCGGCCTCGGTCGGCAGCCGCCCTCCGTCCCAGATGCAGAACGCCTGCGCGACGTACCAGGACACGCAGCGCACGGGGTGCGTCGCGGTCTGGGCGCTCACGCTCTCGCACGAGAGCGAGGCCATGAGGTCGGCTTGCGTGGCGGGGAGCAACGGCGTCCAGGCGCCCCTCCAGCCGGTGTCGCTCGCGTCGCTGGGGTTGCGACCGGTTCCGTCCGCGGGCTTGCTGCCCGGGTAGGCGGCGACGAACGCGTTGAAGCGCGCGACCGACACCTCGTACTTGTCGAGATGGAAGCCGCTCAGCGTGGCCTGGTAGCGGTCGTCGGTGTAGCCGCTCGAGACACCGTCGTAGCTCCGCCGGAACGTGCCGCCGGCGACGGGCAGCGAGCGGCAGCAGGTGTCGTTCCCCGACGCGCCGCACGTGGCGACGCCGCCGCTGCAGCTCGCGGGCGTCACGCAACCGCCCTGCGAGCAGAGGTTCGCGCACTGCTGCAAGAGCGTCCAGGCGCCGCCCGTGCACTGCTCGACGTCGTTGCCGGCGCAGCGACGGCTGCTCGCGACGCAGGCCGGCGCATCGACGGGGCCGGCGTCGGTCGGGGCGTCGGCCGGGGCGTCGGCGGGCGCGTCGGCGGGTGCGTCGGCCGGTGCGTCGGCCGCGTCGAGCATCGACGCATCGTCGGTGGCATCGGACGTCGCCGCGTCGTCGCCGGGTGGGCCGTCACCGGCCGTCATCGGATCGATCCGGGCGTAGTCACACGCCGCGAGCAAGATGGCGATGATCGCGATCCGCTTCATCAGAACCTTCGCGCGAACGCGAGCCCGCCGGTCCCCGGCGCGGCGATCGGGACGACCGCGACGGGACGATCGGACGTTCGTGATCCGGTGACCCACAGATAGAGCGCGACGCCGGTGGCGGCGACGCCGAGGCCCACGCACGCCTGCGCGACGTGATGGTTGCGATTGGCGCGCTCGTAGAGCGTCGGGTCGCCGGGCATCCGCTCGTACTCGGCGTACGTGCTGCGGCCGGAGAGCTCGAAGCCGACGGCGAGCCCGAACGACGCCAGCGCGCCGGCGCCGACGCCGAGGGCCAGGGTGCGCCGTCCTCGGGCTCCGTCGCGCGCCTCGGCGCGTGCGCGCGTCGACGCGCCGGCGAGGCCCGCGGTCTCCGCCTCCTCGAAGCGCGGCACGTCGACGGACTTCTCGTCCCGCTCCGCGGTCACCGCGACCTCGCTCGTCCACGGCTCGTGATCGGGCGCCCTGGCGACGATGACGTAGCGGCCGCCGTCGACGGCGATCGGGCGGTTCCAGGTCGCGGCGTCGACGGCCTCGCCGTTGCGCTCGATGACCAGGCCTTCGATCCGGCTCTCGTCGGGAACGTTGATGACGAGGTGCGACAGCCGGGGCTCGAGCGCGGCTGCGCGCTGGAGCGCGATGTCGCCCATGCCCGCATACGTCTCGTCGCCGCGGGCCTTGCGGCCGACCTGGAGGAACAGCGACCACGCGGTCGCCAGCTGCTGGTTCTTCTCGCGGCAGTCGGCGAGGTTCATGAGCGTGGCGAGGTCCGGATCGAGCCGCTGGCTCGCCTCGAACGACTTGCAGGCCTCGGCGACGCGGCCGGCCTTGCGCAGGTCCAGACCCTCGCGGAACAGCTGCTCGGCCTCGCCGTGAACGTCCGCGAGGGTCGGCGTCGCGAACGCGACAAGCGCGCTCCCTAGCGCCAACGCTCGTGCAAGTTCCCGCATGCGTGGGTTTCTCTGGGGCGACACCCCGGCGCGGAAGACTACAAGAATTCCTTGGACGACGGCTCAAGCTGCCGGGATCTTTCGGTTCCTCACCAGGCCGGGGTGATCCGCGCGCCGGGGTTCCCAAGAGCGCACAATGGCGTGTTGAGGGAGTGATGCGACGGTTCTTGATCAGCCTGGCGATCGTGGCGGCCGCGGCAGGGAGCGCCGCGGCGGACGAGGTGCCGGGGTTCGCGCTGGTGGTAGGGAGCAACGCGCCCGGGCCGGGGCAGGAGCGGCTGGTGTGGGCGGAGGACGACGCGCGCGAGGTGGCCGAGCTGCTCGAGGAGCTGGGCGGGTTCGAGAAGGGGAGGGTGACGCTCGTGGTGCGGCCGAGCGCGTCGAAGCTGATGGCCGAGGTGGCGGCGCTCGAGGCGCGGGTGCGGGCGGCGACGGCGGACGGCAAGCCGGCGCGCGTCGTCTTCTACTACTCGGGGCACGCGCGGGCGAACGCGCTGTCGCTGGGGGCCGAGGAGGTCGCGCTCGCGATGCTGCGCGAGCGGCTGCTGGCGGTGCCGGCGACGCTCACCGTGGTCGTGCTCGATGCGTGTCAGAGCGGCGCGTTCTCGCGCACCAAGGGCGTCGAGCCGGCCGCGGACTTCTCGTTCAACTCGCGGTCGCGCCTCGACGCGCAGGGCGTCGCGGTGCTGGCGTCGTCGACGGACAGCGAGCTGTCGCAGGAGTCGGACTTCCTGCGGTCGTCGTACTTCACGCACCACCTGCTGGTCGGGTTGCGGGGCGCGGCCGACGACAACGGCGACGGTCGGGTGTCGCTCGACGAGGCGTATCGCTACACGTATCACCACACGCTCACGGCGACGGCGGCGACCGCGGTGGGCAGCCAGCACGTGTCGGTGGAGGTCGATCTCAAGGGGCAGGGCGAGATCCCGCTGTCGTACCCGCAGAAGGCGACGACGACGATCACGCTGCCGGCGGCGGCGGAGGGGCAGGTGCTGGTCGAGCGCTTGCCGGCGCGCGCCGTGGTCGCCGAGGTGCACAAGGCGAAGGGCACGACGCTCGCGATCGCGGTGGCGCCCGGGCGCTACCAGGTGATGGTGCGCGGCGCGACGCGGCTCCTGCGGTGCTCGGCCGCGCCGGGGCGGACGCCGGTGACGGTCGTGCTCGACGACTGTGCGTCGGAGGCGCTGGTCGACGCGACCGCGAAGGGCGGGGGCGCAGGGCTCGGGCCGAGGTGGCACGTGAGCGCGATCGCGGGCCTCGGCGCCGGGCGCCGCGACGGCTACATCGATCGGCTCGAGGACTTCGGGTATCGCCGGCTCGGTCCGGTCTCGCCGCAGCTCGGCGTGCACGTGGGGAGGCGTCCGCACCCCAACCTTCTCGTCGGAGGCGAGCTCATGCTCATCGGCGGCGGCGAGTGGCGTCGCGATACCGAGGCGATGCCGCTCCGGCTGAAAGCGGACACGGTCGCGCTCGGCGCGTTCGGACGTGCCGAGACGCCGCACGGGCGCATCGTCCTGTACGGCCAGCTCGGGGCCGGGCTGGCGCTGGGAATGACCACGTTCATCGACGAGGTCGGCGCGTCGACGAAGGAGACGTTCCCGGGGATCTACGGCGCGGCGGCGCTCGGCATGGACTTCTGGATCGTGCGGAGCTGGGGGCTGACGCTGCGCCTCACCGGCAGCTACGCGCCCGCGATCGACAACCTGCTCGGCGACCAGCACGACGGTGGGCTCATCACCGTCGGGCTCGGCGCGGTGAACCGGAGATGACGACGATGCGGACGCGAGTGCCGATGGTGGCGATCGCCCTGGCCTGTGGCGGCGCGACCCAGTGCGGTCAGATCATCGACGATCGGGGCTTCGACCTGTGGTGCGGCGAGTCCCTGTGCACGTGGGTGCTGGAGAAGGGCGAGATCGCGCCGGCGGCGACGTGGCACCCGGGTGATCGCGGCGTCGAGCTGCTGGGCGACGACACGGCGATCTCGCAGATGACGCCGGTCGAGGCGAGTGATGGCACGTGCGTGCGGTTCACGCTGGTGGCCGACGTGGCGGAGGACGCGGAGGTGCGGCTCCAGATGGACGTGTTCGGCGACGGCTCGGCCGAGACCGACGAGCGCATCCCGACGAGCGACTGGCGGAAGCTCACGTACCTGGTGCGGATGCCGGACGACTACAGCGGCGTGCGCTTCCGGATCGCGAAGCGCGGCACGGGGCGCGCGGTGCTCGCCAACATCGGCGCGGAGATCGCGGGCGACGCCGAGTGCACGACGCCGGCGGTGGCGGTGAGCCGACCCGACGGCGCGTTCTGCGCCGTCGACGCGGACTGCGCGAGCGGCCAGTGCTACGAGTGGCCGGGCGAGTGGAAGGACGTCTGCGGCGGCTGCGACGCCGACGACGACTGCCCGGGCGGCGAGCTGTGCACCATCGGCGGTCCAGCGCCGGGCTGGCTGGCGGTTCCGAGCGTGTGTGTGCCGCCGGGTGCGCACGCGAACGGCCTGCGCTGCCTGCGCGACGCGGAGTGCGCGTCGGGTCGGTGCGTGGCCGGCGTGTGTGGTGAGTGCCGGGAGGCGGCCGACTGCGGCGGCGCGGCGTGTCTGCCGGCGACGGCGGTGGCGCCGGCGCGCTGCGATCGCGGGCGCGGCGCCGGTGCGACGTGCTTCACCGGCGCCGACTGCGACAGCGGCGTGTGCAGCGGCGCGCCGCTCACGGGGTGCGACGGGAGGCTCGATCGCGTGTGCGACGTCGACGCCGACTGTCCGGGCGAGCTCGCCGACCCCGACCTCCATTCCTGTGCGACTGTCGGCTTTGCCGGTGGCACCTGCCAGTGATCCTCGCGACGCGTACCTGCGCTACGGCCCGGCGCTGGTGCGCAAGGCCGAGCGCCTCCTGCGCAACCCTGATGACGCGGTCGATCTGGTCCACGGCCTCTTCGTCGACCTGATCGCTCGCCCCGAGAGCAACGTGGAGCTGCCGTACCTCTATCGAGCGGTGACCAACCGCTGCCTCAACCTGATCCGCGATCGCCGCGGACGGGCGCGGCTGCTCGAGCGCGAGCAGCCGGCGCTGGTCCCGTCGTCGCGGCTCGGGGACCAGGCGCGGGTCATCGGCCTCGACTTGCTCGGCAAGCTGGGCGACGTCCTCGACGAGGGCCACCTCGAGGTCCTCGTGTGCCGGTACCTCGACGAGATGACCCAGGACGAGATCGCCCTGCACCTCGGGCTCTCGCGCAAGACGATCGGCAAGCGGCTCGCACGCGCGCACGAGGCGATCCACGAGCTCGCGGTGACGCAGGGCGCGGGAGGTGCGGCGTGAGCGCCGCCGCCCAGCTCGCGTGCATCGGCCAGCCGCTGTCGTGGCTCACGCTCGAGCGTCACGCGCTCGACGAGCTCCCCGCTCCGGCCGCCGCGGCCGCGTCCGTGCACCTCGCGGCGTGCGCCGCGTGCTCGTCGGCGCTCGCCGGGATCGTCGGGGACCGCCGCGCGCTGCCCCCGCTGCCGGGCGGCGAGGTGACGCCGATCGGCGTGCAGCCGCGACAACGACGACGGACGTGGGCGATCGGCGCGGGGATCTTCGTCGCCGCCGCGGCCGCGCTCCTGCTCGTCGTCTTGCGGCCGAAGGACACCGGCGGCGAGCTCCGAGCGAGCGTGCGCGTGAAGGGCGCGGGCCTCGTCCACATGTCGCTCGTGCGCGAGCGCGACGGCGCGGTCACCTTCGATCCGGCAGACGTGCGCGACACCGACCGCTGGAAGGTGCAGCTCACCTGCGCCCCCGGCGGCGCCGCCACCGTCGAGGTGCTCGTCCACCAGTCGGGCTCTCCACCCGCCGTCGCGCTCCCCGCCCAGCCCTTCGCCTGCGGCAACGCCGTCGTCCTGCCCGGCGCCTTCCGCGTCACCAGCGGCGCCGCGACCATCTGCGCCCGCATCGACGGCGCCGAGGCGTGCCGCCGCGTCGCGCCCCCGTAAAGTTGTCAAAGTTGACACCGTCCCCAGATAGAACGCGTTCTATTTGGGGACGGTGTCAACTTTGACAACTTTGGGCGGGGCCGGGACGGCGCCGCGCCGCCCTACGGGACGCCGAGGGCGGGGCGCCAGCGGTCGGCGGTGGTGGATGGGCCGACGACGACGCAGGTCCAGGGCCCATTGCGCCACGCCTCGATGGCGTCGGGGCCGTCGGTGGTGCGGACGCGGCGTCGAGGGACGTCGCGCGCGCGTTGCACGAGGTAGGAGACTTCGCTGTCGCCGACCTGGTAGCGGATGAGGGCCGCGCGTCGGTCGAGGATGCTGAGGGCGCGCGCGCCCAGCGGCGTGGCGCCGGACGCGGGATCGGGCAGGGGCGGTGGGTCGCCCAGCACCGCGCGCGCCCAGAGCCGGAGCTCGGGGTCCGGAGGGCTCGCGATCTCCCACTCGGCGGTCGCGCGATGCGCCGCCACCGTGCTGGTGATGAGCTCGTTGTGGCGCTCGGGGAAGACCGTGAAGATCGCGATCACGGTGCCGGCGAGGATCGCGACGGTGAGGAGCAGGGATACCGTCACCTGCCGCTTCTCGGGGCGCGGCGGGGTCGCACGGACCGGGGGCACCGGGTGCGCGGACGGATCGTCCTCGTCGGTGTCGACCAGCTTCATGAGGGCAGGACGGGTGGCGAGCCGAAGCGCACGGTGAAGTCCCGCAGGAGGCGCGCCGCAAGCGCGTCGGCGTCGGCGGGGGCGAGCGCGGTCGGCTCGATCGTGTGCCGGCACCACCATGGCGCGCCCGGATGGGCGCCGGCGAGCGTGGTCGCGGCGGCGCGCACGTCGAGCGCCGCCTCGTAGTGGATCATCGCGCTCTTGCCGCGCGGGTAATCGATGAGCCCCTCCGCCACCCGCACCTGGAGCACCCCCGGGGCCGGCGGAGCGTGCGCGGCCGCCTCGGCGAGCGGGTACCAGGAGCCGAACTTCATAGCGGGATGGTACAGACAAAACGTGCGCGGAGCCCTCTTCCACGGCGATAGCCTTGCGCTGGCGCGCGCCTGGCCGGCCTCGTCGCTCGCGCTCGTGTACGTCGATCCACCGTTCGGCACCGGCAAGCCCCAGCGCGGGCGCAACGGCAGCTACACCGACGCCGCCGACGATCCGGCGGCGCACGTCGCGTGGCTCGCGCCGTGGCTCGAGGCGAGCCGCGACGCCCTCGCGCCGAGCGGCTCCCTGTTCGTGCACCTCGACTGGCGCGCCGTGCACCACGTGAAGGTGTTCCTCGACGGGCTCTTCGGGCGCCGGTGCTTCGCCGGTGAGATCGTCTGGTGCTACGCCGTCGGCGGGAAGAGCCGCCGCGGCTTCGGCCGCAAGCACGACACGATCCTGTGGTACGGCCGCTCGCCCGACTGGGCGTTCTACCCCGACCAGGTGCGCGTGCCGAGGCGCGGCGGCTCGCACATGCGCGTGGTGCGCGACGAGCAGGGACGCGCCGTGCAGGAGAAGACGGATCGCAAGACCGGCAAGGTCTACCGGTATCCCGTGGCCGACGGGAAGGTCCCCGAGGACTGGTGGAGCGACATCGAGACGCTCAACCACTCGGACGCCGAGCGCACCGGATGGCCGTCGCAGAAGCCCGAGCGCCTGCTCGAGCGCATCGTCCAGGCCGTGACCGTCCCGGATGACACGGTCGCGGACTGGTTCGGCGGCAGCGGCACCGCCGCGGCCGTGGCGCAGCGGCTCGGCCGGCGCTGGGTGACCGCCGATGCCGCGGACGACGCGATCGCGATCATGGAGCGGCGGCTCGGGGTCGAGCGGCGCACGTCCTTCGACTCGCTTCGCTCGCTCAGGACGGACGGTTGGACGTTCGGGTCAGCCGAAGAGCGCGCGTAGCGCGTCGTCGAGCTGGGCCAGCGAGAAGGGCTTCTGCAGGAACGCGTCACCGTCGTCGACGAGCGCGCCCGGCTTCGCCGTGAAGCTCTCCGAGTAGCCGCTCATGATCACGATCTTCGGCGCCGGCGCTTGCCGGCGAGCGTCGCCCAGGAGGTCGTACGCGCCCCCCGCCGGCATGTTCACGTCGAGGAACACGACATCGTAGGGCGCGCGCGCCATCGCCGTCCGCGCCTCGCGCCCGTCCATCACCGCGTCGACCGCCGCGCCGCGCCGCTCGAGCATGCGCCGCACCGCGACCCGCACGGCCTCCTCGTCGTCGGCGATGAGCGCGCGTCGCCCGGCCAGGGGCGCAGCGCCCGCGGCGCGCCGGGGCGCCGCCTCCGCCGCCTTGCCGCCCTGGAGCGGCACCCGGACGGTGAAGCGCGCACCCGCGCCGGGCGCGCTATCGACGGTGATCGTGCCCTGCAGCTGGCTCACGATGCCGAGCACCGCGGAGAGGCCCAGGCCGTGCCCCCCCACCTTGGTCGTGAAGAACGGGTCGAAGATCTTCGAGCAGGTCGCCCCGTCCATGCCGTGGCCATCGTCGATCACCTCGAGGACCCATGACGGCGCCGCCGACCGCTCGACCTGCGTGCGCACCGAGATCTTGCCACCGCCAGCCGACAGCGCGTCGGACGCGTTGATCACGAGGTTCATCACCACCTGGCGCAGGCGCGTCGAGTCCGCCTCGATCACGGCGCCGGCGCCGCCCAGCTCCAGCGTGAGCTTGGCGTCGCGTCGGATGCTGCGCTTCAGGAGCGCCGTCAGCTCCTGCACGATCGCGTCGGGATCGACCTTCTCGACCACGAGGCGGCCGCGGCCAGCGTACGCGAGCAGCTGCCGCGTCAGCTCCGCCATGCGCTGCGCCGCCGTGTCGATCTGGTCGAGCGCCTCGCGCGCCGCCGGCGGCAGGTTCGGCTCCTCGCGGGCCAGCGTGGCCTCGGCGACCACGGCCATCAACATGTTGTTGAAGTCGTGCGCGATGCCACCCGCGAGCAGCCCGAGCCCCTCGAGTCGCTGCGCCGCGACCACGCGTTCGTCGATGATGGTCGCCGCCGACGGCGGCTGGGCGACCGGGCGGTCGACGCGCTCGGTGATGTCGAGCATCGAGCCCACCACGCGCTGCGCCGCGCCCCGCGCGTCGCGTGCCACGACCGCGCCGCGCAGGAGCGCGAGCCCCGAGCGACCGTCCCGGCGATCGACGCGCACCTCGAGCTGGAAGCGCTCGCGCCTCCCGGCCCGGACGTCGTCCATGATCGCGTTCACGCGCGGCCGGTCGTCGGCGTGGATCAGCGCCGTGAGCTCTCCGGCGTGCGCGGCGGTGATGGTCCCGCTCGCGACATCCCAGGTCCAGGTGTCGTCGTGGAACGTCTCCGCGAGCGCACCGAGCTGCGTTCGCTCGGCTTCGCTGGTGCGGATCATGGGCCGCTCGCGTTCCCCCATCGCTTACAATTGAACACCTTCCAGCTCGTCCCCGCCACCACCACTTTCATCACCTTCTCCACCTTTCTCCGCTCCCGTGGCGTTGCCGTCGCCGTCGCCGTCGGATCCTTCCTCCACGCCTGCGTCCTCCTCCGGCGTCCCGAAGTAGTACTCCTCGTCGGTCTGCTTGTCGAGGCGCGCCTTCTCGGCGTCGGCCGCTTCCTTGGCCTCCTCGCTGATCGAGCCGAGATCGTGCGTGCCCTCCGGCCCGGCGTTCACGCGCTTCGAGTCCCAGGGGAACGACTCGTAGAAGTCCACGCCGCGCTTGGCGTTGATGAGCCCCTTCGAGCAGGTCGGCACGAACATGAAGACGAAGAGCGCGACCGTCGTGAGCGCCAGGCCCGGCAAGATCGCGCGGGACACCTGGCCGAAGGGTTTCTTGAACAAGGCCGCCGCGACGAAGAGGTTGGTCGCGACCGGCGGCGCGAGGTACCCGATCTCCATGTTGACGACGAACACGACGCCGAAGTGGATGGGATCGATGCCGTAGGTCGTGACCGCGATCGGCGCCAGGATGGGCGCGAACACGAGCGTCGCGCTCACCGAGTCCATCAGCGCCCCGACGACGATGAGGAAGACGTTGACGATGATGAGGAACGCCACCGGGCCGATGTCGTTGTCGGTGAGCAAGGACGTCAGCTTCTGCTCGAGCCCGACCTCGGGGATGAGCTTGTTGATGCCGAACGTGAACGCGATGATGAGGATGAGCATCCCCATGAGGCGTCCGGCGTTGGCCAGCGCGAGCACGATCTTCTTCGGCGTGAGCTCGCGGTGGATGACGGTGGTGACGACGAGGGCGTAGATGAAGGCCACCGCGCCGGCCTTGAACGGCGGGAACTTGCCGGTGTAGATGCCGGCCACGACGATGACCGGCAAGGCCATCGCCCAGATGCCCTCGCGCAGCGCGCCGCCGAACGCGCGCTGATCGAACTTCTCGCGCGTGCCGTGCTTGAGCCCGGTGAGGAGCGAGTAGAGGCAGAGGACGAGCGCGACGCCGAGCGCGGGCAGGAACGACGCGATGAACATGTCCTGGCCCTCGACCTGCGCCTTGCCCGCCGTCGACACGGCGAGCGCGTAGATCATGAGGATGAGCGACGGCATCACCAGGCAGCCGAGCGAGCCCGCGGTCATGACCAGGCCGAGCGAGAAGTTCTCGGGATAGCCGGCGCGCACCATCGCCGGGAACATGATCGAGCCGACGGCGATGAGCGTGACCGGCGAGCTGCCCGTGATGGCGGCGAACACCATGCACGCGGCGACCGACGCGATGCCGAGCCCGCCCGGGAGCCAGCCGAGCGCGGAGCGCGCGACGTCGACCAGGCGCCGCGCCATCCCGCCCTCCGTCATGATCGCCCCCGACGCGATGAACAGGGGGATGGCGAGGAACTGGTCCTTGCCCATGAGCGTCTCGAACGGGTTGATCAGCTTGGCGCCGAGGTCGCCGAACGCGTGGATCGTGTTGGTGAACTCGACGAACGCCGCGCCGGTGCCCGCGCCGACGATGACGAAGAGCGGCGCGCCGATCAGCGCGAGCGCGATGATGACGAGGACGACGATCATGGCTGTTCCCTCGCGCGCGTCATGTCGGCAACCGCTCTTCCATCGGCTCGGCCTGCTTGGTGCCGAGGGTCACCGCCTGGGCGAGGAAGCGCACCGCCATCGCGCCGAACGCGTAGGGGACGACCAGGAACGCCTGCCACAGCGCCAGCCAGTCGGTGTCCTCGATCTTGACGCCGAGGTCCTTCTGCGACACGACCAGGTCGATCGACAGGAGCAGGGCGGCGAAGCAGAACGCCGAGGTCAGGCCGTGCGCGACCGCCTTCACCAGGTGGACCAGCTTCTCCGGCCAGAGCTTCTCGCCCATCTCGAGCGACAGGTGCGAGCGTTCGTACGTCGCCATCGACGCCCCCAGGAGCGCCACCCAGATCATCATCACCAGCGCGAGCTTCTGGATCATGATCGAGTGACCCTCGAGCAGCCAGATCGCCATGAAGATGCCGGCGATGATGACGCCGGTGGCGGCGACCGCCACGCCGAGCGAGACGCCGTAGCTCCAGCGCGCCTCACCATCCTTCACCGCGCGGGTGCGGACGGCGAGGAAGCAGACCACGAACAGGATCGCGACGTCGCTCCACTCACGCCGCGTGGTGAACGCCTCGGACAGGACCGAGCCGAACACCAGGAGCGCCATGAACAGGAACACCAGCCCGCACAGCCAGCGTTCGCCCAGGTACCAGTAATGATCGAGGCGGCGGATCGCCGGGAAGGTCGGCGTCCACGCCCCGGCTGACGGCTCGGGCTCTGTCACCGGCCCGATGGTAACCGAATCCGGCTACTTCTTGGCCTTGGCGCGGTACTCGGCGAGGCCCTTCTCGATCAGCTCCACGGTGGCCCTCACCGCGGCCGACGAGGCCTTGACCTTGGCGGCGACCCCGGCGGTCTTCTTGACAAACGCCTGGCGCTCGGCCTCCGACAGCGTCGCGATCGTGACCCCGCCCTTCTTGATGATGTCGACGAGCTTCGGGTTCATCTTGCGGATCGCGGCACGACCGCTGCGGACGATCTTGCGGCCCTCGTCGATGACGATGGTCTGCAGCTCCGGCGGCAGCTTGTCGAACCAGTCCTTGTTGAAGGCGATGACCGCCGGCTGGTAGATGTGGGCCGACAGCGTCATGTGCTTGATCGACGACTGCCACGAGCCGGCCACCGTGTAGAGCAGCGCCTGGTCGAAGCCCTCCACCGACCCGGTCTTGAGCGCGGTGGTCACCTCGGTGGTCGGGATCGCCGAGGCCGACGCCTCGAGGGCCTTCCACATCTCGATGTGCGGGAAGCTCTCCTGCGAGCGCATCTTCTTGTTCTTGAGGTCGGCCGGCGACTTGATCGGGAAGTTGGCGCCGAAGTGGCGGAAGCCGTTCTCGCTCCACATCACGAGGACGAGGCCTTTCTTCTTGAACGCCTCCTCCATCGGCTTGAGGAGGTGCAGGTCGAGGACGTAGTCGGCCTCGTTGGCGTTCCTGAAGAGGAACGGGATCTCGATCGCCATCAGCTCCTCGACCAGGGTCGCCACCGCGCCCGTCGAGGCGCCGACGCCGGAGATCTCTCCGCGCGCCGTCATGCGCACGGTCTCGTTCTCGTCGCCCATCGTGCCGCCCAGGAAGACGCGGACCTTGATCTTGCCCTTGGAGGCCTTCTCGACCGCCTTCTTGTAGTCCTTGAGCAGGGTCGCCCACGGCGTCTTGTCGGGCGCGACCGTCGCGATCTTCAGCTCGTAGGTCTGGGCGGCCGCGGGGCGCGCGGTCAGAAGGCCCAGGAGGGCGAGAGCCGCGATCGCCAGGAGCGAGCGGCGAGTCAGGGTCTGAATCATGGCGTCTCCTCGGATTCCTAGGGCGGTGCGTGGAACAGGCCGGGACCGTAGAACCAGGGGGTGAGATCCGTCAACCGGCTTACCTCTTCCGTCGTTCGACGTGGCAGCGCGCGGCATATTCGCCGGATCGCTTGCAGAAGAGCCGGCTTCGGTCGAAAATCGTCAGACGTTTCGAGGCCTACGGCCTCCAATTCCATGAGGCAAACGTGAAGCTCGAGGCGGTGATGGTGACCGACGTTGGGGTCGTCCGCGACCACAACGAGGACTCGGCTCACGTCGACCCCTTGCAGCGATTCTTCATCGTCGCCGATGGCATGGGCGGACACGCCGCCGGCGAGGTCGCGAGCGCCATGGCGGTGGAGACCGTCAAGACCACGCTGGAGAGCGCGAACAACATCATCGACGGCTTCGCCGCTCGCCCCACCGACAACGCCCGGCGCGCCCTGGTCCAGCTGCTCCAGAGCGCTGTCCTCGCCGCCCACCAGGCCGTCTACCAGCGGGGGACCAAGGAGAGCGACAAGGCGGGCATGGGAACGACCCTCGACGTCCTCCTCATCGCCGGGCAGGAGGCGTTCGTCGCCCACGTCGGCGACAGCCGGACGTACCTCATCCGCGACGGCAAGGCGGCGCAGCTGACGACCGACCACACCGTCGCCGAGGTGCTGGTGATCGAGGGCAAGCTCACGATCGAGGAGGCGCTGGTCTCGCCGTATCGCACGGTGCTGGTGAACGCGATCGGCGTGGCGGCCGACGTCGGCGTCGAGATGGCGCACCTGCAGCTCAAGAAGGGTGACCGGCTGCTCCTGTGCTCGGATGGCCTCCACGACTACTTCCTGGCCGAGCAGGAGATCGCCGACATGATCACCGCCGGCGAGGGACGCGCCGGGCTCGGCAACATGGTGGAGCTCGCCAAGGACCGCGGCGGTCACGACAACATCACCGGCGTCTGCATCACGGTCGTCGACCTCGGCGAGGGCGTCCCGGCCCTGGTCGAGACCGATCAGACGCAACCGGTCGAGGTGCCGCTCGCGGCCGGGTCGACCGGCTGGAACGACGACGAGCGCACCGAGAACATCTCGCCCAGGGACATCGAGAAGCTCGGTGACGCCCCGGCGGTGCCCGCCGGCGCCAAGCGCGACGAGGCGACGCGCCCGACCGCGCCGATGACCGCGGTGCAGCCGCCGCCGGAGATCAAGGACGAGGAGACCGCGGAGGTGGAGTCCGGCGCCAAGTCCGACAAGCCGACGGGGACGGAGAACACCGACCCGAGCCTCGACGTCGCCGTCATCGACAAGGCGATCGCCGCGCGCGTCGCCAAGGATGACCAGACCGAACCCGCGCTCGACGCGACGCTGGTCAAGGCCGCGCTCGCGCGGGCGCGCGCGCTGCACGGCGGCGTGATCGGCGGCGAGGGCAGCGGCGAGGGAGGCGGCAAGCGCAGCGGTGTCGTCGGCGATCGCGGCGTGGGCGGCGAAGATCCGACGCTGCCGCCGAGGCCGGCCGTCAACCCGCGCGCCGTCACCGAGCCGCCGCCGATGGGCGCCGCCGCCGACGACGACGGCGCCGCGGCCGCCGACGCCGCCGCCGACGACGACAAGACCGTCGAGCAGCGGGGCCGTGGCAAGGACGCCAAGGAGCCGGACGGCGCCGCCACCGACGACACCGGTCCCCTGCCGCGGGTCGAGCGGGACAAGGTCGGCTGACGTGTCGCTGCGGCTGGCCTCGCTCGCGGTCCTCGTGGTGATCGCGGGTGACCTCCACGCCGCGCGTGCCCAGGCCGCGCCCGATCCCGAGATCAAGGCGGCGTTCACCGCGTTCGTCGACGGCGTCGCCGCCGGCAAGCCGCTGCCCGCGACCGTCGAGCTCTTCACGCCGCCGGCCTACGACGGCGGCGAGCCGCGCCCCGAGGACCTCGCGCCGATCCGGAAGCTCCTCGACAGGCCCCGGGTGAAGGTGCTCGCGGTCGCGGCGTCGCCAGGCAAGTCGTCGGCGTGGGTCGCGGCCGAGATCACGGCCAAGGTCCCGCGCGACGGGAAGCCGAAGAAGGAGTCGCTGCGCGCGAGCGCCTTCCTGGTGAAGGACGGCGGCGCCTGGACCGTGCGCGCGACCCACTGGTCGGCCGGCGTGAAGAACGAGCGCATCGAGGCCTGCGGCGCGCTCACCTTCGAGTGGGAGGTCGAGCGCGGCGTCCCGGCGAAGACCGAGGCGCCGGTGAAGGCCGTGCTCGCGGCGCTCGAGAGCTACGACGAGCCCAAGCCCCTGGTCGGGCTCCTCTCCGACGACCCCCGCGCCTTCGTCTTCGGCAGCGCGCCGCGCGAGACGTTCAAGGGCGGCGCGAAGATCAAGGCGCTCTTCA
>ERZ761602.176-NODE-176-length-156059-cov-16.005372_pt1 | contig 156059 bp, 140 predicted proteins | sample MGYA00512165_ERZ761602 | MGnify/ENA primary metagenome ERZ761602 (study PRJEB28899, sample SAMN02445085) | bioreactor sludge metagenome | biome: EBPR sludge; isolation source: Thorneside wastewater treatment plant | place: Australia: Brisbane, Thorneside... | reverse complement strand
TGGCGGGCGGCACGACCGGCCGCTGGCGTCATCCCGGCATCGCTGATCGGTCACTCATCAGCCACCGCGACGGCAACGACGAGGTCTACCGAATCAACGACGACAGTACGGGCCCGCTTCGCTTCACGATGTCCGAGTTCTTCGCCGAGAGTGGCCCCGCTTGGTCACCTTGTCAGCAGCGCTGACCCCAATCGCTCAGGGCGCGCCGAGCTCTGTCGCGAGCAGTTGGATCATCATGCGTGCTGCGACCCGGTGATAGGCCGCGTCGACCGTGTCGACCGTGTCGCCCGCTCGATGGTAGTGGGGCGTGGTGTCGCCGGAGACGTATTCCTCGGTGACACCGGCGGCGGGGAATCCCTGCGAGCGGAACGACTCGTGATCCGTGGAGCTGGTCTGGGTCGACACGACCTGTGCCCCCACCGCCGCCGCCGCTGCCTGGTACTTCGCCAGGAGGCCCGTCGAGGGTCGCTCGATCTCGAATCGCAGATCGTCGTCCATGTCCCAGCCGGCCTGATCGATCGTGTGCGCGGCGACGATGTTCATGCCACCTGTGCGCGCTGCCGCGGCGTACACGCCCGAACCGATCAGGCCCACCTCCTCCTGATCGAAGAAGACGAAGGCCACGTTCTTGTCGCGGCACGAAACACCCGAGAGCGCACGCGCCGTCGCCAACACCACCGCGACACCCGTGGCGTTATCGTTGGCGCCCGGACTGATGTCGACGGAGTCGAAGTGGGCACCCACGACAAGCCAGGCGTTGGTTGCGACTGTCGCGGGCAGCTCGGCGACGACGTTGGCCCCCGATTCGTAGGCAACGGTCATTGGGGTGAGCCCGATCGCCGTGAGTTGGCTGCTCAAGTACGCGCGCGTGCTGTTTCGCTGCGACACGGTCGCGCGCGGCGATGCCGCGAGCTGCTGCACGTGTCCGAGGAGGTATGAGGCCAACCAGCCGGGCTCCGTCGTCGGCGCCATGCATGTACCCCCACCACCGTCACCATCAAGCAACGACGCATCGACCGCGTCAACCGTGCCGCCGCCATCGTCGATGTTCATCATTCCGTCGTCCGCAGCGCACGCGGCCCACGCGACGCAAGCGGCAGAAAGAGCCGCCGTGGTTAGGTGGGCGTCCATATTCAGCGAATCATACCTGCAGCTGGGGCCCTAGCCCTAGGCAACGATGTGACCGAACGCGGAGGGATGAATCGGTCGAACACGAACCCTTCGCTCAGTCGCCTACTGAACGAGGTGAAGCTTGCCTCGCGGAAGCGATGGCTCGCTCCCGTCGCCCTCCACGCTCGCGATGGTCAGGCCGAAGAGGAGAGTCTCCATCTCGGCCATCGGAAGGTGCAGCGTTCGTGCGATGTCCGCACGCGACATGCCTCCAGCCCGCAGCTCTTCGAGAGCCTTCGCGAGCACCTGCGATGTCTCGCGTTCGGTGAGCCCGTCGGGTTCACGCTCGCGATAACCCTTTCGCGAGATCTCGATGCAGAGCTGCCGGTACTGCCACTCGTTGAGCACATCAAGCCGGTGCAGCCGATGAACGAGAGCAGCGAGCGACACGCGCCAGATCTTCTTGATCTCGACGAGCTTGTAGAGAGCCGGGATGCGCGGGGTCATCGAGAGGAGCGTTCGCCGTGGCATGAGGAGCGCACTCGCAAACGCGTTAGCTTCGTCCTCTGCGCGACGTCCGCGGCGAGGTTCGAGCGCTTCCACCTGATCGGGCGATCCATCACAGCCACCGTGACCATGCCGGTGCAACACCAAGTGTCCGAGCTCATGCGCAGCGTCGAAGCGGCTGTGCTCAGGTGACTTCAGGGTGTTGAGAAAAACGAATGGCTTACCGTGTCGCCAGAGCGAGAACGCATCGACCTCACGGCATTGCTCGGCGAGGGAGAACACCCGCACTCCGCTTCGCTCGAGCAGGTGAACCAAATTGCCGATTGGTTTCTCTCCGATCGCCCACTGACGTCGAACGGTTTCGGCTGCGGCCTCCGGATCCGCGCCACGTAGATCGAGGAGGTCCGGCTCAGGAAGCTCGAACCGTCGATCGAGCCACTCTGAAAAGTCGATCGCCAGTGCGCCGGCCGCAAGCGCGGCGTGTCGCTGCATTGCGGTCATGGACGAAAGCGCGCGGAAGCTCGCGTTGTCCGGCGATGGCTCGTCGAGATCGCCGGCGAAGAAAAAGCTCGATGGGAAACGGAGCACGCGCGAAAGCGTCGCGATGGTGTCGTCGCTCGGCTCCATCTCGCCACTCTCGTATCCGCTGATGGTCCGCGACGAGAGGCCAGCAGCCTCTGCAAGGTCGCTTTTGGTCCACCCGCGCCGGTGGCGAGCGAGCGTCACTCTCGTGGGGGAGAACATGGCGTTGCCCGAAGGATGATCGCACGTAAGCGTTACGCACGCTTCTTTACGGACACCTCTACTTCAGACGTGGGTGCAAGGTCGCTGGGGAGCGCCTTCTGACCCTGCGGATCATTCGGGAACGAACCGAGCAAGATTCGCTCGTGCCAGTCGACGATCGTGCACCGCTCCTCACCCTTCGAGTTCCTCTTCACGTGAATCTCCGACGGCCACGAAAGCTCGGCCACGGTGTCGCCTCCACCCGTCATGCGAAGGAGCAGGAGCCAAACGTCATACGGTTCCTCAGCGGACGCCGACTCGGTTTCAACTTGGAAGCCTGGCAAGTACGGTTGCGTTGCGAGCAAGGCACGAGAGCCGGACCCCTTCTTGTACTTCGTGCTCGGCTTCAGATGCAGGTTCTCCAGATCGCCGGTCCGGGCGTCGCCCTGCGCGATCACGACGGCGACCTTCGTGCCCGGACACAGGCAGAGCTGCACGCCGTCGCGCGACAGCTTTTCGAGACCGACGAGTTTCCCCTCCAGACGAAGCGTCGCGAGCGACTCGTGATATGCGATCGTCCCGGCGTAGTTCTCCGCATGGAACGGCGTCCCCGAGTTCATACCCGCGATCCAGACGTCGATGGTGCGGGTGAGCACTTCGAGTGGAAACCCGAGCTGCGCCGTACGCGCGGCGACGTCAGCGGGCTTCGTCCAGATGATGGTCCTGGTGCTGGGCATTGTGGATAATCCTCGCGCTCGATCGAAAAACCGGAAGTGCTCGGCCATAACCAGAACGGTCGGCGCGACGAGAATGGGGCATCGCTCTGACGCTGGTCGCTTCGCTTCCCCAAGGAACAGCCATGCGCGTGCCCGACTGGACGGTAACTATTCGTAATATCCACTTTCCCCGCGTCGTCAGGTGATCCGGGCGGGAGGCGTCACCCCTGCGTCGCTGTCGGCGTCGTTGGCCGTCGGCGTGGCGACATCGGCTCGAGCTCGAGCTCGCCTCGTTGTGCGCGAGCTATGCCTCGGCGATGTTCGCCGTTGCGGCGGTGGCGCGGGCCCGCGTCGCTCGCTCGCGTCGTCTGGCTGCACGGGTGGCCGGTCACCGACCCGTGCTCAGTGATGGCCGTGGCCGTGCCCGTGATCGTGCTGGTCTTCGCCGAGTCCGCAGCCGTGTTTCGTTGACTTGTCGCAGTGGCAGTCGAAGCAGCCATGGTCGGCGCAAGTTCCGCAGGAGCGGGCGACCTGTTTGCGGAGCGCTTCGCGCGCACGGAAAATGCGGACGCCGGCGTTGCTGCTCGTGATGCCGGCCTCGTCGGCGTAGTCCTTCACCGAGACGCCGTCGATCTCGATGCGTCGGAGCGCGATGGCGTATTCGGGCTTGAGCGTGTCGGCGAGCTCGCCGACGCACTTGCAGACGACGCGATGGAGCTCCTCGTCGGCGCCGACCGCCTCGTCCTGCTCCGCCGCGTAGGCGTCGAGGCGACGCGCTGCGGATGCACCGCGCCGCTGGTGATCGACGATCGCGTTGCGAAGCACGCGATAGAACCAGCCAACGGCCGTGTCTCGCACGGTGTCGAGCTTGTCGATGCTGCGCACGAACGCGTCCTGGAGAATCTCTTCGGCCTGGGCGCGGTTGCCGATGCGGCGCTGCACGAAGGCGAGAAACTCGCGGTGGTTGGCCACCAACGCCGCGACGATCTCGGGCGATGGCTTACCCGTCAGCTCCGGTGAGTCGTCGGTGGCGTGCTCGTGATCGTGCATCGTGCCCCGAGTTTACTCGATCATTCGCAGGCGCAGTCCGAGCCAGTCGGAGTGGTCGCGCACCGCTGGTGCACGGTCGAACCGACGAAGAGCGAGCGAATTGAGGAGCACCGATACCGACGACAGTGCCATCGCGGCGCTCGCCAGGATCGGCGACAGCAGCCACCCCGTGAAGGGGTAGAGCAGGCCGGCCGCAATGGGGATGCCGATGACGTTGTAGATGAAGGCCCAGAACAGGTTCTGGCGGATGGTGCGGAGCGTTGCGCGAGCGAGGCGGAAGGCGCGTGGAAGCGCGGCGATGCTGCCGCGTAGCAGGGCGACGTCCGCCGTCGCGACGGCGATGTCGGTTCCAGTACCGATCGCGACGCCGACGTCAGCCGCGGCGAGCGCGGGCGCGTCGTTGATGCCGTCGCCCACCATCGCCACGCGACGGCCCCGCGCGCGCTCGTCGGCGACGATCTGCGCCTTGCCTTCGGGTCGCACCTCGGCGAAGACGCGGTCGATGCCGAGCTCCGTGGCGACGGCCTCGGCGGTACGCCGGCGGTCGCCGGAGACCATGGCGACCTCGATGCCGAGCGCCTTGAGCTCTTCGATCGCGCGGCGTGCTTCCGAGGTCGGTCGATCCGCGACCGCGATGACGCCCGCGAGCACCCTGTCGAACGAAACGAAGGACGGCGTGCGGCCACGAGCGGCCAGCGACTCCGCGACTGCTTCCAGGGACTCCGTGTCCACTCCACCGTCTGCAAGCCACGCCGCGGTCCCGATCCGGACCGCGACGCCGTTGACCCATGCTTCCACACCGGCGCCGGGTTCCGCGCGGAAGTCCACCACCCGCTCCGGCACGGCGATTCCGCGATCGGTCGCGCCGGCGACGATGGCGGCGGCGACCGGATGTTCGCTCTGCCGCTCGACCGCGGCGACGAGCCCGAGCAGCTCGCGCTCCTCGAACGGTGCAGAGGCGACGACGTCCGTGAGCGAGGGCTTGCCTTCGGTGAGGGTGCCCGTCTTGTCGAGAAGGACGGTGTCGATGCGGCTCGCGGCTTCGAGGACCGCGCCGCCCTTGATGAGGATCCCGAGCTCGGCGCCACGACCGGTTCCGACCGCGACCGCCGCTGGCGTCGCAAGGCCGAGGGCACACGGACACGCGATGACGAGAACGGCGACAAAGCGTTCCACGGCGACCGCGAAGCCCCCGCTGCTCGGGTCGATTGCGTACCAGACGCCGAGCGCGAGCAGTGCCAGTCCGATGACGACCGGGACGAAGTACGCGCTCACCACGTCGGCGAGCCGCGCGATCGGAGCCCTCGAACCCTGCGCCTGCTCGACCGCCTCGACGATGCGCGCGAGCGCTGTGTCGGCCCCCGTGCGAGTCACGCGCAGGGTGAGCGCACCGCTCTGGTTCTGCGTTCCCCCGAAGACACCCGCACCCGGCTGCTTGTCCACGGGTAGGCTCTCGCCGGTCAGCATGGACTCGTCGACCGCCGAGACGCCGCGAACGATCTCTCCGTCCGCCGGAATCCGCTCTCCGGGCCGGACGAGCACCAGGTCGCCGGGCACCAGCGTGTCGACGACGACATCGACCTCGCCGACGTCCAGAATGACCCGCGCGGTCTTCGGCGTGAGCGAGACGAGGCCGCGCACCGCGTCGGAGAGCCGCTTGCGCGCGCGTGTCTCAAGCATCTTCCCGAGCAGGACGAACGTGATGATCGCCGCTGCTGCCTCGAAGTAGAGGTGCGGTAGCGCGCCGTGCGCCGAGTGCGGGAACAGCTGCGGCGCGAAGAGCGCGACCGTCGAGTATCCCCACGCGGCGAGCACGCCGATCGACACGAGCGTGTTCATGTCGGCGGTGTGGTGGCGAAGCGCCTTCCACGCGAGCCGCAGAAAGCGCCCGCCCGGGCCGAACACCACCGGCGTGACGAGCAGGAACTGGAGAAGACGTCCGAACCCGCCATCGAGCCCAGGGATCGTGCCGTGGCTCATGGCCACGATGACGGGAGGCACGCTCAGGACCAGCGCGATCAGGAAGTCGCGACGAATCGCGCGCTGCTCGCGCGCCTCCGCATCGGCCAGCGCATCGGCACGCGCGGACGCGGCCGCACGCTTCGGCTTCGGCGACTCGTAGCCGGCGGCCACGATCGCATCGGCGAGTCGATCCGGCGTGGTGCCCTGCGGGTCGTAGGTGACGCGCGCCTGGTGCGTCGCGAGGTTGACCGTGGCGGCCTGGACGCCGGGAACGGCGAGAAGGGCGCGCTCGACGCGACGTACGCAGCTCGCGCACGTCATGCCTTGCACGATCAGGTCAGTCGACAGGGGCTGGGTTGCGGTGATCATGGCGTGGGGTCCTGACCACTGGACGCAGCGCTTGCGCGTTCATTACAGCGACATTTGCGAGCTCGTCGCCGTCGGCGCTCGGCCAGGAGCTCGTTCAGGGCACCAAGCGCCGCGGTGGCGATCGCCTGGATCAAGGACGCCTTTCCGTTGCAGGGGGGCATGCCTCCGTACGACGCAGCGCCCGTCTCGCCATTACACCGATCGCGGAGCGTAATGGCGCCGCGGGAGCTGCGTCGTGTCTTCGAAAGGAGTTCAAACCATGACCATCCATCGAGACACCATCCTCGACGTGCAGGGCATGACCTGCGGTTCCTGCGTCCGTCACGTCACCATCGCCCTCAAGGACATCGACGGAGTCGACAAGGTCGACGTGAAGCTGCGCGACGGGACCGTCACCGTCCAGCACGACCTCGTCGAGGCGCCCGTCGAGACGTTGATCGTCGCGCTTCGCGAAGCCGGCTACGACTCGCAGCAGAGGAAGCCGTGATGCGAACGCTGACGGCCATCGGCGCCATCACGGTCGCGCCGGCGGCGGCTTCGTGTGCGAGGAACGAGAGCCACGGGAAACACGCGGATCACGCGGGTCAGGAGCAGGCCGAAAGGGTCGAGCTCGAAACGCCCGCCGTGCCCGTACCGTGACTGTCGAGTTCGCGCGCGAAGCCGCCGCTCCGGCGGTTACACGCGAGGCCGCAATGGCCCGGTGGGTCTGCGGGCCTCTCGACCGCGTTCGAGGTCGTCCGTCTTCAGACAGCCGTAAGCTGCGCCGACCACGGCTGCATCGACTGTCACTGCGCGTAGGCGGTCGTTACCCCTGAACGCAGGGAGGGGGGACGACGTAGTTGCCGTAGAGACGGTCGTCGTAGACGCCGCCGTCCTGATAGACGGTGGCGAAGCGAGCGATGCCGCCCTCGAGCCGGTAGATGAAGGGGCTGAGCAGCAGCCGCTCGACCTGCCATCGTCCCTCGGCCCCCGATGGGATCCGCTCACCGGGGCCGTAGAGCATGAGATCCGCGCCGGTGGCCTCGACCGTCGGACACACGCCGACACCTTCGTGCGAGACGTCGATGACCTTGTGTCCGATCTCGTGCGCGAGCGTCTTGGTATCGGCTGTGGGCCTCGACAGCCCGCTCGACAACGTGATGATGCCTCGGACATCCATGGGGATTCGATCGGCGTAGAAGTACGGCGGAAATGACAGTCCTCCCGTAGGCTGGACCGAGCGCGTCCACGCGCTTCCCGTCCATTCGTAGATCGCGATCGGCGCCTCGAAGACTGTGAGCACGTGAATGGTGTTGGCCGCGGTCACCCCGTTTGCCTGCTCGGGATAGTGGGCGACGATCGCCTCGAAGATCGCCTCGTTCCGCTTGGTCAGACGGGTCTCGAGCTCGTCGATGTGCGCGTAGAGGTCGGTCTCGAGATAAGACGGCGTTGTCGGAACGTTCGCCTCATCAGCATCGAGCCGCTGCCACTCGCGAGGCACCTGGATCCGCAGCGCCGAGCTGATACGCAGCTGGACACCGGGTACCGCGAAGATGCGTTGCGCCCGCTCGATGCTCGTCTTCAGGCTGAGCCATGTGATCGGCCCGCCTTCGGTCACGTAGAACGCGACGTCGATGGTGGGCATGCCGTCGACGAGCGCCGCGTTGAACGCCGAGACGTCATACGTCTCCAGGACGACCACCTGGTCCTCCCAGCCGGCGTCGACCTGCTCGCCGGCGTCTGGGGTCGCGTCCATCTCGCCGCCGCAGCCCGCGGATAGGATCACCCCAAGGAGCGTCAGCCAGGGAGAGATGTAAGGACGCATCGACGTCGATGTATCCGCGCGCAGCGGGGATGTAAAGCGGATCCTTACTGGACGTGGATCGACCCCTTCACCATGTCCATGCCGCACGCGTACGTGACGTCGCCGGACTTCGGGAACGTCACGGCGACCTCGATCGGTTGGTTCAGCGGCAACTGCTTCTCGATCTTGTTTGCCTCGTCGACATTGACGACGACGGCCTTGGCGCACGTGTTGTCGGTTTTGCGCTCGAAGACAAACGTGACCGGCTCGCCCTTGGTGACTTTGATATCGCTCGGCTCGAAGCCATTCTCGGTGACCGAGATGGCAACGCGCTGGCCGGCGGGTGCGGGCTCGCCGGCCGTCTTCGGTTCGTCCTTTGCGCCAGTGCCTTCCTTGGCCAGGCCGCCTTCCTTCTTGCAGGCTGCGGCGGGTGCGAGAGCGGCGACGGCGATGAAGAGTAGGTTGCGTGCGATCATTGTTCTGGGTCCTTTCGGTGGGAGTCCGGCACCTGGCGTGCCTCGGCAGTAGGTACGTCGAGCGATCCAGCGGCGCGCAACCCGCGCCGCTTCCAGATCGCAAAGATCGCGGGGTACACCGTGAGCTCGAGGAGGAACGACGTGACGAGGCCGCCGACCATCGGTGCGGCGATGCGCTTCATCACGTCAGCGCCGGTCCCGGTGCTCCACAGAACCGGCACGAGGCCGATCATCATCGTGAGCACGGTCATCAACTTGGGACGGATGCGCTTGGCGGCACCCTCGACGATCGCGTCTTCCAGATCCTGGTGAGAGTTGAGGCGGCCCTCCTGGGCGTGTCGTTTGTGGGAGAGCGTGAGGTACAAGAGCATCACGACCCCGGTCTCGGCATCGAGGCCGGCGAGCGCGATGAGACCGACCCAGACGGCAACGCTCATGTTGTAGTCGAGCAGGTAGAGCAGCCAGATCGCGCCGATCAGCGAGAACGGGACGGCGAGGAGAACGATGCCGGTCTCGACGAGAGACCGCGTGTTCATGTACAGGAGCAGGAAGACGATCAGCAGCGTGACCGGGACGACGATCTTCAGCTTCTCGCGCGCACGCTCGAGGTACTTGAACTGGCCGACCCACTCGACGCGCGTGCCGGCCGGCATGACGACATCGCGCTCGACAACTTTGCGCGCGTCCGCCACGTAGTCGGCGATCGGTCGGTCGGTATCGACGAACACGAACCCGACGAGGCGGCCGTCCTCGGAGCGGATCATCGGTGGACCGGTGACCGTCTTGATCTCGGCGACCTGCGATAGCGGCACCTGTGCGCCCATCGGCGACGCGACGAGGATGTCGCCGAGGCGTTCGGGATCGTCGCGGAGCTCGCGCGGATAGCGGAGGTTGATCCAGTAGCGTTCGCGGCCCTCGACGGTTTGCGAGATGTTCATGCCGCCGATCGCCGTCTGCACGACGTCGGTGACGTCGCCGACGGTGAGGCCGTGGCGCGCCGCCTCCTCGCGCTTGACCACGACGTCGATGTAGAAGCCACCCGTCGAGCGGTCGGCGAAGGCGCTGCGCGTGCCGGGAACCGAGGCCAGCGCTTTCTCGATCTTGATCGCCGTCTCCTCGATCTCGACGAGGGTGTCGCCGAACACCTGGATGCCGAGCGGGCTGCGGACGCCAGTCGAGAGCATCTCGGTGCGCGTCTGGATAGGCATCCACCAGATGTTCGGCATGCCGGGGTACTGCAGCTTCTCGTCCATCTCGCGGATGAGGTGCTCCCACGTCATCCCGGGGCGCCACTGATCGCGCGGCTTGAGGACCACCACGGTCTCGACCATGCCGATGGGCGCAGGGTCGGTCGCGGTCTCGGCGCGTCCCATCTTGCCGAAGACGCTCTCGACCTCCGGGAACGCGCGGAGCTCGCGATCCATCTCCTGTAGGATTCGCGATGCCTCGGCGTCGGACATGCCAGGAGGTGCCGTCGGCATGTAGAGCAGGGCGCCCTCGTTGAGCGGCGGCATGAACTCGTTGCCGAGCCGTGAGTAGGCCGGGACCGTGAGGACCATCCCGAGCAGGGCGACGACGATCACGGACCAGCGATGACGGACGACGAACCTGACCACCGGCGTGTACCCGGCGATGAGCCAGCGATTGATCGGGTTCTTCTCCTCGCCACGGATGCGGCCGCGGATGAGCAGCACGGCAAGAGCAGGCGTGAGCGTGACCGCGAGGATCGACGCGAACGCCATCGAGTATGTCTTGGTGAACGCGAGCGGTTTGAAGAGCCGTCCCTCGGTGCCTTCGAGCGTGAAGACCGGGATGAACGCCACGGTGATCACGAGCAGCGCGAAGAAGATCGACGGGCCGACCTCCTGCATCGCATCGATGATCACGTGCGTGCGATCGCCGGGGCGACCGGCGTGCTCCCAGTCCTCGAGCTTCTTGTGAACGTTCTCGATGAGAATGATCGAGGCATCGACCATCGCGCCGATGGCGACGGCGATGCCACCCAGCGACATGATGTTCGCCGTCAAGCCCTGGTAGAACATCGGCACGAACGCGAGCAGGATGCCGAGGGGGATGGTGAGGATGGGGATCAGCGCGCTGCGCGCATGGAGCAGGAAGAGGAAGATGATGATGCTGACCACGATCATCTCCTCGATGAGCGTGTGGCGCAGCGTCGCGATCGAGGCGCGGATCAGCCCCGAGCGGTCGTACGTGACCTGAATGCGAACACCCTCCGGCAGGGTTCGCTGGATCTCGGCGATGCGCTGCTTGACCCCGTCGATCACGTCGAGCGCGTTCTCGCCGTAGCGCATGATGACGATGCCGCCGGTGACTTCGCCACGGCCGTCGAGCTCTGCGATGCCGCGGCGCGCGTCGGGTCCGAAGCTCACGACACCGACGTCGCGAACGAAGATCGGCACGCCGTCCTTGCCGAGCTTGATCGGGACCGTCTCGAGGTCTTTCAGGCTCTTCACGTATCCGCGTCCGCGGACGACGTGCTCGTGGCCGGCGACCTCGATGACCTGCCCGCCGACGTCCTGATTCGAACGGCGGATCGCCATCATGACGTCGTCGAGCATCACGCCGAAGGCACGCAGCCTCACCGGATCGACGACGACCTGGTACTGCCGCTCGAAGCCGCCCACCGACGCCACCTCGGCGACCCCGGGCACGCCTTCGAGGGCGAAGCGGACATTCCAGTCCTGGATCGCACGGAGCTGCGCGAGGTCGTGTTTCCCGGAGTCGTCGACGATCGCGTACTCGAAGATCCAGCCGACACCCGTCGCGTCGGGGCCGAGCGTCGGCGTTACGCCTTCGGGAAGCCGAGCTTGCGCTTCGTTCAGGTACTCGAGCACGCGGCTGCGTGCCCAGTACATGTCGGTGCCGTCCTCGAAGATCACGTAGACGAACGACATCCCGAACATCGACTGGCCGCGGACGTACTTCACGTTGGGTGCGGATAGGAGCGATGTCGAGATGGGGTACGTGATCTGATCTTCGACGAGGTCGGGACTGCGCCCCATCCACTCGGTGAAGACGATGACCTGTGCGTCGGAGAGATCCGGGATCGCGTCGAGGGGCGCGCGCCTGAGCGACAGCCAGCCCCAGACCGCGAGCCCGGCGACGAGCAGGATGGTCAGGAGCGGGTTGCGCGCGCTGGCCTTGATGACGCCGCCGAGGATCATGGCGAGCCTCCTGCTCGCTCCTCGCTCCAGATCTTCGCGGCGGAGCGGATGCGGCTCTCGGCCGCGACGAGGAAGTTGCCCGACGTCACCACGACGTCGCCTTCGTTCAGGCCGCTCGTCACCTCGACCGCATCGTCGGTGCGCACGCCGAGCGTGACCTCCGCGGGCCGAAGCCGACCCTCTCCCATGTCGACGAAGACGAGCCGGCGCGGCCCGGTATAGACGACGGCGTCGATCGGAACTTGAAGCCGCGCTCCGAGATCGATCTGGAACGCGACGGTCGCGTACATGTCCGGCTTGAGCTCGAGCCCTTGGTTGGGGAGCTCCACACGCACGCGAGCCGTGCGCGACGCGGGGTCGAGGTACGGGTAGACGTATGAGACCGTGCCCTCGTAGGACTTACCGGGCAGGTAGCTGAGGGAGACCGTCGCGCGTTGCCCCTTCGTGACGATTGTAAGGTCGGCCTCGTAGAGCTCGGCTTCGACCCATACGCGATCGAGCGCGGCGATGCGGAACAATCTCGCACCCGCCTCCACGGCCGCGCCTTCCACGACGTCCTTCTCGATGACGTAGCCGCTGGCCGGCGAGTAGAACGGCATGTTCTCCTGCGCCTCGCCGCGCTTCGCGAGCGCCTCGATCTGCGCCGCGGAGAGCCCCCACAGCTGGAGCTTCTTCTCGGCCGCCTTGAGCAGATAGTCGCCGCGTCCTCCCTCGGTGTGCGTCGACTTCGCGAGCAGGTACTCCTGCTGCGCGGCGTAGAGCTCGGGGCTGTAGAGCGTGAAGAGCAACTGCCCCTGCTTCACCGGCTGACCCGTGCGCTCCACGTGAAGCTTGGTGATCCATCCACCGAGCTTGAGCGTGACGTCACGCAGCCGGCTCTCATCGTAGGCGACGCGTCCGACCGCGCGCAACGAGCGCGTCATCGGCGTCTTCACGACCTTGCCGGTGCGGATGCCGACCTGCGTGCGGCGCGCCTCGTCGATCATGATCACGCCGCTCTCTTCCTCGTCGAACGTGACGGGCGACAGATCCATCGAGCAGATCGGGCACTTCCCGGGGCCGTCCTGTCGCACCGACGGGTGCATCGAGCACGTGTAGTGCGAGACGTCGTCCGCGGTGTGTCCGTGGCCGTCGTGCGACAGACCGGGTCCGTCGTCGCTGCGCGCGACACCCCATGTGCCGGCGCTTCCGCACGACAGCATCGCTTGACCCATGTACGGGTTCTCGAGGGTCGGGCTCTTCTGGATCCACTTCTTGAATCCCTTCGCCATCGGGCACGAGAACACGTGCCACCCGGACTGGAGGCGAGGGTCGGCGGCGGCGAGCGCGATCAGGTAGCGATTGAGATCGCCGAAGGCGAGGCGCGCGTTCTCGAGATCCTTTGCGCTTGCGAGACTCTCGGCGGCGGAGAGGCCGTGCGCGACGCAGCTCGTGACCTCCGAGGCCGCGCCAGGCATCGCAGCCTCTGCCGCGCGGATCGCCTGCGCGACTTCCCGCGCCGGGCCAGCCAGGCCGTCGACGCGATCGGCGGCGAGCTCGGCACGCAGGCGCTCGGACGCGTCGAGCGCGCGCCGGAGTGCGTCGATAGCCGCCACTGGAAACTCGGTCGGCGGAACCGCGGGCTCCTCGATCTCGGGCGGCTTCGGCGCACCGCTGCCGCCGAGCGCGCGGAGCCCCGGCGTACCGACGGTCATCTGGAATCTGGCGGAGGTGGCGTTCACGCGAACGTCGAGCGTCCAGCTGCCCGCCATGGCCAGATCGAAACGCGCCTCGTAACGACCCGCCCCCTTCGCGGCGACGGTCGCGGTGCCGCGCATCTCGGGCATCGAGCCCATCGCGGGCATGACGTGCGTGACCGTCACCGCTGCACCATCGACGGGTTTCCCGGCGCGATCGGAGGCCGTGATGACGAGCGTGTTGCCCTTCTCGCGCGGCGGATCGGGACGCAACGCGGCTTCGATCGTCAGGTCACCGGCCTGCGCTCGCACGGCCGCCGACGTCGCGCCCTTGCGCTCGCCGCTGAACCACTCGATCAGGTCGCGATGAAACACGAGACCCGCCACGAGAACCACGGTGACCAGCACCGCAGGAACGATCCATCGCTTCATGGGGCACCTCCTTCCGCCATACCGGGGACGACGCCGACCATGCGAGCGAGCGCCGCCTGACGTTGCGACAGCTGGGCGCGTGACATCTCGACTTCGAGCTCCGCCTCACGGAGCGTCTCCTCGGCGGCAACGACCGCCATGAAGTCGTTCTGCGCCGACGCGAAGCCTGCGCGCGCAGCGTCGAGCCGCGCGCGGACCGCGGGTAGGAGCGACTTCTCGTTCAGCGCGACGACCTTCTGCGCCTCGACGACCTTCTGATGCGCACGCGCCACCTCCACGCGGATCTCGTCGGCGAGCCGCTCGTCCTCGAATCGCATCTTCGACGTCTCGGCCTCCGCCTTGTCGACGGCGGCGCGTCGCTTGCCGCGTTGCAGCGGCACCTCGACCATCACGCCGACCATCCAGCGATGCTCGGGCATGTCCCACATCGAGTCGTAGCCGGTCATCAGCTCGACGTCGGGGTAATAGTCGCGCTTCGCCATCGCGATCTCGGCCTGCGCCGCGCGAATTCGAGCCTTCGCGGCGCCGCGCTGTGGCCGGCGCTCGAGCGCCATGGTCTGCAGCTCTTCGCTCGTCCCGGTGGGCACGCCAGCCAGGTCGAGCTTCGCGGGCGGTGGCGGCAGCTCGGCGTCGGGACGGCGGTGCAGCAGCCCGTTGAGCTGCGCGACGATCTCGGCACGCTGGGTCTCGAGGGCCAGGGCCTCACGCTCGAGCTCGGCGATCTCGACCTCTGCCTGGATGGGATCCTGCTGTGAGCCACGGCCGGCGACGTACTGAACCTCGGCGCTCTTCTTCATCTCGAGCATGAGCGCGCGGTGATGCTCGTTGATCGCGAGCGCTCGCCCGACGACGTAGAGCTCGTCGAACAGCTCCGACGTCATCTGCGCGAGCTCGAGGCGCATCGCCCCGATCTCGGCGGCCTCGGCCTCGGCCATGGCGAGCGCTGCTTCACCGGCCAGTCGTCGTTTGCCCGGGAATGGCAGGCGCTGGCGAAGCTCGATGCGCTGACCGAACGGCGCGTCGCCGACGACGCTCAAGGGAGCGACTTCGTACGTGACCATCGGGTCGTCGAGCGCGGACGACGCCTCGACTTCCGCAAGCGCGGCGCGCAGTCCTTGGCGGGCCGCGTCGACGCTCGGGTTGCGGGCGAGGACGTGCGCGATCAGGGCGCCGCGATCGAGTGCTTCGCCGTCGGCGAACAGCTGCGCGTCGGCGCGTTTCGACTCCGCGGCACGCGTGTCCCGACGATATTCCGTCCAGAGCGCATCGCGTCGGCGTGCATCCACGCCAGCCGAGCAGGCAACCAGTAGTAGTGATGTTCCGGCGAGGCCCCAAGACAGGGCTCGCCGTACGTGTGTCGTACGCATCGGATCCTCTCGTGCGCCACGCGAACGTGGCGCGCAGGTGGTGCCGCGGATGTCCGCGGCGCACTCACGCTCGTCGGGCAGACGAGAGGTCGCTCAGAGCAGGAGGGAGCAGTGCGAGAGGAAGAGCGGCGGTGCTCGACTTGGCGGTCGCACTTCACATGACGCGGACAGGAGCGGAGTCGCTGGAAGAGGCGATTCGACGTCCGTCACCAAGCGCGGAACAACCGCGGCGCCGAGCGCTGAGAGTGTGGTGTCCACCTTGATCCGCGGCTGCGACGCAGGCGCGCTGAGCGACTCGACGTCGCAGCAGCACGTGGCCTCGAGAGCAGGCGGCGCGTCGGACGGAACGTCGGTTTCTTCCTCGCTGCCGTCGTCGGGGCAGCAGCACGCCGACCGCATCTCCCCGTCCATGGCGCACCGGTACCACGCCGCAGCCATCGCCATCGTCGGAGACATGACGACGAGCACGACGAGGGTGATGAGGATGCGACGCACTACTACGCTCATAGTACTCCAACGAGAGCTGGCGGCAAGAGGCCTCGACTTCGGTTCCTCCGGGTATCGTCTCGACATGGCGATCACCCGTCGTGAGACCCTTACTCTGGCGGCCGGCTCTCTCATCATCGCGACCGTCGAAAACGCGCGCGGGGAGGCGCCGCCCCCGAAGAAGAAGCTCGCCCGCGCGCCCAATCCCGTCGCGCCGGGCAAGCACACACCGGTCCCGCTTGCCTTCGATCCCAACAAGCTCCCCGGATTGTCCGAGAGGCTCCTCGTGTCGCATCACGAGAACAACTACAGCGGTGCAGTGAAGAACCTGAACAAGGTCGAGCTCGAGCTGCAGAACGTCACAAAGGACACACCGGGCTACCTGGTCACGGCTCTCCGCGAGCGTGAGCTCACATTCACGAACTCGATGATCCTGCACGAGTGTTACTTCGCGAATCTAGGTGGAGGCGGAAAGGCTAGCGGCGACGTCGCGACGGCGCTGGTCACGAACTTCGGGAGCCACGCGCGGTGGGAGGAGCTGTTCCGCGCTACTGCTCTCGGCCTGGGCGGAGGCAGCGGCTGGGTCTTCCTCGACCTCAACTTCCACAGCGGCGATCTTCGTATCTACGGTGCCAGCGCGCACAGCCAGTCCGTCGCGTTCGGCGCACCTCTCCTCGTGCTCGACATGTTCGAGCACGCGTACGCGCTCGACTACGGCGCCGGTCACGCGAAGTACATCGACGCGTTCTTCGCCAACATTCGATGGGACGAGGTCGATCGCCGTTACCAGAAAGCTCGAGCGACGGCGTAGACGAACAACAGATGCTGCGCGGTCACCGTGCCGCCTTGATCGAGCGCCAGGAGCGCAGCCCGAGACGTACCGACCGCCACGGTCCGAGCTGGCGCAACAGCCCGAGGGTATCGGTCACCGACCAGTCCTCGACGATCTTGCCGTTCTCGAAGCGACTGATCGTGATGCCGTTGAACCGCACGCGACGATGTCCCGAGCGTCCCGTCACGACGAACCGGGACGTGACGCGGTTGCCCTCGACGATCTGCTCCTCGACCTTGACCTCCATGTCGTCGAGCACCGCCTTGTAGAGGTCGACGGACTGCCGCGTGCCTTCGAGGCCGCGGAACTCGAGGTCGTTGACGTGATCGACGAAGGTCGTCGCGTAGTAACGGTCGGCGGGGTCGAGGTCCTTGCCGGAGCACACACGTTCCAGCGCGCCACGGGCGCGCACGGCCAGGTCGGCAGAGTCGGCGGGGCAGATATCTGGTCTCATGCCTGGAAGAGGGACTTGCGGTTCGCGAAAAATGGGGCGCATGATGACCGTGACCGCCGATGCCGACCTTTCCGCCGCACAGGCCGGCGATCTTGCGGCGTTGAACCGATTGGTCGCGGCTCATCGCCAGGGTGTCTATCGATACGGGCTGCACGTCTGCCGCACGACGGAAGACGCCGAGGACGCCGTTCAGGAGACGCTCTGGGCCGCGACCCGAGCGATCCACACCTTTCGCGGAACCGCGTCGTCGATCGCGAGCTGGCTCTTCACGATGGTCCGGCGCGAGTGCTACCGCCTCATCGATCGCCACCGCCGCGCGCCGACACGTCTCCACGGCACCGAGGACGAGCTACCTGCAGAGATGCCCGATCCGGAGGGCGCGGTCGCGATGCGGCGGCTGACCGAGCAGCTCGCCGTCGCGCTGACGGAGCTGGATCCGATCCAGCGCGAGGTCATCCTGCTTCGCGACATTCAGGAGCTGAGCGCGCCCGAAGCCGCGGCGCAGCTCGGCATCTCCGTCGATGCGCTGAAGAGCCGACTGCACCGCGCCCGGGTCAACCTCCGCGACCGCGTGATCAGCGCTTCCGCGCCAGAACGTTGACGCCGCGGACGCCGTACTTGCGCGCGACCTTCTCCTTCGAGGTTCCGAGGAAGCAGTCGAAGCGAGCGACGACCGCCACATCGACGAAGCCGACCTGACCGAGGACCGAGATGAGCTCTCCCTCCGGGAGAGCGCCACCGATTCAACCCGTCCAGAGGTCGACGTCGCGTCGGATGCCTTCCGACAGCTCGGACTCGACAACGATGTCGCCCAGCTGGAGTCGACCGCCCGGCTTGAGGATGCGGAAGATCTCGCTGAACGCCTCGACCTTGTCGGTCGTCAGGTTGATGACGCCGTTCGAGATCACGACGTCGACGCTCGCATCGTCGATCGGCAGCGCCTGCGCGTCGCCTTGGCGGATCTCGAGCTGGTCGAGCCCGATCGCCTTCGCCGAGGCGCGCGCGCGCTCGATCATCGCTGGCGTCATGTCGACGCCGATCGCGCGGCCCGTCGGCCCGACGCGCCGCGCCGCGAGCATCAGGTCCATACCGGCACCCGAACCGATGTCCACTACCGTCTCGCCCGCGGCGAGCGGGGCGATCGCGAGCGGATTCGAGACGCCGGCGAACGCCGCGGTCGACTCCGCCGGGAGCAGCGCTAGCTCGGCGGCGTCGTAGCCGAGGAGCTCCGCGGCGTACGTCGGGCCACGGTGGAAGTGGAAATCACCGCCCGGCTCGGCGGCGACGCGCGCGTAGATCGTCGAGATCTCCGCGCGGAGCCGGATGGTGTCGAGGTCGACGGGGCAGGACGTGGCCATGGTTCCTCCTGTGTCAGAAGCAGAGGGTGGAGGCGCCTGACTGGATCCACTCGACAAGCGGACCGGCGCCGGTGACGATCACCTTGTCGTAGTTCTTTGCCTGCTCGAGGCCGCGGTGCTGGTAGCAGGGCGTACACGCCCACACCACGCCGCCCTTCTCGAGGAACGTATCGATCAGCTCGTCGAGCTTCTTGAACGGCTGGACGTGGGTGAGGTCGCACCCGCCGTCCTTGCTCAGCTCCACGCCGTCCGAGCTGAGGAAAACGGCGACCTGCATCCCGGTCGACAGCGCGGCGTTGGCGATGGTGAACCCCACCGACGACTTGTCGTCGTTGGCATTGCTCGTGATGACGACAACCAGCTTCTTGCTCTCGTTCATGGATCCTCCTTGCCCTCCCTACGAGCCGACCACAGCGGCGGATCGATGATTCAATCGATTATTTGAACCAAGTCTGAGGACCTCGCTTGACAGCCTGTGGATCCCATCGTATTCAAGGAGGTACTTGAATGTCAAGCTCAACCTCCCGGCACGCCGCCAAGCAGCGAATCTACGAGCAGTTCGCGCGGATCTCGAAGGCGCTGGCCGCTCCCGCCCGCCTCGAGCTGCTCGACCTCCTCGCCCAGGGCGAGCGTTCGGTCGACGCTCTCGCGCGCACGACCGAGCTCTCGGTGGCGAACGCCTCGCAGCACCTGCAGGTGCTCGCGGCAGCACGACTGGTCGAATCGCGTCGCGACGGCCAGCGTGTCCTCTATCGGCTGGGCGACGAGACCGTCGAGGCGCTGTGGCACGCACTGCAGCGCACCGCCGAGGCGCGGCTCGCCGAGCTCGACGAGGTCGCCCGCGCGTACCTGACGGGCCGAGACGAGTTCGAGCCGATCGATCGCGGGGAGCTGGCGCGTCGGGTTCGCGCAGGCACGGTCACGCTGATCGACGTGCGCCCGGCTGAGGAATACGAGCAGGCTCACATCGCCGGAGCGATCTCAGTGCCACTCGAGGAGCTCCCCGCATTCGTGGAGAATGCCCCCAAGAACCGGCAGGTCATCGCCTACTGCCGAGGCCCGTATTGCGTTTATGCACTCCAGGCTGTGGCTGCGCTCCGGAAGCGCGGCGTCCGGGCCACACGCTCGGACGCCGGTGTCTCCGAGTGGCGCGCCGCGGGCCTGCCCGTGGAATCCGGCAACCCGAGGAGTCAGCCATGATCTTCCGACCGTTCTATCGCTTCGAGACCGGGTGCGCCGCCTACGTGTTCGGATGTGGCGGCCTGGGTATCGCATGCGTCGTCGACCCGCAGGAGTCCGACGTCGACGCGTACATCGCGTTCGCCCAGTCGAAAGGCATGCGCATCACGCACGTGTTCGACACGCACGTCCACGCGGATCATCGCTCCGGCGGACGCGCGCTCGCCGCGCGGACCGGCGCGAAGTATTGTCTTCACCGCTCCGCCGTTGTCGGCTTCGAATTCGAGCGACTCGACGGCGGCCAGGTGATCGAGCTCGGCAACACGGTCGTCCGCGTGCTCCATACGCCCGGCCACACACCCGAGAGTATCTGCCTGGTCGTCAGCGATCTGCGGCGCGGCCCGGAGCCGTGGTTCGTCTGCACCGGTGACACGCTCTTCGTCGGCGCCGTCGGTCGTCCCGACTTGCCCGGCCACGAGCGCGACAACGCGGCAGCGTTGCACCACAGCGTCCACGAGCAGCTGCTCGCCCTTCCCGACGATGTCGAGGTCTACCCAGCGCATTTCGCCGGCTCCGCGTGTGGTGCCGGGATGAGCGGCAAGCCGTCGAGCACGATCGCATTCGAGCGCCGCTGGAATCCGTTGCTCTCGCTCGCCGAGTCGGCGTTCGTCGACGAGGTCTCGGCCGGGGTTCCGGCAAAGCCGACCGAGATGGCGGCCATCCTGCGCGTGAACCGCGGCGAAGCGCCGTGAGCACGCCGCTCCGTCTCGGCATCCGCGAGAACGTCGGGCAGTTTTCCCTGCTCGTCCTGGTGAACGCCTTTGTCGGCGCCATGGTCGGCATCGAACGCAGCATCCTGCCCGCGATCGCCGAGGAGGACTTCGGGCTCTCCGCCAAAAGCGCGATCCTGTCGTTCATCGTCGCGTTCGGTGTCACCAAGGCGCTGACCAACTATGTGGCGGGTCGCGTTTCGGACCGTATCGGCCGCAAGCCGGTGCTGGTCGTGGGCTGGCTCGTCGCGGCGCCGGTCCCGTTCCTCCTGATGTGGGCACCGAGCTGGGACTGGATCCTCGTGGCCAACGTGTTTCTCGGTGTCAGCCAGGGCCTCACGTGGTCGACGACCGTGATCATGAAGATCGATCTCGCGGGCGCGAAGCGCCGAGGGCTTGCGATGGGGCTCAACGAGTTTGCCGGGTATTTCGCGTTGGCGGCGAGCGCGCTCGCCACGGGGTGGCTGGCGAACGACTACGGGTTGCGTCCCGAACCGTTCTATCTCGGGGTCGCCTATGTCGTGCTCGGCCTCGGGCTATCCGTCTTCGTCGTGCGCGAGACGCTCGGCCACGTGAGTCACGAGTCGAGGGCGCACGGCGACGTGCCGCCAGAGGAAGCCCCGACGCAGCGAGAGGTGTTCTGGCGCACCACGCTCATCGATCGGAACCTGTCGAGCGTCACGCAGGCGGGACTCGTCAACAACCTCAACGACGGCATGGCCTGGGGATTGTTCCCGCTGTTCTTCGCAGCGGCCTCGATGAACCTCGACCAGATCGCGATCCTCGCGGCGATCTATCCGGCGACGCAGGGGCTGGGGCAACTCGCAACCGGCGCGTGGTCCGATCGGGTCGGTCGCAAGCCGCTGATCGTTTCGGGCATGTGGATCCAGGCGGCGGGCATCGCCATCGTGATCATCTCCGAGAGCTTCGCTGGCTTCGCGGTCGGCGCCGCGCTGCTCGGCGTCGGCACCGCGTTCGTCTATCCGACGCTTCTCGCCGCGATCGGCGATGTCGCGCACCCATCGTGGCGTGCGTCTTCGGTCGGCGTGTATCGGCTGTGGCGCGACCTCGGGTACGCGATCGGCGCCGTGCTCGCCGGCGTCGCCGCGGATGCGTTCGGGTTGTCTGCCGCGATGTCGCTGGTCGCCGGATTGACGTTCCTGTCGGGCGCGGTGGCCGCGGTTCGCATGGCGGAGACACTTCGACGCGTCGAGCGTGAGCAAGGTGATGAGAAGGCGCTGGTGATCCAATGAGCACCGTCCTCGTCCTCGGTGGGGGTGTCGGTGGAGTTGTTGCTGCACGCACGCTACGTCAGCGACTGCCTCGACAACACCAGATCGTCCTGGTCGTCGCGAACGCGATCACGTCTTCGCGCCGTCGCTGTTGTGGCTGCTCGCGGAGCCAAGGTCGAGCGCGGTCCACTTCTGGAGGACGAGCACGGCGCGTATCCCGCCGGCAGCTGGCTGCGCAGCCCGCACCTGTCGCTCACGACCCGTTCACCGCCCCGACGGCGCGCTCATCTACGTGAAGACCGGCCACCTCGCTCCCATCTGACGTGGCCGGATCGGCACTTGACTGAATGACTCATTCAGTTATTATTTGATACGTGCCCCGGCAGCGCGCGCCCGAACGCCTCGACGAGCTGATGTCCGCGGCGACGCGCGTGTTCGCGACCATGGGCTACCGGCGCGCGCAGATGGCGGACGTCGCACGGGAGCTCGGGGTCTCCCCCGGAACGCTCTACCTCTACGCCGAGAGCAAGGAAGCGCTGTTCGACCTCGTCGTACGCCACGGACTCGCGCCGAACCTGCCCGCGGCCGACGTGTCGCTGCCCGTGCCGACGCCTGCGCCCGGAGCGACGCTCTCGCATCTGCGAGCCATGATCGATGCGGCCGCGCGCTGGCCGCAGCTCGACCATGCGCTCCAGGCGCGCGCCCCGAAGGACGTCGGCGCCGAGCTGACCGCGATCCTGACCGAGCTGGCCACGTCGATGCGCCGTCATCGTTGGTCGCTCATCGTTCTCGCTCGCTCCGCGCTCGACTGGCCGGAACTGGCCGCCGTGTTCGTCGGCGGGCTGCGCCAGCGCGTGCTGACCGATCTCGAGGCCTATCTGCGGCGACGAATGAAGGGCGGCAAGCTACGCGCCCTTCCCGATCCGAGTGTCGCCGCCATCTTCATCAACGAAACCCTCGCGTTCTGGGTTCTTCATCGGCTCGGTGACCCTGGATACGCGGCCATCCCGGACGAGGTAGCCGAACGCACCGCGATCGACATGCTCGTCCATTCGCTGGTGAGGTCGTCATGACCCGCGAGGTCCTTCATTTTCTCCGCCACGCCCCCGCGACCCTCAGGCTCAAGAAGCAGCTCACGCACGCCGAGCTGTACGACGTCTTGATGGACCGTGCCGATGCGGCCGGGCTTGCCGCGCGCCGCGACGCGCTCGTCGAGGGTCTTCACGGTGACGTCCTCGAGATCGGCTCCGGTACAGGTCGCATGTTCGCGCGCTACGGCGCGGACTCGCGCGTGACGGCCGTCGAGCCCGACGCTGCGTTCCGCGAGCGGTCGACCGCACCGGCGAGGTCATCGCCCGCGCGCATCGAGGTCGTCGACGGGTCCGCCGAGAAGCTGCCGTTTCCCGACGCGAGCTTCGACGCCGTCGTGGTGTGTCTCGTCCTGTGCAGCGTCGGTTCCGTATCGGCAGTGCTCGCCGAGCTACGGCGCGTGCTTCGACCGGCCGGAGAGCTTCGCCTTGTCGAGCACGTGCGCAGCGACCGGCCTGTGGCCGGATTCTTCATGCGCGCGTTCAACTGGCTCTGGCGTCTTCTCAACGGCCAGGGTTGCAACATGCATCGCCGGCCGTTACCTGCGATCCGTGACGCCGGCTTCGACATCGTCGACATCGAATCGTTCAAGTTCTTCAGCCCCGGCCTGCCGGCATTCCCCATGTTGCGCATCGCCGCCCGCCTGCGAGGAAGCACCACATGACGCTACGACACTGGTTGCCACTCATCGGATTCGTCGTTCCCACGCTCGTCATCGGCTATGGCTTCGTCATTCCCCGGAGCTGCATCGCCGGCGTGAACGAGCTGACCATCGGCTTCGGAACCACGATTCTCGGCGCGTGCATGACCTACATCATCGGCCTGCGCGTCGCGACGGCGCCGCCCAAGACGTGAGGCGTTCCTCGGCGGACCGGGCGTCCGTCACGATGAGGAGGTCCGCTGCCCTTGCACACACGGAGGGGGCTCCTCCGTTCGCTGCGCGCTGGTGCACCACTCATGCTCGTCGCGAGCTCTTCGCTCGGCGCGTGGCTCTGGTCTGCCGAATGCAACGATAGGGAGAATGACCGGGCGATTCGAACGTTCACGACCATGGTGAGCGTGCTGTTCTTCCTTGTGGCGCCGGCGGACGCGCAACCGTCAGGCGAGATGCCCGGAATGGGCGGAATGATGTGTCGTGCCCGATGCACGGCGCAGCAGGCACCGTGATGATGACTCTCGCGGGTCTTCTCGCCCTGGTGGCGATCGCAACGCTACTCGCGCTGACCCTCCCTCTTCCTCGTTCGCCGTAGTCGGGTCGGTTCCGCGACATCGGCGCGGCCCTCGACTTGACAGCGGCGCTACCACCGCATCGAGTCCCTGCTTGCCTGCGGCTACATGTCCATGGCCGCCGGTACCAGCTGAACGAACGCCATCATGCCCAACGGAGCTCGTGTGCCGTACCGATTCTCGAGCTGCGCGTCCACGATACCAACAGACCCCCGCAGACCGAGGGCCGTTTCGACGTCGCCGAGCCTCGCAACCGGGTGCACGTGGCCCAGCGACACTTCGCCGACATTGAATGTCGCATCCTCCATCGGCAGCTCGAAGTCGTGGCCCGTCTTGAGCACGTACTCGGCGCGGACGAAGGTCGTTCCGAGGCGAGCCAGATCGAGCGCCGCCTCGGCAAGCGCGGCGTGCGTGACCGGACCCTCCGAAGGATCGTTGTGGCCCAGGCCAATGGTCGCTGAAAGGGATCGCCGCTCACCGAGCGCCATGGCGTGCGTTGCTGACGCAGTGGCCCGCTGCACGCTCACCTCCGGCATCGTCGGTTCCGGGCTCGCCAGATACGCGTACGATGCCTGCAAGCTCCACTGCGAGGACGGATTCACGCTCAAGCGTGTGGCGTACGAATCCGGTCGGCGCAGATCGAGGTCGAAGCGCTCTTCATCCGGTTCGCGACCGTTGAACCACGACCCCTCGAGCTTCACGTGACGCGTGAATAACCCCGCGGTCAGCACGCCGAAGCTGATGTGCGTCGAGTCTTCCCAGTGGTGACCGAGCGGCGCCATCGGATCCGGCATCGCGGAAGGACGGTGCGGGAACGCCACCGGACCGAGAGCCGGCTCGCCGGCAACGGCCGCGTACACGTCGAAGGCGAGGCCTCCGCCGAGCTCGCGCTCGTAGCGCGTGGCCGCCTCCATGATCAGATCGTGCGGGTGCTGGCGATCGACCAGCCCTTCGCCGGTCTGGAGAAGGAGTGGATACCCGTCATCGCCAAGCGTGAGCGGCTCGAGGCTGAACATGCCGCGGACGCTGAACGTCCCGCCGCCCGCAGGACGCGACGCCATCGCCATGAGCCAGTTCTGGCTCACCACTTCGCTCTCGCCGACGTCGCTGCCCTGCGCGTCGTAGCCGACGAAGATGTTGCCGTGGAACATCAGCGCCCAGCCGCCGGCCATCGCGTGGATCGCTCGCATCGGGCTGTCATCGGGAAGCCACGCGGTCCCCGAACCGTGTCGAGTTGCAGGAATGCCCAGCGGGCCGGGAGGCGGCATCTCTTCGTGTTCCATCTCCGTCGATGTCTCCGCTGTCGTGGCCGGAGGCGAAGGCGATGAATGGTTGTGCTGCGCGAGTGCCGCGCTCGGGGCCGCAAGGGCCATGACGAGGACTGGTTGATAGAGGCGCATGTCGCGTCCTTCCGTTGGCGGGGGGTCCGCTCAGCAGATTTCGAAGCGAGTTCCATGCCGAGTTCCGTGATTTCCTGGGTTACAGCGGCGCATCACGCGGGTACGAAGCCCTCAGCTCGGCGTCGAATCCGCGACTGGCTCCGCCGTCAGCGGCCGGCGCGGGTTAACGTCCGTCCGTGGCGCTTGCCCGTTCCCGCTCGACAGCCCGACGCATCGTAGTGGCCTTCGGCGCCGTCTTGCTCCTGTTTGCGCTCGCGCTTGTCGTCGTCGTCATCGGCCTCGCTCAGATCGGGGACGCGGAGCAGCAGGTAGCGCGCCTCGATCATTCGAAGCACGCGGGACACCACGCCGCGGGCCTCGCTCGCGCGCAGTACATTCATCAGGCACACACACTGCTCGAATGGAACGACGCTCATCTTCCGCATTACCTCGAGATCGCCGAGGAGGCGCGCAGGGCGACCGAGCACCTGCGCGAGCAAGTCGCGACGGAGGAAGCGGTGGCGCAAGCCGACCAGATCACGGCGCTCATCGCCGAGAGCGATCGCCGCTTCCGTGAAGTCGTACTCCCCGCCGTGGCGGCCGGCCAGAGAGAACGCATCAACGAGCTCCACCAGATGACCGAGCGGCCGGTCGAGTCCGTCGTGGCTCTGAACGAGGCGCTCAATCGATCACTCGAGGCGCAAGCGGATGCAGCGCAACAGCGAGCTGCGACGATTCGTGGGCGTGTGCAGCTCGCAGTCTTCATCTGCTTCGCCCTCGCGATCGTGCTGGCGCTTGCCGTCGGCGCGTACCTGTTGCGTTCGATCTCGCGTCCGGTCGCTGCACTCCGCGCGGGCGCTACACGCATCGGTACCGGCGACCTCTCAGCGCGAGTCGGGCTCACGGGCGACGACGAGCTCGCCGAGCTCGCCCGGACGTTCGATCGCATGGCGGAAGATCTGGCGCGTCGACAAGAGGAGCTGCTCGAGGCGCATCGTCTCGCGTCGATCGGACAGGTTGCGTCGGGGGTTGCGCACGAGATCAACAATCCCCTGGGCGTGATCCTCGGTTACGTGACGCTCGCGCGCCGCGAGGCGGCCCTGGGTGACCGCGAGGATCTGCGGATCATCGAGGACGAGGCGCGGCAATGTCAGACGATCGTCGCGGGGCTTCTCGATCTCGCGCGGCCGGTGCGGCTTCATCGTTCGGACGTGGAGCTCGGCGAGCTGGCTCGGGAAGCTGTGGCTCGTTTAGAGGAAACCGGACGCACTGGCGGCGTGGACGTGCGTATGCCCAGCGACGCACCGGTGCGCGTCGCCGCCGACGAGGGCAAGCTGAAACAGATCGTGCTCAACCTGCTGGGTAACGCGCTGGAAGCGGCGCGCGATCCGGCGGCCGCTCGGCCCGTGGTCGAGGTCTCGTGGGGGGTGCGCGAGGGCCAGGCGTGGATGAACATCGATGACGACGGGCCGGGCATCGCGCCGGACGTCCAACCCCGACTCTTCGAGCCATTCTTCACGACTCGTTCGCGCGGGCATGGGCTGGGTCTGGCGATCGCACGCACGCTCGCACGGGCCCACGGTGGCGAGGTCGAGCTCGCTTCGCGCGCCGACGGTGGTGCCCGTGCATCCGTGACAATCCCGCTCGCCGCGACCGAGGAGGTCAGGTCATGACTCGCGCGCGTGTGCTCGTCTGCGACGACAAAGAGAACTTCGTGAAGTTGTTCCGGCGCATCCTGCCTGAAGATCGCTTCGACGTGACGACGGCGATGGACGGTGCCCGAGCGCTCGCTCTGGTCGCCGCGAGCGACTTCGATGTCGTCGTCTCGGATATCCGCATGCCCGGCGCGGATGGCCTGACGGTTCTGCGCGAGGCCCGCGCTCACGATGCCGACATCGAGATCGTGCTGATGACCGCGTTCGCTACCGTGCCGGCGGCGGTCGATGCCATGCGCCAGGGCGCGTTCGACTACCTGGCGAAGCCGTTCGAGCCCGACGAGGCGCTCCTGGTCGTGGAGCGAGCGCTCGAACGGCGTCGGTTGCGCCAGCAGGCCCGTGATCTACGGCGGGCGCTCGAGGGCATCCATCGGATCGACAACCTGGTCGCGAAGAGCCCGGCGATGGTACCGGTCATCGCGCTCGTGCAGCGCGCGGCTTCGAGCGACGCGACCGTTCTCGTCACCGGCGAGAGCGGCACGGGCAAAGAAGTCGTCGCGCGCGCCATCCACGCGTCCGGTGAGCGCCGGAAGGAGCGTTTCGTCGCGGTCAACTGCGGCGCCATCCCCGAGAACCTGCTGGAGAGCGAGCTCTTCGGCCACGTAAAAGGCAGCTTCACGGGCGCCACCGCCGACCGGCGCGGCATCTTCGAAGAAGCGCACGGCGGCACGCTCTTCCTCGACGAGATCGCCGAGCTGCCCGTCGCCATGCAGGTGAAGCTCAACCGCGCCTTGCAGGAGCGCGCCGTCCGACGCGTCGGCGCGAGTGACGAGCACGCCGTGGACGTTCGTGTGATCGCGGCGACCAACGTCGATCTGAAGGCCCGAGTCAGCAGCGGACAGTTCCGGGAAGATCTCTACTATCGCCTCAACGTCCTCCACATCGCGCTGCCGCCGCTTCGCGAACGGCGTGACGACATTCCGGCGCTCGCGGCCTTTCTCCTGGAGCGGCGCGGCGCGCGGCGACTTGGCGCGCCCGAGGGTTTCACCGCCGAAGCGCTCACGGCGTTGGTCCAGTACGACTGGCCGGGCAACGTTCGCGAGCTCGAGAACGCCGTCGAGCGCGCACTCGCGGTCACCGATGGTCCGCGCATCGAGCTCGAGGCGCTGCCGGACGAGGTCGCCGCCGTGCAACGTCCGCGACTCACGCGTGGCGTCGAGAGTCAGCTCGCGTATCGCGAGGTCGTCGACTTGGCGCGCGATCGAGCTTCGCGTGAATACCTCATCGCTCTCATGCGTGAGCTGGGTGGCAATGTCACCGAGGGAGCGCGTCGTGCCGGAATGGAACGCGAGAGCTTGCACCGCCTGCTCAAACGCTACGGAGTCCGGTCGGAGGAGTTCAAGACCAAGCCGTGAGCCGATCGTCCGGCGGGATACGGGACGACCAGCCAGACGCTGATGATGCAGGGCACCAGCACTCCGACGAGAAGCCCTGTGGTGGAGCGATTGTCCATGAACGGCGCCACGAGCTGCGTTCCGATCGCGCCCGCGACCAGAAGCGCCAGCACCATCAGAGCCGAGGCGCGGCCGAGCTGCGCTGCGGGCAGATCGAGCGCCTCGCTGAACGCGGCTGGGCCACGCACGGCGAGCGCCGCGCAGAACACGAACCAGAACACGGCGAATCCGGCGAACGGAATGTCGACGACCAAGCTGACGCCCGCCATCGTCGCGGACGCCGAGAGCTGGACCCATGCGCCGATCTGGACTGCGCGAGGAGGTCCGACCCGCGCGCTGATGCGGCCGGCTTGACCGGCGATGACGATGAACGCGACGACGCCGATCACCTGGAGAGTTGCGAAGGCGGACGGACCGCGGCCGAGCGCGTGCGCCATCAACTGGGGCGCGCTCGCGATGAACGTCAAGAGCGCACCCATGCTGAAGGCGTGCGATAGCGCCAGGCGCAGGTACCGGCGGTTCGTCAGGACACTCGCGTACGTCGACACCACAGCGCGATCGAGGCCAGGAAGCTCGCGCGGCGCTGCGCGGAACGCGAAGGGACTCACGGCCAGCGTGAGACCACCCACGATCCAGAAGGTGCTGCGCCAGTCGGAGTACTCGAGCAACACAGCTCCGAGCACCGGGCCTGCAGCCGGCACGATCGCCTCCACCATGGCGATTGCCGCGATACCCCGTACGGCGTCGGGCCCTGAGAGCGTGGCGCGCACGACGCTCGGTGCGACGACGGTCGCGGCACCCGCCGCGAAACCTTGAACGAGGCGCATCGCGACGAGCGCCTCGATGTTGGGCGCAAGAGCAGCTCCGACACTCGCGGCGGTGAGAAGCGAGACGCCGACTCCGACCGTCCGCCGTGGTCCAATCCTGGCCATCAGCTCGGCCCACGCGAGCTGCGAGGCGGCGAGGCCGACGAGGAATACCGCGACCGTCGCCTGGGCCAGCTCGACGCCGATGCCGAAGCCCGTCTGCAGACGCGGCACGGCCGGCAGGTAGAAGTCCATCGCCAGCATGCTCGTGCAGGTCACGAGCGCGAGCGGAAGGACGGTACGGACGGTCGCTGCTGACATGAAACTGCGGGAAACCGCAGCTTAGTCGAGCGGGCCGAAGGCTCTAGAGCCGACCGGCCACTCATCCACATGAGCCCGAATTTGCTTGGTCTGCTGACCCTATCCGTGCTGGCCGCGTGCGGCAGCGATCCGGGCGGTGACGTCGCCGACGCGCCCGAGAGCCTCGACGGCTCGGTCGATGGCGCAGTCACGCCCGATGGGCCGTCCGTGGTGCCGCTGTGCGAAGGCGCCGAGGCCAGCGACGATTTCGAGCGAGCGTCGCTCGGCGCGTCCTGGATAACATGGGTCAACTCTCAGTGCTCGATCGCGAACAACAGCGACCTGGCGCAGGCGTCGGCCAACAACTGGTGCTACGCCGTTTACAGCACGACGTTCGCTGCGGATCAGGTCTCCGAGGCTGTGATCTCCGTCGACAAGCCGGCGGGCATCTTGACGCAGGTCTTCGTTCGCCAGCAGCCGGTCGGGACACCCAGCGGCAATGGCGCTCGCTATGGCTTCCACTACAACGCCGACCCCGGCGATGCTCAGTGGGAGATCAAGTACGACGGCGTGATGACCGCCGAGACTCGCGTCTGGACCAATGCCACTGCTGGGGCGCCTGTTCCCGGCGACCGGCTCCGCATCGAGGTGCGCGGCACGGATCCGGTCGAGATCCGCGGGCTCCACAACGGAGTCGAGATCTTGTCGGTCGTCGATTCGGTGCCGCAACGCATCGCGGTCACCGGGCATTCAGGTGTCGTCGAGCGCAACGCTGGCGGCACCAGCGCGTCTCCCAACAGCCCGGTGTGGGAGAGCTGGTGCGGCGGCGCGTTACCTTGAGGACGTTGGTTGTTCGTCCTACGGCACCACCTGGATCGTCCGCGTCGCGCTTGCCGTGGCGTTGCCGTCGTTATCGGTCGCGGTAACGACGAGCGTGCGCGTGCCGGTGACGGCGCTGGAGGAGAGATTGAGGTCGATGCCCCAGGTGTTTCCGCCGAGGTTCGACAACGTGTAGTAGGTGGTGCCCGATGGCGACGTCCACGCGAGCCGGACCTGGACGACCTGCTCGTCGTCGGCGGCGGTGCTGCGCACCTGGATCTGCGCCCCGCGACGTACCTGAGCGCCCTGCGCCGGCGAGTCGAGACTGACGGTCGGTGACGAGTCAGGCGGCGGCGGTGGCGGCGCACTGCCGAGAGTGATCGACCGCGTCGGCGTAGTTGCCGTGTTGCCGGCGGCGTCACGCGCGCGCACCGCCAGCGATCGAGCGCCGGTGCCGACGTTGAATCGCCAGGTCGCCGTGCCACCGCTGAAGCTGCAGGTGACGCCGCTCGGTGGCGACCCGCAGTTGACCGTGACCTGACCCGACGGCTGCGTCCACAGCAGATCCACGGACGTGACGCCGACGTTGTCGGTGGCAGTGGCTGTGACGGTGAGCGGCGTGTTGGCAGGAGGCGTCGCACCATCTGCCGGCGCGGTGATGGCGACGGCGGGCGGCGCGCTGTCGCCGGGCGGCGGAGGCGGCGGGGGCGGGGGCGGTGTGCCCGCGGGGCCAAGGGTCGCGAAGAGGTGTTGCACGGAGTTCTGCGTCGAGCCGCCGCACGTGCATTCCCGCGGCGAGCTCTCCCCGCACTGCGCGTTGACGTCCTGGAACGACTTGGCGCCGCAGCCCGAGAGATACGTCATCGGGTCCTTGCACAGGTACTCGTGATCCATGCCGAGCGAGTGGCCGATCTCCTGCGCAGCGACCTCGCACTCGGCCTGTACCGACGAGAAGACCTGCGTGAACGTGAAGACGATCGACCGCTCGACGACGGAACAGTCATTGTTCATCGGCGACACTCCGCCGACGCCCGCACCCATCCCGACATCCTGCGGTCTACCGCCCATGACGGATTCGATGTGCACGGTCGAGCCTGGGTCGACATCGGTGACCTCGACATCGAAGCGTGCGAACTGTTCGCGCACGCATGCGAGGAGCTGCGCCCGTTGCGCAGCGGTGCCCTCGTATGCCGGCACGGCGGAGGTTTGCGACGGAATGCTGGACCGATTCGTCGAGGAGTTGTTGTTGCCCGGCACGTACGTGCCGCCGTTCATGTTGAGGTAGATCACCCGATGGACGGGGGCCGCGATCCAGCCGACCTCCGTGTCCGATTCCTCGGCCGCGCTGGGTGTGATGACGTAGATCCCGCGCGGAATGCTGGCGGTGTCATCGAGGTCGACCTGCGGCGCCGTACTCTCGACGGTTACGTCCGTGCATGCGCAGACCATGAGAACAGAACCGATCCAGAACACGCGGGCAGCGAGCTGCATGACGACCTCCCGTGGTGTCTCTCCCTGGCGAGAGGTCGTTCAGCAAGACGCGGGCCGTGCAGCACGACCAAGGTGCGCTGCGCGCAGCATCCGCGAATCGCTCGAGACACACATTGTCGCTGCGACAGCTTCGCGCAACCGAGGTTCGGCTGACTGCGACAGACCCGCGCGACGGTGGGGGGAAATCCGGGGCGCTTCTCCTCGATGCACGGAGTCGACGACGCGACGGCGTGCAGTCAGTCAGGAGTCAGTCAGTACGTGCCGGAGCCTGTCAGTGTCATGGGTCTCGGAACGCGTCCGCGTCGACGTCGTGCCGGCGGAGCAGCCGGTGCAGGCTCTCGCGCACGATGCCCGCGCTGCGCGATGCGTGCGTCACGCTTCCACGATGGCGTTGCATCAGCCCGAGCAAGTACTCGCGCGTCGCCCGGAAGCGAACGACTTCCATGTACTCGTCGTACTTCAATGTACTGAGCGTGGCGAGCTCCGCCGCCCCGGCAAGGTCCGTGGCACGACGGCGATCGACTTCCGCGGTCACGAGCTCGAGCACGCGGGCGGGCTCGGTGTTGACGTCGATACGCACGACATCTGCGGACTCTGCAAGCAGCTCGCCGGCCGCGACGATCGCCTGGAACCGACCCGTAGCGACGAGGACCGCAGCGCGCATTCGATCGAAGCAGGTGATGACGGCGAAGCGGCCGCTGAGGGCTTCGCTGAAGCGGCGGCACACGGGCGGCGGCCCCGCGATGAGCACGCACGGCTTCATGCGTCGCTTCCTGAGTGCAACGGATGCGCCCGACTACGCGGCGTCTAAGGGGCCGAGATCACGCGGTTGAGCGTGATGAGACCGATCACTAGTAACCCGAACCGTCACACCCGCCTCCGTCGTCGACTCCGCCAGCGAGGGCTGCACGAATGGCGGCGAACAGGACCGGCGGCGATACGGGCTTGGCGAGCGCGGCGCAGACCCCGGCGAGCTTGGCCAGCTCCAGCACCCGATGGGTCAAGGAACCGCTGACCAGGATGACGGGCGTCGAGCGTCCCCGCCCGGCAATGGCAGTCGCGAGATCGAGGCCGTCGGGCCTGCCAGGGCCGAGATCGAGGTCCGTGACAACGAGATCGACCAGGTCGGCGTCGAGTCGCTCGAGCGCGCTGCTCGTATCGGTGACCACATCCACGATGTCGAACCTCCGGGACAGGATCCGGACCATCGCGAGAGCTGCATGTGGATCGTCCTCGACGAGAAGAAGGCGGATCACCGTCTCGCCTGCTCGCGTGGAGCCATCGCGTGCTGTGAACGCTCGCGCATCTCGTCGATGCTACTACTGTCCACGGTGTTCCTTCCTGGCCGCGCGTGACTCTTGTGGTCACGCGTGAGGCTGAACCTGTGGCTTCGTCGGTCACACATATTCTGGCGACCGCATGGTGACGATCGTGGGTACGGCAGCCATGATGCGCGGCGTGCGAGGGTGGTCGTGCGCGCCGAGGTGCCTTCGATCCTCCCTCAACCGCGCGTGCGGCCGCTCTCGCACTCCTTTGTCCTGCTCAGAAGACTCCGGCCAGCGCGAGCCCTTGCCCGAATACGCCGAGCTGCAGTGAGCGGCTGGCATGCCCGGAGTGGCCCGACGCACGCTGCGGTGATCCCTCCGTGTAGAGCAACAGCTGGATCCCTGCCAGGCCGGCACCGACGACCCATGCCGTCTCCATCTCCGGCCAACGTGGAGTCACGCCATCCTCGGCGGGTACCACCGATAGTCCCTTTGCAATCGCCGCCGCCGCGATCGTCGCACCGAGTACGCGATGCTGCGCGGTGAGTAGCTCGTGCTGCGTCGGATCTCCGTGCTGCGCGTGAAACAGAAACGTGGCGCTGGTCGCGAGCATCCCTGCGGGCAGCACGAGTCCCCATGACCAGTGCTCGAGCCAATCCGCTTCTGCCGCGAGATCCACGCCGCCGGCTGCCAGCAAGAGCCCGCCGAGCAGCATGTGCTGTCGCGTTTCGGCTTTGTAGTTCGTCGGCGCCGCCTTGCCGTGCAGTAACGGATCGATGGTGAGGAGAGCACCGGACGCGATCACCACGCCAGGGACGACGTAGCGCACACGCGGTTCGGTGAAGGCACCGACGTCTTCCAGCAACAGCGCACCAGATAGTCCGAGGATCGCGCCGCCGTAGATCTTGTGGACCGCCGTGGAGCTCAAGCCGAATCCCCGAGGGGGATCGCCCGTATCCGCACCGGCGTCTCCAATCCAGCGGCAGACCAGCAAGGATACGGTGAGGGCGAGTAGCGTTGCGCGGCCGGCGAATCGAGCACGTTGTCGGGCGATCATGTCGACCAGCATCGCCACGCACAGCCGGGTGCGCTTGAACGTTTCGGCTGTCCCCCTCAAGGGGGGGCGATGTCGTCGAGGACAACCTCCGACGCGAGACGCGCAGCCAGGGCCAGGTACGTCAGATGTGGGGCGATGCTCGCCGGGGTATCCGTCGCACGATGGATGTGCGGTGACGTGTCGCCGCCGACGTATTCCTCCGTCAGACCGACCGCGTCGAATCCGCGCTCGCGGAATGACTGATGGTCGGTCCCGGTCGTCGACGTGACCGAGATCGACGCACCAAGGCGGACGGCGGCCGCACGCCATCGGCTCTCGAGCGCCGGCGGCGGAAGCTCGAGCTCGAAGACACGGTCGCCGTCACTATCCCACGCGACCTGATCGATCGTGTAGACCGCCTTGACATCGGCGGGCGTGAGCGTCTGCGCATACGCCTGGCTCCCTATCAGCCCACTCTCCTCCTGATCGAAGAGGGCAATCGTCACCGGTGCCGCACGGCAGGGTGATTCTCCGACGAAGCGCGCAACCGCGAGTACGGCGGCGACGCCGCTGGCATTGTCGTTGGCGCCCGGACCTACCGCGGCGCTGTCGAAGTGCGCTCCGATGACGATACGCGGTGCGGCGCCACCCGTCGGCGGCATCGTGGCGTGCACGTTCGCGCCTCCGCTGTAGGCGTGTTCTTCGGCCTGCCATCCGAGGAGCTCGAGTTGCGCGAGGAGATAGGCGCGCGCACGATCGCGCTCGGCGGGCGAGGCGCGGGGTGTTGCCGCCAGCTCGGCGACGGCGTTCTCGACGAACGCTGCAACCCACGGCGCATCGGTCGACGGGCGTGTGCAGGACGCGGCGTCAGACGCCTCGTCGTCCGCGCTCGAGGCGCCGCAAGCGGTCAAGGTAGCCACTAGCATGTTGAAGCTGCGCCGCATCTAACGAACCTCGAGGGCTCCACCGTGCATGCCCATCGGACAAGAGAAGCCGAGCTCTCCGACGGCATCCAGGACGAGCGTCACGGCGACGGGCGCACGCAACGGAAGGTCGCGTTCGACACGTCGGTCTTCATCGAGAGAAAGGATCACGTGATCCACGCACGAACGCTCGACCGTACGCGTGAACACCAGCGTGATCGTCTCGCCGACGCGTCCTTCGACGCGATTCGGTCGGAAGCCCTCGCCGGTGATCTCGATGTCGACACGCCGAGCATTCCGCGGCGGCGGCGCTTCGTGAGCACGCCCCCATGGACGGTGGGCTGCGCAGGCGCACACGAGTAGCGCGGTCAGCAGCCAGCGGAGCGTGGCGACCATCGAATACGTACGTACTGAGCACGGACCGCGACTGCGATCAACTGTGGCTTCCGCGGTCACACTACCTTCTAGGACCTTGCGCGGCGGCGGCTGGCTGTCGCACCTTCCGCGGATGCACGTATGGGCGAAGACTCTCGCGGCTGGTGCCCTCGTCGCGATGGCGGCGTGTGGCGACAACCAGCAGGCTCCAGACGCACCAGTCGATGCGGCGTGTGTCCCCATGACGCCGCCGGCGACCGATTGCAGTGATGCGTGCTTCGACGCGGACGGCCCGCGCACGCTCCTGGCGATCGACCCGTCGGAGATCAACATTGCGACGCCTCCCGCGGGGTCGCGGCCGGTGCGCATCGCGATCTTCTATACGGTCGCGCCACAAGCCACGTCCGACCATCGCGACGCGGCGATCATGGCGATGCGACGCATCGTGAACGACACCAACAGCATCCTCGTGCAGTGCTCGATGCACGTGGAGGTCGAAGCGGCGCAGGTGGTGGTCCTGCCGGCGCGCCTCCTCGATCTCGATGGCAACGCGCCCGGCTCGTTCGGGGGACATCCTCCGCCCGGCACACCCAATCCCGATCTGTTCGACTACCAGCAGAACGAACGGCTGACGGCGGAGTCGCTGGAGCTGTTCCGGTTCGGCAAGGAGCACTCGTCGAAGAACTCGATCGCCGTCTTCACGGTGAGCCGCATCGTCTACTACTCCAATCAGGAGCTCGAGGAGCCCGGCCCCGGCGGGCTCTCGAACCCGCCGAACATCTATCACCACCCGGACGACTATCCGTATCGCAACTCGGTTCTGCTCGTCCCGGAGTACGGCGCGTGTGGCGCGCTCCCCGGCCTGCCGGACGCTCGCACGCTCGCGCACGAGCTCGGGCACATGTTCCTCAACAGCGGCGGCCACTCGACCGAGTTCCGCAATCTCATGAACGACGGCACGCGGCTCACCTCGGCGCAATGCACGCGCATGGGGGACGTGCTCACGGCCCTCTACGGAGCCGCCGAGGTTCCCGATCCCGGGCCGCCGTCGTAGCTCATGGACTGACGGCGAGCTCGCCCATCATTCCGCGCTCGGCATGCTCGAGGATGTGGCAGTGAAACATCCACCGGCCGGGATCGCCCATTCGAACCGCGAACGAGACCGTGGTGGAGCGCGGGACGTTGACCGTGTCTTTCCAGGCGAGCGGCGTCGCGATGGAACCGTCGGAGCCGACGACCTGGAACGACATGCCGTGCAGGTGGAACGGGTGATCCATCTCGCTGTCGTTCTCGATCTCCCAGATCTCGATCGCGCCGACGGCGGACGGCACGATGGTCACGTCGGGGTAGACCTCGTCGTTGATGAGGAAGACGGGCGACTGCGGGTTGCTGTCGTCCTCGCGCAGCACGAACCGGCGTCGCGTCGTATCCCCGGCGATCGGAATCGCCTCGATCACTCCCCGCGGAGCCATGGGATCGCCGGACGAGACCGTCGCGCCGAGTGAAACGGTGACGAGGTCGATCGGCCCGGGGTCCGGGATGTCGTGCCCTCGATCGTAGTGCACGGTGCGGAGCACGACTTCGCCGCCCGGAGCGGACGGCAGCGTGACCAGAAGATCGTATCGTTCGCCAGGCGCTACGACGAGTTGCTGTACATCGTACGGCTCGTTCACCGGGCCACCGTCGGTACCGATGACCCGCAGCGGTCGGCCGTCGAGATCGAGGTTGAAGTACCGGCCGTTGGCCGCGTTCACGAAACGCCAGCGCTCGATGCTACCGGCGGCAGCCGTGACATGTGCATCGGGAACACCGTTGACGAGCACCACGTTGCCCTGGCGACCGAGCATGAGGTCGAGCGTGTCCGTGTACGTCGACAGCTCGCCGGAGGCGTCCAGCTTCACGTCGTCGAGCACGAACACCCGGTCGGCCGCGACGACCGGACGGGTGGCGCCGTGCACGAGGATCGGGGCGTAGAGCCCGCGCTCGATCTGCACGTCACCGTGCATGTGCGGGTGGTACCAGAAGAGCCCTTCGTCGACGAGCGTCATCTCGTAGTCGTAGGTGCCCCCGGGTGGAATCGGCATCTGCGCGACCGGCGTGCCGTCCGCGGCGTTCGGCACGCGGAGCCCGTGCCAGTGGATCGTTGTCTCCTCGGGCAACTCGTTGCGAAAGTGCACGACTACTCGATCGCCGAGCTTCGCTTCGAGCATCGGCCCCGGCACGGAGCCTGCCGAGCCGGGATCCGCCCCGTCTCGAAAGGCCCAGACCTGCGCGGTCTTGCCGTCGAGGTACTCCACCTGCGCCGGGGTCGCCACGAGCATGACCTCGACGACATCTGCGGCGGGGTCGAGGTCGGTCAGCACCGAAAGCGCCGGGGACCGACCTGGCGGTTGCGTGTTGTCGCCACACGCGCAGGCCATGGCCAGGCCGATGACGGCTCCGAAGGAGCAGGGGTACTGACCAGACACAGCGTGGATCTTCCGAGAAGGACTCGCGAGCGGCAAGAGGGGCTCTACTCACCAGTGTGACCAAATCTGTCACTCTTGACGAGCGTCGGACCGTCGTGGGAGGTAGCGATCATGAACCGCGTCTCCCTCGCGTCCGCCATCACCGTCGCCCTCGTCGCCAGCGCGTGTGGATCCGAAGGCCACGGCGGCGGCGCCGGCCCCGCTGCCCCCAGCAACCTCCGTGCGTCGCTGGTCAGCGGCGGCGCTCACCTCCAGTGGGACGACAACTCGGACGACGAGACCGAGTTCGTCGTCATGCGCCGGGCCATGAGCGCGACGTCCTACGAGTCGGTGGCGACCGTCCCGTTCAACACGGTCCAGTATCACGACGCCGCGGTCACCGCGGGCACGACGTACCTCTATCACGTCATGGCGATGAACGAGGACGGTGAGAACGTTTCGAACGAGATCACGTTCGCGGTGCCGTGATCCTCACGGCACGGCGCCGCTTCCGCGCTGCACGTACTGGCGTTCCAACCACCACGTGATGAGCGCGATCTCACTGCGCGACGCCTCCATCCCGTTCTCGACCATTCTCCGTATCACCGTCTTCACCTCCGCCTTCGTCTTCGGCGGGTTCGCCGCGACCTCGGAGAGCTCGTGGCACTCGGAGCACCGGCGCTCGTAGGCAGCGCGAGCGCGCGCCGGATCCACGGCTGGCGCAGCAGGCTTCGCAACCCCGGCATCGGGATTACCAGCGTCGCCGGAAGGGCCGCCGGCATCGATCGGTGACGGCGCGTCAACGCCGCCGCCGTCGGCAACACCGGCGTCGACGATGTCGCCCCCGGCGATCTCTTCGAGCGTCTCCTCCTGCGCCTCCTCCGCCGCGCGTCTCGCTTTCATCGACCGCTGGAGGTCAGGCGTGATCGCGATGAGATACGCCGTGGCCGCGTAGAGATGGTCATCGTTCATCGCGCCGAAGATGGTTGGCTTCTCGCCCATGCGCTCGACGGTCGTCCACCAACCTTGTGGCGTGCGAGGGCGATCGAGGATCGTGCGGAGGTCGTGACACGCGGTGCAACGATCGATCAGGACATCGCGTCCGGCACGCAGGGTCTTCTCCGTCGCGAGGGCCGCGAGATCGACGTCATCGGGGAGTCCGGCGTTCGGCAGCAAACGCGCGACCCGCTCCTGACTCGCGCGGCTGAACGGGTCGCCACCCGGCGCGCCATGCGCGAGCGCGTGCTCGCGGAGAAACGGAGGAATCGACAGGACGAGCATCAGCACGGTGCAGAGGAGGATTCCGGTCCCGAGGAACGGCATCCATTCCTCGAAATGCCGGAAGAACCGCATGATCGAGATCTTCAGCAGCAGCAGGAATCCGACGGTGACACCGAGGAGGATGTGGACGACGGTTCGCGCCGGGAACTCGACCTGGTAGGTCCACAGGCGCGGCACCATCTTCCACATCATCGCGAGGTAGAGCGCCGCAAAGGCGTAGCCAAGCCCGCGATGCAGCCGCATCGCCCACCGGGGCGCGGCGCTCGTACGTGTCGTCTTGTCGTAGGGATGCCCCCACAACCGGTACATCAAGACCGTCGATGCGAGGCCGATGAGGAGAAAGGCAATGCCGGCGACGACCGTCCCCGGCAGGAAAATGCCGGCGGCGAGCGCAGGCTGCATCTCAGTGCTTGTGCTCGCCGTGGCCGCCGTGCGCGTCGTGGCCCGGCATGCCCTCGTGCGCGCCGCCGGCCATCGAGGCGTCGAACGCGTCGGCCCATGCGGCGATCAGCGCCAGGTCGTCCGCGGGCACCGAGCCCGGCTTGCCCTTCGGCATCGTCGCCTTGCCGCCTCCGATGGCGAGAGCCTTCCGGATGCTCGCCGTGATCTCTCCGGCGTGATGACCGCCGAAGGGATACTTCGTCATGTCGAAGTGCTCGAGCGTGGACTTCTTGGCGCCGCGCTTCCCCTGGACGTGACAGCTCGAGCAGAACTTGTCGAACGTCGGCTTGGCCTTCTCGAAGGCGGCCGTCTCGGCGGCGAGTAGCTCCGCCTTGATCTGCGCCGGATCGGGCTTGGGAGGCTCGGGCGCGGCATCGGGCGCTTGCGCGACGGGCTCCTCGACAGCGGCGTCGGGCTCGGCAACTGGCTCTGGTTGTGGGTCAGGAGTCGTCGGCGGCGTGGACGACGATCCCGATCCGCACGCGGCGAACAACGCGAACGACAGAGAACAAGCAAACCTACGCATGCTGCTTCCTTTCAGGTCTTGATGTTGTCGCGCGCGAGGTCGTCGGCGGACGCCTCCATCGCGACCGTCCCCCGCGGATGATCGAACCAGCCCGGATCGTCATCGCCCGACAGCTTGTCGCGCACCTTCACGATGGTGAACATGCCGCCCATGTCGATGAGGCCGAACGGGCCGTTGCCGCCGAGCATCGAGATCGAGTTGTCCGGCAGCTGCATCTTCATCATGTCGCCCATGCCCGTCTGTCCCATCGTCATGTACCCGGGGACCACGCGGCTGACGCGAGCGTCGACCCCGCGTACGTCGGCGCCGATGAGGTTGGGCGCGTCGTGACCCATCTGGTTCATCACGTGGTGGGTCATGTGGCAGTGAAACGCCCAATCTCCGGGCGCATCGGCGACGAACTCGATCACCCGCGCCGAGCCAACCGGAACCAGGACCGTCGTCTCCGGCCAACGCGCGCTGCGCGGTACCGGACCTCCATCCGTCTCGGTCACCTCGAACGAATAGCCGTGAAGGTGGATCGGATGGTGATCCATCGGGTTGAGGTTTCCGAGGCGGATGCGTACGCGCTCGCCGAGCTTCGCCACGAGTGGCTCCGTCGCGGGGAACGCTTTGCTGTTGAACGAGAGTACGTTGAACTCGTTCATCGCGAGCGGGTTCGGCCGGCGGGCGCCGATCGGGATCTCCCACTCGTGGAGCATGAGCGAATAGTCACGGGCGACGGTGGTATCGCGTCGACGCGGATGGACGACGATCATGCCCATCATGCCCAGTGCGATCTGGGTCATCTCGTCGAAGTGCGGGTGGTACATGAACGTCCCCGGCTTCACCATCGGGAACTCGTACTTGAAGGTCTTCCCGACGGGGATCACGGGCTGGTTCAGCCCCGCGACACCATCCATGCCGTTCGGCAGGAACACGCCGTGCCAGTGCACCGACGTCGCCTCCGGGAGCTTGTTGGTGACGTAGATGCGGAGCTTGTCACCCTCGACCACCTCGATGAGCGGACCCGGCGTTCGACCGTTGTAGCCCCACGCCTCGATCCTGAGGCCCGGCGCGATCTCGTGCTCGACCGGCTCGGCGACGAGGTGGAAGATCTTCCATCCGCCCTTCTTCTCGAACGGCAACGTCGCGCCGTTCGGCATGACCACCGGCGTGTAGGTCTCGCCGGGGACCTTCAAGCCCTGGGTGAGCTTTCCCGTACCGATCGGCGCGCCCATCGTGTGCGCGCCGTGGCCGGGCTGGTTGGGCTGCGCCGCGGCGAGACGCGCCTTGGCAAGGAGCGCCGCGCTGGCCGCGGCGCCGGTCTGGAGCAGCATCCGTCGAGTGATCATGGCGTCCTCAATGTTCCGCAGCCCCGCCGCTTTCGGCCGTGACCGTGGGCTCGTCGTTCATCATCGTGGGCATACCGCCGCGGCGAAGCGCGCGCGCCGACGCGTCTGCGTTGTGGTAGCGGCGCAGCGCGTCGATGTACTGGCGCCCGGCCTCGACGAGATCGCGTCGCGCGATCAGCAGCTCGAAGGTGGTCGCGTTCATCGCGTTGTACTGCTTCAGCGTCTCGTCCAGAACTTCCTGACGCAGCGGCAGGATCACGTCGCGGAAGTGGCGCGCCTCGGCATATCCCTCGAGCACGCGTTGCCGCGCGGCTCTCGCTCGCGCTCGAAGCGTGATGGCCGTCGCCGTGGAGACGTTGCCGGCGCGACGCAGCTCGGCATTCGCGCGTGCGCGTGCGCCTTGCTGCTGGTTGAAGAGGGGCAAGCCGATCTGGATCGCAGGGCCGACGCTCCATTCCCCGTCCTCGGCGCGCGATCCGGCCACGCCTACGCCGAGCTCGGGTAACCACGAGCGCAGACGAGCCAGACCCACGCGGCCAGCGGCCGCATGAGATTCTGCACCGAGCGCCTCGAGCTCGAGACTCGCGGCGACCGCGTCGCGCTCGAGTGAATCGAGCGCCGGTGCGGCAGCGGGGACGTCGTCCAACCTGCCAGCCGCGGTCCACTTCGTGGCGTCTCCGGTGAGCCCTAGTAGCTCGTTGACCGCCTCCCGCGCGACCTCGACCTCGACCTGGGCGCGCCCGAGCTCGACGCGTGCTTGCTCGCGCTGGTCGCGCTGACGCGCGAGATCGAGCGCCGTTGTATTGCCGGCCGCGTACATGCGTTCCGTGATCTCCGCCGATGCGGAGGCAGCCTCGAACGAGGTCTGGCGCAGCTCGAGGTGCTGCTGCGCCGCGACCGCGTCGTTGAACGCGACCTCGACGTCCGCCACGAGATCCACGGTCGCCGCCACAGCGCGGGAGCGTGCCGCACGGATGTCGGCGTTGGCGATGCCCCGGCGCTGCCCGAGCTGCAGGAGGTCGAGAATGTCCTGAACGGCAGAAATCTCTGTCTCGGTCTCGCCGCCGAACATGCCTTTGAGCTCGAGATCGATCTCCGTCGGTGCGAGCACGGTCGCACCGGCGATGGCGGACGCAGCGATGCCCAGCTGGTCGAAGCGCGCTTGTAGCTGCGCGCTGTTCGCGATCGCGATCCGGACCGCGGCGTCGCGCGAGAGCGGCTTGCCGAGAAGATCGCGAACGGCCGCAGACACACGCGCGTCGGCGGTGCCCGACCAGGACGCGCGGACGCCGATGCGCTCGTCGATCTCGCGCTGCACGGGCCCGAAGGTCGTCGCGCGAGAGGGCACGCAGGCACCCAGTGCGGCCGTGACCAGCAGCGCTCCGAGTCGCGAGATCACGATCCTCCCCCGTGTCCGCTATGGTCCACGGGTGCCGGTGGTGGAGGCGGCGCGGGGGTGACCGGCTTCTTGGGCGGTGGCGTCTTGGCCGGTGGCTTCTTCGCGGGCGGCTTCTTCGGAGGCTGCGCCGTTGGCTCCGGTGGTGGCGGTGGTTGCGTCGCCGGCTCCGGTGCGGGCGGTGTTGGCATCGTGTGGCCGGCATGCGGATCCACCGGTGCGCCATGGCCGGCATGCGGATCGGGCTCGCTCGTCGCGGGCGGCGACGGCGGCTCGACCACACCTGGACGAAGTGCCGGCGGCGGACCGGCGAGCCGTCCGGCCGGCGCGTCGGGGTGAGCCGGATGACGCGCATCGACGGGCGTCACACGCGGCGCGCACGCGATCGCGAGCACGAGCCAGCCAGAGACGAGGACGCGCATCAGTGCGAGCCCATTGCGCACGTCCCCGAGCCGAGATGCTGCGCGTGCATGCGCAGCTCGCTCTGCAGCTTCGCGACGTCGGCCCCGCCTGAAACGAACACGAGCTTTGCGCCTCCGTCGATGTCGCTCGTCTCCGCCTTCGAGTGAACGGAGATCATGCCGCCCGCGTGACCCGCGTGCTCGCCGTGGTCCATGCCCGCGTGCTCACCTCCTTCGCCACCTTCACCGCCCGTCGCACCTCCATGTCCAGCATGTCCCGAGTGATCGTGACCGCCCGCCTCGGCGCCCGTCGGCAACGGTCCCATCTTACCGTGATGATCGTTGTGCATCGAGGCCATCGACGCGACGCGCTTGCGCAGGTCGGCGACGTCGCCGGTCGTGACGAACACGAGCGCCGCGCCGGTGTCGGTATCCTCGACCGTCACCGACGTGCCCGGTACCTCCACCGGACACGACGGATCGCCCGCAGCTGTGTCACCAGCGCTCGTTGGCGATGGCGTGGTGGTACCGGAGCTGGAACCGCCGCAGGCGGCCAGGACGAGGGCCACCGAGGCCGTGAGTGCAGTGATGCCAATTCGGACGAAGGAAAGTGAGCGCATGCTCCCGTGCCACCGAGCAAGTTGCGGACCAATGTAATCGCAAGCCTGACGCCATCCTCCACACGTTCACTGTGACCATGTCGGTTACTAGTGATCGACGCGATCACACGCGATCGGGCGTGCGGACCAGGTATGCGTCGGGCGTCTTCGCGAAACGCCTGCCGCATGCGCTCGAGCAGAAGTAGACGGTGGCGCCATCGACGACCAACGTTTCGGCGGCCTCATCGGGGATGACTTGCATGCGACACACCGGATCGACGTGCCGGAGGGATGCCGCGGTGCTCGATGTACCGAGCTCGTAGAGCGCCACCGGAACGACCACGTTCTTGAGGCGAACAGTTCCCATCGGTCGAGCTGACGCGAAACCACGACTCACGGCGATCGCCGCGATCGGTTCCGTGGCGATGATCTCGCCGCCGCGCGCGATCGCGCATACGCGTGCCGCAAGATTGACGGCGGCGCCGAAGTAATCGTTCCCGCGCATCGCCGCCGTACCGCTATGGATGCCGATGCGAACCGACGGGAATCGGCGCTCCTCGACCACGGCCGCCGCGATCTTCGACGCGGCGACGATGCCTGCCTCGATAGTCTTGCAGACAATCATCACACCATCGCCGATCGTCTTCACGATGTGACCGTCCGGGCCCACACATGTCGCCGCGAGCGCATGAAACGCCATCGCGATCTCGGCCGCATCGGTGTCGCCATGCGCTTCGGTCAACGCCGTGTAGCCCGCAAGGTCAGCGAAGACGAACGTGCACTCGATGCCGTCCACATGCCGATCCTATCCCAGTCGGCTGTAACCGGTGGTGTTACGGCAGCGAGCGCGATGTGCGCGAATGCGTGTTCCGGCCCGATGGCCACACGCTTGCAACACCTCGCCCTCGATGAAGCACGCCGCACGCTGGTTGTTCTCCTCGGTCACAGTCATCTCGGTCCTCTGGGTCACGGGATGTAGCAAGAGCGAATCCGATCATGGCCATACGCAGTCTTCGGGCAACGCGTCGGCGCATCACCACGCGGGCAGCGGGTCGCCTCCGGTTGCGCAAGCGAAGCCTCACGGGAGTCACGATGCGGCCCATGGAGGCCTCGTGCTGATGGACGGCCACGACCATCATGCAGAGCTCGTGCTGGATGTGAAGGCGGGGCATCACCGCATCTATGTGAGCGATGGGGCTCGAGCCCCGTTGCCGGCGTCCACGTTCGACGAGGTCACGCTGCGCATCACGCCCGCCGGAGGCGCGCCAGAGGATCTGAAGCTGACCAGGGCTTCCGACGACTCTCACTGGATGGCGATGGGCAAGCCGGTGCCGACGACCGGCACGAAGGTGAAGCTCGGGTATTCGAAGGCGGGGAAGTCGCTTTACGATGTCGAGCTTCCCGTCGAGTACGTGCTGACGGGAAAGATGCCCGACGTACCGGGCACGACCGCGGCCACCCCGACACACAGTGGGCAGATCGCCGCGACGCCGTCGGGACCGATCGAGCTCGTCGCGGACGCTGGCGGCAAGTTCCAGGTCTGGCTGCTCGACAGCGCGGGCAAGGCTCGGCCGACCGCGGGCACGACGGTCCGGGTCTCGCTGTCGAAGAAGGGCTACAAGGATGTCGAGCTCGCGCCGATCGGTGACCATTTCGAAGGCCAAGGTGCTGCGATCCCCGGCGGCCACGCCACCGCCACGGTGACGGTCGCAGGCAGCGGCACGACGGAATCGGCGACGATCCCGTTACACCTCGAGAAGGGCGGCGGTCACGGTCACTGAGGCTGCAACGCGAGCTCGATCGCTTCGATCAGCGTCGGATCGTCGCTTCGGATCGCGCCGTCACTGCGCCATCGGATACGTCCTTCGCGACCGACCAGGACCGTGACGGGCAGGGGTCCGATTCCGAGCGCCGACGATGTGCGATCGAGCGGATCGTGGACGACCTCGAACGGCAGCTTCCGCCGTTTCGCGAATTCCGCGACCTCGGACGTGTTGCGCTCGCGATCCACGCTGACCGCGGTGATGCCGAGCCCCCGCGACGAGAATCGTGTGTGCAACGCGCCGAGATCGACGAGCTCCTGACGGCATGGCTCGCACCAGGTGGCCCATACGTTCACGAGCGTCGGGTTTCCGCGGACCGGCACATGCGTGCGAGCGCCGTCGAGCGTGGTCGCTTCGAGCGCCGGCATCGCATCGCCCACCTTTCCAGCTGCCACCTCCGCTGGCGCCTGCGGCACCGTCGGCGCCGGACTGCTGGGCACGTCGGCAAGCCGCACTCGGGCGGCGCGAATTCGCGACGCCTCCCCGGGCTCGGTCCAGATGACGACGAGCTCGTCGCCGGAGATCGCGAGCTCCGGGAATCCAGCGTCACGCCCGATGCGGATCGAAGCAATCGAGATCTCGGCGCCGCGTGCGCCGCTCACCGAAACCCGCCGCAGCAACAGCTCGCCCTCCTCGCGCGTCGAGGTCACCCAGGCTACCACGGCGTCGCCGTTGCGATCGACCACCGCGGCGACTCGCCCGAGCGGCGCTCGCGCGCCGGTTGGCTCGTCGACGACGACAGGTTCGCTGAACGTCTCTCCACCATCGGCGGAGAACGCTGCCTTCACGCGATGCTGGCTGCCTGCATAGGTGTACCAGGCGACGACGGCGTGATCTCCACGCGCATCGAGCGCCGGGCCATTGACCGGACAGCCGGCGATCGTCCAGCCATCTGGGCGAATGCGTGGCGCTGTGGACCACCGCTCACCATCACGCAGGGCGATGGCGATATCGCGCAGCTCTTCCTGCGAGCGATCGCGGTACGCGACGATCGGCCCGCGTAGTCCGGCGGCCATCGCCGTACTGCAGCAATCACACACACGCTCGTCGACGATCTCCTCGCCTTCGACCGCCGTCGTCGTGATGATGGCGCTGCGCAGCGTGGTTGCGCCTCCACCAGGCGTCGCACGCCCATCGAGCCAGATGGCGCGCGCACCGCGGTCGTCCGGGATCAACGAGACGAAGCCATGTTCTGTGGCCGAGCGATCGTCGTGTAGTGCCCCCACTCGCGTCCACGTACGACCGCGGTCGACCGATCGCGCGACGATCGCGTGGTAGGCGTGTCCCTCTCCAGCGGATTCGAGCCAGCTCGCAACGACCTCACCCGCTCGATTCTCGACGACCGTCGGCACATCGGCCCAGCTCGCAACCAGGGTGGAGGTCTCGACGATCGTGACCGGTTCGCTCCATGCGTTCTTCGACCATCGCGCGAAGCGCAGCCGGGGCGCACCGGACGCAGGTGTCTCGAGCCAGGTTGCGATGACACCGTCGGTCGTCGCCCGTACGAAGGGAGCGAGGCTGCCCGGCGCCGCCGGCGGATCCATCGCGATAGGGCTACGCGCGCGTTGCTCGCTCTTCTCGGAACGACATGCGACGAGAGCGAGAACGAAGAGCATGAACCGCATGCGGCGATTGTGCCCTCGGACGTTCGTGCGCGCCCGTCGCTCGCAGCTAATTGCGGCGCCGTGCGACAACCACGAAGCCGACGCCGGCGAAGGACGCGAACAGCAGAGGCACGACGGACCATGGCGTTCCCTTGCGCCGCGATTCGTTCCGGGGCATCGCGGCGGATGCCGCCGGAACGAGCGTGCGGTTGTCGACGATGACAGCGTCGCCGAGCGAGTTCATCATGCAGTCGCCGTCGGTGGCGCCGTAGAAGAGGCGGACCTCGGCCGCGGTCGACGGCGCGGTCCAGTAGAAGGTCCACGCCGTCATGTTCTCGCCGCGACGCGGAAAGACGACCTCGCAGTCGCCGTAGAGCGCCGTCGTGCCCGTGCTCGGATCCGTGAAGTCCGGTGGGCAGTTGCTCTGGATCTGGCCGGAGTCCGACTCGAGAATGCCCGCGGGCGCGCCAGACGCGAGCTCGAAGTTGGCGGCGAAGTTGTTGTGGTGCGCCATGTACTGATCGCAGGGAGGGCCGAGCGATTCGTTGCGCATGGCGACGTCGATGCGGTAGCGCCGGCCCGGCGTATACCGGGCGACGTTGGGCACCGTCTCGTCGAGAGCCGGCGTGAACGTGAACGCCACGTCGAGCGCGGTCTCGACGCGTTCCTGGTGGCAATCGAGGCACGTGATGCCGTGATCGCGCTTGCCGCCGGTGCCGACGATGCCGCCGCCGCCCGGACTCGCTGCGGTCACCGACTCGTACCAGAGCTCGGGGCCGTCCCACGCATGCGCGGCGGTCGGGACGAGGAGCAAGGCGAGAACCAGAGAGACGGAGCGCATCAGTTGACTCCCGTGTTGCAGGTCTGGCCGAGCGTGGCGCCGCCGAGCCAGTCGCGAATCGTGATGTAGTCGGCGTCGGTCGAGCGGAAGAGCTTGATCTCGATGTGCGGCTTGCCGCCGACGGCCGGCATCAGGAGCATGTCCGAGTCGGCGGGGTTGGTGATGCCAAGCATGAAAGAGCGCGCGCTGTCGAAGTTCTTCTTCCACTCCTGAGCGGTGTGCGGAAGCCAGCCTTCGCACATGACGGTTCCGGTGCCGGCTTCGTCGAGGTTGACCTGCCCGCTCGACGGGATACACGTCCCGGTACGATTGACGATCTGATCGTTGCGGAGGCGTCCGCGCGCGTAGGTGCGGAACGGTCGCCCGGTCTCGGTACCGTGGCAGCCCATCATCGAGCAGCCGCGCTGGATGATCGGCGAGACGCGGCACTTGTAGTACTCGAGGTCGAGCGCGGGCAGCGTCACCGGGCCTTCGCTCGGCTTGCACTCCGTGGTTCCTGCCTGGTTGCGATCGGTGCAGGTGCGCGTCGCCTGGTCGGAACCCGCCGGCGCTTCCCACGAGGTGCACTCCCAGCTTTCGGCGCAGGCGGGCCCGGCGTCGATCTCCACGCCGGGGTCACGGCCACAGATGCGGTCCGGACACTCGGCGGGGGTCGTCGGATCGAAGCAGCCGGACGAAACGAGCACGACGCCCAGCGCGGCGAGGCGTCCCCGGCGCGCGCGGACGAGGGCCAGCAACACGAGCACGAGCGCGACGGCGCCCAGACCACCGCCTGCGGCCGAGCAACCGGCCGCAGCGGAGTCGTCGCGCGTCCTGCGCGGGCGGTCGGCGCAGCCCGCTGCCCCCTCGCATAGTCGAAGCGCGAACATCGCGACATCGTCGCCGACGGGGTCGGTGGTCGCGCGCGTGGTGTCGCCGGCGCCGTCACCGTCGACGAGGCCGACGTGCATCGTGAGCGCGCCCGTGCCCGCGGCGGGCGCCTGCCACTGGAAGGTCCATTCGGTGAGTGACCCGGCGCGTGAGGCGATCACACGATCGCTGTCGAGCAGCAGGAAGTCGTCGAGATCGACGCCGACAAACCCGCCGGCGGCCGTATCGGAATCGGTGACGACCTCGGCGAGGACCGTGTTCTGGTTCGAGACGGCTCCGAACCCTCGGTGCTCGCCCAGCATCGTCACGGTGAGCGTGTACGTCGTGCCGGGTTCGTACGCGCCCGCGGCGAGCCCCGACGGCATCGACGCGAGCCCGACGTTGATGTCCCGCGCCGGATCGACGTGGCAGATGGAGCAGTCGTAGCCCTTTCCGCGCAACGCGCCGGTGTAATAGAGGCCGCCACCGCCACCCTCGTTGGCGCTCTTCTCGAACGAAGCGCCGGGGTGAAACGCGCAGAGCATGAAGAGTGAGAGCGCGAGCCCGACACGTGCAGCGATCATGGGCCTACCTCCTCGGTCGGTGTGCAGTCGGCGGGCGCGGTGGCGCCGGCGATCCATTCGGCGATGCGCGCATACCCAGGATCGGCCGTCGACAAGAACACGTCGTCGTCGCCGAAGAGATCCTGCGCGCGGTGGTAGAGGCCACCGGCGCGTGTGTCGAGCGGCTTGGTGAGGAGCATCGAATCGGTTTGCACGTCGGCAACGAAGCCACGCGAGACTTCGTAGTTGGCATCGAGCTCCGCCTGGCTGAGCGGCGCGCCGAGACGGTCCCAGCCTACGTCGAGACGCATCCGACCGACGGCGTACAGGCGCAAGGGACGTTGTGCGCTCGCGTGGCACTCGCCGAAGGCGCATCGCGCGGCAAGCACGGGTTGGACGTTGCAGCGAAAACAGTCGCGGTCGAGCTCGGGCGCGGGCGCGGTCTCCTGGAGACCAGCGGTGCAGCTGCCGAGCAGCGTGGCCGCGACGAGCGTACGGATCACCAGCTCCATCGGATGCCTCCCGATGTGACGAGCGCGACGCGGCCCTCGAGCCGCGCGAAGTCGAGGAATCGGTAGTAGATGCCGTCGAGCTTGAGGTCCAAGGCCAGGCGCTCGCCGGTCCACGATAGCTTCGCGCCGCCGCCGGCGTCCCAGAATGTGCCGAGCTCGCGGTCGGCGCTCATGAAGCGCATCGGCATCTCGTAGGTCTCGCGATAGAAGTCGGCGGCGCCCTGGTAGTAGCCCCGCGCGCGTAGCCGGACGTCGACGGACTCGCCGAGCTCGCGCGTCCACGCGACCGTGCCCGTGTGCGAGAGGATGCCCCAGCCGTCGGCGTAGAGTCGGTACTGTACGTCGATGCTCGCCGCATCGCCGATCGCGCGCAGCATCCGCAACGTCACACCATGACGGGTGCGATCGTCGGGGTGGAGCTCCGGCGAGGCAAGACCCGTTGCGGTCGTGACGAACCGATACGGGCTCGCGTGATAGCCGTCGGAGCGTTGCAGCGTGTACGTCGCCGACACCAGCGTCTTCTTGTCGAGCAGCTGCGACAGGCCGAGCTCCGCGCCGTGGACAACCAGCTCGCGTTGGAAGTTCGGATCGTACGCGCGGCCGATCTGGTTGTCGGTGAAGGCGTAACCGAGCGAGAGCGTCGTGTTCTTCTGAAACATCTCGCGACGAAGGCCGACGAGCACCGTATGCGATCGCCAGTCGTTCTCGCCCGAGGTCAGGTAACCGGCAGACACATCCATGTCGGCAACGCGCGCGGCGATGTTCGCGCCGAGCTCGATCCGGTTCTCGGTCCAGACGGGCGTCGCCGCAGAGACGACATCCACGGATGCGCTGGACACGGCATCGACCAGAACGTGGGCGTCCATAACCGCTGGCACAGGAAGCTTGAGCTCGCCGTCGACCAGCGACGTGATCACGGTGGTCTCGTCGTCGTCGGCATAGATGCCGAGGCTGGCGTCCACGGCGCCGTCGCCGGTTTCGCGTTCCTCGATCTCTTGCGCCCATGCGGGCGCGACGCCGAGCGCGGCGAGCGCACCGAGCACGACGATCAGTTGCAGCCGCACCCGCCACCCCCTGCGCCAGCGCCGCCGATCGAGCCCTCACGGTACTCCTCGACGTGACCGTCGAGCTTCTTCTCGGCGGGGTCTCCGGCGGCCTGCATCGAGCGGCGTGCGTGAATGGCACGCTCGTGCGGACGCACCTGCACGCACGAGACAGAGAGCAGCAGGACGACAGCGACCCACTTCATGGCATTCCTCGCTTTCGCGCGACCGCTTCGAGCCCGTCACGCGCGCTCTTCTTCACCTTCGGGACGACGTTGTCGGCCGCGCTCTCGAACTGGCGCGCGGCGGCATCGAGCTCACCGGCGTCGTACAGCAACCAGCCCAGCTTTGCCGCCGCCTCGCCGGCGCGCGACGACGATGGGTATCTGGTGACGAAGCGACGCAAGGCGACGATCGCCCTGCGTGACTGCCCGGCCCGCGCGAGGGCGATGCCCTCCCAGAACGACGCATCTTCGGCAACGGCAGAGCCCTGCGCTTGGCGTGCTGCCTCGAACGACGCCGCGGCGCTTTCCGGGTCGCCGGCCTTGAGCGCCGTCCAACCGGCGCGGAATTCGGCTTCCCCGGGCGCAGCGAGCGCCGGCTTGGGCGGCGGCGACAACGATCCCGTGGAAACGCGCACCTTTGGTGTGCGACGCGGCGGATCGATCGTCGTCGGCGTCTCGATCGACGGGGGCGCCACAGGTAGAGGCATTGGTACTTTCGTGAGCGGTCCCGGCGCTTCGACGTCGACGTCCGTGCGGGCGTCGTTGTCGGGCGTTGTGGCGGCGCGCGCATCCACGCCCGTTTGCTCGACTGTTGGGTCCTGCGCCGTCGTCACTGGAGAACGTGTCATCCAAGCCGCTGCAGCCGCCGCGGCCCCGGCGGCAAGCATCAGCGCGCCGATGATCGCGTACCTCGGACGACGCGAGCGCGGCGAGAGCCGCGTGACGGCCGGCGCTCCCGCGAGCACGGCCGTGCGCACCTGCTCGACGCGCGACGCGGCGGGCCGGTATGGCGATAACGCGCGAGCGAGATCGTCGAGCGGGTCAGGTTTCATGACTTCCTCCGGTCATCGCGCCGCGTATCAGCTCGCGGGCCTCGTGCACCCGGCGCCAGACCGTGCCCTCGCGCGTGTCGAGCGCCGTCGCCGCCTCCTTCGCCGTGAGCTCCTCGATCACGCACAGCACGTACGCGACCCGCAGATCGTAGGGGAGCGCATCGATCGCTCGAGCGACGCGTGCGAGTGTCTGGGCGCGGTCGGCGGCAACATCGAGCGGCGCAGGCTCCGCGGTGGGGACATCGGCGGACCGACCGATCGCGGCCTGACGGCGCCGTTCGCCGCGGGCGTGCGTACGTGCGACGTTGACGGCAACGCCGAAGATCCATGTCTTCACGGTCGATCGTCCATTGAAACGCGGTGCAGCGCGGCAGATCTCGAGAAAGGTCTGCTGCACCAGATCGTCGATGTCGTTCGGGGTCGAGACGGCGACGCGCGCGACGAAGCGGTAGACATCCGCCTGGAAGCGATCGAACAAGGCGCCAAGGGCGGCCTGCTCGTGTTGGCCCGTCGCCGAGAGCAGCGCTTCGTCGGAGAGCTCCTCGACGGCGCCCTCGATACGCCGAAAGGGAACGAGCTCGCCCATCACCGCCCTCCGTAGCGAAGGCCGATGCCGAGACGGCCGAGACTGCGCGAGAGCACGGTCGGCGCATCGCCCTGACCCATGATCGCGCCGTCGAAGCCGAACAGGAGCTCGGCCGAGATCGCACGCCCGATCGGCCGCGCGATGACGAGTTGCACGCCAGCTCGCACGCCACCGACGTCCTGCGAGGGGGCGGCGGCATGTGGATCGTCGGTGGTCGCGCGCGTCCAGCCGACGCCGACCGCCGCACCGGGTGCGATGAGGAAGCCGCGAACCGGGAGCGGCAGCTCCACGGTCGCGAGGAGATCGACCGCAGTCAGATCGTGATGTGGCGGCGTGCTGCGACCACCGCGTAGTCGACCTCCGGCGCACACCATCGCGAGGCGCACGCATCCGCCGAGCGCGCCCCCGTACCAGGCCGCGTTGCCATCCGTCGCCGACTCGAAGGCGACAGAGAGACCGCCACGCGTCTCCGTCGGCCGCGCGGGCGCGCGCGCCATGGTCTCCGCCACACCTAACTCGTCGGCTGGCGCGATCATCGCGACCACGTTCGAGGCACTCGCGCTCGGCGCCTTCGCCGGCGCAGGTCCGAGATCGATTTCGTCGGCTTCTTGCTTCGTCCAGGATTCGATCAACGCTGCAGCCGTCGTGACGTCGCGTACGTCCCACGTTCGCGAGCGGCCGAACTCGTCCGTGACCTCGACGTGCACGAGCTCGCCCTCCCGTGTCACGGCGGCCGCCACGAGCGGGCAGCCCGCGCTCGCCGTCGCAGCGACACCGCGGCGCTCGAGATCGACGGCGATCTGCCGGGCGAGGTCTCGCGTTCCGTTCACCTCCACCGCCGGCCTGCACGACTCCTCCGCGTGAGCAGACCCCGGCCACCCGCTCACGCCGAAGGCGATCGCAGCAGTAGCGAGAGCTATCCCCCAGGCATGGCTCACGGAGTCTGGATCGTACTCCTGGTGTCACCGCGCTTCGCAGAACCGCTTCATGCCTATGAGTGGCCGCCCACGTCCGAGGCCTTCGCCTGGCAAGAAGGCGGGCGAATTCGACGGGTTACCGAATGTCAGTCGAGCTTCTGGAGCAACGACTTCATCTCGGCGATCTCTCGCTCCTGGGACGAAACGATGCCCCGACAAAGCCCGAGCACCTGCGGATCGGAGAGCGACGACTCGTTGCACATCTGAATCGCGGCGGCGTGGTGAGAGATCATCGCGCGGATGAACTGACGATCGCCGACACCCGCCTCGGCTCGCAGGAGACCCCAGCACAGCGCGAGGATCGCAGCCGAGCCGGCCCACAGCCCGACGTTCCACCGACGGTTCTTGAACATGCCCGGCATCGTCGCGAGCATGATCGGGAGCATGGAGCCGGCCATCAGGCCGGTCATGTAGACGTTGCTGAGATTGAGATAGACGTTGTCCCAGCGATCGACCATCGCGAACATGATCGCGTACATGACGACGAACGAGGCTGCGACCGAGACGAGCAGCATGACGTAGGGCCTCGCATGCGAGGCGTGCTCGTCGGAGTGGGAGCGATCACGCGCGTGATGCGTGGGGTGGTGCACAGCACGAGTCGCCACGGCGGCTCACTCCCCCAGCGACTCGAGCTTGTCGAGCATCTCCGCCGCTTCGCGTGTCTGCATCTCGACGGTCATCTGTGCAAGCGCGCGTAGGTCATCGCGCTGCAGATTCGGCATCGCGCGATGCGAAGTCACCACAGCGCCTGCGTGGTGCGGGATCATGTGCCGGAGGAACGCGCGATCGAGCTCGAGCCCGGACAAGGAGCGCAGCTCCGCCATGTCTGCATCCATGTGCGGGTCGACCATGGGCGGGACCGCGCGTTGACCTTCGACGGCCTCACGTGCTGACAGGAGAATCGCGATTTCTTCCTGCTGCGCCGCCTTCATGCGCTCGGCCATTGCGCGAACGTCGCCGTTCGCACCTCGGGCAATGACCTCGTCGGCCATGCGGGTTGCCATCTCGTGATGAGGAACGAGCTCGTCGACGTAGGCGACATCGTCCTCTGGGATGGACGGTGGCTCGCGGGAATCCGGCGCCGTGTCGTTGGTGCACGCGATGAGCGCGAAGCTCGAGGCGAGGGTGAGGAGAACGGGTGGGAGGTTCTGGATGACTCGCATCAGCGAGTCTGGGCCTCCAACGGACCGTTGCACAGAGAGGAGAACTCGTTGTGTCTCCTCGTCACGCGATCGGATCAGGGCGTGCGATAGCGCGCGAGGTTCTCGGCGCTCGCGAAGTAGTGCACCTTGCCGTTCGCCTCACGACCGATGACGGCCTTCGCCTTGTCGACCGATACGCCCGTCACCGGGTCTTTGGCCGTTCGCGTCTCCGGCTCGTTCGCGAGTCGCGCCTTGCACATCTCGCAACAGCCGAAGTACGTGCTGCCTTCGACCTCCACCGGGATCTGCGTCGTGCCCATGAACTGATTGGTCACCATGCAGACCTTGCTCGTATCGTCGACACGCGTCAGGCCGGCGGTCTCGACGGATGGGGCAGGGCTCGACTGGGGCGCGGTAGATGCATTCGCCGTCGCGCCGGTCGCCGCCGCAGGGTTTTGCGACGTCGACGACGGTGACGACTCACAGGCAAGGAGGCCGAAGCCTCCGAGGACGAGGATCACGAATCCGCGAAGCGACATGCTCAACTGGTAGCAACTCAGCGGCCGGCGGGAAAGCAAAATTGCGAATCGTCTCGCGCTGTAACCCAACAGGTCACATGTCGAGGCACGGCGAATGCAGTCTGGAGGACTAACCACTGGAGTTACCGCCATGCACCACATCCCGCAAATGCTCCGTACCAACCCGTCTCGCCCGCTGATCGAGGGCGACGCGCTCGCCGCGTGCATCGAGGCGTGCTTCGACTGCGTGCAGAGCTGCATCGCGTGCTCCGACGCGTGCCTCGGCGAAGATGATCCGAAGATGCTGTCGCGCTGCATTCGCCAGAACCAGGACTGCGCCGACATCTGCGGCGCCACTGGAAGCACGCTGTCGAGAAATCATGAGCCCGATGTCGAGGTGCTACGACGCCTCGTCGAGACCTGCGCACTTGCGTGCGAGCGTTGCGCCGAGGAATGCGAACGCCATCAGGACATGCACGAGCACTGCCGCGTCTGCGCGGCTGTCTGTCGTCGGTGCGCGCAAGCGTGCGCCGAGGCCTTGTCGCGCTTGCAATCGGCCGCCGCTGCGGCGCGGAGCCCGCACCACTGATCCAGCCACGCCGAGCCGACGGGGACGGCGGCGGAACGCCGTTTTGCTGCCCTGATGCCTGCGCCATCGGCGCCATCGTTCTCGAACCCGCGCTACGCTGGAACCGGTGGCCACGTGCCCGATATGCCGGCAGGACTTCGAGAGCTCCGCCTTCTGCCCTCGTGATGGCGCTCGGCTCGTCGGCGAACACGTGCTCGACGGCCGCTACCGGCTGTTGCGAAAGGTCGGCGAGGGTGCGATGGGTGAGGTCTTCGAGGCAGAGCACGTAACGCTTCGCCGACGGGTCGCCGTGAAGATCCTGCGACGCCACATCGCCTACCAACCGGAGGCGATCGCACGCCTCGAACGAGAAGCGCAGGCGACGAGCCAGATCGGACATCCGAACCTGGTCAGCATGCTCGACTTCGGTCAAACCGACGACGGCACCGTGTACCTGGCGATGGAATGGCTCGAGGGCGAAGACCTGGATGCGTATGCCGAACGACAGCCCATCGATATCGCAACTTCAATCGATATCGTCTCGCAGGCCGCCTCTGGAGTTGGCGAAGCCAACGATCGAGGCGTGATCCATCGCGATCTGAAGCCGGCGAACCTGTTCATCACGCGCGATCGTGCCGGCGCTCTGCGCGTGAAAGTCCTCGACTTCGGAATCGCGAAGCTCGCGATCGAACAGACGCAGCTGACCGGAACAGGAGTTCTCATCGGGACGCCGAACTACATGTCACCCGAACAGGCCTTGGGCGAGCCCGTCGACGTGCGAACCGACGTCTATGCGCTCGGTGTCATCTTGTACGAGCTCCTCACGGGAAGCGTGCCGTTTCGCGGCGACAGCCCGATTGCGGTCTTGCACCAGCACACATCGCGAATGCCGGCTGCGCCGTCTGCTGTTGTCCCTGGTCGTGGCATTTCCCACGAGCTCGACCAGGTGGTCCTGACCTGTCTCGCGAAGTCTCCGGCTGATCGCTACCCGTCGATGCACGCTCTGCTCGCCGCGCTGGCTGGTGCGCGCCGCGGCGATCAAGCACCCACGCAGGCCGCAACCGACGACGACGACGACGACCTGTTGATGGAGGCCGCGGGTCTCCGCACTCGGAGGAGAACGATCCTGCTGGTGGCGATCGCAACGCTTGCCTGCGGCGGCGTGCTCGCTCTCGTGCTGATGTTCGCGTTCAATGCCGAGCGCCCCGCGATCGCAAACGATGCCTCGGGGGGCGACGCATCCGTAGCTGCAACTCCGATCGACGGAACCGCGGCTGTCGTCGACGCGGTGGCAGCAGTAGCGGTGGATGCGGGTCCGCCGGTGACGCCTGTTTGGGAGCACGAGGGGCACGCACGCGGCTTTCACTATCGAGCACGCATCGACGGGCATGAACCCCGCCGGGACGCACCGTTCGACATGGCCATCGAGCTCGAGGATCTCAACGCGTCAATCGCAGATGCAGCCCGACGGGGAACGTTGCGGGCAATCGTCAAGGTCGAATACTTCGCAGATCACGCGCTCGTGCACCACTCCGATCATGGAATGGGCGAATCACTCGCCATCGCGACGCGGATCAGCGCCGCGCGGGCCGGCAAGCATCATGTGCACGTCGAGCTGCGTGACGGTACTCGTGGCCTGGGACGCGCTTCGTTCGATCTCCTGGTCGGTGAATGACGGGCCAATCCGCCTATCAGTCGCCGCGACGCGCGAACCGCGTTTTCCCCCATGGCTTGAAGACGGAGATCGTCGCGAGTGCGACGAGCATGATGACACCGCCAGTCGCGTGAACGACGAGCTGTGTCGGTCCGTGACCAACCGCATCGACCGAGCCTCCACTCGCGGCAACCGACGACATGCGGTCGATGGCCGGCATGTGTCCGAGCAGGATCGCTGTTCCGATCGCCGTGAGTACCGACTTCGCGATGATCCAGTGGTGACGGATCAGACCCCACTCGGTCGCAAGCGCCTGGAGTAGCCCCGTCGTCGATGCGGCAAGACAGAGCGGGAGGATCGCGAACCACGCCACGGTCTCGAGAACACTCAGAGACGCGCGTGCCTGCGCGACATCGGACGTTCGAAGCGCCGTCACCGCCAGCGCGAGATACGCGATCGCGGCGCCGAGCCATCCGACCGAGGTCGTGACGTGCGCCGTGAGCGTGAGCTTGCGAAGGCCGGGACTCATGCGCCTACACTACATCGGTGAGAGGAGCGCGCTCCGAGAAAGCGCGTACGTCTGGTCGGGCGTCAGCGTAGTTCCGCTGGTCATCAGGTTGCTCGTCCCAACCGAGGTGTCATCGAGCGGATCTGGGTACCGCATGCCGGAGACGCCGATGTTCTCGACATGTTGCAACGCGAGGAAGTGACATAGCTCGTGCGCGATGACGCGCCCCGTCTGAGAGTCCGTCGCGCCGGGCCGCACGAGCACGCCGAAGTAGTAGCTGCCGCGGATGGGCGGACCAGGAGTTCCAAGGCTCAACCCGGCGACGTTTGGGGGAAGGCTTTCGACGATGAAGAGATCGAGCGCGTCGCCCGTGATGCGACCATTCGTCAGCGCCGGCACCATCGCCGACAAGCTCGTCGGCGACTCCTGCGGCTCCGTGCCCGTGGCGATGTTCTCGAGGTTGCTCCCCGTGATCGGCACGATCTGATCGACGACGATCGAGATGCCCGTTTGATCGATGATGCGATGGAGCTCGGTGAGAAAGGCCGGGGGCGAGGCGACCGTGATGGTGTCAGAGACAACGATCACGTTCATGTGGAGCACGCGGCCGCCATTCTCTTCCGGCAGCAGGATCGTGACCATCACGGGGCCAGGACGATCGCTGGCCACGCGCAGGGCCCAGGTCCCCGCCGTCGCTTCTTGACCCGGCTTGTACGGGTACACGTGCGCGAACGTTCCGAGGCGAATGCTCTGATAGAGCTCGCCCGGCATGTGGCCGATCTGCTCGTCGTTGTACGACGCGGCCATCGCGGGCCCTGGCGGACCCGCAGGTAGCCCCACTCGATCGAGCCCATCGGGCCCGCGCAAGACGCCGAGTGCGTAGAGTGCGTCGTTCCCACCCGTCACGACGATCGTCATCGACCTCGTCATCGGGGGAATCTCGAACACGAGCTCCTCGGAGAGTCCGTCGGCGCCGACGGACGCGCTCAGCTCGAGGCGACGCGCGGGCGGTGCGTCCGTGCCCGGATCATCGTCAGGGTCTCCGCACGCCGCGAGTAGCGCCATCAAGCCGAAGAGCACGTGTCTCATCCGGGAGCCATACACCATCGTCCACGTGCCTTGAAGGTCGAGCGGCGGTAGGCTCGACGTTGTGACGTTTGTCGAAGCGCTCGCCCTGCTCGGGATTGGCTCCACCGCCGTGGGCCTGTTCTGGCTCGGCCGCCGTCGCCGACGAGGCTGTCCGCGCTGCGAACCCTGATGCGGGTCGCCGTCAGATCACGCGCGCACCACGCAAGCGCAGCGCGTTCGCGATGACGGAAACCGAGCTGAGGCTCATGGCGGCCGCTGCATAGATCGGGGAGAGGAGGATGCCGGTGAACGGATACAGGACGCCGGCAGCGACGGGAATGCCGGCTGCGTTGTACACGAACGCGAAGAAGAGGTTCTGCTTGATGTTTCGCATCGTCATGCGCGAAAGGCGGCGCGCGCGCACGATGCCACGGAGGTCGCCCTTCACGAGAGTGACGGCGGCGCTCTCCATCGCGACATCGGTTCCCGTTCCCATCGCCACGCCGACGTTGGCCTGCGCCAGCGCCGGAGCGTCGTTGATGCCGTCGCCCGCCATCGCCACCACGCGGCCCTCCGCCTGGAGCTTGCGCACGACGTCTGCCTTCTGATCGGGGAGCACCTCGGCGATGACGTCGTCGAGCCCCAGCTTCTTCGCGACTGCATGCGCAGTCGTCGCGCTATCGCCCGTGAGCATGACGACGCGCAGCCCTTCGGCGCGGAGGGCGCTGATTGCCTCCGGTGTGGTTTCCTTGATCGGATCCGCGACGCCGACGAGACCGGCGAGCACGCCATCGACGGCGACGAACATGACCGTCTGGCCGTCGCCGCGCAGGTCTTCGGCGCGCTTCTCCATGGTGGAGAGATCGGCGTTAACGACCGTCATCATCGCGCGATTGCCGAGTGCGACATCCCGACCGCCGACACGACCGCGGACGCCCTTGCCCGTGATCGACTCGAAGTCGGCCGCGCTTGCCAGCTCGATCCCGCGATCGGTAGCGCCCGCGACGATCGCTGCGGCGAGCGGATGCTCGCTGCCGCGCTCGAGCGCCGCAGCCAGCCGCAAGAGCTCCGTTTCAGAGAACGGCGACGCGGGCGTCAGGCTCACGAGCCGCGGCTTGCCAAGGGTGAGGGTGCCCGTCTTGTCGACGACGAGCGTGTCGACCTTGTGCAGGAACTCGATCGCTTGCGCGTCGCGAAAGAGAACTCCCATCGTCGCGCCTTTGCCGGTGGCGACCATGATCGACATCGGCGTCGCGAGGCCCAGTGCGCAGGGGCAAGCGATGATGAGCACCGCCACCGCGTTGATGAGCGCGTGGGCGAGGCGTGGATCCGGCCCGGCCAGCGCCCAAACCGCAAACGTCGCGATCGCGATCACGATGACGACCGGAACGAACCATCCGGCGACCTGGTCGGCGAGCTTCTGGATCGGTGCGCGGGTCCGCTGCGCTTGCGCCACCATGGCGACAATGCGCGACAGGAGCGTCTCGGAGCCGACCTTCTCGGCACGGATCACGAGACCACCGGTGCCGTTGATCGTCGCGCCGATGACGCGGTCGTCCGGCTGCTTCTCGACGGGGATCGGCTCACCGGTGACCATCGATTCGTCGACGGAGCTCTTGCCCTCGAGCACGACGCCATCGACCGGCACCTTCTCGCCCGGACGAACACGCAAGCGGTCGCCAACAAGCACCTGATCGAGAGGCACGTCGTGCTCGGTGCCATCGTCCGCGATCTTTCGCGCGGACTTGGCCGACATGCCGAGCAGCTTGCGAATCGCATTGCTCGTCTGGCTGCGCGCGCGCAGCTCGAGGACCTGACCGAGGAGGATCAGCGTGACGATCACGGCCGCCGCCTCGAAGTACGTGCCGACCTCGCCGTTCTCGCGAAAGCCCGGCGGGAAGATGTCCGGCACGAGCGCGGCTATGACGCTGTACCCGTACGCGACGCTCACGCCGAGCCCGATGAGCGTGAACATGTTGAGGTGGCGGTTGGCGACCGACCGGGCCGCCCTGACGTAGAACGGCCAAGCCGACCAGAGGCAGACGGGCGTGGCGAGGGCGAGCTCGAGGAACGCGCGTGGTCGACGACCGATCGCGTGCGAGATGACATGACCGAACGCCATGTCGATCATCACGATGATGACGAGCGGCGCGGTGAACGCCGTGGCCAGCCAGAAGCGTCGCGACATGTCGCGCAGCTCGGGATCCGCCGCCGGCTCAGCCGTGATGGTGCGCGGCTCGAGGGCCATCCCGCAGATGGGGCACGACCCGGGCGCGTCACGCACGATCTCCGGGTGCATCGGACACGTCCACTCGGTGCGCGTCTCGGCAGCCGTCGGAGTCACCAGCTCGAGCGCCATCCCGCACTTGGGGCACGAGCCCGGACGGTCCGACCGAACTTCGGGATGCATGGGGCAGGTGTACGTCCCGCCCCCAGCATCATTCTCGACGCTCGGCGGGCGTTGATGCGCAGCGTGGTGGTGCTGACCGTGCGACGCGTGTGTGTGGTCGTTCATGGTGGCCTCTCGATTCTCGACGCAACAGTCGCCGGAGCATTACACCCGGCTCGCAAAAGCTCTACCGAGCAACCTCTGCGCCACCGCCTACCGCGGCACGCTCATTGCTCTTTCGCTGGTCAATACCCGTGAAGACCACCGTGGCCGGATCAACCCATTCTCGCAACGACAGCTCGAATCGAATGAAGCTCGCGGAGCTGTCCTCGAGCGTAGGGGCCGGCGTGCTCGGTGCCGGACTGGGCGTCCTGACCGCGGAGCATGTACGTGAATTCGCCTGGCCTATCGTGGCGGCCGGCCTCGTCATGCACGCGTGGGGCATGACGGATAAGCACCAGCTCGAGAGACGACGCGGCGAATCACGGCCGGCGTGGTCGACCGCGCTCTACTGGGTATGCTGGCTAGCGCTCGTGGCCTTGCTCGTCGTGATCGGCTGGCGCGTCGTCGCGTGAGCGTTCGCGCAAGGTATGCGCGCCGGCATCGGGCGGCGCAACGGTCGCGCGCACGCCTCGCATCCGGAGCTGAATCGCGCGCGCACTGACGTAAAGCACCGGGACAATGACAAGAGTCATCACGAGAAGCGTCACGAGACCACCGATCATTGGTGACGCGATCCGCTGGGTGACGTCTGCGCCGGCTCCGTCGGACAACATTACCGGCGCCAGCCCCACGAGGTTCATCCCAACCGTCATCAGGAGTGGGCGGACACGCAGCACGGCGCCCTCGAGCGCGCAATCGACGAGGTCTTGGGCGGATCGAATTCCACCCTCGGCGACACGGCGCTGAAACGCCTGCTCCAGGTACACCACCATCACCGACGCTGTTTCGGCTGCAATGCCGATGAGCGCGATCATGCCGACCCACACGGCGACGCTGGTGTTGAAGCCAAGCGCGTACAAGAGCCAGAAGCTTCCGACGACGGCGAACGGAACGGACGTCATGACGAGCAACGACAGCCCCACCTTGCCGAACTGGAAGTAGAGCAGCGCGATGACGAGCAGCAGCGTGACGGGAATCAGGATCTGCATCCGCGCCTGGATGCGCTCGAGGAACTCGTATTGCCCGGTCCACTGCAACCGATAGCCTGCCGGCAATGGCAGGTCGGCGACCGCTCGCTTGGCACGCTGGACATACCCGCCCAGATCCGGATCCGAGGTGTCCACGAAGACATATCCGACCAGCGAGCCGTTCTCGTCCTTGATCATCGGTGGCCCCGGACGAACCGTGAACTGCCCCAGCTGGGCCATCGGAACCTGACCGACGGACGCTCCCGTCGACGACGATCCCATTCCATCCATGGCGCCGTCATTGCCGCTCGGTACGGCGCCTGTCCGGACCGGGACCAGCACGCGCTCGAGCGCGTCGATGCTGCTGCGCAGATCGCGCGCGTAGCGCACGTTCACCGAGAAGCGCGCTCGCCCCTCCACGGTCTCGTCGATCGCCATGCCGCCGATCGCGGTCTCGACCATCGCGAGGACGTCGTCGACACGCAGGCCGTAGCGCGCGATGGCGTCGCGGTTGGGCTCGAAGTCGATGTATGCGCCTTTGGTCTCCCGATCGGCATACACGCTGCGAGTTCCGGGCACCTCGCGAAGGCGACGTTCGATCTCCTGACCGACGCGTTCGATCTCGGCGAGGTCATCACCAAACACCTTCACGCCGACCGGCGTGCGGATGCCGGTCGTCAGCATGTCGACGCGCGCCTTGATCGGCATGGTGACCGCGCCCTGTATGCCTGGCATGGCGAGCGCCGCCATCAACTCTCGCTCGAGCTTCTGGCGTGTCATGCCGGGGCGCCATTTGGCCTTCGGTCGGAGCACGATGACGGTCTCGAACATCGAAAGGGGTGCCGGGTCCGTGGCCGTCTCTGCGCGGCCTGCCTTCCCGGCGACCGACTGGACCTCCGGGAAGCTCGCGATGATCTTGTCCTGGCGCTGGAGGAGATCCTTCGCCTGCTCGATCGACACGTTTGGAAATGTGACCGGCATGTAGAGCAGCACACCCTCGTCGAGAGGCGGCATGAACTCCGATCCGATCCTTCGCGCCGGCCACACCATCGACGCACCGATCGCACCCGCCAGGACCAGCACGAGGATCCGGTGGTGCAGCGCGAAGCTAAGGATCGGGCGGTACGCGGCGATCGCGAAGCGGTTGATGGGGTTCGCGCGCTCGGAGCGGATGCGACCTCGGATGCACAGCACCATCAACGCCGGCCCGATCGTCACCGACAGCACAGCGGCCGACACCATGGCGAACGTCTTGGTGTACGCGAGCGGCGAGAACAGCCGTCCTTCCTGCGCCTCGAGTGCGAAGACAGGCAGAAACGACACCGCGATGATCAGCAGCGAGCCGAAGATGGGCCTGGCGAGCTCCGTGCAGGACTCGATGATGAGCTCGACGCGACGGCTCGGATCGGAACGCTCCAGCTTGCGGTGCGCGTTCTCGACGAGCACGACGGTGGCGTCGACCATGTCGCCGACCGCGATGATGATGCCGCCGAGCGACATGATGTTGAGGCTCACACCCGCGGCGCGCGTCATGATGAACGAGGCGAGGACCGCGAGGGGCAAGACCACGATCGCGACCAGCGCGCTGCGCACGTGCATGAGAAAGACCGCGATGAACACGAGGACCACGATCAGCTCCTCGGTGAGCGCCGTGCCGAGTGTGTCGATCGACTGGCGGATGAGCTCGGAGCGATCGTACGCGACCTCGACCTCGACACCGTCAGGCAGCGACGGCTCGAGCTCTCGCAGGCGAGTCTTCACGCGATCGATCACGTCCAGCGCGTTCTCCCCGCTTCGCATCACGATGATGCCGCCCACGGCCTCACCTTGCCCGTTCCACTCGAGCAGTCCGCGCCGGATGTCAGGGCCAATCTCCACGCGGGCGACGTCACGAACGCGCACCGGTGTTCCATCGAGCCCGACCTTGATCATCGCGTTCTCGAGATCTTCCTTCTGCTTCACGTACCCGAGGCCGCGGAAGACATACTCTCGACCGGCCCACTCGATCACGCGGCCGCCGACGTCACCGTTGGCTCCTCGTGCGGCGTCGATCACCGCCGCGACGTCGACGCCGAACGAGGCGAGGCGTACGGGATCGACGACGATCTGGTACTGCTTCTCGTAACCACCGACGGAGGCGACCTCGCTGACGCCTGGCACGCTCGCCAGCGCGTATCGCAGGTTGAAGTCCTGAAAGGCGCGGAGCTCCTGCAGGTCGTGTTTGCCCGAACGATCGATCAGCACGTACTGGAACACCCAGCCGGATCCCGTGGCGTCCGGGCCGATCGTGGGCTTCACCCCGTCGGGTAACTTCCCGGCGGCGTTCGCCAGGTATTCCACCGTGCGAGATCTCGCCCAGTAGGGGTTGGTGCCGTCTTCGAAGATCACGTAGACGAAGCTCATCCCGAACATCGAGAACCCACGCACCGATTTCACGCGCGGAGCCGAGATGAAGCTCGTCACGAGCGGATACGTGACTTGATCCTCGACGAGCTGAGGCCCGCGGCCCATCCACTCCGTCCACACGATCACCTGCGTGTCCGTCAGGTCGGGGATCGCATCGATCGGGCTGCGGCGCCAGCTGTAGATGCCCAGCGCGCCGAGCACGAGGGCCACCGCGACCATCAGTCCGACGCGTCGCGCACACCATTCGACGAGCTTCTCGAACATCGTCAATGTCCTCCGTGACCCGGCGCCGAGCCACCCGCGCGCAGGCGGCTCTCGCTGTCGAGCAGGAACTGTGCGCTCACGACCACCTGATCGCCTTCACGCAATCCACTCCTGATCTCGGCGCGTCCTGACACGCGACGCCCGACGTCCACCTCGACAGGACGAAACCGTCCCTCCGCGCCCGCGACGTAAACGACGCGATGGAAGCCGGTATCGACCACGGCCTCCTCCGGTACGGTCAGAAGCTCGGCGCCGCTTGCGGGAAGCTCGACGGTGGCGAAGTTGCCGGGTCGGAGCTGGCCCGCCGAGTTCGGAACGACCAGCCGGACCTTCACCGTACGGCTCTGCGGGTCCACCGTCGGGTACACGTAGTCGATCGGTGCCTCGATCGGATCGGACAGTCCCTCGACCCGGATGGTCGCGGTGCCCTTCCGGTCGAGGCGGCCGAGCTCGTATTCGTAGACCTCCGCAATGACCCACACGCGGGAGAGGTCGGCGATCAGGTAGAGCATCATGTCGGGTTCGACGAAGTGCCCCTGCACGATGCTCTTCTCGATCACCGTGCCCGCGATCGGGGCGCGCACCATGATCGTCTCCACGGGGGCATCCGAGCTCTCGATGAGGCGGATCTGATCGTCCGGGATGTCCCACAGGCGCAACCGCTCTCTCGCGGCGTCGGCGAGATCGGTGGAGAATTTGCGAGCTCTCAGATACTCCTGCTGCGCCACGAGCAGCTCTTGCGAGTAGAGCGAGTACAGAGCCTGACCTCGTTTCACCTTCTGCCCCACGGCGCTCACGTGCAGCTTCCGCACGTAGCCCATGAGCTTGGAGTGCACGTGCGCCTCGCGAGACTCGTCGGTGCGGACGATCGCGGTCGCCCGAATCGTCGCGTCCAGGCGAGTCCGTTCGGCCGGTGCGACCTTCAGTCCGATGACCTGCTGGCGATCGGCCGGGACGACTACCTCTGTGTGTCCGGCCGGTAGTCCACCGTGCGCCGAATGGTCTTCGGTGCTGGCGCTGCTTCCGTGAGCACCCGCGTGCTCGTTCGCGTCGGGTTCTTTGCCGCACCCGGCGAGAACGATGGCGAGCGCTGTGATCCTGACGTTCATGGCAGCACCTGGTTTCCAGCGATGCGCTGGAGCTCGTAACGCAACACCCCGCGACGCACGACAGCCTCGGCGCGAGCCGCCTCGAGCGCCTTGAGCTCCATCACGGCGTCGAGCAGCGTGATGAACTTTTCGGTGCCGGCCACGTACGCGGTCTCGATCGAGATGAGCGTCTCGCGGAGCTTCGGGATCGCCGCGTTCTCCAGCGCAGTGACCCTCCGCTCAGCCGCGCGTGCCCGGCTCCACGCCATCCGTAGCTCGGCATCAGCCATCGCCGTCATCGCGACGGTTTCGCGTTCGGCGGCGCGCTCCATGGCCCGAGCCATGGCGACCTCGTTGCGCTGTCGATCCCACCACCAGAGAGGCACGGTCACGCTGACGCCGAGCCCGAGCCCGTCGGGCATTCCGTCGAGTTTCTGCTCGTACTCGATGTCGAGCATGACCATGGGCAGGTACATCCGCTGCGCGAGCTCACGCTGTGCGACGGCGCTCTCCTTCATCGCCCGCGCCGCAGCGACTTCCGGCGTCCTCGACGCTGCGGCGACGATGCGGTCCGGATGCGGAAGCGCGCCCGCGCCTGGGAGCTCGACGGCGCCGACCGGTTCGGTCGGAGCTCGACCACGCAGGGTGTTGAGCATCGCGACGATGGCAAGTCGTTCGTCGGCGAACGAGGCACGCTCCGCTTCCATCGCTGCCATCTCCGATTCGGCGCGGAGGACGTCGTGATGCCCCATGCCACCCATTCCGGCCCGCACGAGAGCGAGCGCTGCCTCGCGCATGCGCGCCAAGAGTGCCAGCTGCTCGTCGACGATGCGCACCATTTCGTCGATCATCCACAGCTCGTAGAAGAGCCGCACCGCCTGAGCTCGAGCGTCCCAGCGGACGCGTCGGACACCGGCCTCGAACCGACGCACATCGGAGGAAGCGATCCGCTTGGCGATGTCTCGCCTTCCGAACAGATTGAGTGGCTGGCTGATGCGGTACGCGAGCATCACTGGGTCCGATTCATCCGTCATAGCGGCGAGCGGAATCGCTTCCGACATGACCGACACGGATGGGTCCTGCCAGGCTCCGGCTACGTCGACGGCAGCCCTCTGCACAGCGAGGTCCGCGCGGGCGACGTCAACGGCGGGTGCGTTGCGATCCACCTCGGTCAAGAGGTCACCGAGCCGCAGAGGTGCGGGTGCGAGGATCACGATGAGCGCGGCGATGAAACTCAACATGAGCTAACGATCTCCACAGCAATGGCTATGCCCGGTGGCGTCACGGCTTTCGCGCACGTACTGCGCGGGCTTTCTCGAGCACCGTGAGCAGGTTGAACGTCGGATCCTTGAACTGAGCGCTTCGGACCATCGACCAGTTCGATCGGATGTAGTCCTGAAGGAAGTCGACGATCTCGCCGAGCAAGATGGTCTGGTGGCGTGCACCGGGGACGGGGTAGGAACCGAACGCCACGAGCCGGACGTGGTGACCGCAGTGCGTCCGCGTCGCGCCACGCTGCAAAAGCGCTCGCACGACATCGTCGATGTCCTCCTCCGCGCAGCAGCCGAAGCGCAACAGCGCCCCACGAAGAACGCGTGGCTCGGTGGCGCCCTGGTTCAGCGTCGCCTTGCCCTCTTTCACCTCGCCGATGATCATGTCAACGGCTTCTGCGGGAGGACCGAGGCGTGGATCAGGCCTGAACGTGCGCTCGCGCGACCGCCCCATCGTGAACGGTCGTCCCGCGCCAGCAAAGCGAACCGCCAGAATGTCCAGGTCGGTCGCAACGCGATGCTGTCCGTGGCCGAGCGCTTCGAGGACCGGGTACTCGGTGACCGTGAAATACCCGTTGAGCCGCAGATAAACCTGGACGAGACCCACCGCGTCATCCATGACGGGCTCCTGCACGAACGAGCTTCGCGAGCTCGAGGACCGTGACCGGGATGAGGCCGAGGAGCAGGGCGACGCCACACGTCTCGAGGGTGACGGGCCCGATCCCGAAGAGTTGCTGAGCGGCGGGGATATGGTGGATCCCGAGCTGAAGGACAACCGAGATCGCGACGACGCCGAGCAGCGCTAGATTTCCGAACACCCCGGTCTGCCAGAACACACGCGTGTCGCTCCGGGCAGCGAAAGCTCGGAAGAGCTCGCCGAATACGAGAACCGAGAACGCCACATTGCGAGCGGTCTCGACACCGGAGCGTGGGAGAACCCACGCAAACGCGGCGAGCGTGACCGTGGCTTCCAGCAGCCCCGTGAGAGCGACGCGCGTCCACTCACCGCGACCGAGGAGAGGCGCGTCGGGGCGGCGGGGCGGCCGCGCGAGTGTGTTGCTTTCCGGCGGATCCATCACGAGTGCGAGCGCTGGCAGCCCGTCGGTCACCAGGTTGATCCAGAGCAACTGCAGCGGGAGCAGCGGAAGCGGCATCCCGAGTAGGGCAGCGCCGAACATCAGGAGAAGCTCGCTGGCGTTGCCGGCCAGGAGGTACACGAGCGTCTTGCGGATGTTGTCGTAGATCGCTCGGCCCTCTCGCACGGCGGCGACGATGCTCGCGAAGTTGTCGTCGGTCAGGACCATCGAGGACGCCTCTCGCGTGACCTCCGTACCGGTTCGTCCCATCGCAATGCCGATGTGCGCGCTGCGGAGCGCGGGCGCGTCGTTGACGCCATCGCCGGTCATCGCGACGATCTCGCCGCGTTCCTTCCAGGCCCGGACGATTCTCAGCTTGTCCTCGGGCGTCGCGCGCGCATGGACACGTTCGGTGGTGGGCTCACCGGGAGCCACCAGACCGAGCTCCGACGCGATGGCGTTTGCGGTGACGGGGTGGTCGCCCGTGATCATCACGGTGCGGATCCCGGCGCGGCGTGCATCCGCGATCGCGGTGATGGCTTCGGTTCGAGGAGGATCGGCCAGGCCGATCAACCCCACCAGCGTGAGACCCGATTCGCCGTCACCCGAACCGACGGCGATGGCGAGGACGCGCAGACCGCGTCTCGCCATGTCTTCGTGGGCGGCGGCGGCTCTCGAGTCGTGGCGCGCCAGGCGCGTCACGAGCACGTCGAAGGCACCTTTCACGTACGCCCCGCCGTCAGCGCGGACGACGGTCATTCGCTTTCGATCGGAGTCGAACGGAACGACGGTGCGGCGCGGATTCGTTCGTTCGATCTCATGTCGCTCGATGCCTCGAAGCCGTGCGGCCACGAGGATCGCGATTTCGGTCGGATCGCCCGTTCCGGTTTCGTCGCTGTCTCCGATCTCGGCGTCGCAGCATGCGGCGCCGGCACGGAGGACCTCGGTGTGATCGGTGCCCCAGATCTCACGGACGGCCATCCGGCCCGTCGTCAGAGTCCCGGTCTTGTCGGTGCAGATGACCGTCGTGCATCCCAGGGTCTCCACGGCCGGCAATCGGCGCACCAGCACGTGCCGAGCTGCCATGCGTTGCACGCCGATGGCGAGCGCGATGGTGACGACGGCGGTCAAGCCCTCGGGGACGGCGGCGACCGCGAGCGAGACCGACGAGATCAAGATCTCAGTCCACGCTCTGCCCTGGATTGCTCCGACGAGCGCGATCACCACGACGATCGCGATACAGAGAACCGCGAGGCGCCGTCCGACACCCGCGAGTTGCCGCTGAAGCGGCGTCTCTTCACTTTCGGTCTGCTTGAGGAGGTGCGCGATCGAACCGAGCTGCGTCCGCATACCGATCGCGGTCACCATTGCGCGACCGGTACCCGTCGCCACGATCGTCCCCATGAACACCTGCCCGTTGCGCTCGGCGAGCGGGGCGTCGCGCGGATCGTCCTGCACTCGTTTCTCGACCGGCAGACTCTCACCGGTGAGCGCCGCTTCGTTGGTCGTGAGGCGATGTGCCTCTTCCAATCGCGCATCCGCGGCGACGATGTCTCCGGCTTCGAGCAGCAGGAGGTCACCGCGCATCACGTCCCGTGCCGGGATGTCCATCGCGCGACCATCGCGAATGACGCGTGCGCGAGGCGCCGTCATCGCGCGCAGCGCGAGCACGGCGCGCTCCGCGCGGTACTCCTGCGCAAAGCCGACGATCGCGTTGACGACGAGGATGGCGGAGATCGCGATCGCGTCAGTTGTCTCGCCCACCATGGCAGCGATTGCCACCGCACCGACGAGGAGTGCCGGCATCACGCCCGCGAACTGCCGCACGAAGATGCGCCACGGCGAGACGCCCTCAGCCCGCTCGAGCTCGTTCGGACCGTCGATATCGAGGCGTGCAGCGGCCTCCGCTGTACTCAGCCCTGCGACGGTTGCGGTAATGGCCATCGCTTCGAATCGATTGCCAGGTACGTGCCGGCGGGTGTGACCCGGACCGTCACACACCCAGCGACAGAGTTCGCTACCTTGCCCGTCACCGTCTTCACCGCGCGCGCATCTCCTGCGCTGACGTTTCGCAACCGCGCAAGGGCTGCGCGCGACCGGCTAGGCAACGGGCGGAACCGACCTTGCACCGTTGCCACTCATGCGACATCTCGAACTGACGTTTCACGGTGCTGCGGGCACCGTCACTGGAGCCCGCTTCCTGGTGACGGCGTCGAGCGCGCGTCTGCTGCTCGACTGCGGTCTCTATCAGGGGCCCGACGCGAGTGCGCGAAATCGTTTCGATCCGCCAGATGGTTGGAACGGGCTCGATGGCGTCGCCCTCAGCCATGCCCATCTCGATCATTCGGGCTACCTGCCGGTGCTCGTACGATCTGGGTTTCGGGGTCCAGTGCATTGCACACCAGCGACCGCGGAGATGATGGCGCTCATCTTGCGCGACGCCGCGCGACTCCAGCGCGAAACCACGCGGCGTGGCGGAGAACGCGACGCACTGTTCGACGAAAGCGACGTCGACCAGCTGCTATCGCAACGCGTGGTCCACGGGTATGGGAACCCCTTCACGATCGGCGGCCTCGAGCTTCGCTTTCGGCGTGCGGGCCACATTCTGGGGTCGGCAACCATCGAGCTGCGCGAACCGGGAATGGAGGATGCGCGCTTGCTCTACTCCGGCGATCTCGGGCGTCCCGCTCACCCGATGTTGCGTAGCCCCGAAGACGTTCCCGGCGCTCGAACGCTGCTCATCGAAGCGACCTATGGCAATCGCACGCACGCGCCGTCGCCTCTGGCTCAGCTCGCCGACGAGATCAATGACATCGCGGGTCGCGGTGGAACGGTCGTGATCCCGACGTTCGCAATCGGCCGCGCGCAGGAGGTGCTCTGGCACCTTCGACAGCTCGAGGATCGACGGCTGATCCCGTCGCTCCCGGTGGTGCTCGACTCGCCGATGGCCGTCGACGCCACCGATCTGTTCTGTCGCTTCCCGGAGGAACACAACCTCGAGATGGAGCTCCTCATGGACACCGAGCGGTGCCCATTGTGTTGCCGACGCTTCGAGATGGCTCGCACGTCCGAGGAGTCCCGACGCGCGACACGCCGGCACGGCCCGTCGATCATCCTCGCCGGAAGCGGCATGGTGACCGGTGGCAGGGTCGTGCGACACCTCGCACGTTTGCTCCCCGACGCTCGAAACGGAGTCGTCTTCGTCGGGTTCCAGGCAGCTGGAACACCGGGGCGCGCGCTCGTCGATGGAGCCAAGGTCGTCGAGCTCCAGGGAGAGCGCGTCGACGTGCGCTCGACCGTCGCGTCGATCGGCGGCCTCTCTGCGCATGCCGACGCCGACGAGCTGCTCGCGTGGCTGCGCCGGTGGCAACGCACGCCCGAACGTACGTATGCCGTCCATGGAGAACCCGACGCCGCAGCCGCGCTGGCGACGCGGATCGCCACGGAGCTGGGTTGGCCAGTCGAGGTTGCCGAATACGGCGGCCGGATCGAGATCTGAGCCTACGCGCAATCGCGCGTCGACGGACGGTCGGGCGCGTGCGAGCGGCAACATCGCGGAAGCTCCGAACGCACCGCCTCGAGCGTCGCCTCGACCTTTTGCGCGAACGATTCTTCTGCGGCGATGATCGAGCGCTTGGGATGTTCCGACCATACGTCGAGCACGCGGGCATCCAGGATGGCCGCTTCTTGCGCCGACTCGCGACGGACCGGGTTCGAGCGATCGTAGCCCTGCGCTCCGGCAGGAGTGCGCAGATGAACGATCGCGACATAGCGCGAGAGCTCCGCTTGGTGGTTGGTCCCCACGGAGGTCCAGAACGAGTCGCGTGGTGCGGACGAGTAGGCCAATCCATCGACCGTTCCGCGATCGCACAGGATGACCGCGGCTTCTTGCTCCTCGAGCGCGATGCGCTCTAGCTCGTCCTGCACGCGGAAGATCGCGCGCTGAGCCCCCTCGCGACCTGCCGCAGTATCGTGCCGGGGAAAGCCACCCTGGAACAGGATGCTTGCCGCCTCTGGCAACACGAGCACGTGCCGGCAGAACGAACGCCGGATCACGTCGAGAACCGCCGTCTTGCCGGCGCCCGGACCACCCGTCAGAGCGATCCGGCGCGGCGTGTGAATCAGCTGTCGGCATTCGCACTCAGTGTTCACGGTCGCTCACCTCGGAGTGCTTTCGAAGCGCGTCACGTTTTCGTCGCTCGCGAAATAGAGAACGTTGCCGTCGGCGTCCGTGGCGATCACCGCCAAGGCCTTGTCGACGACCTCCCCGGAGAGAGGATCCTTCGCCGTGCGGGTCTCCGGTTCACGCGCCAGCCGCTCCTTGCACATCGCGCAGCAACCGAAGTAGGTCTTGCCGTCGACCTCGACCGGAATCTGCGCCTTACCCATGTACGCGTTGTTCACCATGCATACGAGACTGCGGTCAGCGACTCGCGTAAGGCGAGAATGCGTCTCGACGGGCGCGGCCGTCGAGGCCGAGGCAGGCGGGTCGCCCGACGATGCCGTCGAGCTCGTCTTGGCGCAGGCGGCCGCTAGACCGCAAGCCAGGAGGACACTCGCGTAGGGGAGACTGCGCATGGGGACCTCCATCGCCATCAGGGTGCGACGACCGCAGAAACGCGACGTTCGAGCTCGGAGCGCTGAGTGCCGTCCGCGAGGCCGAGCATGATGGCTGTGCCATTGGCATCGGGATGAACCACGACTTCCAGATCGAGCGCGAGCGGATCGTTCGGGAAGTTGTCCACGCCGTCGCGAGCGATCACCGCTGCCCGACATCGAATGCGCGAATCGATGGCTTCGGTCGTCCCGGCGTCCGCTGGCGCGTACACCACGATGCCGCCCTCGTATGGCGTGCTCGAGGTGATGGCGGGCCAACCGGCCTTCATCGCCGTGTCGTCCTTGCAGGAGCTCGCGACGTCGTTTTCGAGTTGCTCTGCTGCCCGGAGATGCGCGGTACGTACTGTCTTGTACGTGTGCGCAGCGTCGGCGCGATGGCCGGCGGCGCTGTTCTCGCGGGGAAGAGTTCCCGGCGGTCGCCCGCAGGCAGCGATGGTCAACAACAGCGACGGAATGGCGATGGACCGGGTGTTCAACATGGTGATCGTTCGCCATTGCAGAGGTCATGCCTGGACGCCGTGGCCCTCCTCTTGTGCGCATATCCAAACACCGTTGTCGTTCATATGCGCGCTGGCCCACGAGGCCGCGCAACTCATGCGATTCGTCCGCCGGTAGGCGCAAGAGCTGCGCGCCGGGGTGCGCTCCTGCGGAGGCGCAGCGTCTTTGTCATGGAGAGCTCCTCCAATTCGACGGCAAGACGTCGAGCATGGAACTCGACACGACGTCTGGACCGTCGTGTTCGGCACGGCTAACGATGACCCTTTCACGGTTCGTCACCTCTGCGGCGAGCGAGCGTTCATCGACTGTCGGGAACTCTCGCGCGCCGGCGACACCGCGTGAACCCCGCCAGTGTGTACGCGCGGTACTCGGCGATGGCAGCGGAGGCTTGTCGCTGAAGAAGTGGCTCAGGGCTCCCCCCCCGTTGTCGAGTGAAGGTCCGAGCTCGATCCCCACGGCTCCAATCGATACGCCAAGAGCTTCGCAAACTTGCGAGTCGGTCGTCGGTCTCGGCCGGGCGCCTTTTGACCACCGTGCACAGCGACGCAGCTGGCGCAGGACGTTGACGAAGGCATGCGGGCGCCCTAGGCTGACGAGGTGTGGTCTCGCCTCATCGCCGTGTTGCTCGTGCTGGGCATGATGCCCGCCGGCGGTGAGATCGGGGAGCTGGTCGTCCACTACGTCGAGCACGGCGACCTCGCCCACGACGCCGCCGATGATCACGAGGAAGCTCCTCTCGGAGAGAAGGAGCACGGGTGCTCGGGCACCTTCCACCTCTGTTCGACCAGTCATCCAGCTCCTGCGCCGTTCGGTGCGACCGTCACGACGGTGGCCGGCGGCGCCGATCTGTCCTCGTCACTTGACCTTCCGGCACCGACGTCGCGCGATGGCCAAGACGCGCCTGCGCCGTTGAACCGCCCTCCGATCGTCTGAGCAGCCGACACCTCGGCCGCGGCGTTGTCGCGGTCCACTGGATTCGACTGCTCGTTGGCCCGCGGCTCCCGCGGGTCCGGAGGACGTCATGCGAAGACTGTTTTGCGCGCCAGCCATCGTGCTGGCGGTGCTCGGCGCGAGTGAACGCGCTCGGGCCGATTCGATCACGCTCGATCAGGCGGTGGCACGAGCCGCTCGCCGACCCGCTGTTGGCATGGCCGGCGAAGACGTTGCCGCTGCCAAAGGGCTCGCCTCACGTGCACGGCGGCCGACCTACAACCCAGAGCTCGGCGCCGCCGTGGGGCCCCGGTTTGCGGGAGGTGCAACCGGCGTCGAAGTCGAGGCCTCACTGGCGCAGACCATCGAGCTCGGGGGCAAGCGTGCCGCGCGCGCTGCCGCTGCCGACGCGCGCGTTCGCGCGAGCGATGCGGAGCTGGCGATCGCGCTACGCGAGGCCCAGCTCGAGACGCGCCGCGCGTTTCACCTTGCGCTGATTGCTAACGCTCGGCTCGATGCTGCACGCGAGGCCGAGGCTCTCGCGACGCAGATCGACGCCGCGACCAAAGAGCGGCAGAAGCTGGGCTCGGGCACTCAGCTCGAGATCAACCTGGCGACCGCCGAGCTCGGACGTGCGCGACACGAACGGAACGACGCCGAGAATGACTACGAGGCCTCGCTCGTTGCGCTCGCCACGGCCGTCGGCGCCGGCCCCGAAGAACGGCTCGAGCCAACGGGCGACCTGCCCGCGCTCGCCGAGGCGCGATGGAGCGAGGAGGACCTGATCGCGCGCGCGATCGCTGGCCGCCCCGAGGTGCTTCGCGTTCGAGCCGAGCGGGAAGCAGCGGCTGCGGACGTCCGACTCGCGGACGCGAACGGCAAGCCGGACGTAACGCTCGGGCTGTCCTATGGCTTCGAACAGGATCCCGATGCGGATGCGCACACGGTGCTGGTGTCCGCGTCCATTCCGCTCCCGTTTCGCAACCGCAATCAGGGTGAGCGCAGTGCCAGCCGAGCGAGGCTGCGCCGCGCCGAGATCGACGACCAGCGGCAGCGCGACACGATCGTACGCGAGACGCGTCTGGCCGTACGGACGTACGCGAAGGCTCGCGACGCCGTCATGGGATTCGATGCCGACGTCAACGCGCGTCTGCACGACAACCTCGAGCTGGCACGAGAGTCGTTCGCGAGCGGCAAGATCGACTACTTCGAATTCAACATCGTCCGCCGCGAGCTGATCGCGAACCGGGCCGCCTATCTCGACGCTCTGGCCGAGGCGATCGACGCCTGGCACACGCTGCTGCGCGCTTCGGGAGAGGAGCAGGTGCCATGAGATCCGCACACACGATCGCACTCCTGTTCGCGGTGGCGCTCGGTGCTCACGCGTGCGGCAAGGGCTCCGGACACGCGGAGAAAGGTCATGACGAGAAGGGTCATGACGAGAAGGGTCATGACGAGAAGGGTCATGACGAGAAGGGCGAGAAAGGCCACGGGGACGATGAGCACGGCGACGAACATGGCGACGAACATGGCGAAGAGGGCCTGATCACACTGACGCCCGCGCAGGCGGCCAGCGCGAAGATCACGCTCGCCACGCTCGAGAAGCGCGCGGTCTCCTCCGAGATCGTCGCGACGGGCGAGATCGTCGCGCCCGACGACGGCATCGCAAGGCTGGGCGCGAAGGTCTCCGGCCGCGTGACCAAGCTCAGCGCCGGTGTCGGCGACCGAGTCAAGAAAGGGCAAGTGCTCGGCGTGATCGACTCGCCCGAGCTCGGGCGCGCCAAGGCCGACTACGTGGCGGCGGCTGCCGCGGCGAAGGTCGCCCGAGAGAGCGCCGATCGCGAGAAGGCGCTCTGGGAACGGAAGATCTCGGCCGAACGTGACTATCGCCTTGCGGAAGCAGAGGCGACCAAAACGCGCGCGGAGAAGGAAGCAGCCGAGGTCCGGCTGCACACGCTCGGCCTGTCCGATGCGCAGCTCGCTCGGCTGACGGCGGACCAGCACCACGGCTCGTCGGTCACGCTTGCCGCGCCCATCGACGGAGTGGTCGTCGAGCGACCGGTGACCCTGGGCCAGATGATCGATCCGGCGGTCACGACGTTCGTGATCATGGACGCGCGTAAGGTGTGGATCCAGGTCGACGTCTACGAGAAGGACCTCGCCCAGATCGCCGTTGGCAACAAGGTCGCCGCCGAGGTCAAGGCGTGGGCGAATCGCACGTTCACGGGGACGATCGAATCGATCGGCGCAATCGTCGAAGCGCGCTCGCGCACGATCAAGGTGCGAGTCGCGATAGACAACGCCGACGGTGCGCTCAAGCCCGGGATGTTCGCCTCGGTCAAGCTCGCCGGCAGCACCGGCGACGCGCGCGAGGGCCTCTTCGTTCCCGCCGCGGCCGTGCAACGCGATGGCGACGAGTCGATCGTGTTCGTGCCGGTTGGTGAGCACCAGTTCCAGCTGCGGACGATCGAGATCGGCGTCCGCACCAGCGAATGGGTCGAGGTCGTCCGCGGCCTCGCCCCAGGGGAACGCGTCGTCACCACCGGTTCCTTTCAACTCAAGTCCGAGGCTCGTCGCGAGAGCTTCGGCGGGCACGAGCACTAGGAGGCGAACATGATCGAGCGCGTACTCGAATGGTCCCTCAAGAACCGCGCGATGGTGGTGATCGCGTCGCTGGTGCTCGTAGTCGGCGGGCTCACGGCGATGTCGCGGCTCCCGATCGACGCCGTTCCTGACGTCACCAACGTCCAGGTCCAGATCTTGACCAGCTCGCCCGCTCTCGGGCCCGAGGAGGTGGAGAAGTTTGTCACGACCCCCGTCGAACAGGCCATGAGCGGCCTGCCCGACCTCGTCGAGGTTCGCTCGACATCGAAGTTCGGGCTCTCGGCCGTCACCGTGGTCTTCGAGGACGGCACCGATATCTACTTCGCCCGCCAGCAGATCAGCGAACGCCTGGTGGCGGCCAAGGAGGCAATCCCGCCTGGCTACGGCGAGCCCGAGATGGGCCCGGTATCCACGGGCCTCGGGGAGATCTTCCAGTTCGAAGTGAGGGGCGAGGGGAAGAGCGCCATGGAGTTGCGGACGATCCTCGAATGGGAGATCGCGCCGCGCTTGCGCACCGTCGAGGGCGTCGTCGAGGTCAACGCCTTCGGCGGCGAGCTCAAGACGTACGAGGTCCGGCTGCGTCCAGACGACATGGCGCGTCTGGACGTCGCGCTCGAGGACGTCGTCGAGGCGCTCGAGCGCAACAACGCCAACGCCGGCGGTGCGTACATCGAGCAGAACGCGGAGCAGTACCTCATCCGCGGCGAGGGTCTGATCACCTCCAAGGAGGACGTCGGGGACATCGTCGTCGATACCGACGACGACGGCACGCCGGTGTACGTGCGGCACTTCGCGTCGGTCGAGCTGGCGGCGATGGTCCGACAAGGCGCCGTCACGCGCGACGGCCGTGGCGAGATCGTTACCGGCATCGTGATGATGCGCATGGGCGCGAACTCGCGCCAGGTCGTCAGCGACGTGAAGGACGCGATCGAACGCATCAAGCCGTCGCTCACCAAGCTCGGCGTCTCGATCGACCCGTTCTACGACCGTACCGAGCTGGTTCAGAAGACCATTCGCACCGTCGCGATGAGTCTGATCGAGGGCGGCATCCTGGTCATCGTCGTTCTGTTCCTCATGCTGCGGAACCTGCGCGCCGGCCTCGTAGTGTCGTTCGTCATTCCGCTGTCGATGCTGGTCGCGTTCCTGGGGATGCGGCAGTTCGGCGTCTCCGGAAACCTCATGTCACTCGGCGCGATCGATTTCGGACTGATCGTCGATGGCGCGGTGATCGTCGTCGAGAACTCCGTACGCTTGCTGGCGGAGCGATCTCATCAGCTGGGAAGACCGGTCAGCTCGGAGGAGCGCTCGCAGATCGTGTTGCAGGCCAGCCGCGAGGTGCTGCGCTCGGCGACGTTCGGTGTGATCATCATCGCGATCGTCTATCTGCCCATCCTTTCGCTCATCGGCATCGAAGGAAAGATGTTCAAGCCGATGGCGATGACGGTGCTGTTCGCACTCGCCGGCGCGCTCGTGCTGGCGATGACCTTCATCCCTGCCGTCGCCTCACTGATGCTGCCCCGCAAGCTCTCGGAGAAGGAGAGCTTCATCGTCGCGGGCGTTCGCCGCGGCTATGAACCGGCCCTCCGGGGCGCGTTGCGTGCGCGGTGGCTCGTCATCGGCATCGCGATGGCGGTGCTTCTCGGATCGGGCGTTGTCGCCACGCGGCTCGGGTCCGAGTTCGTGCCGAAGCTCGACGAGGGCGCGATCGCGCTGCAGGCCATCCGCCTTCCGAGCGTGTCGCTCGAGGAGTCCGTCCGGCAGACGACCGAGATCGAGAAGGTGCTGAAGCAGTTCCCCGAGGTCACCACGGTGGTCTCGAAGACCGGCCGCGCCGAGATCGCGACGGACCCGATGGGCGTCGAGATCTCCGACATCTTCGCGATGCTCAAGCCACACGATGAATGGAAGAGCGCGAGCACGAGAGAAGAGCTTGTCAGCAAGATGGAGGCGGCCTTGAAGAAGGCCATTCCGGGGCAGAACTTCAGCTTCTCGCAGCCCATCGAGCTCCGCGTCGCCGAGCTCATCTCCGGCGTCCGATCGGATGTCGCGCTGAAGATCTACGGCGATGACATGGCCGCGCTCGAGCGAATCGCGCAGGAGGCCGTGGCGGTCCTGTCGAAGGTCCCCGGCGCCGCAGACGTGAAGGCCGAGCAGACCGCCGGTCTTCCGGTGCTGCGTGTCATCGTCGACCGCCGAGCGATCGCGCGGTACGGCCTGAACGCGTCCGATGTGCTCGATGTCGTGTCCACGCTCGGTGGCCGGCAGGTCGGCGTGGTGCTGGAGGGACAGCGTCGCTTCGATCTGACGGTCCGGTTCGAGCCATCGGTTCGCGACTCGGTCCACGAGGTTGGCGATCTGAAGGTGCGTGCGCCGTCGGGTGCGCTCATCCGTATCGGCGAGCTCGCCGAGATCCGCATCGAGGACGGCCCGGCGCAGATCAGCCACGAGATGGGGCGACGGCGTGTCACCGTGGAGCTGAACGTTCGTGGCCGCGATCTCGGCGGCTTCGTGGAGGACGCGCGCGGCGCGCTCGACAAGTCGGGCGTGATCCCGGCCGGCTACTTCACGGACTGGGGCGGCCAGTTCGAGAACCTGCAGGAAGCGAGTCGCCGCCTGGCGATCGTCGTTCCGCTCGCCCTCGCCCTCATCTTCGTGATGCTCTTCGCCGCGAACGGCTCGGTTCGGCTCGCGATGATCATCTATCTGAACGTGCCGTTTGCGGTCACCGGTGGTCTCTTCGCGCTCGCACTGCGCGGAATGCCGCTCTCGATCTCGGCCGGCGTCGGATTCATCGCCCTCTTCGGCGTCGCGGTCCTCAACGGCTTGGTGCTCGTGAGCTATCTCGAGGAACGGCGACGCGGCGGCCTGCCGGCCCGCGAGGCCGCGTACGAAGGCGCGAAGGTGCGACTCCGCCCGGTGCTGATGACTGCGCTCGTCGCGTCGCTCGGGTTCATCCCGATGGCGATCGCGTCGGGCGCCGGCGCCGAGGTCCAGAAGCCGCTGGCGACGGTGGTCATCGGCGGCCTCGTGACATCCACGCTGCTCACGCTGCTCGTGCTGCCCACGATCTACGCGTGGATCATGGGGCGCAGCGACCCGAACCGGTTGGGTTCGCTCGCGCCGGAGAATCGAGGTGAGCCGTGACCACCACGACCCGATTCCTCGTTCCTGCGATGGACTGTGCGACCGAGAAGGACGTCATCAGCAACCGGCTGGAGCGCATCGACGGCATCGAGGGGCTCGACTTCGATCTCCTCGACCGCGTCGTGACCGTCCGTCACGGGGAAGGCCTGGACGATCGGATCGAGAGTGCCCTGCGTGACATCGGGATGGCCCCGAAGCGTGTCGTCGAGGGCGCGCCATCGCCCGAAGCGCTCGACGAGTGCTGCGACCATGATCATCCGGCAGTCTCGGCGGCAACCGTCGATCGACCGAGCCTGGCCGGTGCCGAGGCCTGGCTGCGGAAGGGATGGGTTCTCGCGTTTGCCGGAGCGCTGGCCGTGGTGGCCGAGGTGCTGGCGTGGACGCGGTTTGCCGAGGACAGCTGGCCCGTGATCGCGTTGTCCGTCGCGACCATGGTGCTCAGCGGTCCGACGACGTTCCGCAAGGGCTTCGTCGCCCTGCGGACGCTGACGTTGAACATCAACCTGCTGATGACGATCGCGGTGGTGGGCGCGATCGCGATCGGCCAGTGGCCCGAAGCGGCCATGGTCACCTTCCTCTTCGCCATCGCCGAGCTGATCGAATCACGCTCCGTCGACCGGGCACGTGATGCGATCCGTGCGCTCATGGCGCTCTCGCCCGACAAGGCGCGCGTGCGCCGCGGGGACGCATGGGTCGAGGTCGCGGCCGCGTCGGTGCGGCCCGGCGAAACGATGCAAGTGTTGCCGGGCGATCGCGTGGCGCTCGACGGCACGATCCGGACCGGTACGACGTCGATCGATCAGGCGCCGATCACCGGCGAATCGGTTCCGGTCGACAAGGCACCGGGCGATCAGGTGTTCGCGGGCACCATCAACCAGCACGGGGCGATCGAGGTCGAGGTCACCGCGGGGCAATCCGACACCACGCTGGCCCGGATCGGCCGCACCATTCGCGAGGCGCAGAGCCAGAAGGCGCCGACAGAGCGATTCGTCGATCGGTTCGCGCGGTACTACACGCCCGTCGTCGTGCTGTTCGCGATCGGCGTGGCGGCACTACCACCGCTCGTCGCCGACGAGGCGTTCCGTCCGTGGCTCTACAAGGCGCTGGTCCTGCTCGTCATCGCGTGCCCCTGTGCTCTCGTGATCTCGACGCCGGTCACCATCGTGTCGGCCCTGGCCGCTGCCGCGCGTCGCGGCATCCTGGTCAAGGGCGGCGTGCATCTCGAGCAAGCTCGAAACCTGCGCGTGCTCGCGCTCGACAAGACCGGGACGCTGACCGAGGGGAAACCATCGCTCGTCGATGTGGTTCCGCTCGGAGGCGTGCCTCGCGACGAGCTGCTCCAGACCGCGGCGAGTCTCGAGGCCACCTCGACACATCCGATCGCGCAGGCGGTCGTGCGCGGCTGGGACAAGCCCCTGTTGCCCGTCGAGCGCTCGACGAACATCGTCGGCAAGGGTCTCGAAGGAGTCGTCGCCGGTCGGGCCGTGACGATCGGAAGCCACCGTCTGGCGGAAGAGCGCGGCGTCTGCGGACCTCACGTCGAGAAGGAGCTGGAACGACTCGAGGCCGAGGGCAAGTCGGTGATGATCGTCTGGGCCGACTCCAAGGTGCTGGGCGTGCTCGCCGTCGCCGACACCGTGCGCGAGACGAGCATCGCCGCAGTGAAGAGTCTCCACGGCCAAGGCATTCGCCTTGCGATGCTCACCGGCGACAACCCGCGCACGGGCGCAGCGGTCGCGAAGACCGTCGGCATCGATCAGGTCGAGGCCAACCTGTTGCCCGAGGACAAGCTCACCGCGATCGATCGTCTGGCGAAGGACGGTCCCGTTGGCATGGTCGGTGACGGCGTCAACGACGCGCCCGCGCTCGCTCGTGCGACCATCGGGTTCGCGATGGGGGCCGCGGGGACCGACACCGCCCTCGAGACCGCGGACGTCGCCTTGATGAAGGACGACTTGCGCCGCATCCCGGAGCTCGTCGACCTCAGCCATCGCACACGCCGAACGCTGGTGATCAACATCTCCCTCGCGATCGGCATCAAGGCGGTCTTTTTCGGTCTTGCCCTCTTCGACCGCGCGACGCTGTGGATGGCCGTGTTCGCCGACATGGGGGCCAGCCTCCTCGTCGCCGCGAACGGGCTGAGCCTGCTGCGCATCCGGACCCGCTCCTCATGACCGAACGGAGAAACTCATGCGTTCGATGTTGATCGGCGTGCTGCTTCTCGTCGTCGCCAGTGCCAGCGTCCATGCGAATGGGCGATTCCCGTCGTCCGTGAGCGTTCATTTCCGGCCCGGGAACGCGAACGATATCTACCTCGGCACCACCTTCGGTCTTCTCGTCAGTCACGACGATGGCGCAGGCTTCTATTGGCTCTGCGAGCAGAACATCGGATACCAGGGCACGTTCGATCCGCGGTACCGCGTGGCGTCGGATGGAACGATCTACGCGTCGACGTTCGAGGGTCTTCGCGTCAGCCGTGATGGTGGTTGTTCGTTCCAGACCGCCACCGCCGATCGACCGAACACAGATCCGGGTTACATCGCAGACGTCTGGGTCGACGGGCTCGACGTCGGGCCGGATGGCGCGGTCTGGGTGACCACCGCCGAGGCCGGGCGACCGAACGACGTGTATCGCTCGACCGACGCAGGCGTGACGTTCGCTCCGCTCGGTCGCGCTTCGCCGGTGATCTGGTGGAAGGACGTCGCCGTGGCACCTGGCCAGGGGGGCCGTGCGTACGTCACTGGCTATCACGTCACCCAGACCGATCCCGATGGCGGCACCATCTCGCCGACGGTTCACCTCTACCGCACCGACGATAGCGGTCAGAACTGGACCCAGCTGCCGATCACGAGCTTCACGCTGGGGACATCGCCGCTCCTTCTCATCCCGGCCGTGGCGCCAGGTGATGGGAGCACGCTCTTCGTGAGATCGGTGCGAGCCGCGGGTCTGGGCGATCGACTCTATCGCTCGACCGACGCCGGGCTCACATGGGCCGAGGTGCTCGTCACGACGGACACCATCCGCGATGTCGTGGTGCGCACCGGTGGCGAGGTGCTGGTCGCGACCGTGGAAGGCGGCATGTCGAGGTCCACCGACGGGGGCCAGACCTTTCAGCCGCTCGCCAGCGCACCGAAAGCCGCGTGCCTCGGCGACCGCAACGGGACGCTGTTCGCGTGCGGCGCGAACTGGGAGCCCGATTTCTTCACGCTCGGCCGCTCCACCGACGCCGCCTCCTGGAGTGCGGTCCTGCGTTTCGTCGGCATCAAAGGTCCGCTCTCGTGCCCGGCAGGCACGGACCAGCGCGACGTTTGCGAAGCGTTGCAGTGGCCGGCGCTCCGCGAACAGTTCGGCATCCCGGACGAGGGTGGCGTGGATGCCCCCGGTCCGCCGCCTCGCGACAACGGCGGATGCTGCGGCGCGAGCAGCTCGCACTCCAGCATCGTCATCGCTGCGCTGCTCGTCGGGTTGCTCGGTCTCCGAACGCGTCGACGAGGCACCGCGTGAAAGCCACGACGCTCATCACGATCGCGCTCGCGGCGACATGCGCGTTGCCAGGTGGGGACGCGCTCGCGAACGGGCGCATGCCCGATAGTGTGAAGCTCGTGTTCCGGCCCGGCCAACCCGAGCACATGGTTCTCGGCGTCACCTTCGGCGTGATGGAATCCACCGACGGTGGAGCGTCGTGGCGTTGGATCTGCGAGGCCGCGGTCGGATTCAACGGCACGTACGACCCCGATTACGAGCTGACACGAAGCGGTGCATTGTTCGCGACGACGTTCAAGGGCATGACGGTCACGCGTGATCGCTGCCACTGGCAACCTGCCTCGCCGCCGCTCGGCGCTGCGCTCGTCTCGTCGATCGCGATCGGCGCGGACGACACGATCTGGGCCGGCATGACCGACTTCGTGGCCGGCAGCGCCATCTACAAGAGCACCGACGACGGCGCGACCTTCCTGCCGACGGCGCCGCTGGGGCAGTCCGGCGACTGGTGGGCATCCATCGAGGTGGCGCCCAGCGATCCGACGCGCATCTACGTCACCGCGTTTCGTACGACCGCCGGCCAGCCGCGCCAGCGCCTGCTCTTCCGTAGTCGAGATGCGGGCGCGACGTGGGAGGAGCTGCCGACCAGCATGTTCGTCGGCACCGAGATCTCGGACCTCCTGATCGCGGGGATCCATCCGACCGACCCGGACACCGTCTTCATGCGCCTGACGCTGACCGGCACGTCGCTGCAAGAACGCTTCTACCGGACGACCAACGCCGGCACCACGGCGGTTGGCGGACCGGCCTGGCAGCAGGTCCTCGAGGTCAACGACTTCGTCCAGGGCTTCGCGATACGGCGCAACGGCGAGGTGTGGGCGGGCGCGACGTCGAGTGGCCTCTTTCGTTCCACCGACGGGGGACAGACCTTCGCGCCCGTCCCTGCAAACCCACCCGTGAACCCTCGGTGCTTGCGCGAACGCCCTGATGGCGTCCTCTACGCGTGTGGCAACAATCTCCCACCGGACAGCGCCGCGCTGACGAGGACAACCGACGGCGTGACCTGGTCGCCGTTCCTGTCGTTTGCTGCACTCGCCGGGCCGGTCCGGTGCGAAGAGGGAACCTCGCAGCGTGACGATTGCCAGGCGATCCTGTGGTGTGGTGTCGCCGAGCAACTCGGCGTCACCGGTTCGGACATCGACTGCACCGATGCCGGTGTCGACGCGGCGGGTGGAGGCGCCAACGGCAGCGGCGGGTGTTGCGGCGCTGGCCGCGACACTCGGACCCCAGTGACCCTGTCGGTGGTACTGATGGCGCTCCTGCGGTATCGGCGTCGTCGAAACGCGAGCTCGCACAGCTCGGCATCACTGGACGACTGCTATCGAGCCCGCGATACCAGACGCGCGGGTGGCAGACTCGATCGCCGTTCGCCGTACCGATTGATCACCAGAAACGCGACGAGCACGCCGATGTTGAGCGCGAGACCCACTGCGAACAGCGTCACGAACATGTCGAACAGGGGTGCGGCGTTCATGGTGGCTCCGACGATGTTTCATCGATTGTACGCGCGAAGCACATCGCCGTGCGACTGCTCGGTCACTCAGGGCATCTCTCCTACGATTGACGGTCGTAAGCCGTCGAGGTAGCGTCAGGGTCTCGATGCGGTCGTTTGCCAATGCCTCTCGTGTCCTCGGAGAGCTCGAGGAACGGTTGATGGAGATCCTCTGGGACGACGCGCCGCTCTCGGTGCGCGAGGTCAAGCGCCGCCTCGGTCGCTCCAAGCTCGCGTACACCACGGTCATGACCACGCTCGACCGGCTCTACCGAAAGGGCCTCCTGGCACGGACCAAGAACGGTCTCGCGTTCGTCTATCAGCCCGCGATCGATCGAGCGGAATATCAGCGGCGCGTGGTTCAAGCGGCGCTCACGCCCTTGCTCGAGCAGGGCGCCGGACCGGTGCTTGCGGCCTTCGTGGACGTCGCAGCGGGAACGGACGCCGAGAACCTGGATCGACTCGAGCAACTGATCGCCGCCCGGCGGAGGCAGCGATGAACAGTCTCGGCGCGATCGTCGGGTTCACGCTCGTGTTCGTGCTGTTCACGTGGGCGATGTCGGCCCTGCTCTCCCTGATGATTCAGGCGGCCGGGCGCCCTTTGAGGCGCCTGGGCGCGGCTGCCGAACGTCGCGTAACGGCGCTCGCGGCGGCACTGCCTGTGCTCGTCGCCGCCGCCCTCGTCGGTGCGCTGATCCTCTCCTCGATTGCGGGCCCCGATCACTGCCCGGTCCATGACCATCATGCGCACCTCTGCCTCACGCACGGTGATGACTGGGCGAGCCGTCCATGGGCGGTGGCGCTCGTGTCGGCTGCGTTCGCCGTCCTGGCCATTCGTCTGTCGCTGTTCGCGGGTGCGCTCCTACGCGGCGGGCGCGCCGTCGCACGGTTGCGCTCCGCGAGCGTGGCCATCGGAGATGTCCGGCTGGTCGAATCCGACCAACCGTTCTGCTTCGTCGCCGGACTTCGCAGGCCGGAGATCTATGCGTCGAGCGCGGCGTGGCGCGGCATCGTCGGTATCGAGCGCGAGGCGATGATTGCTCACGAGCGCGCGCATGTGCGGCACCGTGACCTGGCGTGGCGCGCGGCAATCGAGGTGCTTTGTGCGTTCGGTGCGCCGCTCACTTCATCGTCGATCGTGGCACGTTGGGATCATGCGACCGAGCGCTTGCGCGATAGGGAGGCCGCGGATGCCGTCGACAGCCCGGAGTCGGTCGCAGGCGCGATGGTGCGCATGTGCCGCCTGGGCACGTCCGCAATTCCCGCGGGTGCGACGAGCTTCGCGCCAAAGCCCGCGGCCATCGTCGATCGCGTCGAGTCGCTGCTGACGGAGAGCCCGCGAGGCGACCGCGCCGCCGCGGTCGTGACGACGCTATGGGTGGCCGTGGTCGTGACGATGGTCGCGTCGGTCGCGGTTCACGTCGAGCCGCTACATCACGCTCTCGAGTCATTGCTGGGCTAGGCGGATGCGCTCGCGCAGGAGGATCTTCGTGTATCGCTATCTACTATCAATGGTAGTCGGAGTCGCCATCGCAACCGTCGGCGTTGGCGCCGCGGCGGCCGATGACTCGAGTGTCAGCGTCCTCGACGAGAAACAGTTCGTCGCTGCGCTCGAGGCGGCCGATCCACGTCTGGCGCGTCTTGCCGCCGAGGTCTATGCCGCGGAAGCCGAGGTCGGAGTCGAAGGTGTCCGGATCAATCCCAGCCTGTCCTTCGATCGCGAGGAGCTCTTTCCCGAGAACGGCACCGCGGCGACGAACTACGCGCGCGTGACGTGGCCGCTGGATGTGTCGGGTCGGCGCGGTCGCCGGATGGCTGCTGCACGCAGCGCCGCGGCCGCGGTCTCGGCAGATAGCGACATGGCGCGTTTCGAGATCCTGGTCGACGGCCTCCGCATCTTCAACCAAGCGGCGTACGCGCGCCTGCGGGTCGAGCTGTCTCGTACCGAGCGCGAGGCGCTGGTGCGCGCCGTCGATGTGGTTCGCCGCCGCACCAGTGCCGGGGCGGCCAGCGGCTACGACCTGCAACGCATCGAGCTAGAGCTGGCCGCCTATGACGATCAGATCGCGACGGTCGAGACCGAGTTGCTCGCAGCGCGCTCCGAGTTGGCCGCCTTGCTCGGTCAAGCGAACGGCCTCGTCGACGCGGAGTCGTCGCTCGAGTTGCCGGCACCACCGGCGCCTCTGGATGGCGACTCCTCGACGATCCTTGCGAATCGAAGCGACCTTCGGGCTGCCCAGCTTCGTGCGCAGAGCGCGGATCAGCGTGCCGCCGCAGCGTCGCGAGGATGGGTTCCCGATCTCGGTCTGGCGATGGGCGTCATGTCGAGCGACGTCGGGGACCAGACGGCCATCGGCTACACGCTGGGGCTCAGCATCACCCTTCCGATCTTCGATCGCGGCGGCGCCCAGGCGGCTCGTGCGCGCGCGACGCGCCGAGTCGCCGAAGCCGAAGCTCGCGTGATCGAGACGCGAGCACCAGCGATCGTGCGCGCGCGGCATGCCACGCTGGCGCGGCGAATCGAGCAGGCGCGGACGCTGGCCGAAGGGCAGCTCTCGCGACTGGACACGTTGCTGAAGACGGCGGAAACCGGCTACCGCGAGGGCGAGAGCAGCGTCGTCGAGCTCCTCGATGCCTACCAGACGGCACGAGAGACGCGCCTACGGAACCTCGAGCTCCGACGCGACGCGCGTCTCGCGGAGCTCGACCTGTGGCGGGCCCTGGGACGCCGCCCATGAGAACCCCTGCGACCTCGATGAGAACCAAGATGCAGCTACCGCAATCGAGTGCCCTGATCACCGTCAACTTCCTCGCCGCTGCCGTGCTCGGCGCATGCGGCGGCGAGAAGGGTCACGACCACGGACCCGGCGGTGCGCATCCGCCCCACGAGGAGGAGGCCGAGCTCCCCGGCCAGTCGGTGACGCTGTGGGCGGCGCGCACCGAGCTGTTCATGGAATACCGGCCGCTCATCGTCGGCAAGGAGAGCTCGTTCGCAGCGCACGTCACGGAGATGCCGAGCTTCAAGGCGGTCACGACGGGCGACGTCACGCTGACGCTCACCTACGCCGATGGCACCAAGGTCGACGCGAAGGCGGACGCGCCCAGCAACCCGGGCATCTTCCGTCCCGTCGTCACGCCGGAACGCGCCGGGCCATGCCAGCTGAGCATGTCGATCGGTGGACCTCAGCTCACCGATTCGTTTTTCATCGGTGGTTGCATCGTCTTCGCCGACGAGGCGGCCGCCCGCAAGGCGCTCGGCGAGGAGGAAGAGACACCGGGACGCATCGTCTACCTCAAGGAGCAGCAGTGGAAGACGGACTTCGCGACGATCGCGGCCAGCGAGCATGACCTCCAGGACGGCGTTCGTGCCAGCGGCGAGATCAGGTCGGTCGCCGGTCGCGAGGCGCCGCTCAGCGCTCCGAGTGGGGGCCGGATCAGCCTGGTGCAGCCCGTGCCGTTGATCGGCATGCCGATCAAGCAAGGCCAGCTGCTGGCCACGATCGCTCCACGCCTGGTCGCCGGCGGCGATCGCGCGACGCTGACGGCGGACGTCGCCGCTGCGGGTGCGGAGGTCGACGCCGCCAAGACGGAGCTGGCGCGAGCCGAGCGCTTGGTCGCTGAACAGGCGGCGCCCGCGAAGACGGTCGACGAGGCTCGAACGCGGCTTCGCATCGCCGAGGCACGGCTCGGCGGCGTCCGCGGCCGCCTCGCTCAGTACGACGCCGGATCGGGCGGCCGCCGGTTCGAGGTGAAAGCGCCGATCGACGGGACGTTGGTCGCGCTCGAGGTCGCCTCGGGCGAGAACGTCGAGGAGGGTCAGCTCCTGTTCCGCGTGATCGACCTCGACCGCGTCTGGCTGGTCGCCAACGTGTTCGAGCCCGATATTCCGCGCGTCGAGGGTGCGCGATCGGCTTGGTTCACGATCGAGGGCTACAACGACGCGTTCACCGTCGACGACACCAACGGCAAGCTGGTCACGGTCGGTCGCGTGATCGATCCCAGGACGCGAACCACGCCGGTGATCTTCGAGGTCGCCAACGCAGCCGGCAAGTTCCGCATCGGCAACTTCACCAAGGTCGTGATCGCCACGGGCGCGCCTCGCAAGGGCCTCGCCATTCCGGAATCCGCGATCGTCGAGGACGGCGGCAAGAGTGTCGCCTACGTCATGGTGGAGGGCGAGGCGTTCGAGCGCCGTCCCTTGCGCATCGGGGTCCGATCGAATGGATGGGTCGAGGTCCTCGAAGGGGTCGCCGCCGGAGAACGTGTCGTCTCCGTCGGCGGTTATGAAATCAAGCTCGCCTCGGCGTCCGGGAACGTCCCGGCGCACGGCCACGCGCACTGAGGCCATGCCATGTCGATAATGGACCGGACCATCAGCTGGTCGATCGCGAACCGATTGTTCGTCGTGATCGCTGCGCTCGGCCTCCTCATCTACGGCGTGATCACGACCCTGCGCATGCCGGTGGATGTCTTTCCCGACCTGACCGCGCCGTCGGTCACCGTGGTGACGGAGTCACACGGTCTCGCCCCTCAAGAGGTCGAGACGCTCGTGACGTTTCCGATCGAATCGGCGGTGAACGGCGCCACTGGCGTCCGCCGAGTCCGATCGTCGTCGGGCATCGGGATCTCGATCGTGTGGGTCGAGTTCGACTGGGGAACCGACAAGTACATCGCACGTCAGATCGTCAACGAGAAGCTGCAGATGGTGGCGGCGCAGTTGCCCTCGGACATCAGTCCGCCGACGCTCGCGCCCATCTCGTCGATCATGGGCGAGATCCTCTTCGTCGCGGTACGCAGCAAGAATCACACGCCGATGAAGGTCCGTGGGGTCGCGGACTGGACCATCCGTCGACGGCTGCTGTCACTGCCGGGCGTCGCGCAGGTGGTACCGATCGGTGGCGAGGTCCGCCAGTACCAGGTGCGCGTCGATCCCGACCGGCTGCGCGCGTTCGACGTCACGCTCGAGCAGGTGAACGAGGCCCTCTCCGAGTCCAACGCCAACTCGACGGGTGGCTTCTTCGTTCGAGGCGGTCAGGAGTCGCTGATCCGCGGCGTCGGCCGCATCCAGAGCGAGTCGGATATCGCCCAGGCGGTGGTGACGGTGCGCGATGGCGTGCCGATTCTGGTCGAGCATGTCGCCACCGTCGAGGTCGGCGCCGCCATCAAGCGCGGCGAAGGATCGTCGAACGGCGAGGCGGCCGTGGTGATCGGCATCCAGAAGCAGCCTGGCGCGAACACGTTGATGCTGACGTCGCTGATCGATGCCGAGCTCGCCGCGATCCAAAAGACCCTGCCCGAGGGCATGGTCATCGAGCTCAACAAGGTCCGCCAGGCCGACTTCATCAACACCGCGGTGCGCAACGTCTCGGTCGCACTGCGCGATGGCGCCGTGCTCGTCGCGGTCATCCTGTTCCTGTTCCTGTACAACGTGAGGACCACGCTGATCTCGCTGGCGTCGCTGCCGCTTTCGTTGCTGGTTGCCATGCTCACGATGGATGCGCTCGGCATCACGATCAACACGATGACGCTCGGGGGCCTGACCATCGCAATCGGCGCGCTGGTCGACGACGCGATTATCGATGTCGAGAACGTCTTCCGGAGGCTGCGCGAGAACCGTGCGCTCCCCGACGGTCAGCGCCGCCCTGCCGACGAGGTCATCTTCGAGGCATCGCGTGAGGTCCGCGGCTCGATTGTCTTCGCGACGCTGATCGTGATGCTGGTCTTCGTGCCGCTGTTCTTCCTCAGCGGCGTCGAGGGCCGCTTGCTGCGACCGCTCGGCATGGCGTACCTGGTCGCGATCTTCGCCTCGCTGATCGTCGCGCTGACCGTGACGCCAGCGCTGTGCTCGTACGTGCTGGCGCGTGCTCGCTCGTTGGCGCACGGCGACGCGTGGTTGGTGCGCATGCTCAAGCGTGGCTATCAGCCCCTTCTCACGGCGGTGGTCCGTCGACCCTCCGTCGTGATGATCCCGGCGGGCGCGATGCTCGCCGGAGCGATTGCGCTCGTACCGTTTCTCGGACGGACCTTCCTGCCGGAGTTCAACGAGGGTGCACTGACCGTCGGCGCAGTGACCCTCCCGGGGACCTCTCTCGAGGAATCGGACCGCCTCGGCGAGCGCATCGAGGACATCTTGATGTCGTTTCCGGAAGTGGTCTCGACCGCACGCCGGACCGGACGCGCCGAGCTCGACGAGCATGCCCAGGACGTGAACGCCGCGGAGATCGATGTCCGACTGCGACCTGGGAAGCGCTCAAAGGAGGAGTTCCTCGCCGCGTTGCGCAAGGAGCTGAGCGTCGTGCCGATGGCGGTGACGATCGGTGGCCCCATCGCGCACCGCATCGACCACATGCTCTCGGGCACGCGGGCGAGCATCGCGATCAAGATCTTCGGTGACGATCTGTCTCAGCTCCGAGTCTCCGCCGAGGCAGTCAAAAAGGTCATGGAGGGCGTGTCGGGCGTCGTCGACCTACAGATCGAACAACAGGTGGACGTGCCGCAGCTGGCGGTCATCTTCGATCGTGAGGCCATCGCACGTCACGGACTGCGCGCCGGCGAGCTCGCGGAGATCGTCGAGACGGCCTTCGCCGGCAACAAGGTGACGCGCGTGCTGGAGAACCAGCGCACCTACGACGTCGTGGTCCGCTATCAGGACTCGCACCGCGCCGACCTCGACGCGATTCGCAACACCGTGGTCGACACGCCGTCGGGCGCCAAGGTGCCACTCAAGATGCTGGCCGAGATCCGCGACGACGTCGGGCCCAACACGATCTCGCGCGAGAACGTGCAGCGCCGGATCGTCGTCTCGGCAAACGTCAGCGGCCGCGACTTGCGTGGCGTCGTCGATGACATCCGGCGCGGCGTCGAGAAGAAGGTCGTCTTCCCGGCCGGCTATTACGTCGTGTATGGCGGCCAGTTCGAGAGCGAGCAGGCCGCGACCCGCACGATCTCGCTGCTCGGCATCCTCGTCATCGCCGGCATCTTCCTCCTGCTGTTCCTCTCCTTCCGATCGGTGCGCAACGCGCTCCTCATCATGATCAATCTGCCGCTGGCGCTGATCGGTGGCGTGGTCGCGATCTACTTCGGCAGCGGTGTGCTCAGCGTGGCCTCGCTGGTCGGCTTCATCACCCTCTTCGGGATCGCCACGCGCAACGGCATCATGATGATCTCGCACTACGAGCACCTGCGCACCGTGGAGAACGCATCGTTCGACGAAGCGGTGCTCCGCGGTTCGCTCGAGCGCCTCTCACCGGTGCTCATGACTGCGCTCTGCGCCGGTCTCGCGCTGATCCCGCTCGTCATCGCCGGTGGCGAGCCGGGCAACGAGCTGCAGGCCCCGATGGGCGTCGTCATCCTGGGCGGGTTGCTCTCGTCGACAGCGCTCAACATGCTCTTGATCCCCGCCTTGTACGGCTGGATCGCCAGACCCCGCCCTGCCAAACCGGTGCTGACTGCACCTGCGTCGGCCGCCACCGAGGAATCCATATGAACCGCTCTCTCCTGATCGCGCCCGTCGTCCTGCTCGCCGCCACCGCTGGCTGCGAGTCGAAGTCATCCAAATCCGACCACGGTCACGCGCACGGGTCCGCAACGCACGAGCACAAACCGGCGCCTCCGGACGCGACGGCGGTCGCTGTCGCGAAGACGACGTCAGGCCCGTTCACGATGGCCCTCACACCAGCCGCCGAGCTTTCGCCCGGAAAGCCGGCGCCGCTGACGCTCGCGCTGCAGGACGCCGCCGGCACGCCGGTCACGGCGCTCGACGTGATCCACGAGAAGCTGCTGCATCTGATCGTGGTCTCGCCCGATCTGAGCTTCTTCACGCATCTCCATCCCGAGGCTCGTCCCGACGGAACCTACGCAGCCGAGCTGACGGCGCCGGCGCCGGCGACGTATGTCGCGTTCGCCGACTTCAAGCCGACCGGCGCGCCCCAGTCGGTCGCGCGAGGAACGCTGGCCGTGGCGGGGGATCCCGCTGCGGCCGTGGGCCTCGAAGCCAAGGCGCTACCATCGCGCGGAACGTTCGACGGGTTCGAGGTGAGCCTGCGGTCCAAGGCGCCCCTGGTCGCGGGCGCCGACGCCGTGCTCGAGTTCGAGATCTCCGAGAAGGGTGCTCCGGTGGCCGACCTGCAGAATCATCTCGGCGCGCGCGGCCACTGCATCATCATCAGCGAGGACACGACGACGTTCCTGCACAGCCATCCGCTGGGTGGCACGGGCGCGAAGGTCCAGTTCCACACCACGATCCCGGCGGCGGGCAAGTACAAGGTGTGGGGAGAGTTCCGCCCCGCCGGCAAGCCGCTCCTGGCGAGCTTCGTCGTCGACGTGCCTGCCGAGCTCGCGGCTCCGAAGGCGAAGCCCCATGGTCACAGTCACGGCAAGGGTAAGGACCACGATCACGGCCCCGGCGGACACACCCACTGACCCGGGCGAAAGAGACGCTCGTGTCGCCCCGCTCACCGATCGCCACGGGCGTCCTCTACGCCACGATCGCGGCGCTCGCGTTCGGCGTTACCACGCCTCTGGTCGCGCGCGCGGGTCGCGACGTCGGCGCGTTCACGACCGCGGCGCTCCTGTATGGCGGCGCCGCGGCAACGGCGCTCCTGCTGCGCCTTTTCTCGAAGGCGACCGTGGCAAGGTTGCGACGCGCCGACGTTCCGCGTGTCGTTGCCGTTGCGCTCGTCGGCGGTGCGATCGCACCGACGCTCCTGGCGTGGGGACTACAGCGAGCGGGGGCGACGATCGGAGCGCTGCTGCTGAACCTGGAAGCCGTCTTCACAGTCCTTCTCGCGCGCGCCTTCTTCCGTGAGCCGATCGGACATCGCGTCGCGATCGCGGTCGCGGCCATGGTCGCGGGCGGCGTTGCGCTGACGCTCGAGGCCGCGAGCTGGGCGAGCTGGGGCGCCGTCGGCGTCGCGGCGGTCGCGGCGGCGACGCTGGCGTGGGCCGCCGACAACACGCTGACCCGACCGCTCGCCGAGCGTGATCCGCTCGACGTGGTCGCCGCGAAGGGCGGGCTCGGTTGTGTGTTCACGACGTTCGCAGCGCTGGTGGCCGGCGAGCCGCGCCCGAGCGTCGCCGCCGTGGCGGCGCTCGTCGCGTGTGGCGCCACCGGTTACGGCTTGAGCCTGCGCTTCTACCTCCTGGCCCAGCGTCGCGTGGGCGCCGGACGCACCGGATCTGTGTTCGCGCTCGCACCCTTCGTGGGCGCCGCGCTCGCCTTCTTGCTCGGCGATCGCGCCGCCGGCCCGTGGACGGCGGTCGCGGCCACGTTGTTCGGCGCTGGCGTGTGGTTGCACGTGAGCGAGCGCCATGGTCACCGCCATCGACACGAGGCGATCGATCACGATCACGCGCATCGGCACGACGATGGACATCACGCCCACACGCATGATCCACCGGTCACGGGCGAGCACTCACATCCGCACCATCACGACGAGGCCGAGCACGACCACGAGCACGCGCCCGACATTCATCACGGCCATCGTCACTGACCGGAGCCGGATGTTCCACGTGCCGGTTCGTCCTATCATGTCCAGACTTGGCAACGACCGCGAAACCCGAGCCCGGCGGCGACTGGCACGGCCAGCTGTTCGTCAGCGCCGGCACCATCCTCTACATCGGACCAGGTGGTAGCGCGGACGAGCACGCACACAACGCCGTGCAGCTGGTCTGGGGACGCAGCGACAGCGTGACGGTCATGCTGGGGTCCGAGTTGCGACGGCGCGCCGTGTTGATACCTGCGGGCGAGCCGCACTCCTTCGGTGCGTCGGGACAGCAAGTCGTGATCCTGTTGCTCGAGTCGCATGGCGCACGCGGTGCTGCGCTCGATCGACGTGCTCGCGCGGCCGTCGGCGCCGAGCTGGCCGATGATCTGCGCGGTCTCGAATTCCCGACGAAGCGCATGACACCGGCCGAGGCAGCACGCTGGTGCGACGCAGCGTTTCGGGCGCTGGGAGTGGAACGGTCGAGCACGCCGCTGTCGTCGGTGTCTCGGCGCGCCGTGGCGTATGTGGAACGCGCCATCGAGGGCACACCGCAGCTGTCCGAGGCTGCCCGGGAAGTCGGCGTGTCGCCCACGCGGCTGACGCACGTGTTCTCGAAGGAAGTCGGCATTCCCTTCCGTCGCTTCGTGCTCTGGACGCGCATCAAGCGAGCCGTCGCGGCGACGCACGCGGGCGACGATCTGACACGCGCCGCCGCAGCGGCCGGCTTCAGCGACTCCGCACATCTCAGCCGGACGTTTCGCGCGATGTTCGGCCTCAGCCCATCGCTGGTGCTCGCCGCGGCGCAGATCATCGAAATGACAGCAGCGGACGGCTAGCTGCTCGCGGTGACCGGATCGTTCAAGTGTCGCCGCCGAAGAGGACGCACCCTGTGGACATGTCGCAGGAACGGATCACGCTGAAGCCTCACGTCGCCTCCGAGCTCGCGAAGGCGCGCAGCGCACGGTCTCGCAGAGACGTCGAGCTGGCGTGGCATCACCTCGAGCGCGCCCACATCCTGTCGCAGCCATCCGCGTGGCTGCACACCCGTGTGCACTTCTCGATGCTCGTGCTGGCGCTGCGCACGCTGGACCTCCGTGAGCTGTTCGGTCAAGTCGTGCGTGTTTCGGTAGCGGGCATAGGGTCCGCGATGGGTCGCTACCCTCGCGGCAACACTGGCCGCGCGCGCGTTCCGATCAACAAGCCGATGCCGATCGCGGAGGACCTCGGTCGCATCCTGGCCGGCGCGTCTGATGAGAATGGAGGTCGCAATGCCGACTACGTCGGTTGAAGACCAGGGGCGGCCGTACTGGGAGCGCCACGCCAAGCGCTACGATCGCTCGACATGGTTCCTGTCACGGCCGGTTCCGCGGATGCTGGAGCTCGCGGTCGGCGCCGCGCGCGGCAAAGCGCGCGTGCTCGAGGTCGCCGCTGGAACCGGTCTGGTCACGACTGCCATCGGTCCGGTCGTGGGCGAGCTGATCGCTACGGACTACGCAACCGAGATGGTGAAGCAGCTCGACGCGCGTGTGCGCGATGCAAGGCTCGCGAACGTGCGATGCGAGCAGGCGGACATCTATGGCCTGCAATTCGACACAGCGAGCTTCGATGGGGTGTTCGCGGCGAACGTGCTCCACCTTGTGCCCGATCTGGAGGGCGCGCTGGCTAGCATCCGCCGCGTGTTGCGGCCCGGCGGTGTGCTCGTCGCCCCGACGTACCTGCACAAGGAGACGTTCCTCGCCGCGATGCTCTCGCGGCTGTTCGCGCTGACCGGTTTCCCCGGCCATCGACGACTGACGTCGGCGACGCTGCGCGGCACGATCGAGGCCGCGGGCTTCACCGTGGTGCAGGCCGAGACGATTCCGGGACCGTTCCCGATCGGCTACGTGGCGGCGACGCGCCCGTGAACCCGAGCAGGTGCGCGCGCGCCGCTGGCAGGCGCCAATCGCGCTCGCCGTGGAAGCGCTCCACGAGCGTGCCGGCGCGATCGACGACGTAGCTGTCGGGAAGCGTCGACACGCCGAAGCGCTTGTGCACCGCCGGGTCGGTTGCGACGACGACTTCAGGCGGAACGTTGCCGTCGAAGAACCTGCGGATGTCGGCCCACTCGTCGTCGACCGCAACGGCGATGACGTCGATCCCGCGCGGCTCCAGCTCGCGGGACAGCGCGAGCAGCCCCGGCAGTTCGGTGCGGCATGGCTCGCACCACGTCGCCCAGAAGTGGACGACGCGGATGCGGTCCGATGGCCATGCGATGGCGACACGACTCCCGTCGGCGCGGACGCCGTCCAGCGACGGCGCCGCCTCGCCGCCGCGCAACCGCTCGCCCGCGAACGTCGCGGCCACCGTCGGACCCGCGGCGCGCGAACGTTCGACCGCGCGATATGCGAGGTACGCCGCGCCCTGCAACGCGGCGAGCACGGCCACGGCAATCGCGATGCGGGCGGGGTGCGTCACGCGGTCGCGTCCTTCGGCGGATCGCCTAGGTCGCCGAGACGACGCCGCGGGGCGAAGGTCGTGTACAGCGCCGGAAGGACGACGAGCGTGAGCAGCGTCGCCGAGATGATGCCGCCGATCACGACGGTCGCGAGCGGACGTTGTACCTCCGCACCGATGCCGGTGTTGAGCGCCATCGGGATGAAGCCGAGACTCGCCACCAGCGCGGTCATGAGCACCGGCCGCAGTCGGCGTTCGGCGGCGACCCGCACCGCCTCCCCCACGCTACGGCCTTCCTCGAGCAGCTGGCGGATGGTCGACACGAGGACCATGTCGCCGAGCACGGCCACACCGGACAGCGCGACGAAGCCGACGCCCGCCGAGATGCTGAACGGCATGTCGCGCAGCCACAGCGCTGCGATGCCGCCGACCGCCGCGAACGGCACGCCGGTGAACACCCGCACCGTGTCGACGATTCGACCGTACGTGAAGTAGAGCAAGAGCAGAATGAGCGCGAGCGCGAGCGGCACGACGATCATCAAGCGCTTCTTGGCTGCTTCAAGGTGCTCGAACTGGCCGCCGAAGCGGACGTAGTACGCGGGCGGCAGCTCCACCTTGCTGTCGATGGCGCGGCGCGCTTCGGCGACGAACGATCCGATGTCGCGGCCTCGCACGTTGGCCTGCACCACGATGCGTCGCTTGCCCCACTCGCGGTTGACCGCAGCGGGTGCCTCCACGGTCGAGATGCGCGCCAGCTGTTCGAGCGGGATGCGGTCGCCGTTCGACGCGGTGACCAGGATGCGGCGCACCGCAGCTTCGTCGCGGCGGTATCGCTCGTGCAGTCGGATGGCGAGCGGGAACCGGCGTTCGCCTTGCTGGATCTCGCCGACCTGGACGCCTCCGAGCGCCTCGACGACGTCGAGCACCTCCCGCGCGGGAATCCCGCGGCGAGCGATGGCGTCCCAGTTGACCTCGACCTGGAGCACGGAGAGTCCCGTCACCTGCTCGGTGACGACGTCGGCGGCGCCCGGCAGCGCCTTGAGCACCGCCTCGATCTCGGCCGCCTTCGTGCGCAGCATCTCGAGGTCGTCGCCGAACAGCTTCACGCCGACATCGCCGCGGATGCCTGCGTTCATCTCGTTGACGCGCATCTCGATCGGTTGCGTGAAGATCATCCGCATGCCCGGCAGCACACCGAGCGTTTCCTGCATCTCGGCCACCAGCTCGCCCTGCGTCCTGGCGCGCTTCCAGCGATCGCGCGGCTTCAGCACGACGAAGACATCCGACAGCTCGATGCCCATCGGGTCGGTGGCGACCTCGGCGGAGCCGGTGCGCGTCCAGACGCGCTCGATCTCGTCGGGGAACTCACTCAGGAGCACCCGCTCGATCTGCGTCCCGTAGCGGACGGATTCGTCGAGCGACACCGAGGCGAGCCGGACCGTGTTGATCACGATCGTCCCCTCGTTGAGGCGCGGCACGAACTCGGACCCGAGCCGGCTCGCGAGGAACACGCCATTGGCCATCAACAGCGCGGCGAACGCGAGCACCGCCCAGCGCCATCGCACCGCGAAACGGAGCACCGGCCGATAGAGCCACTTCGCGCCGCGGATCACCGGATTCTCCCGCTCGGACATCCGGCGCGGCAGCAGCAGGCTCGAGAGGACCGGGACGAGCGTGAGGGAGAGCAGCATGGAGCCCGCCAGCGCGAACACGACGGTAAGCGCCATCGGACGGAACAGCTTCCCCTCCATACCTTCGAGAAAAAGGATCGGCAGGTAGACGATCAGGATGATCAGCTCGCCGAACATCGTCGGTCGCCGCACTTCAAGCGCAGCGTCACGCACGATCTCGAGCTTGCTGCGATCGGTCCGGTCCTCGGAGAGGCGCCGAACCGTGTTCTCGACGCTGATCACCGAGCTGTCGACGATCAGTCCGAAGTCGATCGCGCCGAGGCTCATCAGGGTGCCGGCGACACCCGCGCGGACCATCAGATCGAACGCGAACAGCATCGACAGCGGGATCGCCGCAGCGACGATGAGCCCGGCACGGATGCTGCCCAGAAAAACGAAGAGGACTGCGATGACAAGGATGGCACCCTCGAGCAGGTTCGTGCGCACGGTCCGCAGCACCTGATCGACGAGCGTCGTGCGCTCGTAAACCGGCGTGACGTCGATCCCCTTGGGCAGCGACTTGCGAATCTCCGACAGACGGGCCTCGAGCCGACGCGTGACGTCGTGGCTGTTCTCGCCCATGAGCATGAAGCCGAGGCCGAGCACGACTTCGCCCTTGCCGTCGGCGGTCACCGCGCCACGGCGGATCTCGTGTCCATCGATCACGCGAGCCACGTCCTTCACGCGGACCGGCACGCCGTTCTTCGCGGTGATGACGACCTGCTCGACGTGCGCCTTCTCGGTGAGGAGCGCGGTCCCCTGGACGAGACTGGCCTCGCCGGCGACGTCGATCGTGCCCCCGCCGACGTTCAGGTTGTTGCCGCCGAGCGCGGCGGCGAGGTCGGCGAGCGTGAGGCTCCGCGCCTGGAGCTCGATGGGATCGACGATGACCTGGACCTGGCGCTCCTCCCCTCCCCAGGAGTTGACCTCGGCGACGCCGGAGACGGACGCGAGCTGCGGCTGGATGATCCACTTCTGCGCCGTGCGCAGGTCTGACGCCGAAACGTCTTTGCCGGTGACGAGGTAGTGGAAGACCTCACCGAGCCCGGTCGCCACCGGTCCGAGCGTCGGCGCATCCACACCGGAGGGCAGCTCCACGGTGCGGATACGTTCGCTGACCACCTGGCGCGCCTTGTAGATGTCGGCGCCGTCCTCGAAGATGACCGTCACTTGTGACATCCCGAACCGCGACAGCGAGCGCACCTCGACCAGGCCAGGGAGCCCGGAGATACTCTGTTCGACGCGCGCGGTGATCTGCCGCTCGATCTCGAGCGGCGATAGCGCAGGGGCGACGGTGTTGACCTGCACCTGCACTGGGGTCGTATCCGGAAAGGCATCGATCGGTAGTCGCAGAAAAGCGAGGACGCCAGCGACGGAGATCGCCAGCCACGCCGCAACGACGACCAGTCGGTGCCGCAAGGACCATGTGATGACGGCGTCGAGCATGGCTACTCGACGTCACAGCAACCCGCGCCGATCGAGCCCTTCAGGGTCTCGGTCTTCAGCAGGAAGCTGCCCTTTGTCGCGACCTCTTCGTCGGTCTTGATGCCGTCGATGACCTCGACGAGATCCCCTTCGACGAGACCGGTCTTCACGCGACGGGCCTCGAACTCGTCAGGCGCGACCCGCACGAACACGAGCGCGACGCTCTTGGCACGCTGTACCGCGGCCGAGGGCACCATGACCGTCGGCCTTGCGCTGCCGAGCGCGACCTCTGCTCTCGCGAACATATTGGCGCGCAGGACTCCGTCGGGATTCTTCAGCGCGACTCGTGCCTTCGCGGTTCTCGTCGTGGGGTCCACCTCGGGAGCGATGTAATCGAGCACGCCGCTGAACATCGTCTCGACGCCGTCCACTCTCACCGTCACGGCCTGGCCCTTCGCAACCAGCGGGAGCTGCGGTTCGGGAATCTCGACGTCCGCCCACATCACGCTCGTGTCGACGATCTCGAACAACGGCGCGTCGACGTCGACCATGTGTCCGATGGTTGCGAGTCGGCGGATCACGGTGCCGGCGATCGGAGCGGTCAGCGTGTAGCTCGAGCCGACCTTGCCTCCTCCGACGACACCGAGCGCTGCCTCGGCAGCGCGACGTTCTGCGCGTGCCTCCTCGAGAGCTTGCCGCGCTTCGAGCACGTCCTTCTCCGCGCTGATCTTTCTCGCAAACAGCTCCTGCTCTCGTGTGTAGGTCGTCTCGGCGAGCGCGATGCGAGAGTCGGCTGCCGCGAGGCGAGAACGATCGGCACCGACCTGCGCGCTGTCGATGGTCGCGAGCGGCGTGCGGGCGTTCACCGTGGCGCCAATGTCCACCTTGAGCGAACGCACGACACCCGGCGCCCGTGCGTTGACCTCGGCGCGGCGTGTGGCGTCGTACGTGATCGTCGCCAGCGCCTCGAGTCGAGCACCGCCCTCGCGCGCTTGTGCCTTCACGACCTCGATGCCGGCCTGACCCGCGGCCTCCCGTGTCTTGAATCGGACCTTGGTACCGTGCGGCGGAGCACCATCGCCGCCGCCGGTGACTTCCTGGGCCGGTTTGCCGCCGGCCTCGGGGTGGCAGATCGGGCAGAACGACTCCGGGAAGCCGTGCTCTTCGCACCAGTCTCCCTTCGCCTTGAAGATCGGCACGAGCTTCGGATTGCACTTCGTGCAGACCGCCTCGAGCACACCGTGCTCTTCGCACAGTTCTCCGGCGGTCGCCGTGTTCGCCGCGGCCTCGCTCTGCTTTGCGGGCGCACGTTTCTCGCCGCAGGCGCTCAGTACGAGCGCCGCGATCAGCCACCATGCGGTGCGCATGTCACTGGCCCTTCGGCGGACGCGTGATGACGAGACCAGGGTTGTGGATCTTGTCCTGCGAGAGGGGCAGCTGGTGCTCCTCGCACCAGTCATTCGTCGCCTTGAACGCCGGGATCAGTTCCGGGTTGCAGCGGGTGCACTGCGACTCTGGAACTTCATGCTCACCGCACCAGTCCTCGTGCGACCCGGGTTTGACCTCGGATGTGGCGTGCTTGTCGTCGGCCTTCACCGACTTCTTCGCCGACTCTCCCTCGGCCTTCGAGCCGCTATCTTTGTTGCAGCCGGCCGCGAGGGCAATCAACAGAAACGTGCGAGCGATACGTGCAGACATTGTGTCTTCTCCACGAGCAAACGTGCGCTCGGCTGGACACACGCGCGTGCGTCCACCGAGCAGGGCAGGGAATCGATTCCTCAGCCCGCGCTTCGCGGAGGGTGAAATACGCCTTCAGGTGGAGGTCCCGAAGGTACCCGTTCAGTGCGCTCGGCATCGAGCTCGAGATAGCCGTGCGGTGTCGGAACGGCCCCAAGGGCAGAGCTCGCTGCGACGACGTGTGTGCGCGGACACGACGAGCACACGATCGAGCAGTCGGTGCAACCTCGATCCGGGCAGCTCTCGCTGCCGTCATCGCCGGCGCACTCCTCGGCACAATCGTCGTCGACGAGCTCGGCGATCACCTCCGGCGCCCCGATCAAGAGGAGGGCGAGGCAAACAGCGAGCACCTGGAGGATCCGTGGCACCGTCGGCGATTGTACGTGGCCGCGTGCGCCGCCGCAAGGACGACGCAACTGCCCAAGGTCCACGCGTTCGTCGACTCGAAAGGGCGCCGGCTCCACGTCACACGTGCACGGTCATCGCCGGTCGGCACGCCGTATCAGGTACACGATGCAACCAACGGCGAGGACCGCTGCACCGATGGCCACGGATCTGACAGGCAGGCTTGCCGCGATCGCGAGGCAGCCAATGAGGCCGATGACCGCGACCGGCCGAGGCCACCGTCGCTGTTCCGCTGGCAAGGTGAGCGCGGCGGCGTTGGTCACCGCGTAGTACAGCAGCACGGCGAACGAGCTGAAGCCGATCGCGGAACGCACGTCGGCGATCGCGACGATGGCCACCACGACCGCACCGACAGCGACCTCCGCGCGATGCGGTACGCGGAAGCGCGGATGCACGAACGCGAAGAAGTGCGGGAGGTCCCGGTTGTCGGCCATTGCAAACACGGTGCGGCTAACGCCGACGATCAGCGAGAGCAGCACACCGAGTGACGCGACCGTGGCACCGATCCGCACTGCCGGAGCGAGCCACGCGAGGCTCCCGGCTTCCACCGCGGCGGCGAGCGGGGCGGCCGTTGCGCCGAGGCTCGCCGCATCGAGCGCGAGCAACGCGCTGACTGCGACGGCCACGTACACCAACAGGGTGATTCCGAGGGCGAGCGGGATCGCTCGTGGGATCGTTCGCGCTGGGTCGACGACTTCTTCGCCGAGGGTTGCGAGGCGCGCATAGCCGGCGAATGCGAAGAACAGCAGCCCCGCGGCCTGCAGGGCCGCGTATGGTCCGACGTCGTCGACCGGATATAGGCGCCCGGCATCGAGGTCTCCTCCAAGCAGGACTGCCGCGATCACGGTCGCGAGCGCCAGCAGGACGAGCACGACGATCAGCCGGGTCAGCAGTGCGGTCTTCTTGATCCCGACGTAATTGACCGCGGTCAGCACGACCACGGCGGTGATCGCCAGCGGTCGCGCTACGCTCGGCGCGGCGTAGTGCGCGAAGGTGAGGGCCATCGCGGCGCAACTCGCCAGCTTCCCGACCACGAAGCCCCAGCCCGCGAGGTAACCCCAGAACGGTCCGAGTCGGCGCCGTCCGTAGACGTACGCGCCGCCTGATTCCGGATAGACGGCTGCGAGCTGGGCCGACGAGGTCGCGTTGCAGTACGCCACGAGCGCGGCGATCGCGAGACCGACGAGCAGCGCGTTGCCGGCCACCCGGGCGGCCGGACCGATCGCGGCGAACACGCCGGCGCCGATCATCGATCCGAGACCGATCACGACCGCGTCTCCGGTCGAGAGGCGGCGCGCGAGCCGACTTGAGTCAGGGTCCGTCACTGCCGACGAACTTACCAGGGGATCGACGCGCAGACCGGCGAGCTGTACGGTGTCGGCAAAGCGTTACCGATGTTCTGACGCACACAGCAAGATGCACCTGGAGTCAGCTCCAGGGATCAGGTCCTTTCGGACCGCCGCACAAATTCCTTGAACCTGGAGTCAGGTCCAGGTCCATGCTCCCCTCATGTCGTTCGTGCAGCAGGAGGTGCCTCTCAAGATCGGGGACGTGGCCCGGCTTGCCGAGCTGTCGATCGACACCGTTCGATACTACGAGCGAGAGGGACTGCTCGGCCGCGTTCGCCGCACCTCGGCGGGACAACGTCAGTACGACGGCGAGGTCGTGCGTCGCCTCGCCTTCGTACGTCGCGCGACGGCCCTCGGCTTCTCACTCGCCGAGGTGAAGGGCCTGCTCGGACTGCGCGTATCGGCCCGCACGCCATGCGAGCGAGTTCGCGAGCGAGCGCTCTCGAAGCTCGCCGATATCGACCAGCGTATTGCGGAGTTGCAAGCGATGCGCGATGCCCTGGCACGGCTGGCGCACAACTGCGACGAACCGAGCGCGACCGGAACCTGCCCATTTCTCGACGAGCTCGCGCGGCCCATCCGCGCAAGCACGCCCACCCCGACAGACTGTTGCGACCGAACACCATGAACATCCAGCTGCTCTACTTCAAGGGTTGTCCGAACGTCGAGCCTGCGCGCCTTGCGCTCCGCACCGCGATGCGCGCGGAGCAGATCGACGACTCTGTCGAGGAGATCGACGTCGAATCCCCAGCCACACCGGAGCATCTCCGTGGCTGGGGCTCGCCGACCATCCTCATCGATGGACAGGACGTCACGGGCGCGACGCGGGCGAGCGGAAGCGCCTGTCGTCTGTACGCCAACGGCGCGCCAGCCGTCTCCGAGATTCGTGCGCGACTCGCCGGCACTCGGCGCTCGTCGGCCGGGTCGGGTGGTCGTGCGACACTCTCGATGGTTGGCGCGATCGGCGCGGCGATCGCGGCGTCGGCGTGTTGCCTGGTGCCGGCGGCGCTCGCGGTCGTGGGGCTTTCGGGCGCGGGTTTCGGTGCCGCGCTGGCGCCGTACCGTTACTACTTTCTGGCCGCGACGGGTTTGGCACTGGGCGTCGGCTTCTGGCTCGCGTACCGCCGGGAGAAGGACGCCTGCGGCTGCAGCGTACCGCGAGGCCGTCGCGCGACGCGCGTGGCGCTCTGGTTCACCGCTGCCCTCGCTGTCGCGTTGGCCACGTACCCGCTCCTCGGCGATGGCCAGGCCCGCGCCGGATCCACCCAGTCTCCCGCGAAAGCGACCCTCCATCTGACGGTGTCAGGAATGGATTGCGCTGATTGCACGACGACGATTGCGAAGCGGCTCAAGAACGTTCCGGGCGTCGTCTCGGCGACGGTCGACTTCGACAGTGGGCTTGCCGTCGTTCGATACGACGGTCGCGACGGAATGGTAGACGCGGCAATCGCCGCGGTTCGTGCTTCTGGCTATTCGGCGCAGGTGGCGCCGTGAGCTGCCGCGGCGACGAGGCGTCGTGCACCGGTCGTGATCTCGTGCGCACGCGTGTCGCGCTCCTGATCTGGTGCCTACCCGCCGCACTCGTGGTACTCGGGATCTTCTGGCCGCAGGCGCGCGAGGCGCTCTGGATTCCGTCGTTCGCTGTCATGGGCTCGGCATGTCTCCTGAACGCTCGGCGCTGCGGCCGGTTGCACTGCCACCTCACGGGCCCCCTGTTCCTGCTGGCCGCCTTGGCCACGCTGCTGGATTCGCTCGCGATCGTACGTGTGCCCTGGCCCTGGATCGTGTTCACGTCCATTGCGGGCACCGCCATCGGCTACGGTCTCGAGCACATCCGCGGCGAATACGTGTCGAAGTAGCCGGTTGAGTGTCCCGCCGCTTCGATGTGGCGCCTAAGGGTATGTGAGCACCACGAAGTCATCATTCTGGCGCCGCCCCCGGACGACTCTTTTCCTCGGCCTCGCCGCATGCGCAGCGTGCTGCGCGTTGCCGCTGGCGGCGGTCGTGATCGGTGCGGGGGCGGCCACGACGGCCGCCTTGATTCTCGAGCCTCTCGCAGCCGTGCTCGTCGCGGCAGGAGTGGCGATGGCGCTACTGGCCTATTCGCGTCGCCGGCGCGCTTCTGCGGCCGCGAGCTGCGCAGCGGCGGGCGCTTGCGCGGTCGATCGGAGCTGCGGCTGCGGCCCGACGATGGAGGAGCGGGCCGTCTCGGTTGGTTGCACGCTGCCGCGCGAGGACATGCGTGAGCGAGGCGAGGAGTTTCGACGCCTGTTTGCGCGTGGGCTCAAGCGCCGCGAGGCCGACGGCTCGCGCGTCGTCTGGACGTTCGCCTGGACGCACGAGCTGGAGCGGGATGCTCGCGCCCTCGCGAAAACGGAGCAGGGATGCTGCTCGTTCTGGAGCTTCGATGTGCGCCGCTCGGGCGACGAACTGCATTGGGAAGCCAAGGTCCCACCCGATCGGATCGAAGCGATCGCGATGCTGGACAGTATTGCAGCCGCCGCGCTGACAGCATCGATGCACGCATGACACCAGCGCGACGCCGCGCGATTCACGACGCGATGGTTCGCTTCGCGGACGGGGAACGTGCGGCGTTCCGCGAGGTCTTCGATGCGCTGTGGCCCGTCTTGCTCGCCTTCACCAGCAGAACCCTGACGATCGGTGCGGACGCTGAAGACGCCGCACAACGCGGGCTTCTCAAGGTCTTCGACCGCATTGCGGACATGGACCGTGCCCGCGATGGCGTCGCGTGGGCCGTGACGATCGCTGCCTACGAGGTGATGACCCTTCGGCGCCAACACCAGCGGCGTCGTGAGCACTCCGCCGACGCGCTGCTCGCCGTGGCGGATGGAGATCCGTCGCCGATCGATCACATCCTCCGCGAAGAGCTGCGTACCGCCGTCCGCCTGGCTATTGGCGAGCTGCCAGCGCGAGACCACCCTGTCCTGGCGGAGGCGCTCGACGAGGTGGTGTTGTCGGGTGAGACCGAGCGCAAGCGCCGGTTCCGCGCGTTCGGACGACTCCGTGACGTGTGGAGGAAGACCCATGGTTGATCTCGACGCTCTCGCGAGACGCGCTCGGCGGGCAGCCGAATGGAGCCGGGTGCGGATGGCGTGCCGGATCGCCGCGGTCGTCGCGCCGCTCACGCTGGTGCCGCTCGCCGGCGGCGCTTCGCTCGCAGCGTGCGGATGCCTCGGGGTGGCGCTCTTTGCCATGGCGGCGTTCCTTCGCTGGCGCGATCGGGTCGGTGTAGAGGCGACCCGCGACGGATTGCTGCTCGGCGCAGTGCCGCTCGTCGCCGCGCTGTTCTTGCGCGGATGTGACCTCGAGTGTGCGTCGCTGGGTGCCGTCGGGAAAGCAGAGCTCGCCTGCTTCGTCGCGGGCGCAGTGGCCGGCCTCGGCGTCACGTGGCGCGCGCTCCACTCATCCGCGCCACGCGCCCGGCGATGGCTGCTCACGTTGCTCGTCGCATCGATGACGGCCGCTCTCGGGTGCGCTGGTCTCGGGATCGGTGGCGTCCTGTCGGCCGTGATCGCGTTGTCGCTCGTCGCAAGTGTGGCCTGGGTACCTGCCGTGTTGCGCACGCGCTGACCTGATGGGGCATCCTGTGGCCATGTTCGTGGTGAAGACCGTTGTGCTGTTCGTCGCCACCGCGATCGCCGAGATCGTCGGCTGCTACCTGCCGTTTCTCTGGCTCCGCCAGGGGCGATCGATCTGGCTGCTCGCACCAGCGGCGGTGAGTCTCGGGCTGTTTGCGTGGCTGTTGACGTTGCATCCCACAGCCGCGGGCCGCACGTACGCCAGCTATGGCGGCGTGTATGTCGCGACCGCCCTCGTCTGGTTATGGCTGGTGGATGGTAAACAGCCCGATCGCTGGGACGTGATCGGCGGGTCGGTCGCGATCGTGGGCATGGCGCTCATCGCGTTCGGGCCACGAACGACTTGAATGGCGACAGGTCGCCGCTCGCTGCACCGCTCGTCGAGGCGCTCGATCGTGCTGCCACGGTGCTGCCACGCGGGACGGTTTTCAGCGGGTTTGGCCGGTCCGCAACGGGATCCAAGTAGGCGGAATCTATGGAAGCTCGCGTAGTCTTTGTCGCGCAAATAAACGGGGTTCGTTCCGCCACGCGGCTGTGCCATAAACGCCGGCCATGTCGTCGCTCACGCTGCGTTGCGCCATCGTTCTTTTCGCCGCCGTCGGCGGCCTAACCGGCTGTGGCGGCTGCGGTGGCGACGACGAGCCGGGCGATCCGGATGGCGCCGGCCCGGACTCGCAGGAGGTCGATGCGTCGGAGATCGACGCCGACCTGACCGACGCGGACTTGACCGACGCGCCGGTCGACGCGCCGCCGACGGTCGGCACCGTGCAGTGCCCGACGACCGTGCCCACGCCCGCCGACGGCGCGTGCGACGTCACCGCCGGCAGCGGCACCGCCGTCCTCGTCCGGGGCAACGTGCTGGTCCACACCGGCGTGTATCTCGACGGCGCCGTGCTCTACGACGGCGACACGATCACCTGCGTGGGCTGCGATTGCGCGGCCGCGGCGACCGCCGCCAATGCCACGGTCGTGAGCTGCGGCGACAACGTGGTCTCGCCCGGCCTCGTCAACGCGCACGATCACCTCAACTACAACAACCAGTGGCCGCTCGCGTCCACGCAGCCGGGCGGGACGCGCTACCAGCACCGCCACGACTGGCGCGGCGGCGTGCCCACGCCATCGAACCAGCACGGCACCGGCGCGACCTCGGCCGGCATGCGCTGGAACGAGCTCCGCCACCTGATGAGCGGCACCACCTCGATCGCCGCATCGACCCGCGCCACCGCCGGCATGCGTAACCTGGACGAGCTGGAGAGCCGCGACCTGGCGCTCGGCTTCAAGCCGGTCATCTACGAGGTGTTCGCGCTCGGCGACGGCAACGAGACCTTCCGCGCCAACTGCACCTGGAACTACGTCTGGTCGGAGTTCCAGGCCTCGCTCTTCAACGGCGTGGTCACCCACACCGCCGAGGGCATCAACAACTACGCCCACGAGGAGTTCCGCTGTCAGTCGACGAGCTTTGGCGGTGGCCGCGACTACACCGAGAAGAACGTCGGCCACATCCACGGCGTCGGGCTCCAGGCCGTCGACTACTACAACATGGCGCGCGATCGCTCGAAGCTCGTGTGGTCGCCGCGCTCGAACGTCTCGCTCTACGGCAACACGGCGCAGGCGCCGATCTTCCACCGCATGGGCGGCACGATCGCGCTCGGCACCGACTGGACCTACTCGGGGTCGGCCACGCTCGTGCGGGAGATGGCGTGCATCGCCGAGCTGAACCCGGCGGCCTACGGCGGCTACTTCACCGACGAGGACATCTGGCTCATGGCGACGCGGAACGGCGCCCTCGCGACCGGCACCGCCGACCTCATCGGCGATCTCAAGACCGGCATGGTCGCCGACCTCGCCGTCTACGCGGCCGCGCCCGGCCAGCTGCACCGCGCGGTCATCGACGCCACCACCGACGACGTGGCGCTCGTGGTCCGCGACGGCGACGTGATCTTCGGCGAGGCCGACGTCGTCGCCGCGCTCGACGCCGGCGGCACGTGCGAGACGCTCGACGTCTGCGGCCAGAGCCGGCGCGTCTGCGCGATGCGCGAGTTCGGCGTGACCTACGCGTCGATCGCCACCACCGTCAGCGGCGGCACCGCCGCCTACCCGGCGGTGTTCTGCGCCACGCCGCCGATGGAGCCGACGTGCATCCCGTCGCGTCCCGGGACCGGCGGCTACAGCGCGCCGGCCGCCGGCGACATGGACGGCGACGGTGTCCCCGACGCCAGCGACAACTGCCCGACGATGTTCAACCCGGTGCGGCCCATCGACAACAACGTTCAGCCCGACGACGACGGCGACGGCCTGGGCGACATGTGTGATCCGACGCCGCTCCGCGCGAGCGTCGACGGTGACGCGATCGCCAACGAGCTCGACAACTGTCCGTTCGACGCCAACATGAACCAGGCCGACGCCGACATGGACGGCAAGGGCGACTCCTGCGACGCGTGCCCGATGCGCGCCAACCCCATCTCCGTGTGCAGCCCCGATCCGACGACGATCGTCGAGATCCAGAACGGTTCGGTCGCGGTCAACACCTCGGTGTACGTCGAGGACGTGGTCGTGACCGCGATCGAGTCCAACGGCTTCATGGCCCAGGACCCGACCGTGACCAGCGGCATGTACGCCGGCATCCACGTCTTCACCGGCGGAGCGCCTGGTGTCTCGCTCGGCGATCGGGTCGCCGTCGCCGGCACGGTCGTCGAGTACTTCATGAACACCGAGATCGACAGCGCCCTGGTCCTCTCCCGCACGGCCGGCGCGCCGCTCGCGCCCATTCCGCTGACCGTGGCGGTGGCCGCGACCGAGCCCTACGAGGGCACGCTGGTGACCCTCACCGACGTCACCAAGGTCGACTACCCGTACGCGTGCTCGGCCGACAACGCTGCGTGCATGGACGCGCGGCTCTTCGAGCTGAACGACGCGATCATCGCGTGGGACCGCTTCTACGCCGACGGCCAGGCCAGCTGGACCAGCGAGGCGGCGGCGGCCGCCGCCGACATGACGCCGACGGTCACCGGCGTCATGTTCTACCGCTTCGACCGCCGCCGCATCGTCCCGCGCACCGCCGCCGACATCACGCCCTGACGGTCAGTCCGCGAAGGTCGCGGTGACCGGGGCGTGGTCGCTCGCGTCCTGGCCCTTGCGCGCGTCGCGATCGATCGTGCAGTCGACGAGGCGCGCGGCGAGCGGCGGGTTGGCGAGGATCATGTCGATGCGCAGGCCGCGGTTCTTGAAGAACGCGACGCCGAAGTAGTCCCACCACGAGTAGTCGCGTCCCTCGGGATGGCGCGCGCGGTAGCAGTCGGTGAGGCCCCAGGAGAAGAGCTCGTTCATCGCGGCGTGCTCGGGCTCGCTGAACAGGTTCTTGCCCGCCCACGCCGCCGGATCGTGGACGTCGAGATCGCTCATCGCGACGTTCCAGTCGGCGCACAGGGCGAGCGGCGCGCCGGGCTCGGTGCTCGCCTCCAGCCAGCGGCGCAGGCGCGCCAGCCACTCGAGCTTGTAGGCGTACTTGTCGCTGCCGACCTCCTGGCCGTTGGGCACGTAGAGGCAGCACACGCGCACGCCGCCGACGGTCGCGACGATGAAGCGCGACTGGGTGTCGTCGCCGCCGTCGGCGAAGCCGCGCCGCACGTCGGTCAGCTCGCCGCGCGCCGCGATCGCGACGCCGTTGTACGACTTCTGGCCGAGGTGCGCGTACTGGTAGCCGATCGCCTCGAACATGGCGCCGGGGAAGCCGCCGTCCTCGACCTTGGTCTCCTGCAGGCACAGGACGTCGGGCTGGTTGGCCTCGATCCACGCCCGCACCCGCTTCTCGCGGGCCCGGATCGAGTTGACGTTCCACGTGGTGATCCGCACGCATGGACTTCTACCACTTGAGCGCGGGCGTCGGGCGTGAGACGACGAGACATGCGTCTCGTTCCCCGAGGCCTGGGGCTGGCCTGCTTGGTGTTCGCCGCGTGCGGCGTCGACGCGACGCCCGACGTCGGCACGTCCACGGGCCAGGTCGTCGGCGCCGAGCTCGCCACTGGCGATCCCGGCGTGGTCGCGCTGGTGACCTCGTCGGGCCGCGTGTTCTGCACCGGCACGCTGGTGTCGCCGCAGGTCGTGCTCTCGGCCGGGCACTGCCTCGAGGAGGCGGGCGGCGATCCCGCGGTCGCCGCGTTCTTCGGCAACGACACCACCTCGGTCGGCACGCGCATCGGCGTGCGCATGACGCTCACGCACCCGGACTGGAACGGCAGCCTCTCGGGTGGCCACGACGTCTCGGTGTCGCTCCTCACCACGCCGCAGGATCCCGCGCTCGTCGTGCCGATGAACCGCATGGACCTGGCGCCGTTCGTCGGCGCGAGCTACCGCGTCGTCGGGTTCGGCATCCACGACCGCTCCACGCGCGAGCTCGACGGCAAGAAGCGCGTGGGCATGATGAAGATCGATCTGCTCGGCGGCGGCGTGCACCCCGACTACATCGAGGTCAGCGACGTCGACGCCGACGACGCCACCGCGATCTGTCAGGGCGACTCCGGCGGCCCCGGCTTCATCACCGTCGACGGCGTCGAGTACCTCGCCGGCGTGCACTCGTACTCGATCCAGGGCTGCTTCAACCCGAGCGGCGAGGCGCGCCCCGACCTCTACATGGAGGAGTTCATCCAGCCGTTCATCGACTCGATGGACGTGTCGTGTCGCCTGAACGGTCAGTGCGTGCGCGTCGGCTGCAGCGCCGATCCCGACTGCTTGCCGTGCAACGCCGACGGCACGTGCGCCGCGGGATGCGAGCTCCCCGATCCCGACTGCCCGACCAGCGGGCTCGGCGAGATCTGCCAGGCCGACACGCAGTGCATGACGGGGCTGTGCATCGCGTGGACCAAAGATCCGCGCTCGCGCTTCTGCAGCCAGCCGTGCAACGGCGACGCGGATTGCCCGGTCACCGGCATGGTCTGCCGCGACATCCTCGGCGAGGGTCGCGTCTGCGACTACGCCGGCGAGCCGCCCGGTGCGATCGGCCAGTCGTGCGACACGGCGACCGACTGCTCGGCCTACCTCTGCGTCGACGGAACCTGCACGTACACCTGCGACGTCACCCGCAACCTGCTGTGCCCCGTTGGCTACCGCTGCGACACGCTCGACGGCAGCCAGTACATCTGCATCGCGGAGGCCGCCGCCGACGCCGGCGGCTGCTGCTCGAGCACGAACCAGCCACCCGCGTCGTCCCTGCTGGCTGCGCTGCTGCTTCTCCTGTACGCGGTCTTCCCGCGCCGGCTCCGCAGCCGTCGCCCCCGAATCAGCAGCTACGCATGGTTCTCGCCGGTGATGCGCATCGCCGCCTCGCCGGTGATGCGCATCGCCTTCTCGGCGGCACGAACCTCGGCCTCCTCGGCGCGGCGCTCGGCGCCCGGCTCCTTGGCCAGGAGCTGACGGTAGCCCTCGAGCCAGCGGCCCATCGCCGTCCACGCCGACAGCACGCCGCAGATCGCGAGCGCGATGCCGGCCGCCGCCGCGGAGTACTTGGCCGTCGCCGGGCTCGCCGCGAACCACGCGGCGATGAGCGTGCCGAGCGACACGAGCACGATGCGCTCCGCCCGCTGCATGGAGCCGACCTTCAGATCGAGCCCGAGACCTTCGCCGCGGGCGCGCGTGTAGCTCACCATCAACGAGCCACCGGCCGCGCCCATCACCGCGAGCAGCCACCCGCCCTCGCGCAGGTGCCACGCGAAGCCGGTGAAGAAGGCGAGCTCCGCCCAGCGATCGGCGACCGAGTCGAACAGCGCGCCGGCCTGTGTCTGTCTCCCCAGCGCACGGGCGAGGCGCCCATCGATGAGATCCAGCACACCACCCGCGATGTAGAGCCACGCGCCGGTGGCGAGGTGACCGAACGCGATCGCGACGCCGGCGCCCATGCACGCCGCAAGCGACAGCCCCGTGATGACGTTGGGCGACACCTGTGACGCGATCAACATCCGCTCGACCGGCTGAATCAGCCACACGATGTAGCGCGTGAAGAACTGACCGAAGAAGTCGTTGGTCTTCAGCTTGCCGAGCTTGGGCGCGTGCCCCGTCCAGCACATCACGCAGTAGACCGCGAACATGCCCAGGAAGAACCCGACGAGCACGATGGCGGGGGCGAGGATGGTGAGACGTTCCACGAGGTTACTTTCGGTGGCGGACGGGTTGGGGGCCAGCTTTACCACCTCTTTCCGGCGGCAGCCAAGCGACTTTACCCGCTGGTGGTGCGTTGAGACCCGTCAGCGGGTCGCGATGTTCACTGGTCCTGGTTGGTCGATGGGCGTGGTACGACGTCCTGCAAGCCGGGTGACATGAGCCTCCCCGCCATCACCTCGTTCGTCGCGCGTGCCGTCGCCACCGCCGGCGGTGCAGGATATTCGCCGGTTGCGCCCGGAACGTGCGGCACGGTGGTGGCCGTACCGCTGGCCTGGGCGTGTCGAGGATTTGACACCTGGCTGTTCGCGATCGTCGTCGTCGCGGTCACCCTTGTCGGCATCGCCGCCGCACACCGCGCGGATCAGGTGTGGGGCACCCACGATTCGGGGCGCGTCGTCATCGACGAGGTGGCCGGCTATCTCGTCACGGTCGCCCTGGTCGATCGCGCCTCGTGGTGGGTGCTGGGCGTCGGCTTCGTCGTGTTCCGCGCGCTCGACATCCTCAAGCCGCCGCCGGTGCGCTGGATCGACGAGAACGTGCCCGGCGGCGCGGGGGTCGTCCTCGACGACGTCGCCGCCGGCGTGATGGGCGCCGCGATCATGGTGGGGCTCGGCGAGTCCGGCGCGTTCGAGGCCCTCGCGCGCCTCGTGTGAAGCAGGTACGCTCGCCGGCATGCCGAGCCGTACCTGGACCGCCGCCGCGCTGGCCGCGCTCGTCGCCGGCGCCGGCGGTGCCGGGGTGGCGCAGGCCAACGGGCGCTTTCCGTCGTCGGTGTCGGTGTCGTTCCAGCCCGGGAACCAGACCGACATCTACCTCGGCGTCACGTTCGGGCTGCTCATCAGCCGCGACGACGGCGCCGGCTTCTACTGGATCTGCGAGCAGAACGTCGGCTACGAGGGCACGTTCGACCCGAAGTACCGCATCGGCCCGGGCGGCGAGATCTACGCGACCACGTTCGAGGGCCTGCGCGTGAGCCGCGACGGCGGCTGCTCGTTCGCGACCGCGACCGAGGAGCAGTCGCCCACCAGCCCGGGCTATCTCGCCGGCATCTGGGTCGACGCGATCGATACGGGCCCCGACGGCTCGGTGTGGGTGGCGACGGCCGAGGCCGGGCGCCCCAACGATGTGTATCGCTCGACGGATCAGGCGCGGACGTTCACCCCGCTCGGGCTCGCCTCGAGCACGGTCTGGTGGAAGAGCATCGGCGTGGCGCCGAGCAACGCACAGCGCGCGTACGTGACCGGCTACCAGGTGACGCAGACCGGGCCCGACGGCGGCTCGATCCCGCCGACCGTGCACCTCCATCGCACCGACGACGCCGGCGCGAACTGGACGATGCTCGGCATCGGCGCGTTCCAGCTCGGCACGAGCCCGCTGGTCATGGTGGAGGCGGTCGCGCCCGACGATCCACAGCTCGTCTTCGTACGCTCGGTGCGCGCCGTGCCGCCCGCCGGCGACAAGCTGTACCGCTCGACCGACGGCGGCGACACGTTCGCGGAGGTGCTGACGACGACGGACACGATCCGCGACGTCGTCATGCGCGCCGACGGCAGCGTCCTGGTGGCCACGCAGATGGGCGGGCTCCACCGCTCGACCGATCGCGGCGTGACCTTCGAGAAGATCGCCGATCTGCCGCAGGCCGCGTGCCTGGGCGATCGCGGCGACGCGCTGTTCGCGTGCGGCGCCAACTGGGAGCCCGACTTCTTCGCGATCGGTCGCAGCAGCGACGGCGCGGCGTGGAGCAAGGTGTTCCGCTACGTCGAGATGAAGGGGCCGCTGTCGTGCCCCATCGGGACGATGCAGCGCGATCTGTGCGAGGCGCGGCTGTGGCCTGCGGTCGCCGAGCAGTTCGGGATCCAGCCGGACCCGCAGGGTGACGTCGCCGAGCCGCGCGATCCCGGCGGCTGCTGCGACGCGCAGGCTGCGCCCGTGGCCCCGGCCCTGGGCGGCCTGCTCGTGGCGATTGGTCTGCTGGTCCGACGCCGCAAGCGTGCGTGATCGCTCGCCGGCACGCGAAGAACCGACGTTCGGATTTCGGTTCACATCGGCGTTCATGTCGGATATGTGTCCTCTCCGTTCGCCCTGAGCGAGTCCCGGCGCGGCCGGGACGAGTCGAAGGGCGGGGAAACGCCGCCATGCGTATCGTTCCGTCCGCCATCGCCCTCTTCGCCGTCACCGGCTGCGCCTTCCAGCCCGGCGGCGCGGCGGACGGCGTCGGCGACGTCGACGCGGCGCCCGGTGACGACGCGCCCGCGAGCACGTCCGACGCGCGGGTGATCGACGCGCCGGCGGTGCCGGTCGATGCGGCGCCACAGGAGGGCGTGATCCGGGCGATGCCGCTCGGCGGAGTGGCGGTGCTCGATGGCATGGCGACCGAGCTCGCGGGCTCGCCGCGCTACGCGCTCGATCTGGCGACGGCGGCGAACGCCGACCTGAAGGCGGGCTACACGCCGAGCATGACCGCGGGCCTGCGCGCCGGCTACGACGCCACGCACGTGCACCTGTTCTTCGACGTCGTCGAGGCCAAGCCGCACCAGGCCGACTCGACGAACACGTGGGACAACGACGCGATCACGTTCTACATCGACGGCGCCGGCGATCGCGCGGGCGCGTACGGCGCCGACGATCACGAGGTGATCATCGATTACCGCCCGGTGTATGGCATCTACCCCTCGACGAACGGCGTCGATCCCGTGATCGAGGCGGTGCGCCTGCCGACCGATGCCGGCTTCTCCGTCGAGGTGCGGATCCCGCGCGCGTCGATCGGCGCCGGCAACGCGACTCGCTTCGGCTTCTCGTGGGGCGTCTACGACGACGACGACGGCGGCGCGTACGACGGCTACGGCCTGTGGTGGGCGCGCCCGGCGCCTCGCTGCGCCAGCTGCTGTACGTCGGAGACACGCGCCGAGGCGTGGTGCGATACGACGATGCTCGGCGAGCTGGAATTCAATTAGGGGCTCGCTTACGGCTCGCCGAACAAGCGCCGTGCTGGATGCGCGAGCCGCGTCGTCGGTTGACAGCGTTCCGCGCCTGCGCGCCGGGAATGGCGCGGGGCGCAGCATGGCTTATCATCTGGGCAGTGCGGAGGAAGTTGTTCCCGACGGATCCGGGGGGCGTGGCCTCGGCGGCCGCGTCGCTCACCGATCCGGGTGACGAGGTCGCGGCGGTCGTCGACCTCGCCGTGATCGGGTGTCGCGGCGACGGCAAGACGCAGTTCATCCTCAACGCGATCCGCACGCTCGATGCGTACGCCGCGCCCGGCCTCGCCGACGTCGAGCGCGAGAACAGCCAGCGCATCCACCGCATCGCGCTCGACGCGCGCGCGCCGAGCCTCGACGCGACCGCGCCGGGCGCGCGGCCGCATTACATCTACCGGGTCGAGCCGGGCGCGCTCTTCGGCCAGCTCGAGACCTGGGAGCGCGTCGCGCTGCTGGCGCGCACCGCGCGGCTGTGGCTGCACGTCGCGCTCGCGCTCGGCAACGCGGTCCTGGTCGGCGCCGCGCTCTGGCTCCTGGGCAAGTCGCCGCAGCTCGCGGTCGGCGCTGGCGTCGGGCTCGCGGTCGTCATGACGATCGTGAGCGTCGCGCTCTCGATCCGGCGCTTCCGCGCGGCCGGCGAGATCGAGGTCGTGTTCTGGGACGTCGCCGGCGAGGACGCGCTCCGCGGCGGCGACTACCACGAGCTCCTGCGCACGATCGTCGAGCGGCGGCGCGAGGAGGACCGGCCCTACGGCTTCGCGCCGGTCCTGGTCTGCAACCCGCTCTCGCTCGAGCGTCACGAGGACGGCGGCTCGTACGTCCGGCTCAAGAAGGTGTTGCCGCTGTACGCGTCGCTCGACCGCGCCGACCGGCGCGCGCTCGTCGTCATCACGCGCGCGAACCTCGTCGAGGAGATCTGCGCCGACGGCAGCGACGAGGACGAGCGCGTCGCCGTGCGCTCGCTGGCCCGGCGCAACGCGCAGGGACGCGCCGACGCCGGGGCGACGCCGGTGCGTCACGGCGAGGCGGTGCTGGTGCGGCGCGGCGCCGTGCAGCGGTACTGCCGCGACGCCGAGGACGGCGTGGAGAACGGCATCGCGATGACGTACCTGCGCTACGACGCGGGCGACGACTGCACGCTCGAGAGCAAGCCGGGCGAGGACGGCACGCCGGTGCTCGAGTACACGTACACCGACGACGTCGCCGCGTTCGAGAGCGAGATGCGCGGCAAGTTCCTGTCGTGGTTGGCCCAGGTCGCGTACCGCGCGCCGCGCAAGGCACGCGCGACGGTCGCCGGGCGCGCGACGACGGAGGAGCCGGCCCCCGAGGAGGACGTGATCCCGCTGACGGTGCCGGCGCGTACGACCGCGACCCGCACGACCGCGACCCGCCCGGCGGTCGAGCCCGCGCCGGCGCCGAGCTCGGCGGGCTCGGGCGGCTTCTCGAGCGGAGGCTCGTGATGCCGATCGAGCTGCGGCACGCGTGGCTGCAGAAGCATCCGACGCCTCGCTCGGCGCGCGGTGACTTCCACTGGTATCCGGAGGACGGCGACGGCAAGGCGCGCACGGCGCTGGCGGCGCGCGCGGGCGAGGGCGGGGCGGTGCTGTGGCGGATCGAGCCGGGACGCGTGACCTGGGCGCTCTCGTTCGCGGAGGTCGCGCCCGCCGACGGCCGCAGCTATGTCGGGCTGGCGGTGACCACCGCGAGCGGCGACGCGCCGGCGTCGGCGCTCCTCGCCGCGATCACGCCGCTGCCGGCCGCGCCCTGGCGCGATCAGCCGACGAGCATGACGGCGGAGGTCGCGCCGCTGGAGGCGTGCGCGCCGGCGCCGGTGCCGGTCGCCGTCGAGGTCGCGCGCTCGCTCGCCCAGGGGCTGTGGCGCGGCGGCGCGGCGACGGTCCCGGACGCGGCGGAGCCCTCGCTGCCGCGGTTGCTCGCGACGCTCGAGACCTGGCTGCCGGACGACGTCCGCGCCCGGGCGCGCAGCGGCGCGCTGGTGACCGACGGCAGCGCGCCCTCGTCGGGGCCGCTCTTCCACTACCTCGGGCGCGCGTGGGCGCTGCCGGCCGAGATCGCCGCGCGTGACCCGGAGCTGGGACGGCGCGCGTGGTCGGCGGCGATCGGGCTGGCCACGCGGGCCGGCCTCTCGCCCGAGGCGATCTTCGACGAGCTCGAGGCGCTCTCGCGATCGTGGAACACGGCGCCCGAGCTCGCGGCGCTCCTGGCGGCGACGGGCACGGTGCGCGCCGACGAGCTGGCGGCGTGTGACGCGCGCGCGCCCGCACCGCTCGCCGCCGCGGCCGACGCCGGGCGCCTGTGGTCGCGTGTCGTGCACTACTGGGGCCGCGGCTTCCTCGCCGGCGACGAGCTCGATCGCCGGCTCGGCGAGCTGCTCGCGCGCCGCATCGTCGCCGATCACCTGTTCCACCTCGACGCGCCCGAGCAGCCGGCGCTGCCGCTGCGCTACCTGCGCCGGCTGCGCCGCGAGGCGCTCGTGCCGCGCGCCGCCATGGATCAGCTCGAAGCGAGGGTCGCCGAGGTGGCGCCGGAGGTGTTCGTCTGATGCCCGAACCGAAGAAACCGGTCCGTACGACCGCGGCACCGCCGGTGCCCGCGCGGCCGCCGCCGGGCGACCAGCTCGAGGAGCTGAACGATCAGCTCGCGCGCTTCCTCCAGCACGCCGACCAGCTCGTCGACGAGTGGGCGAAGTTCGGCGCCGACGTGCGCCGCACCGTCGACGCCGAGGTCGCGCGCATCGACGGCGCCGTCGCGGACGCCACCGAGCGCGCGCTCGCGAACGCCTCGGCGCAGGTCGACCGCGTCGCCGCCGAGCGCATCGAGAAGACCGTGGAGCACGCGGCCGCGCGCTGGCGCGGTGATCCGCCACGGGTGGCGTCCGGCGGCGGTGGCACGGCGACGGCCGCCGCCGGTGGTGGCGGTCTCGCCCGCGGGGTCTTGCTCGCCGTCCTCGTGGCGGACGCGTTGCTCGTCGTCCTGCTCGTCGTCGCGCTGCGCAAGGACACGCCCGCGCCGGCGCCGAGCCCGGCGCCCGACACGGCCGGCGGTGGCGCCATCGTGATCGCGCCCGAGGTGCTGGCCGCGTGCGAGGCGCTCGCCGAGGGTACGTGGTCGGCTGACGACGCGGCGCTGGTGCTGCGCGCCGGCACCGCGGTGTGCGGTGACGACGAGGCCAGGGTCACGGCCAACGTCACCGCGCGCCTCGCGTCCCCGGAGGTCGCGATCGACGCCGGCGTCGTCGACGCCGAGCCGCCGATCGACGCCAAGAAACGCGAGACGAAGCGCGGCAAGTAGGCGCGCGGCGACGACCCGATGATCTGGATGATGCAGATGGGTTGGCTGGCTGGCTTCGCCGGCCTCCTGGCCCTGTCCGTCCGCGCGATCCGCCGCGCGCGGAAGGATCCGCGCGCGATCGTCGGGCGCTCGACGTTGCTGGTCTACGCGACTCTCGTCGGCGCGCTCGGCGCGTCGGCCGCGTGGGTGTGGGGCGGCGCGTTCGCCCACGACGGGCGCGATCGCATCGCCGCCGGCGGCGGCGCCCAGGCCGTCGCGCCGGCGCGCGCGCGGCTCTTCGTGCGCGCGGTCCAGCTCGCCGTCGGTCCCGATGCGGCGACCGTCGGCTACTCGCCGTCGGCCGGCCTGCGCATGCCGCGTCGCTACGGCCTGGAGGAGGCGCAGCGAGGCTGGGACCTCCTCCGGGTCTCGGTCGACGGGCCGCAGGGCCTGCGCGTCGACGCGGTCGCGCGTCCGGAGGCGACGAGCACCGAGGTCGTGCTGTTCGCCCGCGAGCGCGCCGCCGACGCGCTCCTCCCGGTCACCGCCGACATCATCGCCGGCAGCCGCGGCACCACCGGCCGCCGCTGGTGCCGCGCGCACCTCGCGCGCCGGCGCCTCGCCGCGGCTGGCTTCGATCGGATCGCCGCCCGTTCGCGCGGCGTCGACCACGCGCAGCTCGACACCGCCGGCGTCGTCGTCGCCGTGTTCTGCCGCGACGGGCTCCTGATCGCGGCGCTCGCCTTCGAGCGCGACCTCGGCACCAAGGCGGCGACCGCGGCGATGGTCGGCGTGCGCGTGACGCCGCTGCGCGCCGGCGCGCGCGGCCTCGAGCCCGAGCACACCGAGATCGCCGCCGGCACGCTCCTCCAGATCGGCGCGCTCGCCGACGCGGTGCCCGGCATCACGCTGTGGGAGATCCCGGCGCCCGCCGGCCGCGCGGAGCTCTTCTTCCCGCCCGCCGACGTGCTCGCGCCGTGCAGCGACTGGCTCGCGCGCCGTGGACCGATCCTGCCGACCTTGCCCGACAGCTCGACGCCGCGCGAGCGGCTCGCGTCGGGTGACATCGGCGCGAGCTGCGTGCTGCCGTTCTCGCCGCCGTACGCCTTCGAGGTGCGTCGCCTCGTGCCCGACGTCGGCGGCACCGACGCGCGCTCGCTGTGGGCGGCGCTCTGCCTGATCGGGCCCGCGCTCGTCTTCCTGCTCGTCCTCGGCGCGCGCGTGCGCAGCGAGCTGACCCGGGCGCGCGTCGCGCGGGGGCTGGCGCTGGCGTGGCTGTCGTCGCTGCTCGCGGCGCTCGGCGTGTGGCGCCTGCTCTGGGCCCACCGGCTCGACATGATGCGCGAGTTCGAGTCGATCGGCGAGCGGGTCGCCGGCAACCAGCTGCTCGTCCTGCTCGGCGCCGCCGCGCTCGCCGGGGTGGGCGTGATGCTCGCGCACGACGCGAAGGCGCGCGGGACGCCGCGCGCGCTCGCGCTCGCCGCCGCGGCGTGGGTCACCGCGCTCGTCGTCGGCGGCCACGCGCTCCTGCCGCAGCTCGCGCTGGTCCGCGAGACGCGGGGCACGTTCCTCCTGGCCGCGCAGGCGCTCTTCTCCCTCGGGCTCGGGCTCGGGCCCGGCCTCGCCGCGCTCGTCGCCCACGCGCCGGAGCGCGTCGGGCGGGTCCGTGGCGCGCTCGCGCGCGCGCTGAACGGCTCGTCGGAGGGCGTGCTCGCCGCCGGGCTCGCGGTCGCCGTCCTCGGCTTCGCCGGCGCGACGTGGGCCAAGACCGCCGTCGTCCTCAAGCTGCCGCTCGCGTGCGCGACGGTCGGCCTCGTGTACCTCGTCGCGCGCGACGCCCTCTCGGGGCGCGCGGGCGCGCTGGTGATGCGCGTCGCGGCGGCCGTCGCCGTCGGCGCGGCGGCCGTCGCCACCGTCGTCTACGACATCGGCGTCGGCGCCGCGCTCCTCGGCCCCGGCGTCCCGTTCGCGTTCCTGCTCGCCGGCCACGACGCGTGTCTCGCGCCGGACACCCGGGGCAAGCTCGGCACCTTCGATCGCCGGCACGCGCCGCTCGTGCGCGCGCACGCGGCGATCCTCGGCGCGGTCGCGGTCGCCATCATCGTGTGGTCGTCGCGCACCCACGCCGATCTCGGGCCGGCGATGACCCGCGGCGCGATGGCGGCGCCGGTGATCTTCGCCGTGCTCGTCGTCGCGTTCGGCGTCCTCTGGTCGCGCACGACCGACGCCGCGCTGGAGAGCGGCCACCGTCGCTTCGTCGTCGTCACCTGCGCGCTGCTCGCGCTGCTCGCGGTCGGTCTCACGCTGGCGCAGGGCCCGCTCCTCGAGGCGTTCACTGACTCGGAGAGCCGCCACGCGTCACGCCTGTCGGGCGTGCTCGATCCCGGCTACGCGCTCCTGCGGGACGATCGCGACTTCCTCGCCGGGCTCGCCGCGTGGCGCGAGACCATCGTCCCGGAGGGCGCGGGCACGTGGCCGACCGGGCAGGGATACTTCGGCGCGCAGGTCGTCGATCGCGGCGTGTGGCAGTCGATCGAGAACGACTACCTCCCGGTCCTGCTCGTGCGCGAGACCGGCGCCCTCGGCCTCGTGGCGGCGACGATCCTCCTGGTCACCGCCGCGCTCGGGCTGTGGCTCATCGCCGGCGAGCGCTTCGCCCACGGCAGCGTCGCCCACCGCGGGCGCGCGCTGGCCGCCGCCGTGCTCGGCGCGCTGTGCGTGTACCAGCCGCTGGCCTCGCTCGGTGTCCTGCCGCTCACCGGCATCTCGTGGCCCGGCCTCGGCCTCGACAGCCCCACGGACTTCTGGCTGCTCTTCGCGATCGCCGCGTGGATCGTCGTCGGCGGCCGCGACGACGCGCCCGGTGATGCCGTGCCCGACCCGGACGCGAGCATGCGTACGGGCAAGGGCTACCTCGCCACGCGCCGCCTCGCGCTCGGGATCGCCACGCTCGCCGCCGTCGCCGGCGTGACGCTGGTGGCGCGCGCCGCGCGCTTCGCGCTCGAGCGCCCCGATCCGGTCGACGCCTCGGGCGACGTCGCCCACGGCTTCGAGGGGCTCGGCCACGCCGCCGACTACGCGCAGCGCCTCCAGTGCAAGGACGACGAGGTCGCGTCGAGCGACCCCGCCGCGCTCGTGCCGGCCGCCCTCCTCGGCGAACCGGTCGACGACATGTCGCGCCGCTTCCATCGCCAGCTGCGCGATCGCTGGGCCGCCGACCGCGACGGCGCCGTCGCCGCGCTGCGCCGCTTCCTCGCCAGCCCGCGCGGGCGCACGTGCACCGGTGGCGACGGTCGCTGGCGCTTCTCGCGCGGCGAGGACGACGGCGCGGCGACGTGCCGGGCGCGCTGGTCGTTCGGCTGGCCCGAGGTCACGCTCGACGTGCGCGCGCCCGAGGCGGGCGGCGCCGAGAAGGACGCGGTGGCGGTCGCCACGTGTGACGTCTCGCTCCCCGGTGGTGCGCTGGGCGCGCTGCGCCGGCAGGATCGCCGGCCGTTCCGCGGCGAGCGCGTGCGCCTCGTCGCGCGCCCGATGGGCGTCGCCGCCCTCGACAAGGGCGAGCTCGTCGCCGGCCACGTCACCGTGCGGCTGCGGCCCGGCGCCGGCGAGGTCGACGTCTCGCGCGCGCAGGCCGGCATCTTCGCCGCCGAGAAGGTGCGCCTCGCCGACGACCTCACCGTCGAGATCGCACGCGACGGCGGCTCGCTCGAGGCGCGCGGCACGGTCTGGACCTTCGAGAAGCTGCCGCCGCGCAGCGCGGGCGGCGTGCGCCAGCTGGTGCAGGTGCTCGAGGCCGAGCCCACCGGGTGGAAGCTGACCGCGCCGGCTGGCGCCGCCGCCGCCGTCCCGCTGCCGCTCGAGAGCATCGCCGTGCTCGTCATCGGCGGCCGCGAGTCGCGCAACCTGTGGCTCTACCGCCCGCCGCGCAAGTGGGGCGGCGAGGATGCGGGCGTCGACATGCTGCTCGCCGACGACGTGCGCACGCTCGGCGCCGCGCGCCGCCGCCACTACGTCCTCGGCGGCGATCTGCCCGAGCTCGGCTGGTCGAGCATCGACCCGACCATGTCGCTCGGGCTCGACGGCTGGGTCCAGGTCGCGCTCGACCGCATCGAGCAGACGCGTCGCGCGGGCCCGGACACGCCGAGCGCGCCGAGCGCGTCGAGCGCACCGGCGCCGACCGACGGCGGCGCCGGGCTGTGCGGCACGCTGCGGCCGCCGACCGAGCCGGTCACCGAGGCGCCACCCGACGCGCCGCGGATGCTCGACACCGGGCTCAACGCCAGCGTCTGCGCGCGCTCCACCTACGACGGCGTGATCGAATGCCGGCTCTCGCTCCAGCCCGAGCTCACGATCGCGCTCCGTCACCTGACCGAGCTCGTCGCGGCCGATCCGGCGACGTGGTTGACCCTCGATGGCGTCGCCGCCGACAAGTCGGTGCCGTCGACCGAGGCGCAGTTCATCCTCCTGCGCGGCGACACCGGCGAGATCGTCGCGCAGGGTGAGTTCGTCCCCGGCCGCGCCAGCTCGGCGTTCGCGCCCGCGACGCCGGAGATCGAGCAGCACCTCATCCGCGTGCTCGAGAATCGCGACCCGCGCACCGGCGCGCAGCTCCCGACGATCGAGGAGGACAGCTCCGAGAAGATCGAGTGGAACGCGCCCATCGCCGTCGGCTCGACGCTCAAGCCGCTGCTCGCGCGCGCCTTCGAGCTCGCCGCGCCCGGCGAGCTGGGCCGGATGGTGCTCGGCGCCAACCCCCAGGTTCCGTGCGCGAGCGGCGCCCGCGCGATCCTCGGCCACTGTCCGCCGACCGAGCTGTGGCGCCGCGGCGAGCCGACCGCCGACGTCGACGTCCACCGCTTCCTGGCCGAGTCGTCGAACTGGTTCATGGCCACCCTCGGGATCCTCGGCACGTCGGTGCCGGGCGGCGAGCTGAGGCTGCGCGATCAACCGCTCTCGCTCGACGAGCTCGTCCGTCGCGATCTCGGCGTCCCGCCGGATCCGATCGAGACCAGCTTCGACGGGGCCGCGGTGATCACGTCGCGCCAGGTCGTGCTCGCCGGCCTGCGCCGCACCGCGATGTGGCGCCGCTTCGAGGCGGTCCTCGGTCGCGAGCTGTGCATCGACGGCGCCGTCGCCTGCGCGAAGCAGGTGAAGGGCGACGTCTGCGCCGCGCGCGCGCTGCCCATCACGCGGCCGAGCTCGCGCCTGCGCCGCCTGGTCGGGCTCGGGCCCGATCGCTTCGAGCTCTACGGCGAGGAGCCCCGCCCGGCCGACGTGCCGGTGCGTGAGTACTTCCAGTTCCTGCGCGGGTCGGGCAAGCACTCGATCGGCTCGCTCGCGCAGCTCACCGACGCCTTCGGCCGCGTGGTCTACGACCCGGCGAGCGACGGCACCTTCCGCCTGGCGGCGTCGTGGTTCCCGGTGCCGGCGGCCGGTGTCGCGCCCGAGCCCTGCGCCGACGGCCGCGAGCTCACCGTGCGCGGGGCCCGCGGCGGGCTGTGCGGCGTCGTGCGCCGCGGCACTGCGACGCGCGCGTTGCGCCCGCTCTTCGACGATCCGCGCGTCGTGTTCTACGGCGCCAAGAGCGGCACGATCGACTCGCTCGGCGACGTCGCCGAGGACGCGGGCAAGTGCGAGCGCTCGAACAGGCGCCGCACGATCGCCGGGCGCGCGCTGCGACCCGAGGACCAGCCGTACTGGCTGGCGTGCGGCAAGCCCGTCGCCGACGACAGCCTCTTCCTCGTCGCGTTCGGCGTCCGCACCGAGCGCGGCATCGAGCGCTTCACGCTCGGCCTCCGCTTCGAGCGCACCGGCCGCAGCGCGGCGACCGTCGCCGCCCGCCACTACATCGCCGCGATCACCGCCTACTTCACCGGGGCGTGGTCGACGCCCGCTTCGGCTTCGGCGACGCCGGCTTCGAAGACGGCGTCGGCTTCGCGGGCGCCTTCGACCTCGCCGGGCGCTTCTTCAGAGCCTTCGTCGGAGCGGTCGGTGCCTTGACCGCCGGCGCGGGCGGGGTCGCCGGCAGGGCGGGGCGGGTGCTCACGCGCGCCTGCGCGAACGCCGCCGCACCCTCGCAGCGCACCTCGGGCGGCGCGACGACGGCGCCGCCCGACAGCCCCATCCGCTGCGGCAGCGCCGGTCCGCCGGCGGCGAGCTCGGCCCAGCGGCCGGCCTCGACCGCCGCGCTCGACATCGCCGCGAGCACGGTCGGCTCGACGACGCCGTCGCTCCGGCGCAGCGGCGCGCCGGCGGCCATGGCGGCCGCGCTGGCGAACGTGGTCGCGCCGCGGGCGCAGAGGAGGACGTCACCGCCGTCGGGCGGGCGCTGCGGCACGGTCGCGTCGCGCGTGACGGCGCGGCGCTGCGCGCGGATCGCGCTGCCATAAGACGGGCCGCCGCCGGCGACGACGCCGAGCACGACCACCGACGCGACGACGCCGCCGGCGAGGAGCGCCGGCAGGCGCGTGCGGAGCTTGGGCGCCGGCTTCCTGATCGCCATGGTCACGGCGTCTTGTTCCCGGACTTGTCGAGGACGGGGCCGCGCTCGCCGACCCAGCGCAGGAGGCCCGGCAGCCGGTCCTGCGCGACGACGTCGGCGAGCGTGCCGACGAGATCGCGATCGGCGTAGCGATCCTCGCGCCGCTCGTCGAAGAACTCGAAGTCGTGGCGCGAGCGCACCATGGGATCGGGCGACGCCTTCACCGCCGCCGGTCGCGGCCGACCGACGCCGCGCTTGACGAGATCGAAGCGCAGCGCGCTGCACAGCTCGTCGCCCTTCCAGCCGCGCGTGACCTCGTCCCACGACGGCGGGCTCGGCCAGTGTGTCCAGTCGAGCTCGAAGGAGACGCGGCGCGTGCCGTCCTTGTGCTCGAGCTGCCAGACGTCGATCGAGTCGTAGGAGAGCTTGCCGAACCAGCGCAGGAGCTCGGCCTCGGTGACGCTCGCGTCGAGGCCGGCGTCCAGGTAGGTGATCGCGACGCGCGAGACGTCCTTCTTGTCGTGGAAGCACATCGCCCACCCCGCATCCAGCAGCGGCGTCACCTCCCCCGTGCCCGTGCCCGTGCCCGTGCCCGTGCCCGTGCCCGATCCGGCCACCCTCGGCTCGTGCTGCACATCCTCGGCGCCCGCCCGGCTCACCACCGCGATCGTGCCGAGCACGGCGGCGTCGGCCACGAGGACCGCGGCGAGCATCCACTGCACCGACGGGAACGCCTGTCGCACGCCTAGATACTAGCGCGCGTCCCTCGGCATTCCAGCCCGACCTCTACGCCTTCCACGACGGGAACTGCGGCGCCCAGCCGAGCTCCGCCTTGAGCCGCCCGTTCGCGATGCGCCGGTTCGCCGTGAACATCCCGGCCACGTCGGCGTCGACCTCTCCGAGCGAGATCCGCGCCGGCTCGCCGACCCCCAGCGAGCGCACCGCCTCCGCGACCAGCTCGTTGCTGGTGCACGGCTCGTCGTCGGCGACGTTGTAAGCCGGCGACGGAGCTCGCGCATCTCCCGCCAGGACCACGGCCTGCGCCAGGTCGTCGACGTGCACGCGGGAGACGTACGTGTCGCCGTCGCCGATGACGCGGTACGTGCCGGCACGCAGCCGCTCGACGGCGCCCCGCCCCGGGCCCCAGATGCCGGCGGCGCGCAGGCACACGCAGCTCACCGGACCTCCGGCGATCGCGCGCTCCGCGGCGAGCCGCGCGCGCCCCGACGGCGACACCGGCGCCGTCGCGTAGTCCTCGCCGACCCAGGCGCCGCCGGCCGGCGCGTACACACCCGTCGACGAGATGTAGACGATCCGCGCGACACCCTCGCGCGCGGCGATCTCTGCGAGCCGCCGCTCTGCCGCGCCGTCGGGGCCCGACGGCGGCGCGGTCACCACCACGACCGCGGCGCCGCGTACGCGCGCGGCGACCTCGTCGTCGCTCGCCGCCGCGAGGTCGAAGCCGTCGCGCCGTCGCGTGGTGACGACGTCGTCACCACGCGCGCGCAGCCGCTCGACGACCCGCGCGCCGGTGTAGCCGGCGCCGATGATAACCCAGCGTCGCCGTTCGCGGCTCATGGCCCGAACGACTCCTCGACGGTCGCGTGCGCGCCGCAGGCGCCGTGGTCACCGCCATCGCAGGCGCGCCGCATCAGCTCCACGACGCGCCCGTCGGGCACCGGTCCGAGTCGCCCGCGCTCGAGGTTGAGCGCGAGGATCCGGCACGGGAAGCCGCCGAGCTGCGCGCACGAGCGCTCGAGCAGCGCGCGCGCGCGCGACACGTCCTCGTCGTCGGGACCCTCGGCGTGATCGAGGAGGATGCGCCCGGCCATGCCGCACCCGAAGTGGTCGTCGACCTCGCAGGTGGCCTCGAACAGGCGCACGGCGCAGGCGAGATCGGCGCGGCTCTCCGAGAACGCCCAGAGGTGTGCCGCGTGGTTCGTGCACGCGTTGGCCGCGCCGAGCGAACACGCCTTGCGGTAGAGCGCGTTGGCCGGCGCGGCTCGGTCGTCGGTGACGCCCGACGCCCGCGCGCGTTCCTCCTCGGCCAGGGCGAGGCCGAAGCACGCGTCGACCTCGTCGCGATCGCAGGCCGCCCGGCACGCCTCCTCGGTGCTCCGGCAATCGCGGTACATCTTCTTCATGTTCATGTCGAGCGGGGGCAGCTCGTCGGCCGCGCACGCGCTCGCGGCTGGCTCGGCGGGCTTCGCGGCCGGGCTGGCGACCGGTGCCGGGGTGTCGCCTCGCGCGCACGCGCAGGCGCACAGCACCGTCGAGACCGCGAGTGCGACGTCGAAGCGCACGACGTGCATCACGCCGGCGCCGAGGTGGCGTCCCGCGCCGCCGGCACGACGTGCGGCATCAGCTTCTTGGCCTCGGCGCGGTGCGTGGCCGCCGCCTCGGCGTCACCCGCCTGCTCCGCCGCCTGCGCGAGCAGCGCGTGCAGCTGCCCGCGCGCGCCCGGGCCGAGCCGCACGTCCTTCACCATCGGCGCCAGCCGCTCGCGCGCGGCGGCCGCGTCGCCCTCGGCGAGCAGGATGCGCGCCTCGGCCTCCGACGCGATGAGCTCGATGCCGCCGGCCATGGGCCGCATCGGCGCGATCGTCTTGGCGAACGTCTGCTTCGCGCCCGCGACGTCGCCCAGCCCCGCGCGGGCGTGGACGTCGGCCGCGCCCCACAGGAACTGCCAGCTGCGGTTGCGCTTGTCGCCGGGCTTGATGCCGGCCTCGTCGAGCGCACGCCGCGCCGCCGCGAAGTCGCCGAGCATGTTGTGCGCCATCGCGGCGAAGACGTGCATGGGCGCGCGCGTGCCGTGGGTGATCCGACGCGGCAGCTCGGTCGCGACCAGCGCCAGGAGCTCGTCGGGGCGGCCGATCGCCGCCAGCCGGCTGGCGCCCGCGTGGACGCGCAGCCGCCGGATCCAGAACCACATCGCGATGAGCGAGACGAAGAACATCGCCGCCACGACCTGCGCCACCGCGCCCGGCTTGGACGACCAGATGAACACGGCGTAGACCGTGGCCAGGCCGAACGGCGCGATCCACGTGTCGAAGTTGCGCCAGAACCAGCCCACGGCCGAACCTTACCCCTTCCGCAGGTGGCGGGCGACCAGGAGCGCGAGCTCGAGCGCCTGCTCGTAGTTGAGCCGCGGATCGACGCGCGTGCGGTACGCCCGCTCGAGGTCGGCCTCGACCAGGCCGCGGGCGCCGCCGACGCACTCGGTGACGTCCTCGCCGGTCATCTCGAAGTGCACGCCGCCGAGCGAGCTGCCCAGCGACTCGTGCACCGCGAAGCTCTCCTCGAGCTCGGCGAGGATCTTGTCGAAGCGCCGCGTCTTGTAGCCCTGCGGCGTCGACTCGGTGTTGCCGTGCATCGGGTCGCACACCCACAGCGGGCGCCGCCCCATCTTCTTCACCGCCTCGACCAGCCGCGGCAGGTGCTCGCCGACGTTGCCCGCGCCCATGCGCGCGATGAGCGTGATGCGCCCCGGCACGCGCTCGGGATCGAGCGCGCCGAGCAGCTCGGTCAGCCACTCCGCCGTCATCGCCGGCCCGATCTTGATGCCGAGCGGGTTCTGGATGCCGCGGTGGAACTCGACGTGCGCGCCGTCGAGCTGCGCCGTGCGCATGCCGATCCACGGCATGTGCGTCGACAGGTTGTAGAACCCGGGCCGCCGCGGGACGGCGCGCGTCTGCGCCGCCTCGTAGAGCAGCGCGAGGCCCTCGTGCGACGTGAAGAAGTCGACGCGCTTGAGCAGCGCCGAGTCCATGCCGGTGATCGCGGTGACGAACGAGATCGACTCGCGGATCTGATCGACGATGCGGCGGTACTCGAGGGCGTGGTGGGCGCCGTCGGCGAACGAGATGTCCCAGTACTCGGGGTGGTGCAGGTCGGCGAAGCCGCCGTCGGCCAGCGCGCGCACGAAGTTGAGCGTGAGCGCGGCGCGCTCGTAGCCGCGCAGCATGAGCACCGGGTCGGGCGTGCGATCGCTCTCGGTGAACGCCTCGCGGTTGACGATGTCGCCGCGGTACGAGGGCAGGGTGACGCCGCCCTTGGTCTCGGTGTCGGCCGAGCGCGGCTTGGCGTACTGGCCGGCGATGCGGCCGACGCGGATCACCGGACGCCGCGTGCCGTGCACGAGCACGAGCGACATCTGCATCAGGATCTTGAGCTTGGCGGCGATCGCGTCGGGGCGGCAGTCGTCGAAGCTCTCGGCGCAGTCACCGCCCTGGAGGAGGAAGGCCTCGCCGCGGGCGGCGCGGGCGAGCTGCTCGCGCAGGCTCTCGACCTCCCACGACGTCACGAGCGGCGGCAGCCGTCGCATCTCGTCGACGACCTTGGCCAGCGCGGTGGGGTCGGGATATTGCACCTGCTGCTGCGCAGCGCGCGCCTGCCACGAGTCGGGGTTCCAGGTCACCGGCGCAATGTACCCCAGCGGCGCCCGGGCACCACAGGTGACTCCCCGTCAGCGGCCTGGCGGAAACCAGCCGAGGAGGAGCAGCAGGCCGACGACGGCGACGACGACGAGCGGCGTCCAGCGGGTGCGGACGGGCGCCACCGCCGGCGCGAGGCTGCGCGATGCCAGGCCCGGCGGCTCCCAGCCACACTGCGGGCACGTGCCGTGCTCGGTGCCGGCGACGAAGCGGCGGCAGACCAGGCAGCGGAAGCGGGGCCGGACCTCGGCGCGCGCTCGGTGCAGCTTCCGCTCGGACATCGGACTACTATAGAGGCTCCCATGAGCGCGCCGGCTCGCAATCTCTTGCGCGACGCCTGGGGCCAGGTCGGCCGCGTGACGATCGTCCCGCAGGGGGACAGCGCCCAGGCGCCCTGGCCGGCGGCCGTCGTCATCGCGACCGGCGTCGCCGTCGGCGCCGGGGCGTGGCTGTGCGGCCGGGTCGTCGGCGCGCTCGGCGTGGCGCCGGCGCTGTGGTCGCTGGTCGCGGTCGTGGCCGCGATCGTCCTCGGCGCGGCGGTGGTCGAGCGCGGGCTCCACGCCGCGAGCGAGCGCTGGCTCGGCGCGCGCTGGGCGACGCTCGTGGTCGGCGGCAGCGTGCTCGGCCGCGTGGTCGCGCTGTGGTCGCTCGCGCCGAAGTACTGGCTCGGCGCGCTGGTGCTCGCGGTCGCCGCCGGGCGCTGGGCGGCGGTGGGGCTCCAGCGGCTCGGCGATGTGTCTGCGCCGGGGCGCGGCCGCACGTTCGTCGTCGGCGCCTACGGCTGGCTCGAGCTGGCGGTCGCCAGCGTCGTGCTCGCGGCGCTGTTCGTGCTCGTCGCGGGTGCGGTCGGCTTCGCCATCGCCCTCGCCGCGATCCTGGTCGCGGTGGGCATGGGGCTCGGCGTGCAGATCCTCGACCGCGAGCTGGCCGGCGACAGCCTCGCCGCCATCGCCGCGGCGATCGAGCTCGTCGTCCTCGTCGGGCTGGCGGCCGCGGAGCCGGCGACCGTGTCGCCGTTCGTGCGGTGAGCGCCGGCGCGCGCGCTGCGGTCGTCGCGGTCGTCGGCATCGCCACGTTCGCCGCCGGCTGCGGCGACAACCTCCGTCCCGTCACCGACGGCGTCAGGAGCGGCGACCGCCTCGCGGCGACGTTCTGGGTCGGCGGCGGCGCGCGGCTCTTCGCCGGCTTCTTCGATCGCGAGCTCGGACTCCGGTGCCGGTTCGAGCTCCTCCCCGACGACGAGCGCGCCGTCTGCGTCCCCGCCGCGGCGTCGGCCGAGGCGACCGCGTTCCTCGACGACCGCTGCACGACGCCGCTCGTGCGCGCGACCGTCACGCCCAGCGGCGAGCGCCCGCGGGTCGCGCGCGTCGAGGCGGACGTCTGCGAGCCACCGGCCTTCTGGGCGCTGGGGGAAGCGATCGAGGTGCCACAGTTCTATACGCGCACGAGCTACGGCGCGTGTGCGTGGCGCGCGGCGTCGCCCGGCGAGCCATGGTATCCCGGGGCCCGGCACCTGCCGATCGACGAGCTCGTCGGTGGCCGCGTTCGCGTCGAGGATCGGGGGCAGACCCTCCATCTGCGCTACGTCGACGGTGACGACGGATCGCGCCAGCCGATCGGCGTGTACGACGCGCGGATGGGGGCGCCGTGCGCGTTCACCGACCAGCTCTTCGACGGAGACGCGGCCCTCGCGTGTTATCCCGATCTCTGCGCGCTCGAACTGGACAGGAGGCTCGATCGAGCCTGCCGGCCTGTCCTGTTCTCCGTGGCGCAGGGCCCGGGATGGCCCGTGAGCTGCGCCTGCGCCGCGCGCCGGTTCGCGCTCATTGCAGCTTCCGCACCCCCGCTGCGTGCTCCGGAGATCCGCGAGATCGGGTCCGAGCTCCCCGAGCCGGTCGAGCTGTTCGCCGAGAACGGGGACACGTGCGAGTACACAGGGTACGTCTCGTCACCGGCGTGGCGCACGGGCGACGCCGTCGCGCCGATCGCCGGGCGGCGTGCGGTGCTGGAAGGGACCGGACGACTCCGGCCGCTGGCGATCGTCGCCGACGACGATGGCACCGAGGTGCTGGAGCCGTGGCTCCGCGATCGCGAGGTGGCGATCGAATGCCAGCCGCGCCTCGCCCGCGACGGCGTGCGTCGCTGTCTCCCCTCCGGACTGACCCAGCTCGCGGATTCATTCTTCGCCGACGACGCGTGCACCCATCCGGCGCGCGTCGCGTACGCCGTCGACTTCGACGGCTCCACGCGGTGGGCGATCGTCGACGACATCGACGGCCGCCGCGCGGTGTATCAGGTGACCGGAGAGCTGCTGCCTGGGAACCTGTACAGGAGGTTCGCCGAGGTGTGCGCCCCTCACTCCTGGTCGGTCCCGTTCGAGCGCTTCTTCGTCGTCGGTCCCGAGGCCGCGCCCGAGCGTTTCGCCGTGATGACCGAGCTCGTCGAGTGATCGCCGCGCGCGCCCGGCTCAGAGCGGCCACTGATCGACCGGCACGAGCACCTGCGTGCGCGCGCGCAGCTCGGCCGGCAGGCGCGCGTCGAGGATCGGCGCGACCTCGGCCGGCTGGTAGAGCTGCGAGACGTGCATCAGCACGAGGTTCGGCGTCACGAAGTCGCCGGCGCGCGCCACCACCTCGTCGAGGTGGATGTGACAGCCGGCGCGCGTGGCCTCGAGCGACTTGCGCTCGTCGAGGAAGGTCGTCTCCATCACCAGCAGCTTGCTCGCGAGCAGCTCGGGTGCGTGATCGAACACCTGCACCAGCGTGTCGGTCACGTAGGCGAGCTCGGCGTGCTCGACCGCCTCGAACAGCTCGCCGGCTGTGCCGGCCTTGCGCCGCGCCGCGATCTCCGCGCCCGGCATGCCCGCGGCCTCGGGCCGCAGCTTCTGCACGCGCCGCACGACCTGGTACGCGAGCGACGGCACCGGATGAAACGACTTCACGGCGCGCAGCCAGAAGTCGCCCTTGAGCGGCACCACGTCGCCGGGCGCGACCGGTACCGGCTGGATGTCGAGCGGCCAGCGCTGGAGCTCGGTCATGGCCCGCAGCGCCTCGAGCAGCGTCTCCTGGATCTCCGCCGGCATCACCACCCGCAGCGGCGCCTTCACGCCCTGAAGTCCGCGGATCCCCAGGAGCGCGTTCAGCGCCCCGATGTGATCGGCGTGTGCATGCGACAGGCACAGCGTGCCGACCCCGGCGGCCGACCGGAGCGGGACGCCGCAGTCGAACGCCACGTCCAGCTCGGGGACGTGGAGCGCGGTGTAGACCCCGCCCAGCGAGAGCCCCCGCACCGTGTAGGCCCCTGCCTTGAGCGACGTGATCAATGGAGTGCCCTCAGTATAGCGGTCTGACCGCGTCCGGCTCGTGTACCATGCGCGCCGACATGCTCTGGTACGTCCTCGCCGCGCTGGGCGCGCTCCTCCTCCTCTCCATCGCGCTGCCCGTACCACGCCGCATGTGGGTCTTCACGTTGACCGCGTGGAAGTACCTCGGCCTGTGGCTCCTCGACGTCACGCGCCTGCGCTGGATCGCGTACAAGGTCGCCGGCAAGTCGTATCGCCGCCTCGAGCGCCCGGTCCTGCTGCGCCGCTTCTGCGAGGACATGGGGCCGACGTTCATCAAGTTCGGGCAGATCATCGCGTCGTCGGCCGGCCTCTTCCCCGACCGCTACGTGAAGGAGTTCAGCAAGGTCCTCGATCGCGTGCGCCCGTTCCCGTTCGAGCAGGTCACGCAGATCCTCGCCGAGGATCTCGGCCCCGAGCGCGCCGCCCGCATCGTCAACATCGAGCCCAAGCAGCTCGCGTCGGCGTCGATCGCGCAGGTCCACACCGCCGAGCTCACCGACGGCACCAAGATCGTGGTGAAGGTGCAGCGCCCGGGCATCCAGGAGCGCTGCGCCGCCGACATGAAGATCATGCGCTTCATGGCGGTGGTCCTGTCGAAGCTCCGCCGCGACGCCGAGCTGGCCAACCCGGTCGGCGTGATCGAGGACTTCACCGCGACGCTCAACGAGGAGCTCGACTTCCGCAAGGAGGCGGCCAACCTCGATCGCTTCAACGACATCATGCGCGAGCTCGGCCACAAGAACATCCGCGCGCCGGTGCCGCACAACGAGCTCACCACCCAGCGCGTCCTGGTGATGGAGCGCTTCAGCGGCGTGCGCGTCGACCACTACGACACGATCCGCGAGCGCGGCATCAACGGCGAGGAGAAGCTGGTCGCCGGCCTGCGCGCGTGGTTCCAGTGCGTCGTGTTCTACGGCTTCTTCCACGGCGACGTGCACGCCGGCAACCTGATGATGCTCGACGACGGCGACATCGGGTTCCTCGACTTCGGCATCGTCGGGCGCTTCGACGACCGCCAGCGGCTCCTCGTCACCGACTACATGATCGCGTTCTCGTCGGGCAACTACAAGAAGCTGGCCGAGGTGATGATCGAGATGGGCGGCGCCGGCGGCGACAAGCTCGACATGGAGGCGTTCGTGAAGGACCTGGGCGAGACGTACTCGCCGCTGCTCAAGCTGTCCTTCGCCGAGGTGAACTACGCCGACTTCCTCCCCGGCATCCAGCGCACCGCCACGCGCCACCGCGTGAAGATGCCCAAGGAGTTCATCCTCATCACGAAGCAGCTGCTCTACTTCGATCGCTACGCCAAGGCGCTGGCGCCCAACCTGAACGTCTTCACCGATCCGCGCCTCATCTTCTCGCTCATGGCGGACATCCAGAAGGTCCGCGCGAGCATGCCGGCCAAGGCCAACTGATCCGCCGACCGGATCCGAAAATGCGAAGAGGCGGGTGTTCGGCCCGCCTCTTCAAGTGACACAGCTGTTTTTGATGACGCAGTCCCTTTCCTGTCAGCTGCCTCTCGCGCAATCGGTCACTGCCGTTCATCCACTGACCTCAGGTTGCGCCTGAGCGTCGCGCTCCGGGACAAGACCCGTGTACGTCGGTCCCGACACGATGGTCCGGGGACCTCTGGGGGTGGGCGCAGGGAGAACCGGCCTGGACCCTCACACGTGAACGTGTTTCCCGTACGTGCTCTCGCTCCGTGAACCTCCTGCCTGATGCCGTTTCCGGGGGCGAGAGCTTCGATCGTCGCTACACAGTCAGCCTAGTCCTCGTCCCCGGAGCTGGCAACGGAAAAAGCGCACGCGCCAGGTGCGATCATCGGTCGCACATCAGTTGCACTTGCCGTCGGCGCAGAAGCACGCGCCGTCGCACTCGTTGCGTACCTCGCCGGTGCGGAAGAAGTGGTCGATCTGACGGCGAGACGCCGGCTGGCTGCGCGTGAGGCCGTGCATGCCGGTGTCGGGAGACGGTTCGTTGGTGAGCGGCACGGGCGGCGCACCACCGTCCATGATCACGAGCGCGGAGCCGTTGGTGATCGGTCCAGCCATTCCGGTCATGCCGAACGGGACGTACGGGCTCGGCTCGAGCACCGGGATGTTCATGGTGCGCGCCTGCCACTCGGTCGCGAGGTTGGGCACCTGATCGTCGCCGACCGCCATGTGCAGGAGCAGCTGACGCGGCGCGACGCCGAGCGGGGTGCCGTCGAGCACGACATCCGACACCCCGGAGGTCTCGGTCTGGTCCCATCGCTGCTGGAACAGGTTGATCGCGAGCACCACGTCGAAGTCGTCGGGGTACGCGCCGTGCAAGATCTGCCGGTAGGTGGGCCAGTTGGTCGAGCGCTCGAGCATGATCGAGTAGTTGCCGCCCCCGACACCGACGACGCCGCGGCGGATGTTGGGCGTGTACGCGACGAAGGTGGTGCCGAAGATGTGGCCCTGGGAGAGGCCGTAGTAGTAGAGCTTCGTGGGGTCGGCGAGCTGCGCGCCCTGCGTGCAGCCGGTCGCAGCGACGTCCTCGGCGCGGCAGACGAACAGGCTCGTCGCCATCACCGTCTCCATCGCGCGCGCCAGCGACACGTGGTTGGCGAGGCCCTGGACCAGCACGTCGAAGATCTCGCTCGACCGGTTGAGGTCGGTCAGCGCGCGCGCGATGTTGCCGACGTCGCGCGAGCTCATGCCGCGCATGTCGGTGCCGACGGTGATGACACACGCCTCGGCTGCGGTGTCGCGCACCGCGCCCGAGGCGACCTGATCGGCCGAGCCGTTGAGGCCGTGGCCGTAGATCATCATGCCGACCGGCGTCGGCGAGCGGTACGCGCAGTCGGGGATGATCGCGGTGAACGGCGCGTCGTACACGCCGTGGAGCACCGGCAGGCCGGCGGCGTCGAGGTCGAGCACGGTGCCGGGCGCGTAGGCGCCCTCCTGGGTCAGGAACAGGGGCGCCTTGAAGTAGCCGTCGATGCGGCGGCGGATCTGCGTGCCGTCGCCGATCGGCTCGTCGCTCTCGGTGCGGTAGGTCGAGGGCGTGGCGTCGAGCGCGGTGAGCGCCTGGTCGCGCGCGCTGCGTGGGGCCCGGCGCACGAACTCGTCGGACGCGACGGTGAAGTCCCACGCGAGCGCGAGCTCGGTGCGCGGGAAGCCGGCGGCGTCGAGCGCGTCGAGCGCCTCGATCAGGCGCGGCCGCGCCGCCTCGAGCAACGGGTGCGACGTCGTCGTGCCGTCGAGGATCGCCTGGAAGCCGGGGCTCACGGGCAGGTCGCCGCCGCCCTTGGACTTCACCGCCTTCGTGATCGCGACGGCGTAGCGATGGCCGCCGCTGAGGCGCGCCGCGGGGCGGATGATGATCGCCTGGCGATCGGGGGCGGTGGCGGTCATGTCGAGCTCGGCGAAGTGCGCGACGCGCTCGCCGGTGGTCATGTCGACGATGACGGTGGTGGCGCTGGCGCCGAGCGAGTCGGCGAAGCGCGTCTGGTTCACCAGCGTCGAGCCGTCGATGCCGCCCGGGAAGATCGTCACCATCGGGGCCGCGGCGGAGTAGCCGTCGGCGCGGTTCCATGCCGCGGGATCGACCGGCGCGGCGTTGGCGTTGGTGAGCAAAGCGCCGTCGGGGATCGCCAGCTTGCGCCCGGTCGGGGTCGACCCGTCGGCGACCTCGAACACGCTCGACGGCCACGGCGCCATGCAGCTGTCGATGCCGAGCGGGTTGCAGTGGAGCTCGATGGGGAACGACGGATCGTCGCTCCCGCAGGCGAGCAGGGTCGAGGCGAGCGCTAGAGCTACAGCAGGGGCCCTCATGGCCGGGAGGGTATCCCAGCGGCCCGGGCGTAACCGTCCAAAATCACCAGGACAGACGGTGTACTCAGCCCGCGGGGGGCTCGAGCCGCGCCAGCGCGCGGGCGAGGTTGTCACGCGCCGCGGCGTCGAGGCGGGCGTGGAACAGCTCCGAGTGGAAGATGCGCGGCGCGGCGAGGAGCGACGCGAGGAACCGGCGCCGGCCCGCACGGTACGCGTCGCGCGGCACGGCGGCGAACTCGATCGCGATCGCGTCGTCGTAGGCGTCGAAGCGCGCGGGCGCCGCTCCGAGGATCGCCATGTCGCAGTCGACGAAGTGCGCGGCGTCGCGGCCGAGCGCGCCGGCGTCGAGCGCGCCGTGGCGGGCGGTGAGCAGGATCAGCGCCTCGACGCGATCCAGGTCGAGCCCGGCCCCACGCAGCCACGCGCCGGCCAGCCGCCGGGCGAGCGCCGCGCTCCGCGCCTCGTTGTCGGGCCGGCCGGCCTCGTAGATCGCGTCGTGACAGAGGATCGCCCAGTACACGTCGCGCGGGTGCTCCCAGCCGACGGCAAGGGCGACGCGCTCGTACTCGGCGACGACCTCGGCGACGTGATCGGCGGTGTGGTACGCGCGCGGCGGCCGCGCGTACGCCGCGCGCAGGGCGGCCTCGCACGCGGGAGGCAGCGCGAACGGCGGCGGGCGCGACGAGAACATGCGCGCGACCGTACCAGGCGTGGCACGGGGCGGGGAGGCGCGGTAGCTTCGTCGTCGATGCCCGCTCGCGCCGCGTCGTTCGTCTCGTCGTTGCTTCTCGTCCTCGCGGCGGCGTGCGGCGGCGGCCAGGGCGCGAGCGGTGGCACGACGCCGGCCGGCGGCGGCAAGGGCGCGGGCACGACCAGGGCGACGGGCGGCGAAGGCGGCGGCAGCGGCGGGGCGGCCGGGCAGGGCGGGAACGGGTCCACGGGCGGCAGCGGGAGCGGGATCGCGCTCGAGGGCACGACGTGCCCGACGCGAGGTTGCGTCTTTCACCCGGGCGTCGGCGCGTACTTCACCTGCCTCTCGGGCGGCGCCGGGTCGTGCTTTCACCTGGGCCCGCGCTGCGCGCCGGCCGATGGCTGCCTCTACGACCCCGCGAGCAAGGGCTACCGGGCGTGCGCGCAGATCGTGGAGGGCGTCTGCGCGGGCGGGTTCGGCGCCGCCTGCACGCCCGCCTCGGGGTGCGCGTACAACCCCGCGAATGGTCTACATCACACCTGCGAAGCGTGGTCGGGCGGGAGCTGCACCCGCTGGGGCGCGACTTGCGCTCCCTGACGTAAAACGTAAGGGATCCATGTGGTTGAGGGGCGGGAAGGATCTTTCCGCGGCCCCCGTATTCTGATCACCCTTGACGAAACTGGCGTTGAAAGGCATTTTCAAAGTCGGAGCCGCACCGTGATCGTCTGTCTCTGCCACGCCGTCCGTGACCGCGAGCTCGATGCTGCCATCGCCGATGGCGCCGAGTCGGTCGACGACGTGGGCAGACAGTGCGGCGCCGGCACCGGCTGCGGCGCCTGCATCCCCGAGATCGAGGATCGGCTGGAGCGCGCGGGCCGCGGGTGCGATCGCGGCGGCGCGGGTGATTGCCCGCGCAACCTCGTGTCGGTAAGGTCGCGGCTCCAGTCCGAGCCACGCGACGCCGCCTGATCACTTCACGGCGCGCCCGGCTCGGCCCGTTCGAGAGGCGCAGCTGATGAAAGGTCACGCCGAGGTCATCGACCTCCTCAACGAGCTCCTGACCAACGAGCTCACCGCGATCAACCAGTACTTCATCCACGCCAAGATGCTGGGGAACTGGGGCTTCCTCAAGCTCGCCAAGAAGGTGCGCGCGGAGTCGATCGACGAGATGAAGCACGCCGACGAGGTCATCGAGCGCATCCTCTTCCTCGAGGGCGTCCCCAACCTCCAGCGCTTGAACAAGCTCCGGGTCGGCGAGACCGTGAAGGAGCAGTTCGAGTCCGATGTCCAGCTCGAGTACGCGGCGATCAAGAGCCTGAACGAGTGGATCACCAAGTGCCGGACGCTCGGTGACAACGGGACCGAGGACCTCCTGAAGAAGATCCTCGTCGCCGAGGAGGAGCACACCGACTGGCTCGAGACCCAGCTCGGCCTGATCGCGCAGCTCGGCGAGACGCCGTACCTCGCCGAGCAGCTCTCGGAGTGAGCGCGGCCGCACGCGGCGTCGACGTGCCAACCTGGCACCGAGGCGATCGCGCGCCGCGCCGCTCTGTCGTCGGCGCAGCTCCGGGCGCAGCCTGATCGCGAGCTTGCGGCTGGCATCCGGCTTGATGAAGCCAGGGGCATGATGGTGTACCGCTCGATCGTGGTCGGCCTCCTCGGCGCGCTCGTCCTGCTCGTGGCCGCCCGGCCGCGCGCGCCGTCCGTGCTCGTCGCCACACCCGTGGTGGCCGCGCCGTCCGACGATGCGGCCGTGGTCGACGTGTCGCGCCGGGCTGCGGGCGACGACCCGATGCCGCTCCTCGGGCTGCGCCCGGGCGAGCGCGTGGCGGCGGTCGACGGCGTCGCCGCCGACAGCATCGCTCTCGCCGGTCGCTGGGCGCGGACGTTCCCCGGCGAGTACCTCGACATCGAGGTCACCGGGGGCGGCGTGGCGAGCGCGCGTCGCATCCTCGTGCTCGTGCACCCGTAGCCGCGGCGACTTGACCCGGGCGAGGCCGCGGGCGATGACCCGCACATGCTGAACATCGATCTGCGCGGCAAGCGCGCGTTCGTCGCCGGCGTCGCCGACGACGGTGGCTTCGGGTTCGCGATCGCCAAGGCGATGGCCGAGGCCGGCGCCGCGATCTGCCTCGGCACCTGGCCGCCCGCGCTGGGCATCTTCCAGACGATGCTCGCGCGCGGCAAGTTCGACGCGTCGCTGGCGCTCGCCGACGGCTCGAAGCTCGCGTTCGAGAAGGTGTACCCGCTCGACGCGGAGTACGACCGCATGGAGGACGTGCCGGCGGAGGTGAAGGAGTCGCGGCGCTATCGCGAGTGCGGCGACTTCACGATCCACGGCGTGGCGGCGCAGGTGAAGGCCGACTTCGGCGAGGGTGGGCTCGACATCGTCGTGCACAGCCTCGCCAACGGCCCCGAGGTGAAGAAGCCGCTGCTCGAGACCAGCCGCAAGGGCTACCTGGCGGCGGTGTCGGCGTCGGCGTACTCGCTCACGTCGATGGTCGCGGCGTTCTCGCCGATCATGAAGCGCGGCGGCGCGTTCGTGTCGCTCACGTACATGGCGTCGGAGCGCGTGGTGCCGGGCTACGGCGGCGGCATGTCGTCGGCCAAGGCCGCGCTCGAGAGCGACACCCGCACGCTCGCGTACGAGGCGGGGCGCGCCTGGGGCCACCGCGTCAACACGATCTCCGCCGGCGCGTACGCGTCGCGCGCGGCCAGCGCGATCGGCTTCATCGACCAGATGATCGACTACACCTCGCGCAACGCGCCGCTCACCGAGCCGATCACGGCGGCCGACGTGGGCGCGACCGCGGCCTTCCTGTGCTCCCCGCTCGGCGCCGGCATCACCGGCACCACGGTCTACGTCGACAAGGGCTACGCCGTGATGGGCGTCGCGGTCGACCGTGAACGCGGCGCGTGAACCCGGTCACGGAATTTCGAGATTGACTCGGGCGCGGCGCGAGCGATGCTCGGGCCCACATGCGTAGCCCCGGTCGTACGGTCCTCTTCGCGGCTCTCCTGGCGGCGTGTGGTGGGGGCGGCAACGACGGGCCGGATGCCACGCCGGACGCGCCCATCGACGCGCCGATCGACGCCGCGATCCCGCCGGTCTTCCGCAACGCGGTGACGCTGCCGGATCTCGAGCTGGCGCAGATGGCGGCCTCGCTGCTCGGCGAGGGCGCGACCGAGATGTGCGATGCGTGCCACGGGTTGACGCGCACGTACCTGCGCACGTGGGACACGATGACGGAGGCGGGCGAGGCGGCGTGCCTGACCGACCTGACGCCGACCACCCCGGCGGCGGCGATGACCATCGTCAACTGCTTGCGCGACGCGACGGACAACCAGTGGCACCCGGGCAAGATCGGCATCAACGCCGTGGCCGCGGGCCTGCCCTGGTTCGAGTACGTCTTCCGGCTCGCCCACGGCGACAGCTGGCAGGCGCCGTTCGACGAGTGGACCGATCGCGTGTGGATGCCGCGCGGCGATCGCACGCCGTTCACGCAGGCGGAGTTCGACATCATCGCCGAGTGGTTCGCCCGCGACCTGCCCAACCTGAACAACGTCATCCCGAGCGATCCGGTGCCGCCGCCGTGCACCACCATGATCGGGCCCGAGATCGCGACCCACGTCGCCGCGATGGCGACGCAGGGCTGGCGCCGGGTCAACGCCGACGCCGGCATCAACATGTTCGGGTGCCAGGGCGCGGCGACGGCGCGCGACTGCCTGTCGTCGTTCCCGCTCTCGACGGCGAACACGTGGTCGCAGGGATGGACCGCGGCGGCGCCCGGCCAGAAGATCCGCATCCTGCGCGAGATCGACTACTCGACCGCGTTCTGGACGCGCAGCTCGGCCGACGGCCGCTTCGTCGCGCACGGCGGTAACGGCAGCGGCAGCGGCTCGACGGTGATCGACCTGCAGCGCGGCGTCGAGATCCCGGCCGACGCGCTCTACGACCCCGGCTTCTTCCCCGACAACTCGGGCTTCATCCTCCAGGGCGGCGGCGCCCGCTTCTGTCAGCAGTCGCTGCTCACCAGCAACCCGTCGTCGATCTCGTTCGACGAGCCCCAGTGCACCACGCTCGGCGAGGTCGGCCTGTACCAGCACCTCGGGCGGGTGAACGGCGGCGACTACTTCACCGTGCACGGCCAGTTCTCGAGCGACAACGGCGGTCACAACGTGACCGGCAACGACCCGGGCACCAACTTCGATCAGGGCGCGCGCAACACGTTCACGCCCATGATCCACGACGGGAACGACTACGTCGCCCGGTCGCAGATCTCGGTGAGCACGCCCTACGAGGGCGACATGGAGATGTCGCAGTCGGCGAGGCTCGTCATCGCCCGCACCGCGATGCAGGGCGGCAGCGGCTTCGTCGTGCGCCACGTGACCTACACGCCCAACGGCGGCGGTGGGTACAGCATCAGCGCGCCGATCGTCGCGCGCTACTGCGTGCGCGGCGGCAAGCCGGGCTGGAGCTACGACGAGCGCTGGCTCACGTACCACCACTACGTCGGCGCCAACGACTGGCAGGAGCTGGGCTACGCGAGCGCGACCGATCCCGGGTTCGTGGCGCTGCGGCAGCAGGGCGCCGCCAACACCTACGTCCTCGACATGCTCTCCGGCGAGGCCCGCCGCGTGACGACGATGGGCCCCGGGCAGTACGCGCTCTACCCGCACTTCCGCAGCGACGGCTGGCTCTACATCCAGATCCGCGACCGCGTCCGCGGCCGCGAGTACGTCGTCGCCAGCGACGTGGCGCTGGTGTTCGAGTCGCCCTGAGGGATCCCGGACGCTGAGTCACGCCTGCTCGCCCTCGAGGAGCGCGCGGGCGGCGGCGATCGCCTCGCTGGTGCCGGCGAGGGCCACGACGTCGCCGGGATCGAGGAGGTCGCCCTCACCGGGGAAGGCGGCCGCGGCGCCGCCGCGCTCGATGGCGAGCACGGTCGCGCCGGTCTTGCCGCGCAGGTCGAGCGCGCCCAGCGTCTGGTGCGCGGCGGCGCTGGTCGGCGCGACGCGCGCGGTCTGGGGCTCGCCGATGCCGGGCAGGAGCTGGCGCAGGTTCTCCATCGTCGGCGCGGGCGTCGCGGGCATGGCGCCGGCCGCCGTGGCGCGCGCGGCGCGACCTTGCTCGGCGAGCACCTCGACGATCGCCTCGGCGCCGCTGCGCACGTGGCCGTGCAGGTTGCGCGCGGCGCGCCAGACCGCGATGGCGAGCACCAGGGCGACGGCGACGAGGACGACGCCGCCGGGGACGCCGGAGAAGAAGGGCTGCGTCAGGGCGACCAGCGGGAGCCCGACCGCGAGCAGGAGGATGAAGCGGAGGAGCGCGACCAGCGCGCGGCGCGGCGGTTGCGCCAGGTCCATCGCGCCGTCGGCGGCCGCGGGGAACGCCGCGTGCGCGATCGTCCACCCGAGGCGGAGCGCGCGGCGCAGGACGCCGATCGCGAACGGCAGCGCGAGCACGGCCGCGCCGGCGACGACGATCCCGCGGCCGACCTCCGGGGCGAGCGACAGCTCGCGGCCGAGGTGCGCGACGAGGAGGTCGTCCGTCACCGCCGCGCCGATCACGACGCCGACGAGCAGCAGCAGATCGACGACGAGCAGGACGACGTTGCGCCGCGTGCGCCGCCCCAGCGTGTTGCGTCGCGCGCCGCCGCCGCGGACGCGCTCGATCCAGCTGCCGTACAGCGTGGCGACGGTCTGGAGCGGCGGGGGCAAGAGGTTCGCGGCCCGGCGCGCGGCGTGGGGCGCGGCGCGGATGAGCCACGGCGTCGACAGCGTGGTGAGCGCCGAGACCGCGACGGCGACCGGGTAGAGGAAGTCGCGGGTCACGCCGAGGGCGAGCCCGAGCGCGGCGATGATGAACGAGAACTCGCCGATCTGGGCGAGGCTGAGGCCGCTGGCCACCGACAGGCGGACGCCGTTGCCGGTGAGGAAGACGCCGATCGTGACGCTCACGATCTTGCCCGCGACGACCGCGAGCGTGAGGAAGACGACGGCGGTCCAGTGCGCCGCGACGAGCGCGGGGTCGACCGCCATGCCCACCGAGACGAAGAAGACGGCGGCGAACATGTCGCGCACCGGCCGGAGCTGGTGCGCGACGAGCTGGCCGTCTCCGGACTCGGCGATGAGCGAACCGGCGAGGAACGCGCCGAGCGCGACCGAGTAGCCGACCTCGAGGCACAGGAGCGCGACGCCGAACGCGATCGCCATCGCCGCCACGACGTTGATCTCCGGATTTTCGAGGCGGCGCAGGTACCGCACCGCGCGCGGCACGAGCACCATGCCGACCGCGAGCAGGAGCGCGAGGAAGCCGGTCAGCTTGCCGATCGTGCGCGCGAGCTCGGCGGCCGACAGCCCGCTGCCCGTGGCCGCGGCGGTGAGGCCGGCCATGAGCAGGACCGCGATCAGATCCTCGACCACGAGGATGCCGACGACGATCTCGCGCTGGCGGCCGGTGACGCCGTGATCGGCGAAGGCCTTGGCGATGATCGTGGTCGACGAGATCGCGATGATGGCGCCCGCGAAGACGCTCTCCATCGGCGTCCAGCCGAGCGCGCGCCCGACGACGAAGCCGAGCCACAGCATCAGGCTGCACTGGATGACCGCCGTGATCGACGCGGTGGTCCCGATGCGGAGGAGGCGGCCGAGGCTCAGCTCGAGGCCGAGCGCGAACATGAGCAGGATGACGCCGATCTCGGAGAGCTGGTGGACGATGTCCGCGCTGGCCACCAGCGGGATCGGGGTGTGCGGGCCGATCACCAGCCCGGCCACGATGTAGCCGAGGACGATCGGCTGGCGCAGGCGCTGGCAGAGGATGGTGGTGACCGCCGCGACGCCCAGCACGATCGCCAGCGCCTCGAGGAACGCGGACGCGTGCATGATCGAGTGTAGGTCAGTTGGTGCGGGCGGCGAGCGCTCCGGAGGCGAGCGCCAGCGCACGGTCGTCGGGTCAACTCGCCGGCAGCTCCCGCGACGCGCGCTCGATCGCCGCCGCCATGTCGGCGGCGTCCGCGTGACGGTGCTCCGGCTCCTTCGACAGCGCGCGCTCGACGACCTCGATCACCGGCTCGGGGAGCGCCGCGGCGGCGGCGACCGAGAGCGGCGGAGGGTCGTCGTGCAGGTGCGCGCTGATGAGCTCGAAGTCGTCGGCGCCGGAGAACGGCGGGCGGCCGGCGAGGAGCTCGTAGAGGATGACGCCGATGGCGTAGAGATCGCTGCGCGGCTCGGCCGGCTTGCCCCGCAGTCGCTCGGGCGCGAGGTACGTGAGGCTGCCGACGACGTGCCCCCGCTGCGTGAGCTTGGCGCCGCCCTCGAACGCGGCGAAGCCGAAGTCGATGAGCACGACGCGCTCGACGACGCCGGGCGACGGCTCGAGCATGAGGTTCGCGGGCTTGAGGTCGCGGTGCAGGATGCCGCGCGCGTGCACCGCGTGCAGCCCCTGCAGCGCCTGCCACGTGTAGCTCAGCGCGCGCGACGGCGAGACCGCGCCCTGCTGCTTGAGCAGCACGCGGAGCGAGTGGCCGCGCAGGAGCTCGACGACGATGTAGGGCTCGGCGGTGTCGGTGGTGCCGCCGCCGTAGAGGGCGGCGACGTTGCGGTGGCGGATCTGGCCCTGCACCGCGAACTCGCGCTCGAAGCGCGCCACCGCCTCGGGATCGCGGGCCTGCTGGCCGCGGAGGATCTTGACGGCGACGGCCATGCGCTCGTCGCGGTCGTGCGCCCGGTAGACGTCGGCCATGGCGCCGCGGCCGATCATCTTCTCGAGCTGGTAGCGCCCGTCGATGACGGTGCCCGAACGGTCCTGGGTCGCCATGCCGCGATCCCCACGATATCACGGGCCTCGATGACGGTCCGCCAGCGCTTGACCCTCCCGGGCGTCCGCGCTATCCGGGGACCGTGACCACCGGCGCGCGGTTCCGCCACCGCCATCTGCTCGGGATCGCCGAGCTGTCGGCGGCCGAGATCGTCCAGCTCCTCGACCTCGCCGACCGCCACCTCACGCTGGCGCAGGAGCCGGTGAAGAAGCTGGCGACCCTGCGCGGCCGCACGGTGATCAACCTGTTCTTCGAGGCATCGACGCGCACGCGCACGTCCTTCGAGCTCGCCGCCAAGCGCCTCGGCGCCGACGCGGTCAACATCTCGCCGTCGACCAGCTCGACCACCAAGGGCGAGACGCTCCTCGACACCGCGCGCAACCTCGACGCCATGGCGCCCGACGTCGTCGTCGTGCGCCACGACCGCGGCGGCGCGCCGCACGTCCTCGCCCGTCACCTGCGCTGCGCGGTGGTCAACGCCGGCGACGGCCAGCACGAGCACCCGACGCAGGCGCTGCTCGATGCCAGCACGATCCGCCGCCACAAGGGCAAGGACCAGAGCATCGCCGGGCTCGAGATCGCGATCGTCGGCGACCTCGCGCACTCGCGCGTCGCCCGGTCGAACGTCCTCCTGCTCACGCGGCTGGGCGCGCGCCTGCGCCTGTGCGCGCCGCGCACGCTCATGCCGCGCGGCATCGAGGACCTCGACGGCGAGAGCAGCCGCGACAAGGTCCGCCTGGTCTATCGCCTCGAGGAGGCGCTCGAGGGCGCCGACGTGGTGATGATGCTGCGCACCCAGACCGAGCGCACCGCCGGCGAGGCGCCGCGCGTGCCCTCGGCGCGCGAGTACTCGCGCACCTTCGGCCTGAACGCGCGCACGCTCGAGCTCGCGCGCCCGGACGCGATCGTGATGCACCCCGGGCCGGTCAACCGCGGCGTGGAGCTGGCCGCCGACGTCGCCGATGGACCGCGCGCGGTGATCCTCGAGCAGGTCGCGTGGGGCGTCGCCGTGCGCATGGCGGTCCTCGACCTGCTCGGCTCGGCGCCGGCGTCGGCGCCGGCGGCGTGACCATGCTCGCGGTCCGCGTCGACGGGATCACCAAGCGTTTCGGTAACCACGTCGCCGTCGACGACGTCAGCTTCGAGGTGCCGGCCGGCGTCATCTACGGCGTGCTCGGCCCCAACGGCGCGGGCAAGTCGACGACCCTGCGCATGATCAACGACATCATCGCGCCCGACGCCGGCCACGTGGAGCTCCTGGGCGGGCTGCGGCCGGGCGCCGAGTCGGCGCCCCACGTCGGCTTCCTGCCCGAGGAGCGCGGCCTCTACCCCAAGATGCGCGTGCTCGAGATGATCACGTTCATGGGCGAGCTGCGCGGCCTCACCGGGCGCGACGCGCGCGCCCGCGGCGAGGCCTGGCTCGAGCGCCTCGGCCTCGGCCAGTGGCGCAAGAACAAGGTCCAGGATCTGTCGAAGGGCATGCAGCAGAAGGTGCAGTTCGCGGCGACGATGATCCACGAGCCCGAGCTGGTGATCCTCGACGAGCCGTGGAGCGGCCTCGATCCGATCAACGCCGACGTCCTGCGCGACGTCGTGCGCGAGCAGCAGGCCGCGGGCCGGACGGTGCTCTTCTCGACGCACCTGATGGAGCAGGCCGAGCAGATCTGCGAGCACATCTTCATCATCGCGCGCGGCCAGAAGGTGCTCGACGGGCGCCTCGCCGACATCAAGCGCGCGGCCGCCGCCGACGGCCGCGTCGCGCTCGCCTTCGCCGGCCCTGCCGATCGCGAGCGGGCGCAGGCCGTGCTCGCCGATCGGGCGCTGTGCGCCGCCACCCGCGTGCCGGCCCCCGGCGACCACGCCGACCTCGAGGTCGAGCTGGCCCACGGCGCCGACGCGCAGCGGCTGCTCGCGGCGCTGGTCGCGGCCACGGTCGCGCTCCGCCGCTTCGAGGTCGTGACGCCGACGCTCCACCAGATCTTCGTCGAGCGCGTCGGCCGCGACCAGGCCCAGGTCGCCGAGAGGCGGGCGTCGTGATCCAGCCGCGGAAGCGCGCGGGCCTGCCCGACTGGCTCGTGATCGCGCGCCGCGAGTTGCTCGAGCGGCTGCGCACGCCGTGGTTCATCGTGGTCACGCTGCTCGGGCCCGTGCTCATGGTCGCCCTCGTCGTCGTCCCGGTCGTGCTCGGCCGCGTCGGCGACCAGACCGCGCGCGTGCAGATCGTCGACCGGAGCGGCCAGCTCGGCGAGGCGCTGCGCGCGGCGCTCGTCGCCGAGAAGTGGCGCGCCGAGGTCGTGCCCGCCGACACCGACGAGCAGACCCTGCGCGCGCGCATCCGCAACGATCACATCGACGGCTACCTCGTGGTCTCCGCCGAGGCGCCGGCCGCCGGGACCTTCGTCTACCGCGGCGACAACGCGTCGGCCGAGCACGTCATGCGCTCGCTGGGCAAGGTCGTCTACGGCGTCGTGCTCGCCGCGCGCGGCAAGGCGCTCGAGATCTCCGACGACAAGGTCACGCAGCTGCTCGCGCCGGTCGACTTCACCACCCGCCACTCGACCGGCGAGGAGGGCGAGGAGGAGACGTCGGGCCTGGCCGCGTTCCTCATCGGCTACGTGGTCATGTTCGTCCTCTACCTGGCGATCGTGCTCTACGCGGTCAACGTCCTCCGCAGCGTGGTCCAGGAGAAGACCAATCGCGTCGTCGAGATCATGGTCGCCGCGGCCAAGCCGCGCGCGCTCATGCTGGGCAAGATCCTGGGCGTCGGCGCGGTCGGGCTGGTCCAGGTCACGGTGTGGGCGGTGATGGGCCTGGTCACGATCAACCAGCGCGGCGCGCTCCTCGGCATGTTCGGCGTCGACGCCGGCGGCTGGAACGTGCCGCCGATGGACGCCGCCGACATCGCCGTCATCCTGAGCTACTTCCTCCTCGGCTACTTCTTCTACGCCGCCATCTTCGCCGCGATCGGCGCGATGGTCTCGAGCGAGCAGGAGGCGCAACAGGCGCAGACGCCGGTGATGATGATCCTCATCATCCCGATGCTGTGCGTGCAGCTCGTCGCCAACGATCCCCGCGGCGGCGTCGCCGAGCTCCTCACCCAGCTCCCGTTCTCGTCGGCCGTGCTCATGCCCATGCGATGGTCGCTGGGCGGCGCGTCGCCGGCGAGCCTCGCGGTCTCGATGGGCATCCTGGCGCTGTCGACGTACCTCGTCGCGCGGCTCGCCGCCCGCATCTATCGCGTCGGCATCCTCATGTACGGCAAGCGTCCCACGCTGCGCGAGCTCGTCCGCTGGCTGCGCTATTGATCGACTGCCACACGCGATCGTGGAGGAGCGCGCTCGACTCGTCGAGCAGCGCCGCCGGCGCGGCGTCGCAGGGAGGGAGCTCGATCTCACCCGAGCCGGCGAGCTCCGACAGGTCGAACGCCATCTCCCCGGCGCTCCGGTAGCGGCGGTCGGGATCCTTCTCCAGCGCTCGCAGGACGACGCGCTCGAGTCGGGGCGCGATCGGTGAGGCGTGGGCGCACAGCGGTCGTGGGGGCACACGCACCGCGGCCGTCATGATGTCGCGCGGCGACCGGCCCCGGAAGGGTCGCTCCCCGGTGAGCATCTCGTAGAGGAGCACCCCGACGCCGTACACGTCCGACGGTGGACCGTAGCGCTGCCGGCGGATCCGCTCGGGCGCGATGTACGACGGCGAGCCACAGCACACGCCGGGTGCGGTGATGATGCCCGAGGCTGGTGAGCCGAGGCACAGCTGGTGCGGTGGATCGAGCAGATCGTCCTCGGTCGACTTCGCGAGCCCGAAATCGATGAGGATCGGCACGAGCGCGTCCTGGCGCCGGCCGTACATGACGTTGCCGGGCTTCACGTCGCGGTGGAGGATCCCGCGGCGGTGGACGTACGCGAGCGCGTCGAGCACGTGCAGCGTCACCGACACGGCGGTCGAGACCGGCATCGGTCCCAGGTCCATGACGCCGCGCACCGTGGGCCCCTCGAGGAGCTCCATGACGATCGCCATGTGGTCGTCGGTCTCGGAGAAATCGAGGGTGCGGACGCAGCTGGGGTGATCGAGCCCCGCGCCCAGCCGGGCTTCACGGCGGAAGCGCGCGAGATCATCGCGGCTGCTGACCGAGGCGTGCAGGAACTTCATCGCGACGTCGTGGCCGAGGTCCATGTGGGTCGCGCGGTAGACGCTGGCCATCCCGCCGCTGCCGAGATGCGAGACGACGCGGTAGCGACCGCCGCCGATCGTCGCACCCACGAGTGACCGCATCTCCGGGCACGGAGCAAGCGTCGTGCCCGGCCCGGCGTTCACGACCGACCGTGCGCGGGCGCCACATCGGCACGGTAGCTACGGCAGCTCGACGACGACCGGGCAGTGGTCGGAGATCTCGTGCACGAACGCCGGGCACCGGTCGCGCAGCGCGCAGCCGTTCGAGCGACACGGCTCGGCGGCGAAGATCGCGCGCGGCGGGCGCGGCGCGAGCACGTGATCGAGCGCCGCGCCCAGGCAGCCGTCGTCGCGGTCCCAGTACGCGGTGCAGGCGAGCTCGCGCGATGCCCACGTGAGCCCCGCGTCGCCCGCGATGCGCTGGACGAGCGCGCGGTCCGCGGGCCCGGTCGCGTTGAAGTCGCCGAGCACGTAGACGTCGTCGCCCTCGGCCCGCGCCCGGGCGAGCTCGGGCGCGAGCGCGTCGAGCTGGCGCGCGCGCGCGGCGTGACCGTCGCCGCCGGCCTTGAGGTGGATGACGAACACGCGCATCGCGCCGCCGCCGCCGCGCGGATAGAGCCGCGCCTCGAGCGTCGGGCGCGCGCCGGGGTAGGTGACGGTCGCGCGGCTGGTGCGCGCCCACGCGAGGCGCACGGCGCGGCGATCGAACGCGAGCCCCACCGCGTGGAGCGATCGATCCTCGAGCGCGACGAACGCCGTCGACCACGCGCCGCCGAGCGCGGCGCGCAGCGCGCGGCGGAAGCGCGGCGGGTCCATGATCTCCTGGACGGCGACGACCTGCGCGCCCGTCGCCCGGATCGCGGCGAGCGCGCCCGCCTCCTGGCGATCCGACGCCGGATAGTTCTCGATGTTGAACGTCGCCAGCCGCGGCGGCGGGCGACGGGCGCGGTCGTCGCCGTCGCCGCCGCAGACCACGCGCGCGGCGACGACGACGGCGGCGACGGCGACGATGCGGCGGAACCTCACGCCGTCAGGATGCCACGGCCGGCGCCGTCGGCCGGGACAGACTTCGGGACACGGCGCGCGTCGCGGGAGCTATTCGCGCGGCTTGATCGCACGCGCCTCGGGCAGCGCGGCGCGGGCCGAGCCCTGGAGCGCCTTGGCCTCGCGCTTGGTCCGGCGCTTGGCCTCGCGGCGGCTCTCGCCGGGCAGCCGGGTCTCGATGCTGACGCCGCCCATGATCGCCACGCCGGTGACGCGCAGGACGCGGCGCCCGGGCTCCGGCGACGTCGGCGCGCGGTGCAGCTCCTCGAAGCCGCCCATGATCGCCGTGGCGTCGACCTCGACCGAGAGCCACGGCGGCACGATGAGCTCGACGCCGCCCATGATCGCGGTGATGCCCATCTCGGTGACGCCGGGCGCCAGCTCGGCCTCGCGCAGATCGATTTCCGCGCCGCCCATCACCGCGGTCACGCTCACCCGGCGCGGGCACTTCCAGGCGCCGCGCTTCTCGAACCCGCCGAAGATCGCGGTCAGGCGCTTGCGCTGCGGCCACTGCGCCAGCGTCGTCGCGTCGATCGCCGGCGCGGTGAGCGCGGTGTCCGAGGTCGCGACGCCGAGGTCGGCCACCACCGCCTCGAGCGCGGCGACCGAGTCGGCGCGATGCGCGAGGTCCAGGCGGCGCTCGAGCTCGTCGATCCCGAACGCGTCGTGGCTGTACAGCTCGGTCAGGGTCGCGATCACCTGCTCGCGGCGATCTCGCAGCGCGACCAGCGGGGCAGGGGACGCGGCGTGGCCGGCGACACCGTTGGAGGCGGACATGGACGAGACACCATAACCATGCCGGTCCGATGCGCCAGCCCCAAAAGGGGGTACGCTGCGCCCGCGTGCTCGTCGAGCTCCACTGCCATTCCACGTGCTCCGACGGCGCGACCGCGCCCGGCGAGGTCGGCCGCCGGGCCGCCGGGCGAGCGCCGGCGGTGTTCGCGCTCACCGATCACGACACGTGCGCGGGGCATGCGGCGGCGGCGGCGGTGATGCCTGGCGCGCTGCGCGCGGTCGAGCTCACCTGTCACGACGAGCGGCGCTCGGTGCACGTGCTCGTGTACGACGTCGCGGGCGACGCGCGCTGGGCCGAGCTCGAGGTGCTGCTCGCGCAGCAGATCGCCGCGCGGCGCGAGCGGATGCGCGCCATCGCCGCGCGCCTCTTTCACCTCGGCATCGTGCTCGACGTGGAGCCGATCCTCGAGGCCGCCACCCGCGATCACGGCCGCGTCGTCGGCCGCCCCGACATCGCCAACGCCCTGGTCGCGCAGGGCACGGCGACCTCGCGCGACGATGCCTTCGCCCGCTGGCTCCACGACGGCGGCCCCGCCGACGTGCCGCTCGCGCGGCTCGGCATCGCCGACGCGCTCGCCGTGGTGCGCGCGGTCGGCGCGCGCGCCTCGCTCGCGCATCCGCACCAGCACGGCGATCGGGCCGGCAAGCTGCTCAGGCGCTTCGCGAAGGAGGGCCTCGACGGCGTCGAGGCGTACTACGGTCGTTACGATCCGGGCGAGCGCGCGCGCTGGCTCGCGGTCGCCCGAGCCCTCGGGCTGACCGCGACCGGCGGCTCCGACTGGCACGGCGAGGACGGCGTCCAGCTCGGCGTCGAGATCCCCGACGACGCGGGCAAGGCGCTGCTCGCGTGGCTCGGCCGCGGCTGAGCGACCCGTTCATCCTGAGCGAGGGCGAGCGTCAGCGAGCCCGAGTCGAAGGACGTCCTTCGACTTCGCTCAGGACGAACGTGGACGGCGGCGCAGGAGCAGGAAGCCGACGACCCACGCCAGCGCGAGCGCGCCTGCCGGGTGACCGGCGCCGCAGCCGCCGCAGCCGTAGAGCTTGCGCTCGCCCTCGCAGGTCGGCTCGGGCCCCGGCTCCTGCTGCTCGGGCAAGGGCGTCGCGTCGCCGCAGTCGAGGCCGACGCGCGGGCTCTGGACGCGCGCGTACCAGCCGCCGGGCTCGCACGCCGGCGGCGACGGCGCGCACACGGGCAGCGCGCGCAAGGGCTCGCTGAAGTCCTCGCCGCCGGGCGTGCGCGTCAGCTCGCCGATCGGCTCGCAGCGCGGGATGGGGCCGGTGTCGCCGGCGATCGCGGCCGCGCCGCCGTCGCATGCGCACACCGGCACGCCGTTGCGATCGATGCACTGGCCCATGCCGCACGAGAGCCCGGCGCACGAGTCGGGCAGCTCGAGCCCGCCGTCGCCGAGATCGACGGGCGGCGTGGCCGGGATGCAGGTCACCGACGGCAGGCCGTCGAGGTCGATGAAGCGGCGCGCGACGAAGCCGGCGTCGCACGCGCACGCGGCGCCCGCCGCCGTGGTCACGCACTGGCCGTTGCCGCAGTACATCGCGGCGCAGTCCTGCCTGGCGTCGATCTCCACGTACTCGTCCTGGCTCGCCTCGACGACGCGCGTCCAGCAGCGATCGAGGCTGACCTGCTGGCCGCGCGCGACCAGCCGGCCGAAGAGCGGGGCGCCGGCGTCGGCCTCGAACGTCGGGTCGAAGCGCATCTCCTCGGGCGAGATGCGCGTGGTGATACGGGTGAGGCGGGTGTGGCGCGTGAAGAGGTCGTCGAGGAGCTGCACACCCTCGATGACGTCGCCGGTCGCCGCGCAGTCGGTGCGATCGAAGTCGTCGCGCGGGCACTCGCAGCGTTCGTTGTTGGCGATGCCGCAGACGTCCCACTGGTTGCCGCAGCACGGCGTGCCGGTCCCGAACTCGGGCGTGGTCGTGCCCCCGCGGTACTCGATCGCGAAGCCGTCGCCGCCGGCCTCGTCGACGGTGCGAGCCAGCACCATCGGGTAGTTGTTGCGACCGTCGCGGTCCTGCGCGATGCGCGCCGGGTCGATGGTCACGACCGGGTGGCTCATCGGGCGGAACGGCTGCGAGCCGTAGATGAACGTGGTGACGGTGAGGTGCGGCTCGGCGGCGACCGCGGTCAGCACGAGCGGGATCATCGGGAAGGGCGCGCGGAAGCGCATGCGCAGCGGCTTGATCGCGCCGACGCCCGCGCCGGGCACGAGCTTGGCCGCGACGAAGACCATGTTGGCCTCGACGTACGGCTCCATGTAGATGGTCGTCGTCGGGTTGACGATGAAGCCGTTGTCGCGCAGCCACTGGGCGGCGGCCGCAGCCTCGCTCGCGCGGAAGGTGACGGTCTGGTAGTCGCCGACGACCTCGGTGCCGATGACGGTGACCGGATCTTCCTCGGGGGTGCCCGCGGAGGGCGCGTCGGAGGAGAACGCGCCGGCGTCGAGGATGCCGACGCCGTCGTCGTCCGAGGCGGAGCTCGCGCCGCAGCCGCCACCGCCGCCGCCGCAGTTCGGCGACGGGTGGTACTGGCACGCCCACTCGGAGACGGGGCAGATGTTCTCGACGTTCACGGCGACGTCGGGCGCGGTGAGGCGATCGAGCAAGCCGAACGCCGAGACCGGCGAGAGCGACAGCTCGGGCGCCTCGGCGACCGGGATGATCCACGCGAACTGCTCCGGGTCGCCCGAGTACTTGATGAGGACGTGGGCGGTGACCCAGTTCTGCTCGACCTCGAAGATGATCTGCTCGGCGAGCTGGTTGACGGCGTAGTCGGATTTGCCGAGGGGATCGGGGACGGGCGGCGAGACGCAGCCGCACGCGTCGGCGATGCGGACGCCGGCGAAGGTGATCGTGGAGGCGGCGACCAGGGCGACGGCGGCGCGGAGCATGGGTTGTGCCTAATCCATTCCCCGAGCCAGATGGTTGCGAGGGACTACGAGGGGTTGCGGGCGCGTGGAGAGACAGAAAACGGCGGAGCGCGACATCCGTGTCGTGATCCGGGCGTCGGGGCTTGGGCCTGGGCTTGGGCCTGGGCCTGGGCCTGGGCCTGGGCTTGGGCCTGGGCTTCGGTTTCGGTTTCGGTTTCGGTTTCGGTTCCGGTTTCGGTTTCGGTTTCGGTTTCGGTTTCGGTTTCGGTTTCGGTCTTGGCGCGGACGTGGCCGCGCCGGGCGGCCGGCGGCTCAGGGCCGCGGGTGGAGGAGCCGGTACAGCACCGCCTGGAGCCGATCTTCGAGCTCGCGGACCTGGGCGAGCGCGGCTTCCGGGGC